>Ga0172363_10000819_pt1 | contig 24265 bp, 22 predicted proteins | sample LakKivs2_kivu2a2_FD_114541 | JGI IMG/M metagenome (GOLD analysis project Ga0172363, IMG submission 114541) | Sediment microbial communities from Lake Kivu, Rwanda - Sediment s2_kivu2a2 | ecosystem: Environmental > Aquatic > Freshwater > Lake > Sediment | place: Rwanda: Western Province, Lake... | reverse complement strand
GATGCCTATCTGGATATGAAACGGGGCATGCCGAAGTGCGGGAAACGGGTCACGACCCCCGAGGGGACGGGGAAGGTGAGCCGGCAGAATATCCTGAAAGGGACCATCTCCGTGGAGCTGGAAGGGGGCAAGGAAGTAGAGCTGGATTTGAAGAAGATGAAGGGAATCCTTCTCCAGGAAAGCGTGGATCAGCCCAAAAAGTGAAGTTTTTCGCCCGGAGGGCGAAGCGTCCCGGCAAGGAGTCCATAATACAGATAGCGCTCTGTTGAACCCCGCCCGAAATCGGGATTGTCGGAGCGCCCCGGTGAAAGGAGCCTCTCCGTGAAGAGTGAAAGTCGGGAAAAAGTCTTCTATGTGACAACGCCCATTTACTACGTCAATGCATCCCCGCACATCGGGCATGCCTACACGACCATTGTCGCCGATGTGATGGCCCGGTTCTACCGCATGGCGGGATATGATGTCTTCTTCATGACGGGCACCGACGAGCATGGCGACAAGATCGCCGAGGCGGCCCGCAAGGCGAATGAATCCCCCCAGGCCTTTACCGACCGCATCAGCGCCCAGTTCCGAAACCTGTGGCCCCAGCTCAGCGTAACCAACGACTACTTCATCCGCACCACGGACGAGAACCACGTGCAGACCGTTCAGTACATTCTACAAAAAGTGTACGATGCCGGGGACATCTACTTCGGAAAATACGGCGGCCATTATTGTGTCGGCTGTGAGCGCTTCTACACGGAGACGGAACTCGTCGACGGCAAATGTCCTGACCACCAGACGGTCCCCGAGTTTCGCGAGGAAAGCAACTATTTCTTCCGGATGAGCAAGTACCAGGGCTGGCTGATCCAGTACATCAGGGATAACCCCGAATTTATCCGCCCCGAGCGATACCGAAACGAGGTCCTCGCCTTCCTGCTGCAACCCCTGGAGGACCTGTGCATCTCGCGGCCCAAGTCCAGGCTTACCTGGGGCATCGAAATCCCCTGGGACAAGGACTATGTCACCTATGTCTGGTTCGACGCGCTGATCAATTACGTCACGGGCATTGGTTATCCCCGCCAGAAGGTTTTCGGCAAATACTGGGCCGCCTCGGAGCACCTGATTGCCAAGGACATCGTCAAGCCCCACGGTATCTACTGGCCGACGATGCTGAGGGCCGCCGGTATTCCCCCCTTCAAGAATCTCAATGTCCACGGTTACTGGAACGTGGATCAGAGCAAGATGTCCAAGAGCCTGGGCAACGTCGTCCGGCCGCTGGACCTCAAGGACAAGTACGGCCTCGACGCCTTCCGCTATTTTCTCCTTCGCGACATGGTCTTCGGCCTCGATTCGAGCTTCAGCGAGGAGGCCCTCGTCCAGAGAATCAATGCCGACCTGGCCAACGATCTCGGAAACCTGGTGAGCCGGGTGGTCGCCATGGCCGTCAAGTACTTCAAGGGGAAGGTCCCCGAGGCCGGAGCTTCGGAAGAGGCCGACCGGAAGATGACCGAAGGGGCGCTCAAGACCTTCGAGGACTTTGACGCTTCATTCCGGGAGCTGACCTTCCACAAGAGCCTCATCTCCCTCTGGGAGTTTATCAATGTTGCCAACAAGTACATCGTCGAGACGGAACCCTGGACCCTGGCGAAAGATCCCGCGAAAGGTGCTCGTCTGGGGACGGTGATCTACAACCTGCTGGAGTCCCTCCGATTCGTGGCCTACATGATCGCCCCCTTCATGCCCGGTGCGGCAAGAAAAATCCTGGATCAAATCGGCCTGAAGGACGTCAAAGAGCTTCATTTCGATGACATCCGAAAGTGGGGTGGTCTCAAGCCCGGAAGCGCCGTGACCCGCGGTGAGGCCCTCTTCCCGAGGGTCGAGTACAAGAAAGAGGAGGAAGCGCCCGTGAAAACGTTCGAAAGCCTGCCGGATATCAGCTATGAGGAGTTCCAGAAGCTCGACCTCCGTGTGGCGAAGATCCTGGAAGCCGAGGCCGTGCCCAGGTCGGCGAAACTCGTGAAGCTCAAGATCGACTGCGGTGAGGTTCGTACCATCGTGGCGGGGATCCTCCAGGACTACAAGCCCGAGGACCTCGTGGGGAGAAGCATCGTCGTCGTGGTGAACCTGAAGTCCACGAAGCTCATGGGCATCGAATCCCGCGGGATGCTGCTTGCCACCGACGCCGGGAAAGGCGGCCTGGCCCTGGTATCTTTTGATAAAGACCCGGTGACGGGGGGCAAGGTGCGTTAAGGACGGAGTGGCTCCGGTCGAGGCCTTCAGTAGCAGGGGAATGGCATGAAAACCCTCGAAGACTGGGGAAAGCAATATCCTGAAAAATTCGCGTCCGAGGATGTGGTGTTTATGAACATCCATCGGGGGGACACCATTTTTATAGGTTCGGCCTGTGCCGAGCCCCAGCATCTCGTCCAGGGTCTCATCCATTACGTCCAGTCCCACCCGAAAGCCTTTTTCGATGCCGAGGTGCTCAGCATCTGGTCTCTCGGCGTGGCCCCCTATGCCACGGAAAAGTTCAAGGAGAATTTCCGCCACAACTCCTTCTTCATTAGCGACAGCACCCGCAACGCCGTCAACCAGGGACTCGCCGATTACACGCCCGTCTTTTTGTCCCAGGTTCCCGAAATATTCCGCCGGGGTCTTGAGCGCGTGGACGTGGCGCTCATACAGACATCGTTGCCCGACGAGCATGGTTACATGAGTGTGGGGGTCAGCGTGGACATCGTGACGGCCGCCGCAGAGGTGGCCGGCATCGTGGTGGCCCAGGTCAACCGGTACATGCCCCGGGTCCACGGCGACACCTTCATCCACGTGGACGATGTGGATTACGTGATACCCTATGATGAACCGCTCCTGGAGTATTCGACCGAAGCGGACACGGATATTACCCGGCGGATCGGCCAGTATGTGGCCAAGCTCGTCGAGGACGGCGACACGATCCAGGTGGGTTACGGATCCATCCCCAATGCCATCATCGCCAACCTGGCGGGGAAAAAGCATCTCGGGGTACACACGGAGCTTTTGAGCGACGGCATCGTCGAACTGATCAAGCAGGGCGTCATCGACAACACCCGAAAGACCGTCAACCGGGGAAAGACCGTGGCCACTTTCTGCATGGGAAAGCAGTCCACCTATGAATTTCTTCACGACAATCCGGCCATCAATTTCCATCGGATCGACTACACGAACAACCCGTTCCTTATCGCCCAGCATGACAACATGGTCGCTATCAACTCTGCTCTTGAAATCGACCTTACGGGGCAGGTCACGGCCGAATCCATCGGCAAGATTTTCCACAGCGGTATGGGCGGCCAGGCCGACTTCATGCGCGGCGCCGTTCGGGCCCGGGGCGGAAAACCCATCCTGACGATTCAGTCCACCGCTCAAGATGGCACCGTCTCGCGAATCGTTCCGACGCTCAGCCAGGGTGCGGGAGCGACGCTGACCCGGGGGGACGTCCATTATGTCGTAACGGAATATGGCATCGCCTACCTTCACGGCAAGAGCATCCGTGAGCGGGCCATGGCGCTCATCGCCGTCGCCCACCCGAAATTCAGGGAATGGCTCGTCGAGGAGGCGAAAAAGGCAGGCTTCGTCTATCCGGATCAAACGATCATGCCGGGTGAGAAGGGAAGATACCCTGAGGAACTGGAGACCTACCGTAAGACCAGGACAGGCATGGATATCTTCCTGAGGCCCATCAAGATCTCTGATGAGCACCTGGAAAAGGACCTCCTTCATCGTCTCTCTGACCGCAGCTTGTACTTGAGGTTCATCTCGAAGCGCCAGGACCTTCCCCACGACAGGCTTCAGGAGCTTGTCGTCATCGACTATACGCAGGAGATGGCGATCGTGGCCGTTGTCGACGACGGCCAAAAGGGAAACGAGAAATTCGTCGGTGTGGGACGCTACTACATCTACCCCGATCGGCAGAGCGCCGAGATTGCCTTTGCCGTGGCGGATGACTACCACAACAGGGGAATCGGGCAGGAGCTCCTCTCCTATCTCACCTACCTGGCCAAGCGTCAGGGTCTCCTCGGTTTCACGGCGGAAGTCCTGGCCAGTAACGAGCCCATGCTCCACGTCTTCGAGAAGGGCGGCTTCGAGATGCAGAGGCGGACCATTGCCGGACTCGTGGAACTGAAGATGATGTTCAAGCAGGAAACGGCCGTGCGATCCCAGAAGCCGTAGTCATGGACAGCGTGTGGATCCTTCGGCCCTCCGGCCGCAGAGAATCCTTGCCAATGAACATTTGACCGGGAGGAGCCGCCCGGCGGGTAGGGATCCACCGAACAAACAGGGAGGCAACTCAATGGACGAAATATCCTATAGTCGATCCCTTGACAAAAGGATCGAGGAGCAGGTCAAACGATGGCAAGCGGACCAGAAGAAAAAATACAAAAAACCGATCCGGCCCGTCATCACCATTTCCCGGCTGCCCGGCGCCATGGCCAGCGAACTGGCCAGCAAACTGTCCAAGGACCTGGACATCGATCTCTTTGATCAAGAAATCGTCGAAAAGATCGCCGAGAGTGCCGACAAGAGCCAGCGGGTCGTTGAATCCCTCGACGAGCAGGACCGCGGCATCCTCGAGGAGTGGATCACCGCCCTGGGAGAAAACCACATGTGGTCCTACGAGTACCTCCAGCATCTCACCAATGTGGTAGGCGCCATCGGGGCCCACGGGCATGCCGTCATCGTCGGCAGGGGCGCCAGCTTCATCCTGCCCAGGGAGGTGTGCCTGCGCGTGCTCGTCGTTGCGCCGCTGCTGGTGAGGATCAAGAACGTCATGCTCAAATTCAGCGTCTCCGATAAAGAGGCGTCACGGCAGGTGATGAAATTGGATGCGGAGCGCAAGGCCTTCATCCAGAAATACTTCCAGGCCGACATGATGGATCCGACGAACTACGATCTCGTTATCAACACACACAATATCGCCATCGATCTCGCGGCCCGGATTGTCAAGGAGACCTACAATTCGCGGCACTGGTACGACTATTCCGGCAAGAAGAAATAGAGGACCATTGTGAATACAAGCCTTGACGCGATTTTCTCCCCTAAGGCCATTGCCGTGATCGGGGCCTCCACCACCCCCGGCAAGGTGGGATACGACATCTTTGCCAATATCCTGAAGGGCGGCTACAAGGGGACACTGTACCCCGTCAATCCCGCGGCGAAGTCCATCCTGAGTATGCGGTCTTATCCCACGATCGGAGAGATCCCCGATGCCGTGGACCTGTCCATCATCGTCCTTCCGACCGGGGCGACCCTTAAGGCCGTGGAAGAATCCGTCCGGAAGGGCGTGCGGGGGATTGTCATCGTATCAGCGGGGTTCCGGGAGGTCGGGGCCAAAGGCCTTGAAGCCGAAAACAAGATCGTCGCAATCTGCCGCGAAGCCGGGGTCCGCGTCGTCGGACCGAACTGCCTCGGGGTCATCAACCCTCTTCCCCGAGTCAGCATGAACGCGAGCTTTTCCGCCCGAATGCCCAGCGCCGGTAATATCTCCTTCATATCTCAGAGCGGTGCCCTATGCACGGCCGTTCTCGATTTTGCCGCAGACAGGGGTTTCGGTTTTTCCAAATTCATCTCCATCGGCAACAAGGCCGACGTGGACGAGATTGATCTTCTTCAGTACCTCCACGAGGATGCCGACACCGCCGTCATCATGATCTACATAGAGGAGCTTCGGAAGGGCGAGGCGTTCATCTCCGCGGCGAAGCAGGTCACCTCCGGAAACAGGCCCACGCCGGTCCTGGTTGTCAAATCCGGGAGGACGAGCGCGGGGGCCAGGGCGGCAGCCTCGCATACAGGGGCCCTGGCGGGGACCGAGGCCGTCTACGACGCGATCTTCAAGCAATCGGGGATCATCCGGGCGGAATCGGTCAACGAGCTCTTCGATTTTGCCGATGCCTTTGCCTACAAGCAGGAAAGTCCACTGGGGAAGCTCCGCAGGAAGCTTCCAGCCGGAAAGCGCGTGGCCATCGTGACCAACGCCGGTGGGCCCGGGATACTTGCCACGGACATGACGGTCTCGGCAGACCTCGAGCTTGCCCAGTTCAGTGAGGAAACCATCGAGAATCTGGCCCGGCAGCTACCCTCGGCGGCCAGTATCCGCAATCCCGTGGATATCATCGGCGATGCGAGTCAGGATCGCTACGAAAATGCTTTATGGGCGGTCATCAGGGACGAAGGGGTGGACGGGGCCCTCGTGATTCTCACGCCCCAGTCGATGACGAATGCTCTGGGTACGGCCGAGGCCATCGTTCGGGTGGCCCGGGGGACCCACAAGCCGATCATCTGCTGCTTCATGGGGGTGGTCGACGTGTCGCCGGGGGTGAAATACCTGCAGGAGCATGGTTATCCCGTCTACCAGTTCCCGGAGAACGCGGCGAAGGCCATGGGAGCTCTCTATCAGTATACGGGTTGGCTCAACCGCGAAGAACTGCCGGAATGGACTTTTACTCACGACAGGGAGCGTGCCGCCGCGATCATCGCCGATTGCCTGGCATCGGGAAAGACGCACCTCGGGGAGATCGAAGGGAACGAAATCCTGAAATGCTACGGTTTCAACACGATCCCCGCCAGGCTGGCAGGAAGTGAGGAAGAGGCCGCATCCATTGCCGGGGAGATCGGTTTCCCCGTGGCCATGAAGATCGTCTCTCCGCAGATCCTTCACAAGACCGACGCCGGGGGGGTGGCCCTGGGACTCAGGAACGGGGAAGAAGCCAGGCGGGCCTTCCGGCAGATTGTGAAAGGGGCCAAGACATACAGTCCCGATGCAGTCATCGGCGGTGTTCTCGTGGAGAAGATGGCTCCGCCCGGTGAAGAGGTTATCCTCGGCCTGAATCGTTATGACATCGGTCCGCTTCTGATGTTCGGTCTGGGCGGTATTTTCGTCGAGATATTCAAGGACGTGGTCTTCCGCCTTGCGCCCATCGGCAGGAACGAAGCGAACCGAATGGTCCGGGAAATCAGGGGATTCGGTCTTCTCTCGGGGTTCCGGGGGAGACCCAAGGCCGATCTCGAGGTGCTCGAGCGGGCCATCGTGAGTCTTTCCGATCTGGCCGTCAATCATCCGGAGATCATCGAAATGGACATCAACCCGCTGCTGGTTCACGGCGAAGGGAAGGGAGCGACTCTCGTGGACTGCCGGATGATGCTGAAAAAGTCCTGAGTGATGAGCCTCATCACGAGCGCACGTTCCAGAAAAATCGGTGTACCCTAACGTTTCTTATCCGCCCGAAGCCGAGCCCGGCCTCACTTCCTCGATCTTCACCACGTTCTCGTACATGGAAAAAAGCGGGATCCGCCAGCCGTATTTCCAGATCTTGACCTCTTTTCCCTTGAGGCGGATCGCTTCGTTCTGGACGGTCCCCGAATCGAACTTGAGCCGGTACTTCGCGTCGTGATTGACAAAGGGGCGGTAATCGGTGGCGATCATGAAATTTCCCCCGACCTTGGCCATCTGGGCATCCGTGATGCGTGTCACAACCGTATCCGAGACGAAGTAGCTGTAAAGACCGGCGAGGACAAGAAAAGCGATCCCGAAAAAGATGACCATTACCTTCTTACTCTTCAGAAAAGCGGGCATTTGAAATTTCTCCTCTTCTGTTGTGACGGCGCCTCAGACTTCCTCAATCGTCAACTTTGTCATGCTATCCCCCTGCCGGATTGCGTAGACCACGTCCATGCCCTCGACCACCTTCCCGAATACGGTGTGACGGCCGTCGAGGTGCGGCTGGGGCGAGTGGGTGATGAAGAACTGACTCCCGTTTGTGTTGGGTCCCGCGTTGGCCATGGAGATGACGCCCTTTTCGTGTTTGAGCGGGTTGTCCTTGACCTCATCCTCGAAGGAATACCCGGGTCCCCCCCGACCCGTGCCGGCGGGATCACCCCCCTGGATGACGAAATTCTCGATCACCCTGTGAAAGGTGACACCGTCGTAAAACCCCTCCTTTGCAAGAAAGACGAAGTTGTTCACCGTCTTCGGGGCGTGTCGTGGATAAAGCTCGAGCACGATGTCCCCCTTCGTCGTTTCAACCGCCACACGGTAGGTCTTGCCTGCATCAATCTGCATCGCAGGGGCCTTTTGCCACTGTTTGCCTGACATAGATTCATTTTCCTTTCTAGGTCTGTCCAGTTCTATGGCCCGAAGCGCCAGGCTGAAGGCAAAGGGCTCAAGGTTAATGGCCTCGGGCTGCAGGCCCGAACTCGCCGCTCTTCACCGTCTTTGCTCACGACCCGCCACTCGCCACTCGTCACTCTTTACTGTCTTTTTTGCTCACAACCCACAACACACAACTCGGGCCCAGGGGCCCTTTCTCACCACTCACCACTGGCGCAAAGCGCTTACTCCCCTTCGTCGTAGGCTTCCGTTTTCACTTTTCGGGCGTTCGTTTTTCCTTTCCCGGTCAGGCTCGGCGGCGCCGGGACGGGGATATCGACAGGCCTGACGAAATTCCGCACGATGTCGTCCGTCTTGACGACGTTCAGCTTCTCGAAGAGGAAGTAGAATTTATCCTCCAGCGCTTTGCCGATCCCTTTCAGAACACCCGGCGGGAGACTCCACATGTCTTTCTTGAAGGGCCCGAATGCTTTCTTTCGCGTCTTGTAGATAAACTGCTCATCGGTGTCCTTCACGCCCTTCTCGCCGGCAAGCTCCGTCCGCATGTAGTCGTAGATCCTGCTGCGGAGGTCTGCAGGGAAAAAAGCGTGGTCGTAGATCATGTTCTGGAAGGCCGTGGCGAGGTGCACTTCGGCGGTCCCGCGTTTCGGAAAGTTGTCAAAGGCCTCGTCGGGCAGGGTCGAGGCCCCGTGCTGGACGGCACCCGACATTCCGAACTCCTTTCGCGCGGCCGTCGAAAGCGTTTCCAGGGTGTCGAAGTCGAGCTTCACTTTCGCGATTGATCCGTCCGGCAGGACCACGCCGCCGTGGGACGTCCCCGTCTGGACGCTGATCTTGCTGAGTCCCTTGAGACCCTTACCCTTCGTTGCCAGTTCCCTCCGATAACCCTGTATAAAAGCCCGGAGTTCTTCGACGGTGCTGTTCTTCCCGCCCACTTCGCCGATTTCGCCCCCCACGGAGACGGTGATGCCCCGGGGCTCGATTTCGCGGACCATGGCGGTGATTTCGGCCGCGATGGCTGCGTTATTCCTCTGCTGATCCTCGACGGTTGATTTGCTCAGGTCAACGACCGTGGAGGAATCAATATCGATGTTATAAAAGCCCGCCTGGATGCCTTCCCTCACCAGGTCCTTTACCGCCCCCACCTCTCTTAACGGGTCAACAGTGAATTTCTTGGCGCTCACCTGGAAGTGGTCGCCCTGCAGGAAAAGAGGACCGCGGTATCCGCTCTTGATGGCGGCGGCCGTGACCGCCGCCGCATACTCCGCCGGCCGCTGCTTCGTGTAGCCGATTTCCGATCTGGCAATTTCGAAGATGACGGGGCCGACCTTCCCCCGCAGCGCGGCCCGGAACACGGCCCGGGCCGATTCGTAGGTGAGCCCTCTCAAGTTGATTGCGGGCACGGTGAAGCCCGAAACCTCTCCCCTGCCCATGGCTTCATAGAGGGACTGGATGGATGAGGGGAGGATGCCCAGGGCTGCACCGGTGCGGCGGATTATCCAGCTCGCTGCTTCCTTGACGCCCTCGTCAGGGCTGAACACAGCCGTGTAGATGAGGTCATCAATGAGTGAGGCCCTCAACTTCTCCCCGTTGAGAACGCGGACGTTGTTCCCGTCGACCTGCAGGATTCCTGAACTCCCTTTTTTCAAAGCATCGACGCTGGTGTACACCATACTCATACCCCTCCTCACAGCGTTTGGTCGCACGCCCGGATTTCTGTTTCGATTCAGAGACAGGCCGTCAATAACTCAACCTGTTTGTTTTTCATTGACGGATAATCGCCTGCCTCTCCCCGAGAAAGCTCGGGGCGAGTCATGACAAAGGGTATCGGATCGATGGGACATTCCCGCCAGGGCCGTTTTATTTCAGATACTCTTTGACCTTCTCCACTTCGAAACGGCTTCCGATATAGATCGGTGATCGGTGATCCAGTTTCTGGGGTTTGATGGAGAGAATATCGGACTTCCCGTCCGTGGCCATGCCGCCCGCCTGTTCAACCAGGAAGGCCATGGGTTGCAGTTCGAAAATCAGGCGAAGTTTTCCCTTGGAGCTTTTCTTCAGGGCCGGGTAGGTGAAAACCCCGCCTCTTTTGATGAGCACCTGATTGATATCCGGCACAAAGCCCCCGCTGTAGCGCAGTTTGTATCCTTCCGACTCCAGAAACTCGACGTACTTGAGGTGTTCCGGCGTCCATTCTTTGCGCAGGCCGCCCAGACCGTAGATGGACCCCTTTTCATCCAGGGTGATATTTTCTACCGAGAGCACATATTCTCCTTCGCGGTTGAGGACGAACTCGTGCGTCCCCTTGCCGGCGGAGTATACCATGGTGATCAGAGGTCCGTAAGTGATGTACATGGCCGCCACCATGGAATCCCGACCTGAGGTGCTCAGCAGAGGCGCGATATGGATTCCGATAATGGTTCCCATGGAGAGGTTTGTATCGACGAGGGATGAGCCATCCAGGGGATCCGCTGTCACGTAGTATTTCGCTTCCGCCGTTTGAAATGTGATGACCTTGTCGGACTCTTCCGAGACATACTCCCGCACGAATCCGGAAAACTCGAGCTGGTTGATGAGGATCTCGTCGGCGCTTCGGTCCAGGGCAAGCTGATCGTCGCCGTGGATGTTCTTGAATCCTGCAAGCTTGCGGTTCGCCTCGTGGATCTTGGCCGATATGTATTTCCCCGTGACGGCAATCTGCCAGATGAGCCGGCGCAGATGCATTTCGATGCCGGCCATCCACATGTGACGCCGCAGGTCGACGATGAACTTGCTGTAATCCGAAATGTTCGTCATGCTCGGTCTTCTCCCGTGATATTTTTAAGTGTTTCATTTTAAACAAGAGTTTAGCCGTTTGACAAGGAAATTCTGTCTGCCCGCGGTCCCATATTCCCGCTTGTAAAATCGATTGGTCAGGGATAAATTAGTCACCTGGAAAATTTCTATAGGTGGAGCTGGCGGCTCCTCCGATCAGGACTATGATTCGCGACATCGTCATCTGGCCCTGCGTTGGCTGTGGAAACTGCTGCATCATGAGGACCTGCGCCTTTGGTGTGAGCAGGCACCCCCGATCACGTCATCAGGTCTGTCCTGAACTCCACTGGAACGGTCATCGCTACATCTTCAACTTGACGCAGGTTTAGGGAAAGATGGGTAATTTTTAGCGGACAGAGCTTCGCTGTGGCAACGGCTGTGCCTCCTATCTGAACCCCTGGCGCAGGGATGTCCGGGAGAGAACGCAGGAGGATGTTGCGGCACTCGAGAAGGATTAAGGGGGGATACGACGTTTCAGGACGGCTTCTTTTCTCTGAACATGGCGTTGGGGTTGATGCAGGGGTCGTGGGCACAATCGTTACAGTAGTAAGCAGGCCAGACACACCCGCAGCCGGAGCCGATGAGCTCAAAGATTGAGCAGGACTCACAGAGGATCACCTCGCAGCCCAGGCACTTCACATACGTTCTTGGATTTGCGCATTTTGCACAGACGACTTCTTGTTCCATGGGCTCTCCATTGTTCATGTTTTATATTTTTCTGACATAAATAGTTAGATTTGGCCAGAACAATTTCGGCAGGTGTGTCAGTCGGTTCGAGCACAAACCTTGCAGGAATGGCGTGAACATCCGGTTTTTTAACCGATCATGAGGAGGATTTTAAACGTGTCAAAGGAAAAAAGGAAAGAAAACGAAGAAATGAGGATATCCCCCGATGAACTGCTTGCGGTCATGGGCCGTACCCCCGCCGATAACCTCGAGGGGCTTGAGACGTCCTATCCGTGGAAGAGCAAGATCACCGGGCAGCTCATCAGCGCCCTCTTCAAGCAGCAGAAAGCACTCGAGGCCATCAGCAAGGATCCGCTCCACTGGGGCCCCCTGTCTTTTACAGCGTCCCTCCAGAACGCCATGGTGGAGCGCTACCTGACAGGGCCGATCAAAGCCCATGCGCGCCTGGCCGCGCGGGCGGGGAGAAATCCGGACATCTTCGGGGACATGAACGGCTGGATTTACAAGAACTACGCCCGGCTGCTTCACAGCCTGACCGGCTATTTCGTCAGAAATGGGCACTTTGACCGTCAGAAGGCCCGTCTGGTTTCTTCCTCCCCGGAAGGCCAGGCCTTCCTGCGGGAACACATCGATGAATTTTTGTACCTGGAGAGGAATTACAGCTCCATCGGACTCACAAGGCTCAAGGCGATGAAGGATCTCCTCAAAAGCCTCCTGATCGTCATCACGGAAAAACCCCTGACAGGAGAACCCCTTCCTTTCATGGACGGCGCCTGCGACGGTATGTCGCCGCAGACCTTTGAAAAGTATCTTGACGAAAACCGGCGAAGAATGGAAAACCTGCACCACGAGCGGGCCTTTGACCTGAAGGAATTCTCGGAGTGGGCGACCCTGGGTAAAATCGGTTATTCATCCTACGAAGAGGTCGAGGGCTCCAGGTTGCACAGTATTACGCTCCGGCATTATCCCCTGCCCGCCGATGTGAAGCCCAACGGCAGAGTTCTCTACATGGCCACCCCCCTTATCAATAAGCCGGAGATATTTGACCTGGCCAGGGGAAAGTCCGTTATTGAGGGGATGCTCAAGGAAGGGTTTGCAATTTACCTTGTGGATCACGGGGAGTCGGGGCCTGAGGATGCGGGGCTGGGCCTTGATTTTTACGGTAAAACGGTTCCGGAGACATATCTGGGTCTGATCAAAGAGCGGCACCCGGGTCAGGAAATTGATGTAATGGGCTATTGTATGGGCGGAACCATCATTCTTCCTTACCTCGCCAGACGTGCGGAAGAGCGCCTGGCCCGCGGAGAGGCCATGGATATCCGTAAAGTAGCACTGATGGCTTCGCCGGTCATTTTTGACGACGGCCCGAGCGGACACGGGGCCATGCGAGAGGTCATCCGGCAGAGCTACGATCCCGTCCTCATGGAAGCGCTGTACGCTTCGGTGAACATTCCGCCCCAGCTCGTCGAAGCCGGCATGAATGAAATCCAGCCCGGTGTCCAGTATACCGTCTCCCTGGGTTTCTACGGCAGGGCCTGTCACCTGACGGCCATTCACGACTCGGCCCATTTTCTTTACTGGCTGACGCACGGGACAAAATTCCCCGCCAAGGCCCACCGGGAGTGGATCGAGAAGATCTTTCTCGGAAATGAGATCTGCGAGGGGAAATACCGGCTTCCGTCATTGAATTCCGCCCTGGATGGCAAGCCCGTCAACATGGGTGCCTTGCGTGAAGCGGGTGTAACACTCTTCGACTACAGGGGAAGCAGAGACCCCATCGCGCCGCCGGGTTCGTGCCGGGCGAGCGAGATGTGGGGACAGGTCCAGGATGGAAACATCCAGATGGAAAGGGGCGGACTGAACAGGACCATCGAGAAGAATATCGGTCACATCTTTGTGGTGAGCAAAAAGCTCCTGGCAGAGTATCTCGAGATGGCTTCAGCTTTTCTGAAATGAAAAAGGAAGGCAAGGGGCCTTCCTTTTTCATTTTCGATCCTCGGGATCCGCGTTTATTCTTTTGCTTTCGCTCCCGTTTTCTTCGGTGCGGCTTTTTCCTTTCCGAAGAGAGATTTCCAGAGCTGGAAGTAAGACCTGCTCTGACCGGAGACGAAGCTCGACCACTCGTCGAAGAATGTTTCCGTGGAATCCATACAGGCCTTCATGATCTTGTCGGGTTCCTCCCCCTTTTCCTTGCCTGACCGGTAGGCCTCGGCCATCTTCTCCAGGTTGTTCAGCCATGCCGAGTAGACCCTCATGTAACTTTCCTGCCAGCCCCGGGAGAATTTAACGAACTCATCGATCCCCTGGAAAGAGGGGACCGCCCCGATAGGCATGGACGCAAACGATGATTGCCAGGTTTTGAAGGCCTCCTCCCAGGGGGCCTTGTCGAAGGTGGGCGAAAATCCGTACATCTTGAAGGGCTGCGTGAACATCTCGAAAAGATCCCTGTAAATCCCCCCGAATGAATCGGACCATTTCTTCATGACCTCCTCCGGTTTCTCCTTGGTGGATGTCTCCGCCATGTCCATCCAGGCCTTGGTCATCTTACCGTACATGTCGAGTCCTTTGGATATCATGTCGAACCCCTCTTTGGGCCAGTGGGCGAAGAAATCACCCCAGGGCCCCTTTTCTTCCTGCAGTGCCATAGAGACCTCCTTTCTAAACCCTTTATGGTTTAATGGTTCGAACTTGTGACACGATTTTAAGGAAATGACAATACTCAATTATTTCGGGGAAAATATCAGGTTATTTCTCGTATGGAAGTTTTTTCATCACAGATGAATTGTCCCACGATGGCCCCGGTTGGAAGTCATCTCTCAGGCCATAGAACTCGTGAATGTCCGGACCCGGCGCAATAGCAAGAGGAAGATGAAAAATATCGGCAGGAGGATAAGGAGTGCAGGGTAGAGGATGAGGTAGATGAGAGGAACGAGCAGGGTTTTTGATATTTGTTTTAATATATCATATTTCTGAAAAATTTTCACCAGGCCGGGTGAAAGGCTGTAGTAGAACTTCACGAATGTTTTTCCCATGCCGCTTTTCATGAGAACCTGGTCCCGAAATTCTCTCAGCCTGTTCTTATGGCCATCGTAAGGCGTTCCCTTCAAAATATATGTTACGGAACAGAACAGCCAGTCATTGTCGTCATCACCTGTGACATTCGTCGTTGCTGATGCCTCGTTTGAATATGGTGAATATTCTAAGGGTGCAGTAATATAGGCCCTGACGCGGTAATAGTATGTCGTGTAGGGATCCAGACCGGTGTCCCTGTAGTAGGTGACGTTCGCGCCCACCCTGTAAATCTCGCCGAAGGCGCTTTCGGATGTTCTCCGCTCGATCGCGAATCCCATCTCATTATCGGAGTTGTCGGTCCAGGAAAGGTTGATCTGGGTGAGGCCGGCGGGGCTTGCATTGAGGGAAGTGGGAGTCATGATGGCGCCGACAATCGGGATCGCGATGCCCCCGGCCGGGGCTTCATAGGCGGCCGTATATGTCAGGGCCGCACCCGCATCCATTGAAAGAGACCCGTAGGGTTTCCTGCCGATCAGCCGGTGGTCGGAGGTCCGGATTTGTGAAAGAACGCCCTCCTTCACATGCTGAACATAAGCGAAGGCCCCGTCGGGCGAGAAGGCGATGGCCGAGGGTTCCAGGCCAAGATCAATCGAGGCTTTGATGGAAAGATCCCCCGTGTCGAGAACGAGGATCTTCGTCGATGAAAGACGCGTCACGTACAGGAAATCACCTCCCGGAGCGATCCTGATGCCTGAGGGCCCGACGGCACTCCCGAGGTCGATGACGGTGGACGGGGTAAGGTCCCGGGTGTTGATGGCGGTCAGCGTGCCCTGGGCGATGCTGGTCACAAAGAGCCTCTGGCCGTTCGGTGTCAGGGCAAGGCCCGCGGGCTCTCTGACGGCGGAGATGGAGTCCACGATGGTATCGTCCGCGGTCCGGATGATGTTGATGCTATCGCGACAAACCACATAAAGCAATTGGCCGTCCGGGGAGACTGCGATGTCTGTCGGGACACCGGCAGTGGGAATCGATTTTTGCACGCTGAAATCTGAAGTCGAAAGCACCAGCACCGTGTCATCGAGGGATTGAGCAATGTAGAGGAATTGGCCGTCAGGCGAAAGGGCAAGACCCTGAGGACCTATTCCTGTGGGGATCGTCTGTAAGAGAGTCCCATCGGAAATATCGATAATGGAAAGGGTGTTTTTTGATCGGTTGGTTACGAAAGCGGTCGGGTCGGCATCTGCCGCGGTGGCAAGGAAAAGCAGAACTGCAGGAATGGAAAACACAAGGCGGGACAGCATCTGCATCTTTTCTGACCTCATTTCATCTTACCTGGCCGGCGGATTTTTTATCCACTGAATAATAGCATATTTCGGGGCTATCCAAAATGGGATTTCTATGGAAAATCATGAAATTAGGTTGGCGCGGAGAAGGTCAGCGTATAACTTCTCGAAATTATTGAATAAATATACACATGGAAATCTGCCACAGTTCCGCTCAAGTTTGGTCTCAGAGGAGACGATAAATGATTAGAATCGCGCATTTCGGGTCGGAGACAGCTACATTGAACGCATCGAAATGGCTGGCCATCATTGCCGTGGTGCTTGCCCTCTCGGCCCCCGCTTACGGCGGGGCCGATTTTGGTCTCGGGGTAGGGTGCCACACCCGGACGGGGGACCTCTCCTGGGATGCCCAGCTCAGTGAGGTCGATGCCTATTACGGTGCCAACCGGGAGGAGTTCATCACCGGTCTGTACGATCATTACAGGGTTTCGAGGTCCTGCGCCATGTGGCTCCTCGACATGGTGCGGATGTCTCCTGCCGATGTGTACATCACGATCCGCCTTCACAGGATGACGCTCGAACCGGTCAACACGATCGTCGATACCTGGAAGTCCCACCGGGGGCAGGGCTGGGGAGTGATCGCGAAGAAGCTGGGGATCGAGCCCGGCTCGGCAGAGTTTCATGCCCTCAAGAGGGACGACCGGGGAAGATTTTATGTCAGGTCCAATGGGACGAGCGTCTTAAGAGATTATGGTCAGAACCGGTGAGAAGGCTCTGCCGGTGAGAGGGCGGGCGAAATTGATCCATTTCACAGGGCGTCCACGGCTTTTCTGACTGAACCCCCCATCCTAAAAAATTGGATCGCTCCAACATCCGGTTCAGCGCGCGGCGCCTTCAGGTTGCGGCCCGGCCTTTGCCATGTCGGATGGGCGGAGCGACAACATCTGCTGGTCCATCCCGTCCCTGTGACTTGTAAATGCGGACATCCATTCCTTCGGGATAGGTTCACCTCTCGGTATGTCGGCTTTGCGGGGATTGACGGGGCTTGAGTTCTTCCTCAATTCGAAATGCAGGTGCGGTCCCGTGGACATCCCCGAAGAACCCACATAACCGATGACCTGCCCCTGCGCGACGTTCGCGCCGTTTCTGGTCTTTATCCTCGAGAGGTGGCCGTAGCTCGTTTGATAGCCGTTGCGGTGCCGGATGACCACGAGCCTCCCGTATTGCCCCTTTTGTCCCGCGAAGGTGACCTTGCCGTCTGCCGTGGCTGATACCGGTGTCCCCGCCGGGGCGACATAATCGAGCCCCTGGTGAGGTCTGCGGATTTTCAGGATGGGGTGCATGCGGGATCTCGAGAAACCCGAGCTGATGTGGCGGAAGCTCAGGGGCGCCTTCAGGAACTGCTTTCTCATGGAACTGCCCCCGGCATCATAATAACCGGCCTTGCCATTTATCTCGAAGCGGTATGCCCGAAAGGCCTTCCCGTCGTTGAAGAATTCCGCCACGAGGATATCGCCGTATTTCCTGAATTCCCCGTCACGGAAGAGCCCTTCGACGATCACCCGGTAGCTGTCCCCTTTGCGGAGGTCCGTGTTGAAGTCGATGTCCCAGGCAAAGATGTCGGACAGGTTGAGCGCCAGGAGGAGGCTCTCGCGGCCCTCGCCGATCGCGGTGATCAGGTTGTCTTCGATGACACCCGCCACGCAGAGGGGCCGCTTTTCATATTCTAGGGTGACCCTCTCGGCCTGGAAGCCCGACGACCCTCGCGTGACGTTCACGAAGGCATCGTCATTGATCCAGTAGACGAAAGCTGTGATGCGCTTTTCGCCGTCGACGATGATCTTGTAGGGTTGTCCCGGCAGAAGGTTGCCCAGCCTGTGAACGCCAGCGACGGAGTCCTTCAGCAGGGAGAGCTCCTTCAGGTCGAGTTCGCTCCGTTTGAAAATGTCAAAGAGCGTCTCACCCTTCTGGATGGTACCCGTGATCTCAACTTTTGTCCGGTTGGGTTCTTCCGGCTTGGTGGAGGGCGTGTTGTAAAGGCTGATGATCACCGGCAGGGCGGCCATTATGACAAAGGCCACGGCAATGAAGATCCTTTTCAACATCTTTTCTGATGAGGTCTTGAAGAACACGTAAGCTTCTCTCCGCCTGCTTTCACGATGACTTTAAAAGGATGATGTGTCGCTGGCTCTGTGTCCCATAACCAAAATCGGCAACATTTTCAATAAAAACAATCCCGTGATCGCTCCGGTCGGTCGGAAATGGGCAAAACCGAGTTGCCGGCTAAAAAAACGAGCGGGCTTTTTTGTTTACTTTCATCGATCGGAAGTGATAATTTTGACCTCACGGCTGAGTCCGGCACAGGCGGTTTTCGCCTGTTCGAGAAGGAGAGAAATCATGAAGATGATCCGGTTTTGTTTCATTCTTTTTTTAGCGGTTTTCTTCGCAGGGGCCTGCGCCGGCGTGACGAATACCCGGGAGACACCCGTCGTCAGGGTGATAAAGCAGAATGCCCCGCTGGTGGTCAACCTGAGAACGGAAAGGGTCGTGGATTTGAAGGAGCATCCGCAGTGGGGCAGGTACGGTGAACAGCTGGACCGTTTTTTAAGGCAGTACTTCGGTGATGACTACTCGGAGGGCACGCTCAAACTCAAGAGCCTAGGCTCCGGGGTGATCATCGGCGAAAAAGGGCTCATCGTGACCAACGCCCATGTCGTCCAGAAGGCCTCGTCCATCTACGTGGTGCTCCGGGACGGTACCGTGTCGGAGGCGCAGGTTGTGAAGGTCAACGCGGCGGACGACCTCGCCGTTATCAGGACGGACATCCGGCAGCCGGTCCAGAAGATGAGATTTGCCAACATGAAGGATCTGATGATCGGTGAGACGGTCATCGCAATCGGAAATCCCCTGGGTCTGGAGAATTCCGTGACCGTCGGCGTCCTCAGCGGGATCGACCGGGCCTTCAGGAGCACCGAGTGCGAGTACGAATGTGGGGGACTTCTGCAGATCGACGCCCCCATCAACCCCGGGAACAGCGGGGGCGCTCTTTTCAACACGGACGGTGAGCTCGTGGGCATCAACCTGGCCGTCGTGGCAGGGGCACAGAACATCGGCTTTGCCGTTCCGGTCGGCAGGGTTCTCAATATGCTACAGGAGATCGAGAAAGAAAAATAGGCCTCTGACTCGTGGGCCGAGGATTTCATAAAAAAACAGGGCCAGGAAAGGCCCTGTTATAGGGGCGATGGTGTAGAAGCGAAAGTTCAAACCGAACGTGACGATGTGCGTATTAATATGTCAAAACGCTACTCGGCATCAGATGTCAGGATTTTCACTCTTCCAAGTCACACTGTTTGGACAAGTTAGTCGGGCTAAAAATTAAAATTAATACCCGCCGTGATTATATTGGCCCGATATTCAATATCCGTGATTAAAAGACTTGCGTCGGTACCGTAATAACGATAGCCGAGGTCAACAGACAGATTATTTGCGATCTCAAAATTAACTCCGGCAAGGAACTGCCATGCAAAGGAGTAATCGTCCTCCTCTTCAAACCAAGTTACACCACCGAGGGTTTCTGTTCAACTGATATTGAAATAACAAGAACCAATGCCCGCGCCGACGTACGGGTGAATTTTGCCATCCGGATATCTCAGAAGAGCGTTAAAAAAGAAGTTGGACAGATACACATCCCCAGCTTCTCTTACGTCTCCTCTTGCACTGGGAACCGTCGTCGGACCATAGTTGTGCTCGAACATATGATTGAACTCCATTTCAAGGGCCAAAAATCGGGCAGCTGGCAGCACATATCCGAACTTAAAACCGATTATTCCGGTGCTATCCGTGGTCACGTCAAAGGAGACTCCAGCAGTAGTGACGTCAAAATTCATATCTTCCGGCATGACATAGCCGCCGAAAACGCCCACGTAGAATGGGCTTGTCTGCGCCAGGGCATCCTTTATCGGCAGGAAGACCATGAATACGGAAAACAGAAGGATGGAGACTGCGAATGCTCTCTTTCTCATAAGACGACCCTCCTTTCAAGCAGGTTGCAGCTCCCGTTTACGATCATTCAACGCAATTCGCAACCCTAATTTTTCGGACCGTGGGAGTAGGTCAGTGTTTTATCGTCTCGTCTTAACGATTGGTTTCGACCATACCCAGGGCGGCCGTTTTAGTGTCACCTGCCGTGTACCCATCGCTCGCCACGCGCCTGGTGATGGGGCACATAAACATCTCTGTATCGCCAGTGTTTCACATGACCGGGAGGTACGTGATGGTAGATGGGCTGAGGTACAACATACACGGGCCGAACCAGTATGGGTTGCGGGTAAATGACTGCCGGCTCATAGAAGTCCCCGATGTTGATTCGACCATAAAAGCCGGGCTGACCGATACTGACGGACACACCCACGTCGGCTGCCTGTGTCGGTGCGGCAACAAGGATTATCATGATAATGAGTAGGAAATGTTTCATGGTTGGCTCCTTTTCATTCGCGCTTCATACTTGTGGCTGTATCCGGACAGCCATTGACACAATATCTGTCCGAGCTTTTTGTATGGAATAACGATTGAAACGACCTTTGGTTTACAACCTTTGTAGTTTTCATCGGGCATGTCGCAAATGGCCCGCCTGCCCCTTTTAACGGAATCGGCAACATTTTGGGACGCAGGCAAAAAAGGCGCAATCTCGATAAAGATTGCGCCTTTATACTTTCCATGGTGCCGAAGCCGGTATTTATAAAGGAAGGGACGAAACGGGATGTCCTGCCCGGATAGTCAGGGAGCCTGACCGTCCTACCTTTTCATATTTGTTTTTTCCACTCACTTAATAATTTTTGCGCTTCGGATATTTCCTCCTTTGTCATTATTTTCGTGATTAGCTTCCGGTTAATGGCTGCATCAGATATCCCCTGTGCGGCGGCCAGGTTAAACCACATGTACGCCAATACATAGTCCACGGGCACCCCGTGACCTTTCGCGTACATGACGCCGAGGTTGTATTGCGCCTTAGGCACACCCTGATCGGCAGCCAGGCCGTACCAGTATAAAGCCTCGGAATAGTCCTGAGTGACACCGAGGCCGTTTTCATAGATGATGCCAAGGTTGAATTGACTGGTGCGGTCGCCCTTCTCCGCTGCCTTCAGAAACCAGTTCATGGCCTGTTGGTAGTCCTTTAACACCCCCCGGCCTTCAAAAAAAAGGACGCCGAGTTTAGCCTGCGCTTCCTTCAACCCCTTTTCGGCGGCTTCACGGTACCAGTACTCGGCTTTCGCATAGTCCTGGTGCATGCCTTTGCCTTCGGCGTACAGCGAACCCAGGTGGTACTGGGCGAGGGCATACCCCTGCGAGGCAGAGAGGCTGTACCATTTTTTTGCCATGGAGTAGTTTACCGCGACACCCCGCCCGGAGTGATACATGAAGCCAAGAAAAAATTGTGATTTCGGGTGATCGGGGTCATCCATGAACTCTTTGAAAGCGGTCTTATAATCATTCTCACAATAGGCTTCAAAGCCTTTGACGTAATCGCCTGCAGAGATAGGGGGCAGTGCCAGAATCAGAACAAGAAGCGTCAGGGTAGTGATGAAGTATCTCACATCAAACCTCATCAAGGGCAATGACATGCCTGGAATTTACATATGATTTTTTGCCTGTCGGGATAAAAAATCAAGTATGGTTTTGTCTATACGAAAAAAGTATTAGAGGGCCGTAAGCCCGCGAAAAAAGGGGCCGGCCCATTCGCGCCAACCCCTTGATTTTGTTGTGGTGCCGAAGCCGGGATTTGAACTTGGACAGGCCTACGCCCACTATACCCTGAGTGTTTAAAGCGGAAAACATAGAGACAGCGTGGCATAGCCCGAGAATGTAATATTTCGATGGCTTATCCCACTTTGTCTTTGACAGATCAATCAGGGAAAAGGTGGGGAAAAGGGGATTGTTTTCTGTGAAGTGTTGACTAAGTAAAATGTCGATTAGAAAAATATAGGGGTAACATTTTAGCCGGTGTTACCCCCCCGAGAATGAAAGTAGAAAAAAACAGGATATCCCCAAAAGCAGCATTGCCGATATGATCTCCCCTTTCTGGGTCAATATCTTGTCAGTATTCACATTATAACCCTTTTCGGACAACCTTTTGACGATTTCCTGCATCTGGTCGGGCTGCAGCGTGTCGAGAGTCTTTCCCAAGGCATGGCGATCATTTTTCACACATGAATATTTATAAATGTCCTGCCTGGTCTGCTCTGGAAGGGTCGCGGTTGCATACCCCAAGTCTTCGCAGATGCTGTTCTTCAGTGCGACCCAGTCAGCTACCTCCACGGCATTGCCGAGCTGCCATTCGACGGCCGGTTGACCTTCCTTCTGCGCGTCCTTCTTCGTGATGAGAATGCCTTGCGTGCATCCTATCAGCATAAATACCCCAGCCCAGAACAATACGGCCATGATCCTGGTCAGTCTTTTCATCGTTAATTTTCCCTGTCGGAAGATATTGGATTTCTGTCTTTATCGTCAAATGGTCACTGAATGAAACGGTGAACGGATAGTGTATATTGAAAAACCATAATTACAGGAAGAACACAATAAATTATGTTTCATTTTTCCGGTCATGATGACGGATATTTACTTGCTCAAGAATCCCAGCATCTGTCCCCATCCCTTCGCCTCTGGCATAACTTGCACGAGAGAAAATACAATTATTGTACGAATGGAACAGAATGTCCTGTCAAGGCAGGTGAGGCGTCTAACCGAAAGGTGGCGATAAAAAACAGGGCCATTTCTGACCCTGCTCCGCTTATGTATCCTCTGGTTCTGTGTTTTTTGCCGGTATAAGAGCTCCCTCCGGTCCGGAGATATATCTCGGCTCTATGATCCTCGTACCTACACCAGTCCACTTATCCCAAAGCGAACCGGCGCTGGTTTTGAATTCTATAATATCGCCGAACGTGAGCACTCCTGAAAGGCAACGGTAATCGATTACGGACCCTCTATCGAGTTTAACAGTGACAATTTCATATGTGACTCTTTCAATTTTGAGTATTTTTCCTCTTTCCCTTTCCATACTTCGCGCCTCCAATAGTTCTCAAGAGATGACGGGGGAAATAACTAGTATTAAATTACCCTGCGAAAAAATAAAAGAAACAAGAATATGAACGTCTACATAAAAGAAATTATTACATCGGGAAGGGGGCATCGACTCTCCAGCGCCTTAGCCCAACCCCGAGTGCAGCAACCTTACACGAGTTTTCGGGAAATAGAAATTGGGGTGGTGGTGGAAGTTCCGTGGGATCACGGTTAAACCCACGACCTGTCATTCTCTATTGACATCCTTTAGAGTAACTTTCTCATCCCCAAAGGGTTTGCACTTACGCTGATTGACATAGCCTTCTTTGCCGTCAATTTGCCATTCTTCGCAAATAAAAAGTTGTCCAGTTTTTGTATCAAGCTTGAAAAGTGCGTCACGCAGATACTCTTCGCCCATAATGTTGACAAACCTGTATGTTCCCTGAAATAGCTGAAATCGTCCTACATCAGTTCCAGTGCCTTTGCTTTGTGCAAATGCAGGTGATTGAATGACAAAAAAGAAAAACAGAATTATCAGCATATTCTTCATGGAAATACCGCCTCCCGTATTCTTATATGATGCTGCATCTGGTCTGTCTATCCCTGCGTTGAGAGCAAGGATTAATTGTCTAATATTTATCATTTTGAACTCGTGGCTTATTTGCATAATATTTTCATTAATACTTCTATCATTGATTTACGATTGACATCATTCCAACGAGCATCATCAAAATGCGTTGCTGACAAAACGCGTCCATCACTCGCATAATACGTGCTTTGAGTTATTTTATATCTTTTATCTTCACAGCTTATAAACCACAAATCACTTATTTCGCTTAATGACTCCACTCCACTAGTCGTTTGCCCTCTCTTTTTATAGTCATTTATTAATTGTGCTCGTCCGTCATCGCTAACAACCGTTTTTGTCCATACTTTGATAAGACCCTTAGATACATTTTGAATGCTATCCCTATCGTAGAATATATAATTCTCTAATACATCTGTTCCATAATGAACCCAATCTGCGCCCCTTGCATCATCCAGGGATACGAAAAGAAGCAGACATCCCGCCGCAATGAGGACCGCCGTTTCAATTAATCTTTTGCAATCCAATTCTGTCCCCCTTATCCATAAAAACAAAACCTCGCCTCTTTCGAAAACCGGGTCCGATGGTTATTTTATTTCTTCTTTGCATTGAGGGGGGTCGCTGGCCCACTTTGAGCATCGGAAATTTTTACCCCGACATTCGGCTGAATAATAAGTGTACGAATAATCCTTTTGGATATTTGTT
>Ga0172363_10000816_pt1 | contig 24336 bp, 23 predicted proteins | sample LakKivs2_kivu2a2_FD_114541 | JGI IMG/M metagenome (GOLD analysis project Ga0172363, IMG submission 114541) | Sediment microbial communities from Lake Kivu, Rwanda - Sediment s2_kivu2a2 | ecosystem: Environmental > Aquatic > Freshwater > Lake > Sediment | place: Rwanda: Western Province, Lake... | reverse complement strand
TCGTTCTTGTAAAAGAAATAATATTCGCCGGCCCGGAAGGGAGAGGAATAGCGGGGATAATTGTAGATTTCGAGAAGCCTCTGCCTGATTTTTTCCCTGTAGGGAATCTGCTCCAGATAGGCAAACGTTACGTCGTTTTGAGCCTTGACCCAGGCCTTGACGTCGGCCGCGTTGTCGTCTTCGAGCCAGCGGTATGGATCGGCGACCGCCGTGCCGAAATAGTCGTCCGCCTGATCCACTTTCTTCGTTTCGGGGTAAGACATTTTCATGACTCCGTCAGATGACTTCCGGCAGCCGGCGATGCCCAGAATAATCAGGATCGACGCGACCGCCAAAAATTCTCTCTTCACTTTGACCTCCTTTTGTCAATGATCGTATCTCTCATCCGGCAGGCGACCAGCCGGTTTCAGTGTCCGTAATCGACTTCGTCGGGGAGCTCGTTGACGTCTCTTCCCCGGTTATAAGGAAAATGAACAGAGAGCGCCTCTCCGGCTATTCGAATATTCTATGATTATACGCGGCGATATTCAACGGGGCTGTCACATTTCCCGGGCCGGGTTTTGCTGTTATAATCGCTTTATGTTCTTTTTCATAGGCGGCATTCAGCCCAGGAAAAAATACCTGAACGGCCAACCCCTGACCTGCCCGAACTGCGGCCATACAGCCATGTTTCCCTGCCGGATAGATCATTACCTGAGCCTTTTCTTCATCCCGGTCTTTCCGGTTAAAAAAGGTCCCGTCGTCAGTTGCTGCCGGGATTGCGGAGCCGTGGTATCAGACCCGGGGCAAACGGCAGCCGGTCATGGCCAGCGGCGCTTCGGACCGTCCGGCCGGCCGACCTGTCCGGCCTGCGGCCGGGAAGTCGACCCCGGTTTCGAGTTTTGCCCGTGGTGCGGAAGCCGGCTGAGGGATTGATGGAGCGGAGGCAAGAAATGAAGAAAATCGCCATTTTGACCAGGGATTGCGCCGGAGTGAACGCCGCCATAAGGGCCGCCGTCCGGACGGCCACGGCCGCCGGCCTGGAGGTCTTCGGGATCAGGCGCGGTTACGATGGGTTGATAGACGGGGATATGATCAGCCTCGACCGGCGCTCGGTTTCGAATATAATCGGCCGGGGCGGCACGATCTTGAAAACCTCCCGATCGGAGAGATTTCTAAAAAGCGAAATACGCGATGCGGCAGTACTCAATCTCCGCTCCCGGGAAATCGACGGCCTGATCGTCATGGGCGGCAACGGCTCCCTCACCGGGGCTCACCTCCTGGCTTCGGAGCATGGATTCCAGACCGTCGGTCTTCCGGCCACCATCGACAACGACGTCAACGGCGTCGACCTTTCTCTGGGCGCCGACACCGCCGTCAATGTGGCCATGGAAGCACTGGATAAGATTCGTGATACTGCTACCAGCCTGGAACGTATATTCGTGGTCGAAGTAATGGGCAGGCTGTCCGGCTACATCGCCATGCAGGTAGCTCTGGCCGGCGGCTGTGAAGAAGTGCTCGTCCCGGAGTACGGCATCGATTTCGACGAGATGTGCGACGAAATAAAGGCCGGAAACGAAAAAGGCAAAATAAGCTGGATAATAATCGTGGCCGAAGGCAAGGCCGGCGCATCCGAGGTCGCCGAGAGGATCACGGAAGAAACAGGGTTGGAAACGAGAGTTGCCGTACTCGGTCACATCCAGAGGGGAGGCTCGCCCACCGCTTACGACCGGATAATGGCCGCCAGGCTTGGTCATGCGGCCGTTGAAGCGCTTATCGAGGGGAAAAGCGGTATTTGCGTTCACTTGAGAGACGGACTGGTTTCCCGCCTGCCCCTCGAGGAAGCCGTGAAACCAAAATTGACAGATCTCGCGGCTGATTACCGGTTGGTGAAAATCCTGTCATGAAACCTTCTTTTCTTTTTCCCGGGGTGAAATTCATGCCTGTCCTTGACAACGCTAACTGAAATCTAATATTTTCTATGCGGAGGTGAATCCAATGAAATCCTGGCGCAGTTCACTTTATTTCGTTCTGATTATATGTGTCTTTCTGGTTGCCGCCGGCTGGGCCATTCAGGGCGGTAAAGCCAAACCCCAGAAAAAAGTCGAGAATACCGACCCCGGCCAACGGCTCAAATGGTTCGAACAGCATAAGCAGATGAAGGAGCAGACACCGTTCAAGAATATCACCTGGCGGTTCATAGGTCCTTTCGATCTCGGCGGCCGCTGCACCGACGTGGCCGTGCCCAAGGGCAGCCGTACGGTTTTTTACGTTGCCTCGGCTTCGGGCGGGCTCTGGAAAACCGTCAATGCCGGCACGACCTGGGAGCCGATTTTCGACGACCAGCCGACCATATCCTTCGGTGATATCGCCGTGGCCGAATCAGATCGGAACATAATCTGGGCCGGGACCGGAGAGGCCAACATATTCCGGGCCTCAATGGCCGGAATGGGCGTCTTCAAATCTGTTGACGCCGGGAAAACCTGGACGCATATGGGACTCGAAGCCACGTACACCATAGGCCGAATAGTCATCCATCCTGCCAATCCGGACATCGTCTATGTCGCCGCGTCAGGCCATGAATGGACTTACAATCCCGACCGGGGCGTGTACAAGACTGTCGACGGAGGAAAGACCTGGCAAAAAGTCCTGTACGTAAACGAAAAAACCGGGGCCTGGGACCTGGTCATGGATCCCCAACAGCCCGAAACCGTCTACGCCTCCACCTGGAACAGAATCCGCAGACGATGGAGCGATCCGGTCCCTGAAGACGGAGATTACATATACAAAACCACCGACGGAGGGAAAAGCTGGAAAACCCTTACTTCCGGGCTACCCGATACGAAATTAACGGGCCGAATCGGCATCGAACTGTGCCGGACCAAACCAAACGTGATCTACGCTTTCGTCGACAACCACAGCCCTGGGAGCGAGCCAAAAGCCGGTGAGGTCGACGCTTACGGCCGGCCGAGGCGGCGGGGTATCATCGGTGCCGAGATATACCGTTCGGATAACGCCGGGGAAAGCTGGCGCAAGATGAATCCGGCGACGCAATACTTCGAGCGTTTCGGCGGAACCTACGGCTGGGTTTTCGGCCAGATAAGAGTCGATCCCAACGATGAAAACACGCTATACATCATGGGCCTTAGACTGGCCAAGTCGACCGATGCCGGGAAGACCTTCACGGATCTTTACTCCGAAGGCCTGCACGGCGATCATCACGGCCTATGGATCGACCCCAACGACTCCAACCATCTGATAAACGTAAACGACGGCGGGGCAAATATTTCCTATGACGGGGGCAAGAACTGGCGGGATTTCCACGACGGGATTCCGTCGGTCCAGTTCTACAACGTGGCCCTGGATTTCCAATCCCCATTCCACGCCTACGGCTCGGTTCAGGATCAGGGCACTTACCGGGGCCTGATTCCTCTCCGTAAGCCTGGTCAGGTTCAGCCCGCCGGCCGGAGATACCGCATGCGCATGCCTGAGCCGGTGTGGGAATCAGCTCCCGGCGGCGAAGGGACTCTGGTCGAGACCGATCCGCAAGACCCGGCGACGATTTACTCTTCCTCCTTCTACGGACGCCTGGAGCGGTCGGAGTTTAAGAACGGAAAATGGGACAGCCGGCAAATTTTCCCCAAAGCTCCCGAGGGGGAACCGGAATACAGGGGCCAATGGCTGGCCGGCCTGCGCTTGTCGTCCCATAATTCTCACATCGTTTACCATGGCTTCCAATATCTGTTCCGGTCTCTCAACCGGGGCGATTCGTGGGAAAGATTGAGCCCTGACTTGACCTATAATAATCCGAAGGAGCAGGGCAATTGGCCCTACGCCATTCCGTTTGCGACCATAACCGCCATTGACGAATCGCCGTTCAAATTCGGAACCGTCTACGTGGGAACGGACGACGGCCGGGTCTGGGTGACGAAGAATAACGGAGAGAAATGGACCGAAATCACCGCCGGCCTGCCCTTCAACAAGCACGTCTGGAAGATCATCGCCTCGAAGTACGATCCGGCCGTGGTTTACTTGACACTCATCGGCCGTCACGACGACGACTTCAATCCCTATATCTTCAAATCTGCCGATTACGGCCAGACCTGGAAAAGTATAGCCGGAAATATCCCCGGCGGGCCGGTCAACGTCGTTCGCGAGGATCCTTTCAAAAAAGACATAATTTACGCCGGAACGGACACCGGTGTCTATGTATCGCTTGACGGCGGCGCCGGCTGGCATGTCCTGGGTACTGGACTGCCGACGAACTATGTCTGGGACATAGCTATCCACCCCCGAGACAACTGCCTGGTCATAGCCACCAACGGTCGCGGCATGTGGATTATAGACGAACTCAAACCGGTCCAGGACGCAATTAAATAGCCTAACGCTATTATTATCACGGCAGGTAGTGGACGGCGGACTTCAACTGAGAAATCCGCCGTCCAGCCGGAGCAATGCTCCGCATTGCCCTCAAGCCTGGCAGGGAAAATCCGGGCATGGTAAAATCTTTGTGCGGAGCAACCGATGGTCAACATAGTTACCCTGATCCTTGCCGGCGGCCAGGGCTCGCGGTTATATCCTCTCACTAAGGTCCGAAGCAAACCGGCCGTACCCATCGGCGGCCGTTTTCGCCTGATCGACATTCCGATCTCCAATTGCATCCACTCCGGCCTGCGAAAGATTTTCGTCCTGACCCAGTTCGCCAGCGAATCCCTTCACAGGCACATATCCACCACCTATCACTTCGACCAGTTCCATCATAAGGATTTCGTTACCATCCTTTCGGCCCAACAGACACTCGAGAATCGTGATTGGTACCAGGGGACGGCCGACGCCGTCCGCCGCAACCTCCATTTCATAGAAGGCGACGCCGACCTGGTTCTAATCTTATCCGGTGATCATCTATACCGCATGGACTACCGCAAATTCATCGATTTTCACCTGGAAAGCGGCGCCGACATATCGATCGCCGTAACTCCGGTCGAAAGCGACCGGGTGAGCTCCTTCGGGGTCATGAAGGTCAACAACGACGGCCGGATCGTTGATTTCAGAGAAAAACCCTCGACCGAAGAGGATATCGAGGAGACCGTCGTTCCCCCCGAGGTTTTCAGGTCCTTCGCCGTCGATCCTTCAGGCAGGACGCATCTGGCCTCGATGGGGATCTATGTTTTTCACCTGGACGTCCTGAACGAAATGCTTCAAGCGGGACAAGCGGCCGATTTCGGAAGCGAGATCATCCCACAGGCTATCAGGCAAAAGAGCGTCTTCGCCCATTTTTTCGACGGGTACTGGGAAGACATAGGAACCATCCAGAGCTTTTTCAAAGCCCACATGGAGCTCTGCGGTCCCCTGCCGCGTTTCAACTTCTACGACGAAGAAAAACCGGTCTTCACCCACGCCCGCTTCCTGCCCGGCTCCAAAATATCGCAAGCTTCCGTGGAGAACTCCATTTTATGCGAAGGAAGCATAATCGAACAGAGTGCAATCGGATCTTCAATAATCGGAGTCAGATCCAGGATCGGCCGCAACAGCCGGCTCGAAAACGCCGTGGTCATGGGCGCCGATTATTTAGAGACGGCCGAGGACCTGGCCCGTAACCGCGCCGAGGGCTTGCCCGACATCGGCATAGGCAACGATTGCGAAATCCGCAAGGTCATAATCGACAAGAATGCCAGGATCGGCGACGGCGTCAAACTGGTGAATCAGCGCGGCGTGGTCAATGAAAAAGCCGAATCTTATTCGATAGTCGACGGCATTATCGTCATCGTCAAAAAAGCGGTCATCCCGGACGGCACTGTAATTTGAGCCGCAAGAACTTTTTTAATTTTCGGTCAGACGAAGGAATTCTCTTTCCAGGTCGATGACTGCGGCCCCGGCCAGGCTGAATGAGCCGGCGATTTCGCCTTTTCTTATGACTACGACGTCGTCGGCCAGCCTCTCCATCTCCGCAAGCATGTGCGAGCTTAGGAAAACCGTTCCGCCCCCGTCCCTGAACTCTCGAAACATGTCACGGACGGCTTTGATCGAAGGAGGATCGAGCGCCGAAAAAGGCTCGTCGGCTATCAAGAAATCCGGTTCTATGACCAGACTCTGCAGATAGGCCATCTTTTTCGCGTTTCCCCTGGAGTAAATCCACGGTTTGCGGTCCAGATCGCGTGGATCGAAACGCAGATCCCGGGCATAGCGTTCGAATGTCGCTCGGGCTTGAGCGGCCGGCAGGCCGTAAGCTTCGGCCGTGAGCTGCAGAAGCCGGTCCCCGGTCAACCAGGCGAAAAACCGGGGCTGATCCGGAACGTAGCCGCTTCTTAGATAATCGCCTTCCACCGAGCCCGAATCCTGCCTCAGCAGACCGAGCATGATTTTTATGGTCGTCGTTTTGCCGGCTCCGTTGGCCCCGAGGTAGGCGGTGATCCGGCCTCTCCGGATGTTAAAATCAACCCCATTCAAAGCGTTCAACTTCCCATAGGATTTTTTCAGGCCGCGAATCCTGATCATTTCCAATCCCTTTTAACGTTTAAGTTCCAGCCGCCTGGACAAACATTTCTGAACCGCAAATCCGGTCAGGCCGAGGACCATGACCTGCCACCAGAGATTTCTGACCTGGGCAAATACAATCAGATTGGGGAAAGCCGTCACCAGAGCGCCTATAATAAGCCTGGATTTCAGATCGGGGGCCTGGCTCCCCTCTATATAGCTTAATAGTCCCGACCTGGAAGTGATCGAGACCATCGTCCCTATGAAAATCGCCAGCTGAAGGAAAATGAAGACGAGCATGTTCGACCCGGATCTCAGGTAATAGCTCAGCAGACCGGCGACGGCGACGTAATAATAACCGGCCAGGAGACCGGCCGCAAAACCGACCAGGTTATTCCAATCAAAAAAGCCGCTGACTGAATTCCAGGCCGCCAGGGCGGCAAAAATCACCGCCGCATAAACCGTGCCCGCAGCCATGATAACGAAATTTTTCTGCCAGATGTAAGCCCTGAAACGTCCTCCCAGAAAAAGAACATTCTCCATCGCCCCGCTCTCGATCTCGGTCTTGACCATGTCCTGAGCCAGGAAAAGAAAGGCATGTGGGAAGAAGAAAAGGAAAACGGACATGGCCGTGGCCGGCCGGCCGGCCAGGCCCAACCAGACCAGGAAAACCGGAAAAAGTACGGCGGCCACAATCGAAAATTTCGAGGCCCGGATCTTCCCCAGACTCAGTTTGAAGACGACCGGGAGAAAGCCGAGTTCAGGCATCTGCGAAGCTCCTCATATTGCATCTCTCCAGGCATGTATAAATCATCACGATATATCACCTTATCGCCGGCAAGGGCCAGTTTGTACGGGAAATGGTTCACGCCGTACCTTTTCAAGATCGTCTTGCGCCTGTCGAGGACCAGTGCCAGTTCAACCTCGTGCCTGTCTACGAATTCCTCAAGCTCTTTCCTGTCGCCAATGGTTATTCCGATCAGCTCGACCGCGGGGCCGTATTCATCAAGCATCGATCTCACTTCGAAAATGGCCTGGTAACATGCCGGGCAATCGACCAGGAAAAAAACCAGCACGGCCGGGCTGTCGGCCGTCCGCCGGGCTTCTTCCAGGCTGGAAAAGATGACCGGCCGTTCAGGCTGCTCCGAGCCGCAGAAACACAGCGAGCAAAATATAATAATTAAGACGGCTGCTGCCCAGTTTTTTCTCATTCCGCGATCTCAAAAATTCTCAAGTCGTAGTTCGTGTCCAAGGCGTAAATTCTGGAGCCCACCGGTTCTATCCTGGTGACGGCGACCGGTAGATCGATCTCGGCCGCCAGCCGGCCGGCGTAGTCGAGAAGAATGATCTTTTTGCTTGGGGTGACATCACGGCCGGGCACGATTTCGGGCAGGACGAAGTACAGATATTCGCCGGTCCCGGCGCACGAATGGTATAACGGTTCGATTTTCGTCCTCCGCCCGTCGAGCGGCATGGTGACTTCCCATCTCGGGAACCGGTCATCTATTTTGATTGAACCGGCCGCGTCGCCCCGTCCATCGAACCGCAGGATTTCTCTTCGGCAGCAGTTGTGAACGACGAAAAAGCCTCCGTCATCGTTCCTGAGTACGGTAAACCTATTTCGGAAAATATCGTAATAAGTCCGGCCGGAAAAATGAGCGTCGAGCATTGCTCGCAATGTTTTTCCCTTGAAGTCGGTGAGAAGGAGCATCTTCTCATTGGGTTCATGGCCCGAAGCCAAGATGACCATGAGAATGATGTTTTCCGAAAGAACGTATACCCTGATGGGCCTTTTCGATACCGGAAAAGCCCCGAGGAACTTTCCCGAAAGGTCGAATATCTGTATTCTCCTGTTCGACGAATCAGCGACATAGATTCGCTCCTCGAAAACGTCAAGTCCGCCCGGGGAATTGAACTCGCCGGGGCCTTGGCCGCGTCTTCCGAAAAATTTCAAGAAGCGGCCTTCCCGGGAAAAAATCTTGACCGCATCGTCGGCGGAGTCGACGATGTAAAGCCGATCATGGACAAAACGCATGCCCTTGGGCCGGCCCAAATAACCTTCATCCCTGTCCGGAAGGGGAACGGATATCTCCTTGGCCGCTAATTTCCTGTATGCCGGCTGATCCTGTTGGGCCGAAACCTTGACGGTCACGGAGGATACGAGAATCATCGTTAAAAATGCGACCTCGATCACCTGTTTTTTCATCAACGGCCTGGCTCCTTTTCGTATGATTGCGGGGCCCCCGTCAAGGGGGCCCCCTTCTCATCCTTCAAGCCGGAGGATAAAGTATGCACCTGCCGAGGGCGATATCGCACATGGTGAGGACGAGCATCATTTTGAACCATGACACGTCCATGTCCAGGGCTTCCTCGCGGCATTCCTCGTAATTACTGTAACAATCCGAGACGCTGCGGGCGGCGGCCGGCTGAGCGAAAAAAACGGTCGCAGAGAGAAGGACGAGCGCTACCATGCTTACGGCGATGGCCTTTTTCATGTCAATCTCCTTTCTCCGCTATAAATGCAGCCTTCGTGCCCGGACAGGTCGGTTTCGAATATTTTTTATTTGTTTCAAAATCTGTGAGTTACAAAGGCACCGGTCCGGCTCCATAAAAACTTCTCCTGATCCCAGGGCACAAAACGTGACATGCCCCCCTTCAACTTACTGATATACAACGATTTCCCCGGCCGCGAGCCGGTCACAAATTGTGACCTGCTTTCATTTGAGCGGCATGGGAATTCTGATTCCGTGTTTCCGGGCGAAAGATATCGCTTCTTCATAGCCGGCGTCGGCGTGCCTGGCCACTCCCAGACCCGGGTCGACGGTCAACACTCTTTCCAGACGGCGGCCCATGGCGGCCGTTCCGTCGGCGACTATTACCATGCCGGCATGAATGGCCAGCCCTATCCCTACCCCGCCGCCGTGGTGAACTGAAACCCAGGAAGCGCCGCTGACTGCGTTCAGCAAAGCATTTAGAATCGGCCAGTCGGCGATGGCATCCGAGCCGTCCTTCATACCTTCGGTTTCACGGTTGGGTGAAGCCACCGAGCCGGTGTCGAGGTGATCCCGGCCGATAACGATCGGGGCTGATATCTTACCCTTCCTGACCATGTGGTTGATCAGGGCCCCGAACCTGGCTCTTTCGCCGTAACCGAGCCAGCAGATGCGGGCCGGGAGCCCCTGGAACTTGACTCGTTCCCGGGCCTTGGTTATCCAGCGGGCCAGAGCCTCGTCCTCCGGAAATTCCTTCAAAACCGCGGCGTCGGTCGCGTATATGTCCGCTGGTTTGCCTGAAAGTGCGGCCCAGCGGAACGGTCCTTTGCCCACGCAGAGCAACGGTCTGATGTATTCCGGGACGAAGCCGGGTATCAGGAAAGCATCGGAAACCCCGGCACTGAAAGCCTGACCGCGGATATTGTTCCCGTAGTCGAAGGCTTTGGCCCCCAGTTTCTTCATCTCGAGCATGGCCTCCATATGAACGGCCATGGCTTCAAAAGAGCGCTTTATATATTCGGATGGATTCTGCTTTCTGAGTCTCAGGGCTTCTTCGTAAGGCAGCCCGTTCGGAACGTAACCGTTGAGCTCGTCGTGAGCCGAAGTCTGATCGGTCAGAACGTCGGGGATTATCCCTCTTCTGACGAACTCGGGTAAGACGTCGGCCGCGTTGCCTTGAAGGGCGATGGACAGGGCCTGGCCGCTACGGCGGGCTTCTTCGGCCAGCCGGACGGCTTCTTCAAGACTGCCTGCCAGCTTGTCCACATATGCCGTTTCAAGGCGCCTTTTGATCCGGGCCGGATCGACTTCGACGATTATGGCCACTCCGTCGTTCATGGTTACGGCCAGAGGCTGGGCTCCGCCCATCCCGCCCAGACCGGCCGTCAGGACCAGCTTGCCTTTCAGGCTGCCTCCGAAATGCTTGCGGCCGACTGAGACCAGGGTCTCGTATGTCCCCTGCAGAATGCCCTGGGTACCGATATATATCCAGCTGCCGGCCGTCATCTGCCCGTACATGGTCAGGCCCAAGCCTTCCAGACGCCTGAACTCATCCCAGGTAGCCCACTTCGGCACGATCATGGAATTGGTGATGAGGACCCGAGGCGCCTCGCTGTGAGTTTTGAAGACGGCCACGGGCTTGCCGGACTGGACTATGAGAGTTTCGTCGTTCTCGAGCTTCTTCAACGAGGCGACTATCGCCCGGTAACAATCCCAGTTCCGGGCGGCCTTGCCCGTCCCTCCATAAACGATAAGTTCATCGGGCTTCTCGCCCACTTCGCGGTCGAGATTGTTCATCAACATGCGCAGGGCGGCTTCCTGGCTCCAGCCTTTAGTATTGAGCCGGGCTCCCCGTGGAGCTTTTATATTTCTGATCGGTCCGTGGCCTTTTTTCGAAGTTTTTTCCATGGGCGGCCTCCTTTCGACTGCCTGAATTTCTCGCCCAAATACTTTTTATAACACAGCAACAGCCTCAATTTCAAAAAAGATCGTCGGGGACGGGCCGGATGAATTTTTGATTGGACAGAACCGAACCGGGAAAATATAATCCTTTTGTTCGGAGTTTTGATGAATTCATCGGATGGCCGCCGTAAGACAATCTCGCTGGTGGCCTCCTTGCTGCTATTTTCCGCCCTGGCCGGTTACTGCGGAAGCCGGGAATCAGTCAGGCCCTCGACCTGGGCCCGGCCGATCGAAATTGACGGCGTTCCCAATCTGCACAAGGTATCCGATACTCTTTTCAGGAGCGGCCAGCCTTCACCCGAAGGGCTGAAAGCTCTGGCCGCCCTGGGGATCAAGACGATTATCAACCTCCGGAGCATGCACCCCGCAGCGGAAGAAACCGCCTCGGCCGGATTGAACTACGTCGAAATACCATCCAGAGCGACAAGCGTCAAAAAAGCCGACGTCCTCAGATTCCTGGCCGCAGTCACCGAATCCTCGGGAGGTCCGTATCTCGTTCACTGCCATCACGGAGCCGACCGGGCCGGTTTGATGGTTGCGGCCTACCGGGTCGTAGTCCAGAACTGGACTAAGGAAGAAGCAATACGCGAGATGAAAACCGGCGGTTACGGTTTTCATTCCGTCTATTCGAACATTGTCAGGTTCATCAGGAGGCTGGATGCTGCTGAGTATAGAAAGGCCCTGGCCAAACTCAAAAAAAATATTGACTCGGCCGGAGAAATTGTTATAAATTGACTCCGGGGTAAGAGTGAGAAGATCCTGCCCCTGAGGAGTTCAGGGGAAGATCAAGGTTTCCGTGTAAGGAAGAACCGAAAAGAATCTATCTAAGGGAAGCGGAGCGGGGCGATGAAGCCGATTGTCGTACTGGTCATAAATCCAGATCCTGAAGAAGCCCTCCTGCTGTCAGGCCTGGTCAAGAACGGAAACCATGTCTTCCGGGAGAAAAATCTGGCCGCCTATTTCGGACGGCCCGACCGGCTGATTCCTTCGGTGATCGTCGCCGACTCCGGCTCAATCTCTTTCGAAGCCCTGAAAAAAGAAACCGGTCCGGAAACGGCGGTCATCCTGACCGGACGGGAGGAAAAGAACCTCCTGGAAAAAGCGGCCGAATGGCCGCCTGAATATTTCGCCGACTCAACCCTCATCCACCCCGGCAGGGAATCCTGGAAGGAAACCTTCATTCTGGCCTTCGAAAGGGCGGCTGCCTTTGCCCGCCTCAAGGCTGAACTGGGTGTATTGCAACGTACGCATGACCAGCAGGAAGAAAAGATGCGCGAGGTGATGAAGGAGATCGCCGAGATCCGGAATTTGATCAAGCTCAATTACATCAGAGAGGTTGAAAGAAGGATCACCGTCGAAGCCAAGTATCTCTGGTTTCAAAAGGAGCGGCAGCGGACCGAGAACATCCTGCGCAGGATATACGAAGCGAATGACGTCGGCAGCCTGCTCGATACGGTCCCCGAGATCTGCGACGTCGTCAAGGCTCAGAGCGCATCGGTTTATGTCGTCGACGAAAGCGAAAACCTGGGCCGTTTCCTGAAACCTATCCTGTGGGATAACACTTATCTGACCCATGCCGATTTCACGGGTTTCGTAACTTCGATCAATTCCTCCGATTTCGCTTCTTCGGCCGCCCGCTACAAACAAAGCATTCACATCACCGAGATTCCAGCCCAGGGCAAAATCCCCCAAAGGTACAAATCCCTATTGAAAACGAAACTTAAGAATCTTCTGGCCGTGCCGATAATGCACGGCTCGGAAGTAATAGGAGTCATAGAGCTTTATAACAAGCTGGCCAAGGCCGGCGTCGATTCGGCCGGTTTCTCCAGAGATGACCGGGAATTGCTGAACAGCCTCTCCGAGCACATAGCCCTGGCCATGATGAAATTGAACCTCATCCACTACGACGCCCTGACCGGCTTGCTCAGACCGGATCCGTTTTTCGAAATGGTCCTTCAGAAAGTCAACGCCGTCCGGAAACGCAGCCGCGAAGAGGGCTTGATGGCCATAGTCATGGGCGACGTAGACTGGTTCAAGAATTACAACGACCGCAACGGTCAGGAAGCCGGCAACAAGCTTCTGCGCGAGCTGGCCGGAGTCCTTAAGTCTTCCATCCGGGAGGAGGACATGATCTGCCGCTACGGCGGAGAGGAATTCGTATTCTTCCTGACCGGGATCAAGAATTTAGATGAGGCCTGCCAATTGACCGAGCGGATCAGGAAAAACGTGGACGTCCACTACTTCGATTTCCAGGAGTTTCAGCCCCACGGGAATCTCACCATGTCTTTCGGAGTAACGATTTTCCCGAAGGACTCTTCCGAACGGTCGATCCCCTTGACTAAACCCCAGCTCAAGAGACTGGTGAGTGAAGCCGACCTGGCCATGGCCGAAGCCAAAGGCAAAAGGCGGCCCGAACTGGCCGGCCGGGAAAAAAGCGCCGATCTGACCAAGAACCGGGTCCGCAGTTTCGACCTGGCCATGGCCGGCAAGATACCGGCCGACGCCGGAGTCGACGTTCCCCGGACCTACAAGGAAATGAGGCGCAACGAGCGGTTCAACTTTTCAACCCTTTTGATGTACAAAGACGAAGGAGTTTATAAGGTGGCCAAGACGGCCAATCTGAGCGCCGGCGGGGTCAAGATCATCACCGAGTCCAGACTTCCGGCATCAAACAGGCTCGAAACCATTCTCGTCCTGGACGACGAGGCTCCGGTCCTGAAGGGTGATGTGATTTATTCGGAAAAAGCCGGCGATGATCCGCCTTATTTCTATTCGGGTATGAAATTCAGGGACCTGACCATTCAGGATATTTCAATGCTCGAGAAGACCTTGCAAACTATTCGTGATAAAACGCGATCGCTTAAGAAATAAACGGTAGCCCGGCCCGGTCAGACCGTTTCCAGAGCTTCCTGGATCGATTTAAGATACGCGAAACGGGACTCGAGCCGCTTTTTGAACAAGGCCAGAGCGTCGGCCAATTTCCTCTCAAAATTGAGAAATTCGGGAGGATTGCTCCAGTTCTCGATACTCAGCCTCTCCAGCATCCCGCGCAGAAATTCGATATTGAGGAGGTCGGCGGTAAAAGCGGGCAGCTTCCAGCCCGATTTTTCGCACATGCGGACGACGCGCAGGATCACCCCGCGGAGCATCTCTTGCCTGTTTATTAGCTCCTGTTTGATGAAGAATTGTTCTTTCGGTGAATCAACCTCTTCCAATCTCGATTTCAACTGGCTGGCCTCGACCGTTATGGTTTCGGCCGTTTTGAACAGCTCCTCGCCATCGATGACGACCTCCCGGTCTTTCTGGTAGTAGAACATTTCACCGCTTCCGTCGACTGGCTCGGATTTACGGTAAGAATTCAAGAACGCCTCAATGTCAGCCACCAGGTCTTCTTCGCTCGCCTCTTTCTTGTCCCGCGACGGGCCGGCCCCGGCTTCAGTTATTTCCCCGGTAACAGGAGAAACGGGCTTTTCTTCGGCTATCAGCTCTCCTATCTCGGGAATTTCGAGGTCCTGAAGTTCCGAAGACGCGGCTTCTTCTTCAGCAGGGCCCGGCGCCTGGTCAGGACTGACGGGTACTCCGAATTCCGCGGCCAGAACTTCCTTTATCCGTTTTAGCCTTTCGAGCTCGCGGTCCAGATTTATCCCGGAAGGTTCCTCCTCTTCCAGGATCTCGGTTACTATCCCGAACTTATCTCTTAATTCTTTTTTCAAAAGCGCGGCTTTTTCCGCGGTTTTACCCCTGATTTCCTCGAGACTCCGCTGAAGCTCGCCGAGTTTTTTTATTTCTTCCCCGGTCGACTTGGCCAGGTCCTCTATCTCGGCCTGATAATGCAATATCTTTTTAAAGCGCTCCCGGACCTCTTCGAGAAGGTACTTCCTCTCCTCCTCGGCGTTTCTGACCAGGGATCTGAATTCGGATAGAGCTTCCCGTTCGGCTTTGAATTCCTTTTCGATTTCTTCTTTTTTAAGGCGGGCAGCTTCCTTTTCCCGGTTAATCCGCTCCTCCAGCTCGTGCTCGATCTCCTCAGTCCGATGACTGAGAATGGCCCCGAGCTGTTCTTCGACTTGCCTGATTATTTCGTTAAAATCGGTGGAGCCGACTTTTTTCTCCTCGGTCATCGCTCCTCAGCCTCCGGCGATATTATCATCAATGAGCAAGGCTATTGTCAAGAATGGAAAATGCGAGCCGTCAGCGGACCCCGGACTTGAAATGCCTGAAGAAAAAATGTATAAGGTTCGAGAAATGAAAGAGCGGATCATACTACTGGGAGTCGGGGCCAAACAAGCTGAAAGCGCGGCCGCCATCCTGAAAGGGCTCGACGTCGAGGTCGAGTCGGTTGCCGTTCAGGCGACGGATATGAAAGCGGTCTTGAACGGCAGTTCCATTCTCCTCATCCCTTTTTCCGACGAAAAGACAGCCTACCGTTCTCTGGTCGCCCTTCTCAGAGCGAGCAATGGCTCGAGCTCGGTGATACTGCTGGCCGAAACCGGATCCGAAAAACTTCTTTCCCTGGCTTCGGGCGATCTCGTTGATCAGGTCGTTTTCGATGACCGCCCGGAAAGCCTGATCGCTGCAGTCAAAAGCGAACTCGAAAAAAGACGGCTGGCCCGGAGTCTCGAACATCTGCACGAGAAATTCAATCTACTCAAAAGGCGGTATTCCCACGAAGCCAGGCGGTTCTTCGCCATGGAAGGGACTTTCGACGCCACTCTGGAGAATTTCATGACCGCCCTCGACCTCCGGGATGTCGAGACGTTCGGGCACTCGAAAACGGTAGCCCGCTATTCTCTGCTTCTGGCCGAAACATACGGCATCCGTGATCCGGCCCGGCTGGACAACATCAGGAAAGGGGCGTTGCTCCACGACGTCGGCAAGATTGCCGTTCCGGATGCCATCCTGAACAAACCCGGCCCTTTGAACGACCAGGAATGGGAAATCGTTCGCAGGCATCCCGAGCTCGGCTTCGGATTGGTCAAGAACGTCGGAATGGTCGAGGAAATCGGCAATATAATCCTCTACCACCATGAAAAGTTCGACGGTTCCGGCTATCCCAGGGGCTTGCGTGGCAAGGACATTCCGCTCGAAGCCAGGATATTCGCGGTAGCCGATTCCCTCGACGCCATCACCTCGCCGAGGCCTTATCGCCGGTCCCGGGATTTCGACATGGCCAGGGAGGAAATCGTCTTTAATTCAGGAACTCAGTTCGACCCGGAGATCGTCGAGGCTTTCCTGAAACACGGCTCCCAGGTCTGGGAAAGAATCCGCTATGAGACAACCAGGCTGATGCCCGGCTTCGAAAAGTATATCGCCCGCAACCGGGAAAAAACAGAAGGATCCCGGTGAAGGGTTCAGGCCTTACGGGCGGTGATGGCCCTGGGCCGGCCGGCCAGATCCCAGGCCGTTTCTATTTCCGTCCAATATCTGCCGAACATATCGAGAACACGGCTCTTCTGATCGTCGCCGATCTCTAAAACGAGATAACCGCCTTCCTTCAGATATCCTCTCGATCGCTTGATGAGGCGTTCGATCACTTCGAGTCCCGAATCGCCGGCCAGGAGGGCCTTCCGCGGTTCGTAATCCCTAATTTCGCCGGGAAGTGTCTCCCAGTCCTTTCTCGAAACATACGGCGGATTGGAAACTATGAAATCAAACTTCAGGCTGCCGCCGCGAAAGGCCGAAAAAAGGTCGCTGCGCTCGAAAACGATGTTATTGGTCCCGTGCCTGAGGGCGTTGAGCCTGGCGATTTTGAGAGCCTTCAGAGAGAGGTCGACGGCGTAGATCTTCGACTTCGGCATTTCCTTGGCCAAAGCAACGGCTATATTACCGCTGCCAGTGCCGACGTCCAGAATGAGCCCGCCGTTTCTTGAGGAAAGCTCGAGAACTTTTTCAACCAGAACCTCCGTATCCGGCCTGGGAATAAGAACGGCAGGTGAAACGTTTATGTCCAGCGACCAAAACTCTTTCTTTCCGGTGAGATACGGTAATGGCAGCCCGGCCAGCCGGCCTTCCACGAGCCGGAAAAACCTAGAGGCCGCTCTTCTGGTCACCAATTCATCAGGCGAGCTCAAAAACCGTTCTTCAGTCACACGGGCAGCTTCAAGCAGCAGAACCTTGGCTTCGACCAGAGATTGAGAGGAAGCTCCGAGAAGTTCGACTCCCTTTCTGAAGAGTCCGGCCAGGCTGGCTTCAGCCCCGGCCCGAGGCCGCAGTGCGGCTTCCCTGGCTTCCGGCCAGGAGCTGAGCTTGGGCCCTGAGGCTGAGTTTCCCGATGATTTCATCGAGCTCTCCGTCGAGAATACTTTCGATATTATAAAAATTCTCGTTCAGACGGTGATCTGTGACGCGGGACTGGGGAAAATTGTAAGTCCTGATCTTTTCGCTTCGCTCGCCGGTTCCCACCTGGGATTTTCTGTCCTGATCTATTTCGGCCCTTCTGTCTTTCATGGCCATATCGAACAGCCTGGCCCGGAGAACCCGCATGGCTTTTTCCTTGTTCCTGTGCTGAGACTTTTCATCCTGGCAGGAGACAACCAGGCCTGACGGCCTATGAGTCATTCTGATGGCCGTATAATTCCTGTTGACATTCTGGCCGCCCGGACCGGAAGAACCGAAGGCTTCTATCTTGAGATCCCTGGGATCTATTTTCACCTCGACCTCATCGGCTTCCGGAAGCACGACGACCGTTGCCGTCGAGGTATGAATCCGGCCAGATGACTCCGTCTTGGGAACTCTCTGCACCCGGTGAACTCCGCTCTCGAACTTCAGGAGGGAATAAACACCCCGGCCGCGGATGCCGGCTACGGCTTCCTTTATGCCGCCAACCCCGGAAAGACTGGTGCTCATGACTTCCAGCTTCCAGCCCTTTTTCTCGGCGAAGCGGCTGTACATCCGGAGCAGGCCCTGGGCGAAGAGAGAAGCCTCATCGCCCCCGGCCCCGGCCCTTATCTCCAGGATGATATTCTTCTCGTCGTTCGGATCACGGGGAAGGAGCATCCGGCGCAGTTCCTCGCCGAGCTCTTCGGCCCGCTTGGCCAATTCGCCGGTCTCAGCCTCGGCCATTTGCCTGAGCTCTTGGTCCGTGTCTGCAGCCCGGGCCAGGACGAGCGAGTCTGCTCTCTGCCTGATCGTTTTTTTATATTCCTCTATCTTTTTGATGAGCGGCTCGAGCTCCGCTTTTTCCCTGGCCGCTTCGCGGAGCTTACGGGGATCGGCTATGATTAATGGGTCAGACAGGGAAAGGATAAGCTGGCGGTATTTATCTTCTATTGCCTGAAGTTCCGGAATCATCGAGCTTATTTCTTGATCTCATCGCCGTACTTTTTCCTGAACTTCTCAACCCGGCCGGCGCTGTCGACCAGTTTCTGCTTACCGGTGAAAAAAGGATGGCACTGGGAACATATCTCCACCCTTATTTCTTTTCTGGTGGAACGGGTCTTGAACGTATTCCCGCAGGCACAGACGACAAGGCAGTCCTGGTAAACTGGATGGATGCCCTTCTTCATGATCTATACTCCTTGGAATGTCAATTATAGCAAATCTTTGCCCTGTCCGCAAAGGAAAGGATAGTCCTTGGCCTTTTTCCCGTACTCCTGCCAATCGACCGAAAACTCAAGCGGCCTGGCCAAATCCTTGACCATTTCGCGGTAAGGCCTGGAATCGAAGTATTCCCTGAGGGGCTTGGCCATAGGGTAAAGCTGTTCCTCGGCTTTCCATTCATAAACCGTTCCATCCCCCCTTTTCAGGCAATTCAGATGAATCACCCAGGCCAGCTGCTTGAAATTCATATGCAGGAAATTCTTCCTTATGGCCAGAAATTCGGCTTCCTTGGCCGGTTTCCAAAACTTGAAATAGCGGGAGAAAAGGACCGCATTGTGGAAGTAGGCTGGAAAAGCCAGCAGGCAATCCTTATGCATGACCCGCCCCAAATAAACGAAAATGTCCATGATATTCTTGCGTATTCCGAGGCCGGGTCTGGCCTGCCCCGGAAGCGGAACCTGGTCGGCCGAAAACGAGACCAGGGGATTCTGGATGGTCAGCCATTCAAAGGCCAGGGCTTTTTGCCGCGGGAACGGCACCAGCCCTTCGGGGAATTCCTCGGGTAGGAAATCCGTCTCCCTGATCTTGAGATCGACTATCCTGTTCACCGGATTCTTTTCCCGCAGGAAAATCTGAAGCCGCTGGCTCGGGTGTTCCGAGGAATCGAAGTCGAAAACGAGCGGCCAGAGAAAGCGCTTGCGGGCTTCCTTGAAGAAACCTTTCTTGGCCATCACGGCCACGACTTCATTCAAGGAATAGCGGCCGAGGAACAGGATGCTCCCCTGTTTAACCGCCAGGTCGGCAAAAACCTCTTTTTCTTCAAGGAGCGGTTCGGCGGTCCAGAAAGGGCGGTTCTTTCCTGCATTCTTTTTCACTTCCGGTGTCCCTTGATTCTTTTACTTTTCGTCCGGCCGATTTTAACCGATGGCCGGGTCTTTTTCAAGCCGCCCTGGGCGCCGGTTTTCCCGCTTTCCGGCTCGTCTTCCGGCCGGCGGAAGAAAGATAAGATATCGTCGCCGACGTGAACCTGCCGGACCAGATAAAAATCGTTCCGGGGAGGTTCTATCTTGTCGAAATGGCGCAAGACGATCAGACCCCCGGGTTTCAGGAGAGCTCTCTTCCGGATGATCTTGAGCGGATTCCTGTCTTTAAGCATCAGATAGGGCGGGTCGAGAACTATGATGTCGAATTTAACTCCCTTGCCGGCCAGTTCGATGACCGCCCGGTTAAAATCACGATGCATGACCAGAGCCCGGTCACCGGCTCCGCAGGCGGCCGCGTTTTCGCGAATGGCTTTGACGGCAGGATAAAATGATTCTATGAAAACGGCCGTCGATGCCCCCCGGCTTAGAGCTTCAAGGCCAACCGCGCCCGTACCGGAAAAACCATCGAGGAAAACCGTTCCCTCCAGGCCGTCACGAAGCATATTGAAAAGAGCCCCCCTCAACTTATGCTGCATAGGCCGAACGTCGGGGCTCGGGACTCGTTTTAGTCTCTTACCTTTATAGAGCCCGCCGATAATCCTTAAGATCCCCGGCCTCCTTTACCGGCCCCGGGCCCGCCCGGGGCTCAATAATAAATTACCAGCCTGCCTTTTCTCGTTTCCAGCTTCTCGACTCCCGGAGGAAGTTGGTGCCTGTCACCCAGCCTGACCGGCTCATAACCCGAGGCCCGGGAGACTATGGATATTATTCCATCGATAACTCCAGGCGCCACCTTCTGGGTGCCGATGAATACTTTTTCCATCCGGATCGAGAGCCCGCCGTCCGACGATTCGAACGAAGCGCTAAAAAAGATTTCGGCGCCGGACGCCAGTCCGACTGGAATCTTCAGGCTGGTCAAATCGATAAACAGCCTGCCCTCCACCCTATCCCGGGGCAAAAGCTTCAAGCTGAGGCTGTCTACGTACGGATCGTCCGAGTAAAACAGCTGGGCTGCTATATAAGAGTTCAGCTCTCCCTCATTTATCGACTTGCTCCGTTTCTTCCTCGAACCATCTTCCGTCTTGCTCTCTATGTCCGCCAGAAGCCGTTCGACGGCTGCGGCCCGGGCTTTATCGTCGGGTGAGAGATCCTTAATTCGTAAGGCTTGAACTGTGCCCGCGAGCAAAAGCAAGGCGACCGGCAGGAAGAGATATTTTTTCATCGCAGCTGCACTTCCGTCCATAATTTACCAGATTAACCCCCCAAAAGAAAATCAGCCGGAGCGATCAGAAGTGAGTCAGGGTGCCGTCCTTCTTTGCCTTCCTGAGGGCTAACTTGAATACGTAGAGCCCTGCGGGCAGGAGCAAGACGTCGAATACCGCCAGGGCCGAAAGTTCCCTGATGAGATGAGTTGGCCCGGCCGAACGGAGCAGGCTCAAACGGAAACCGTCGAGAGCGTATGTGATCGGCAGGAGAGACGATATCCAGCGCAGCCAGCCGGGTAGAACGGCCACGGGGAAGACCACTCCCCCGAAAAGCCCCGAGACAGTCCCGAAAATCCAGCCGAGAGGATTGCCCTTTTTATAAACGAGTATGAAGCCGGCGGCCAACAGCCCCAGGCTGAAAAAGCACACGGAAGTGAGCAAAAAGACTGCCGTTATTCCGGCCCAGTCGGCGTTTTGGAGCTCGAGTCCGAAAACCAGAGAGGCGACGGCGAGGAAGACAAAAGTCCGAACGACCTGGAACGAAAGGGAATAAAGAGATGAACCAAGAAGAATCGTCGGAACCGATGCCCGGCTGACCAGGACAGCCTCCAAGGTTCCCGAAATCTGGGCCGTTCTTATGACTGACGGAAGGCCCTCCTGGAATATCCCCAGCAAACCCGAAAAGGCCACTCCGATGACGGCAAAAGCGAAATAATCCCCGCCGTAGGCGGCGAGCTCCGGCACGTCACCGCCGACCAGGCGGGCTATGAAATAAAAAGTGGCCGAAGAAAAGAATATCCCGGCCAGCGAAGAAAAAAAGGCATACTTGTAAGATACGGCTTCCCGGAAGTCGCGTCGCAGGAACGCCTTCAGAGTCCGGATATTCACGGCTGTCTAAGCCTCGAGTCCGGTTCCGGACCGGACGACCGACTTTTCATAAATCTCGCGGAGAGACCGCTGCCCGTTCCCGGTCAGACCGGACAGAGAACCGCTCACCGCTATCCGGCCCCTGTCGATCACCGCCAGAAAATCGGCAAGTTCTCCGGCCTCGGCCAGGTCGTGGGTGGCCAATAAAACGGTTTTGCCCATCTCCCCGACCATCCTTTTTTTCAGGAAAATCCTTATTCCTTCAGCGGCCATGGGATCGAGAGAACGTGTGGGCTCATCGACCAAAAGGAGCCCGGGATCCGATATCAAGGCCCTGGCCAAAGCCAGCATCTGGCGCATGCCGGCGGAATAGGTATTGAACAGGAGGTCGGCTTTCTCGGCCAGACCGGTCAGGTCCAGAACTTCTTTAATTCTCGACTGTAGTCCCCCGCCGTGAAGGCCGTTCAAAGCCCCGAAAAACTCCAAATTCTGCCGGCCTGAAAGGCGCCAGTAAAAACTCCTCTCGTCTCCGAAAGCACAGCCTATGTGCTTCTTAACCTCTTCGGGCTTTTTTTCGACATCGAAGCCGAATACGCGAGCCAGGCCAGAGTCGGGCAGAACCAACGTGGTCAGTATCTTGATGAGAGTGGTTTTGCCGGCGCCGTTCGGGCCCAGCAAGCAAAAACAAGTCCCCTGGTCGATGGCCAGATCCAAACCGTCCAGGGCTTTGACCCGCTGTCTCGCGCCATGCGGAATGATAAATCCCAAACCTTTGCCAGCGAGCGGGTAGGATTTGACCAACCCCTCGACTGAAACCGCTTTAACCGCGCTCAATCCAACCTCATAAGCCGTCTGGCCGCCGTGACGGCCGGCGACGCCAGCCGGCTAATGTAACGTTTAAGATAAATCAGGCCTGATCTGTCCCGGCCGCTTACGTGGGCTATCCAGGCCCGCGGCGGGAAAACCAAACCGGGAAATACGGCCAGGGCCTGGCCCGGGCTTCGCCTTTCCCATAAGCAAAAAATGGAAGTTATTTCATACGGCCACCGCCCGGACGGTTTTCTGACCGCCAGTTCTTCGGCAGGCCAGAGAATGTCGAGGGCCCTGCCGGTCCAGGCCCCGGGACGAAGCCGGTCCAGTAACTCCTGCTCGACCGGCGCCCCGGCCAGACGCCGGGCCAGGCTCAAAGATTTATGGACCACCGAGGCAACACCTTCCCTCAGGCATATTTCGGCTATTCGAGAGCCCGAAGGCCGGGCCCGGCGAAGCAATTCGGCCAGATCGGCCAGCCATATCAAACGGCTGTAAGAATGCTGGGCGGCATGAAGGCATAGATAACAAAGCTCGAACTCGGGCGAAAGCACCCGGACCGCTGCCCTCCCGACCGCTAAAGTTGCCATCGATTCCCAGAACTCCTCGGGCCGCCGGAGGGGCACGGCCAATCCGAGCGGCTGACAATGAAACTCCAAATGTATCCTGTCTTTCTTATAATAAGGAGAAAATGTCCAGGCCCGTCCGGCCTCCGGACCGCATCCTCCGGAGAGACCGGAAACAAGTCTGAAGCCCGATTGTCGGAGAACTGAAGCCGCGGCGGCCCAGTCGCCGGGGTGGACAAAGAAATCTACGTCCCAGAACGGCCGCAAGGCCGGGTCCGGATAAACTGTCAGGGCCAGGCGGGCGCCTTTGGTCATGGCCAGCCTGATGCCTTTTTGGCTTGCGGCTTCCAGGAAAGGCTCAAGCTCGCGGAAAACGAGCATATTCCGGGCAGCCTGGGCTAGATAAATCCTTTTCAGCGGTTCAAGCAAGCTCTGCCACGGACCCTGGCCGCCGTTTTTGACCATAAAAAAAAGGAGGCCGGCGATGCCTTCCTCCTCTGAAACAGAAACGAGTCTTTTGATCGTTGCCGGCCGGAGAACTAAATCCCTAAGGGGCTCGAGGAGCGCTCCGTCCGTCCTTTCCCCGGTCATGGCCGGGAGAAGCGATGCGATCGTCGAATACCCGTTTTTTTCAGCCAATATCCGCGGCGCTCCGGCGGCCGACAAAACAACGCCTTCCCGATTCAAGGCCGTAGTTTCAGGAAAACGGGCCGCATCACTTTTTGATTCTGAAGGGGGATATTTCCTCTTCCTCCTGGAGAGTAACCAGGGCAGCGCTTCCCGCGACTATGGCCGCAACCCCGAGCGGGGCCAGGAAAATGGGCGGTATACTCCCTCTGCAAACTACATAAACGAAGTCGCCCTGGCGGCACGGAGCCAGGACGGGGATTGTCGCCGACTGCCCGAACCGGACCCTTTCGACGGTGACCCCGGACATAACCATCATCTTCACTTTCTGGTAAATATTGGTCGTATCGCTCTTGATATGAATCCTGTCGCCTTTTGCAACCAGCCCGCGTTCGATTATGATTTCGGCCTCTTTCCTTTCCGGAAAGAACTTGACCACCCGGCCCACGAAGGCCTCATCTTTTTCCATGTGGTCACTTGCTACTAGTGCGGCCCCGGCCGCTTCGTCCTCAGAATAAGGTTTCAAAGCTATCGAAGCCTTGGCGATCTCGCCGGGGGCGATCCCGATGAAATCGCAGCTGTTGAATGACCCGTCAGCTGATGAAACGCCTACGGCATAAACGCCACGGGCCAGCCCTTCCAGTTTGAATACGCCGGCCGTATCCGTTTTCCCGCTTTCGAAAACCGCTCCGGTGGTCACGTTCTTGACGACCACCTTGACTCCCTGAATGGGTGTCGTACCGTCCTGTTCGTAAACGAAACCGAGCAGGGCGCCCGGCTTGTTTGCCGCCGTTTGCAGCGTGGCAGCCCCTTGCCCGCTGAAGGCGGAAAAGAACAGAATGATCCCCCATGAAACGATCATTTTCAGCCTGAACGCCATGGGATCCTCCTT
>Ga0172363_10000815_pt1 | contig 24380 bp, 14 predicted proteins | sample LakKivs2_kivu2a2_FD_114541 | JGI IMG/M metagenome (GOLD analysis project Ga0172363, IMG submission 114541) | Sediment microbial communities from Lake Kivu, Rwanda - Sediment s2_kivu2a2 | ecosystem: Environmental > Aquatic > Freshwater > Lake > Sediment | place: Rwanda: Western Province, Lake... | reverse complement strand
GGAGAGAGACAGAGATCGAACTCATGGCCGAAAAGGGCAGAGGCCTCATCAGACCGAGAGCTGTTCTCACCTTTCTCGAAGTGAAGGGAATCGACAAGGACCGCATCAGACTCGGAAGTGATCATGTGCTCGAGAGCCTGATACTCTCAGACACACTAGAGATCGGGCAGACAATAGCTCCGTACGTTATCACAATAGGACGCGAACTCGAGGACGAGGCCTCGAGAATGAGTGCCCGTGATGTCTTCGGGGGCTGGGCTCTGGCAAGGATGGGTGACCTTGCATTGGGGAACGCCTCGGTTCATGTGAGGTCGTTGGCTGCACAAGAACTCGGTGACGGTCTTTCGGACTTCGCTCCCGGCACGGGCACAGGCAAGCTCTTCGGCATAAAGCAACAAGCGGTTCTCTTCGACATCCTGAATCCTCCAGGCAACATCGGGGTCTCGCTCACATCGAGCTACCTGATGATGCCGATTAAGTCGATATCTGGAGTGTTCGCCAAAGTGCAGCGGGAGTATGTCGCATGCCAATACTGCCCGAAAAGATGTGAAAGCAGAGGGAAGCCCTTTGCAGGCGAATATCAGAGGATTGCGTGCAAGCTCGGGGAAAGCGGCTCAGCCGTCAGTTCCCACGACGCTTTGACGTGACGGCTCAGCAAGACGAATTTCCGAGAAGGGCCGGGACATCGTCTATCACGACACCATCTTGAGGATCAGTGCGACGATCGAGATTATGAAGAACCCGATCTCGAGAAAGGGCACTGCCCTCTCGATCCATGACCTCTGAGGAAGGCCGTCCCAGTCCATCCTAATGAAGATGAATGGAGCCCGTGTGGCAGACAGCTTCAACTCTTCTATGAGGCCGCTGATTTCCGAGAAGTATGCTTGTTCGTTTATTATCGGAAGAGACAACGTCCGCTTCTTCCCGTCGGTTTCGTACCCGATCTCAATCCCGATGTCTCGCCGCGCCGCCCGTCCCCAGGCGGTGTCCGATGAACCAGGGACTATGTGAGACATAGCCACCTGACCCAGCAGAACACTGCCTATCCTTTGGATAGGTACCCTCGTTCTGCTGCGATAGAACAGAAGGAAGCTCGGGCGAGAACACAACAGGTAGCCTTGCCCAAAGACCACCTCTGACTTGAACAGGCTCCAGAAGATGTAAAAGAACATATCACCGAACAAGTAGAACAGGAAGCCCAAGAGGAAGACGATGGCAGGGTCGACGTGAGGCCCAGAACTGAGAGGGAATCCTGTCCATTGCCCCGCCGCCAGTAGCGCCATTAGGAGACCGAGAATCATGAGGGGAATTCCCAACACAACAAGTATGGATGTAATCCAAACACGGTCTCGCCAGAACCTAGGCCGGTAGATCCTGCGGTCCTCCGACGATGCTTTCGGTTCTTCGGTCATCTCTCCTGCGCGGTCTCATCCCTAGGAAGCTCGATCGATATTTGAGGCTAACGCGTTGTCAAGTCCCCCAGACAGCAATTGGAGAACGTAGTCAGACCCCACTGAGTGTCCGATGGACAACAGCTATCGCCAACCGCTTGGTTCATTCGGCTGTGCAGTCGAGGTCGCATGATACAGCCGAAGGGCACACTGTCGCCGACAAAGCTATAACATCGACCTGACTTGACCCGGACCATGAGCAGAGGAGGACTCGCGATCGTTGAGACGAACTCGACTAGGATGAAATTCTCTGAGAGCCAACACGGAAGTCTGGTCTCACTTGCTGACAGGCGGACCAGCCATGAGTTTCTCGAGGCAGTCAAGACTCCTGCGCCCATCTGGGAGGCAGTCCTTGTGACGGCTGATGGCAAGAAGCCTCTCTCTTCGGATGATGCGCGCAAGCTCCGTGTGGAGGAAAGAAAGTCGGGCAGGCATGGAACTAAGCTGACTATGACGTGGTCTGACTTCGGGAGGCCCTTCGAGAAGGTGTCCGTCGTCGCCACAATCGGATATGCGTGCCCCGACTCGCCGATTGAGTTCAGATTGCTGGAATTCAACCCTGGCGCTGATGCAGGAGTATGGTACGTCGACTTCCCGATCTTAGGGTCGATTTGTGAGATCGAAGAGGACGGGCAAGGAGATGAGCTTGAGATACCTCTGCTCCAGGGTCTCTTGGTTCACAAACCCTTGACGACAATTGTCAAGAATGAGAAGGTGAACCACACATCCTACGGGACGTACCCAGGATTGCTCACAATGCAGTGTTTCGCGTACTACAACGAGAGTGTAGCTGGACTGTACCTCGCCAGCCATGACGGTCTCGGGAACAGAAAGGATTTCGTGTTTGATTCAGACAAAGAGGGCAACGGAAGATTCCGCGCAAGGAACTATCCCGAGAACATGGGCTTCAAGGGAAGGATCTACTCTGTCACCTACCCCTTCGCCATAACAACCTTCCAAGGAGGATGGGCTGAGGCCAGCCAGATCTACAGGAACTGGGCCATCCGTCAGGCTTGGTGCAGGAAAGGCAGGCTGAGTGAGCGGTCCGATCTCTCCAACTGGTTCAAGGAAACATCGCTATGGGTCTGGAACAGGGGCAACTCTGACCGGGTGTCGCCGGGTCCAATCGAGTTGAAGAAAAAGAGCGGAGTCAATGTCGCACTCGACTGGTACTGGTGGCATCACAATCCATACGACGTATTCGTCCCTGAGTACCTTCCGCCACGTGAGGGCGTCCCGACATTCACCAAGACGGTGGAGAAGCTGCATTCACAAGGAGTCAAGGCCGTGGCGTACATCAACGGCAGAATCTGGGACATGAACTCTGGAAGCTGGGCTGAACAGAAGGCGCGCAAGGCAGCGGCGTTGGATGAGAACCTGAAGCCCTACGAGGAGAAGTACAATGTCTTCATGCCAGAGAACGTGATCGCACCGATGTGCCCAACTTCTCAACTCTGGAGGGACAAGATCTCCTACTTGGTTAGTTCTCTCGTGGGCGACCTTCACCTTGATGGAGTGTACATAGACCAGGTGGCGATTGCCACAGCCGAATTGTGCCATAACCCCGAACACGGGCATCCGGTCGGAGGGGGCCACTATTGGGTGCAGGGCTACAATGATTTGATCAGGACAGCGAGGGACCGAGCGAGAAAAGCCAACGCAGATGCTTGCCTCCTCAGCGAATCCTGCATAGAACAGTTCATCGATTCCTTCGATGGATTTCTGACATTAGACTCAAGCTGGGAACGAACAGGGGCCAACCTCGATCTCAGCTGGGACAAAATGGGACTGCAGGGACAGACATGGGAGCCGATCCCGGTGTTCAACGCAGTCTATCATGACTACGCCATCACGTTCGGTAGCTATACATCCATGACGGGGGTTCCGCCTTATGATGACCTGTGGCCTGAGGCAGGGAGGCCCCCGGAGTTCGGTAAGTTCGCCACGTACAACGATAGGTACCCGGACCAGTTCGCGTTCGAACTGGCAAGGGCCCTCTGCTGGGGAATACAGCCGATGGTCACGAACGTCTACCCTGAGATGCTCGGACGGAACGAATTCGACACTGACGTGAAATTCCTTGTGGATATCGCCAAGTTCCATTCCTTGGCGAGGGAGTATCTCACGCTCGGCAGATGGCTGAGGCCTCCGATGGTGGACTGCCCGTGTGTAGCGGTCAAGATATACGTAAGATCAATCTACACATCCACGGACAGGATCGGAGAAACGGTCAGGAATTCTCCGGCTGTGCTCAGTTCGGCGTGGGCTTCTCACGAAGGGAGTCTATGCGTTGTGTTAGTCAACTTCACAAGAGATCCTGTCAACGCCAAGCTCTCAATGGATTTGGACAAGTATGGGTTCGAACCCGCTGACAAGATCGCCGTGTCGGACTACCCGAACTTTGGAAAGCGCACCGTGCTCTCCTCACACGAGCTGGAGAAAGACATCAACATGCCTGGCAGGTCCATAGCAGCTCTTGAGTTCTCTACGGAGTGAGAACTCTTGGGCGGTGAAGGGAAAGAACCGGAAACCGCACGAGACAGGCCTGAAGAACTAGATGAGCACGCAGACAGACAACATGGGTCCCCAGCAGACAGCATGTGGGAGGTCCTGAACTCACTCGGCGACCTCAAGGAACACAACACCGATCTCGAATCGAAAATCGAGGACACCCAGAGGAGACTCAGGGAAGCCCAGAACAGGATGACCTTTCTAGAGGAGAAATACGAAACGCTCAGACGATCGCAACTGAGTGGTCTATCGCCAGAAGAAGAGACCAACAAAGCAACGGAACACAAAGCTGACAGACCATTCTGGACTAGAGTCGCATCCGAGGTGAGTGACAATCGCAGATTTCTCACCGTTCCGCTGATCGTGAATCTGGCGAGGGTTCTCGTCGCTGTCCTTCTCTATCTCGCGCACAGCAGTTCTGGAGTATTCACCACGACATATATGGACTGGCAGTATGCTGGGGGCCTGCTGGGCGAGCCCTTTAGGATCCCCGTCCCCGCGGGTGACTGGTCATATCTTTTCTTCGCGTGGGATAGCATCTGGTACATCAGGATCGCACAGGTCGGGTATTACGGAACTCGATTCGCTTTCTTTCCGACATTGCCTCTTGCGATCCGATTCTTCTACTCGTTCACGATGGACTTCGGACTAGCAGCGGTGATAGTGTCGTTCCTGTTCGGAACTCTGTGGATTCCCTTCTACCAGGCGGTCGCCGAACAGTACATGCGAAGAAACCAAGCCATGCTGAACACTCTACTGTGCGCCTTCTTCCCCTTCGTCTTTCTGTTCACTTCGGTAGCCTACACGGAGTCGCTGTTCCTGCTCGCATGCGTCGCGGCCTGGTACTTCTACACGCGGGACAAGCTTCCGCATTCGTTCGTGATGATTGCCATCGCAACAGTCACTAGGATCTACGGCGCGTTCATGCTGCTGCCCGTGTTGCTTGACCTGGCAGCCAAGAAACGATGGAAGGACATGTTGTACACCCTCATTCCCGCCTTCGCACTATCTCTGTGGTGCTTCTATTGCTTCATCTCAACTGGCGACTGGTTGGCTTTCAGAACCGTTCAAGTGGCATACTGGGGATCTCCAACATTGTTCAGTGAGTTTGTCGTGAAGTTCTTCACCGGTGAGCAGATTACGTGGAACACCTCCACCGCTTTCATTCTGGCCTTCATTGCGATTGCAGTGTATCTCGCCTTCGCATCCTATGAGGTGGACAAGAAGCTCGGCTCGTTCGCGGTTGTAGGCGTAGTGTCCAACCTCTTTCTAGGCTACATCTGGTCCTATACAAGGCATCTCACCTTCTTCTTCCCCATGTGGCTTGTGGTGAAACCCTCAAACAAGTATCTGGTCGCACTTGCATGTGTCCTCTTCCTGCTGTGCTCGATCGTGCTCTGGAACCAGTTCATAATGAGACAGTGGGTCGCGTAGTGTTACCGAGAAACAGACGCCGAGGCCCCCCTGTCGGGCCTCGAACCTCACTCGTTGACCCTGTCCTACTTGTACAGAAGATACTCCTTGCGCTTTTCCTTGAACTTCGCCAACTTGGTCTTCCAAGCGCCGACGATGTCGTCAGGTGGTATGCCTGCCTCAAGTTTGGTCCTGAGATCGTCCGATCCTGCTAGTATGTCCATCGGGTAGTGTTCTGCGTCCTTGGACTTCTCTCTCCACTGAAACTTCTCCGGGTCCGCTCTGACCATCGCGTCGAGCAGGTGAACAGCTGTCCTGACGGGCTGGTACGCGCTCCTGTCTGTGACGTAGAGTCTGACACCTTGGCACTTCTCTCCAGCGAACTTCGAGAAGTGCTTCAGCGGATTGGGGGTCGGAATGAAATACGCTTCGCCGAACTTGATCCCCGGAAGACCTCGTCCGTTGAGTTCCTCGGTCAGTGACTTGGCATCCAGCCAAGGTGCTCCGAAGATCTCGAATGGCCTGGTCGTCCCTCTCCCTTCGGAGATGTTGCAGCCCTCAAACAAGCACGTCCCTGCGTAGGTGATGACGGAGTCCATGGTAGGCAGGTTTGGAGATAGGACTGGCCAGAACAGTCCCGTGTCCTCGTACCACATGTCATGCTTCCACCCTTCCATCTTAACCACTGTGAGGTTGCACTTGACGTTGTATTCTTGATTGTACATCGTAGCCAGCTCTCCGTGCGTCAGGCCGTGCACGTCTGGAATCTCCATCCATCCCACGCCGGACCTGAACCTTAGGTCCAAGACCTCGCCCTCGGGAGGTAGAGGAGCTATGGGATTGGGCCTGTCCAGAACTATGAGTTCTATTCCTGCTTTGGCCGCAGCATCCATTGCGAAGCACATGACGAATTTGTGGCCGTAGTACCTGGCACCCGCTTGTTGGATGTCGAACACAATGGCGTCGATCCTGTGTTCTCTCATCGTCTTGACGTTGTCCTCCAGCCTCAAAGAGTAGGACGGATAGACAGGAACCCCTGTCTTCTTGTCTATGTGATACTCTTCTTCGGAGTCCTGCGCGTCGCCGCGCACCCCGTGAGGAGGACTGTAGAGGTACGCCAGAGTGTAGTCCTTGCTTGCCTTGGCTATGTCATAGAACGAGACCAGATCCTTCGTCACTGCAGTATGGTTAGCGATGGTAGCTATGCGTTTCCCCTTGAACACATCTTTCTTGGTTGTTGTCGCGACATCAAGTCCGGATCTTACAGAGCCTATCATGGATGCAGGGCCATGCATGCACTTATTATGGTTTTTTGCAGCTAATGGCGAAAGCCAGGGGGCGCGTTTTCGGGCCGAAATACGCCTTTTCTCTAGTTGCGCAGGCTTTCTAGGCCTCTCGCGAGGTTGCCGAGGAACTCCTCATCGACATTAAGATGTGCCTCCCTTGCTGCCACTATCACAGCACCGACCACTGGCTTGAACCGCGCATGCACAAGCTTCGCACGGGGGGTCGAATTGCGGATCGTGGACTCAAGTGGAGCCAGGACGTACTCACCGAAGTTGTCCAAGACTCCTCCCATCGTCGCCACCTCGAACTCGTCTCCTAGCATGTTCAGTTGTCTTGCCACGGCTACAGCAGCCATTCCAAGTTCTCTTCCTGCATGCTCCAAGAGACCTTTGGCTACAGCATCGCCGTTCTTCGCTGCTTCGAGCACTAAGGGAGCCAAGGCCGACACTTGATCTCGAGGCATTGCTTCGGCGTAGACCTTTCGTACCAGATCTTCGATCGAGGACAGGCCGAGATGCGCGACCAGTTTCTCCACAAGAGCGGTTTTCTCGCCACGCATGTCGTGAGCTCTCAGAGCTGCGATCATCGCCTTTCTCGCTATGTCATAGCCGCTGCCCTCGTCCCCGATGATGTAGCCCCAGCCAGAAGCTCTGCCGAACTCTCCTTGGGAGTTCATTCCGAAACAGACAGCACCCGTTCCTGATATTAGAACGACACCGGGTTTGCCGGCTGTGGCTCCCATTAGGGCGATGACCCCGTCATGGACTATCACGTTCCTTTGAGAGAGATGCAGAGAATCCAAGACCTCTTGCATCAGCTTCTTTCCTTCTGGATTGCCCGAACCTGCAGCCCCGACGCAGACCGCGGATACTGTCCCTCCTAGCCCTTTGCCGCTCGTCGCCTCCTTGATCGCGTCCGATAAGGATCCACGTGTCTTGTCTTTGCCGACGACCAGTATGTTCGAGGGACCACCTGTCCCTATTCCTTTGATCGATCCGTCATGCCCTACGACCAGGCAGGTTGTCTTAGTTCCTCCGCCTTCGAAGCCGACTAGCAGATCCGACTTGCTCATAGTGACCAACTGCACCATTATGCCCGGCGGAACCCGTTTTATTGTTTCTTCACAGGGGTTGATGCGATAGCCTAGGGATAGAGGAGGTACCTCCTTCTCTTTGTCTGGAATGATCTCAGATCCCTCGCCCAGCCTTTCACGATCTGTTCGGGCTCCACCCCGTTGAGAAGTTGTTCCCTTGTAGAGGCCGTCCCGGCAAGCAGGTCAAAACTGTAGTCTTCGTCACGCCAGCCCCTTCTGAACTCTATCTTCCCTGGGAAGAGATCCATTATCGCCTTAATCACCTTGAGCCCAGTGAGGACGGGCATGAACTTGTCCCTGTCATGCACATGAAGCTGGACTCCCCCGCATATTTCACCTGTGAACTTGCCGAACATTGGTATGAAATACAGACCCCGGAACCTCACGCCGGGGAGCTTGTAGGCAGTGAGTTTCTCCCTAAGCTTGAAACCATCGACCCAAGGAGCTCCTATGATCTCGAACGGTCTAGTCGTGCCCCTCCCCTCTGAGATGTTGACACCCTCGAAGAGGCAAGTACCGGGATAAACTATCGCGGCATCAAGCGTGGGCAAGTTGGGTGAAGGAATGACCCAAGGAAGCCCTGTCTCGTCGTACCACATCTTCCTTCGCCAGCCCTTGGCCTTCACGACTGTGAGTCTGCATCCTATGCCGTACTCCTCGTTGAACATCTGTGCCAGCTCCCCCATCGTCATTCCGTATCGTATTGGCGTCTCCCTCTCTCCCACGAAACTCCTGTAGCGTTCTTCCAGGATGTTCCCCTCAACGATCGTGCCGTTGATCGGGTTGGGCCTGTCGAGCAACACGAACTCCTTGTTCTGCTCCGCAGCGGCCTCCATGCATCTGTTCATCGTAGCGATGTACGTGTAGTAGCGTGCACCGACCTCCTGAATGTCGTAGACAAGAGCATCTAGGTCCGTCAACATATCAGGTGTGGGCTTGTAGTGCTCTCCGTAGAGACTGAAGACGCGCAACCCCGTCCTCGCATCCGTGAAGGATTCGATCTTGCCCGCGTCTTGCACATCGCCCCTGATACCGTGTTCCGGACCGAAGAGACAGGTGAGATCCACCTTCGGGTGATTGTGCAAGACATCCACCGTCCACTCAAGCAGACTTGTCACGCCAGTATGGTTCGTAATAAGGCCGATCCGTTTGCCCTCGATTAGGTCAATTCTCTCTTTGAGCAGTATGTCTATCCCGAACTGTACTTTGAGCGTCATCGCACGGCCAACCCTCGCTGGCCGTATTTATGGGTTCGACTACTATCTCTATCTGAGAGCCAACATGCATGTTGCCAAATAATCTCTGAGTTCCGGCTGGCGCCTATGTCTTTGCTATGTAGGACATCTTGCCGTCCGTCGTCAGAGATCTCCAGAGCAGGAACTGCTTCCTTGCTGAGTCGATGAAGTCGTAATTGGACGACATCCAAACGCTCCTTTCACCGCTTGTCTGCAAGAGTGCGAGTTCGAACTCCCACTTCTGCTCTGGGAAGGTCTCATGCCCCTGTATTATTGCCCTCTGCAGGACATTCGCCTCGTATGGAGCCAACGCGACCACCATCTCTAACTTCATCGAACCCATGTCCAACTTGAATGATCGCACTTGGAAACGCTCGCCCATCTCTACGGAATGAACTTCGGCGAATTCCTCAAGGTACTTCAGCAGACCTGTTGCTTCCTCTTTTGTCGGGAAGCTGAACGGCAGTGGGACATCCCACTTGTTGTCCACGGGCTTCGTGGGTATCCTCCACTTGCGTTCCAAGGACGGAGTCGCCATGCGGGATGCGAGGACAGCCGGGTAGATTGCAGACAACAGCGCGGCGGTCATCGTTATTCCGAGTGAGAAGATGATGAAAACCGATGAAAAGTTCAGCACAAACGACGAAGGCAGGAGATGAAGAGAGATCAGGATGGCGTTTGTCGCGAGCCCTCCCAGATATCCTATGAGGGCGCCTATGATGACAAGCGTGAGTACCTCAGAGATGTACAGAACGCCGGTGCCCCATGGGGACAACCCCAAGGAGCTGAATATCTTGGTCTCATTCTCCCTTTCTCTAAGCAAGCCCAATAGTGAGTTCATTATTGTGCCCCCTGCCACGACCAAGGGGAATATTAGGAACTGGTACCCTCCCAGAACAGTCGTCAACAACCTAGATACGTGAACTATCTTTCCGTCAATGCCTGCGTTCACTTCGACATCGACCGTCATTGCCAATTCCTTCGCCAGCATCGTAGTAACCTCAGGATCTTCCGACCTGACGGAGACGCTGGACAAGCTGCCACCTAGATCCATAACGAGGCGGTAGGGCAGAATCAGGATCGATCCCCAACCCAGTTGCTCAAACTTCTCCTCACCCGCCGCGCTTTGTGATATGATGGTAGCAACCATCTTATTGGGATCAAGAGGAGTAGCCGGTCTTTGGTCGAGTTCGACGAATTCCCTGTCTAGGAGAGTTTCATTCACGAACCCTACTACTGTGAGGGCCAATCCTTCCCACTCAACTTTGGACCCGATTTCTGCGTGCAACTGATCCTTGGCCGACTTGCACAGAATGACGCTTAGATAGTCGTCGTCTGTGAACCACCTCCCTCCTGACATGAGGGCATCGCCGATCGCCGGGTGGACATCGATCTGCTCAGGTGACATTCCCACAGCGACGTTGACTCTGTAACTATTCGCGCCCGACAGAACATCGGAGAAGACTTGGGTACCAGTCACGGACTGCGGGTAGTAGGTGGCTCTCGGCGCGATGACAACGCCGTAGACCCTAGCCCTCTCTAGAGTAAGTTCGAGATTCCTGCCCAAGAAGTTTGCGGGCCTCATGTCGCCCTGCTTCAGGTACAGTCCGTTGTAGGGTGATGCAGCCTCGCTAGGTGCGACTTGCACCGTAGTGAATACCTCCGTTGATGTCAATGAGGTCAGACCGAAGACCACTATCGCGACTGTAGCCACGAGCAGGATCGTTCTCGCTTTTCTCTTTCTCATGTTCCCGAGCGAGAGCTCAAAGGAGAAGAGCGAAGTGGAGAGCTTGCTTTCTTCGATCCTGTGTTGACCTTCGGCCCTTATCCTGTAATACCTGACAGTCCGTGCTGACTCATTCACAATCACAACTAGAACGATGCCCAGCAGGAACGACAGCGCGAGACCCTGGAATCCTATGAAAGCATTCTGCGCGACCTTCAGCGAAGGATTCAAGAAGTAGAACGCGAACAGGCCTGCCACCAACATTCCAGCCAAGGCGACTAACTTGTACATGCCCTTCATCACTAGAGCCAGCCCTTCGAACAGGAAACAGAACGGAGCGAGAAGCAGGAAGAACACGATGCTTGTCGTCGAAGATTCTGTGAGTAGACCCATCGTCTCGTCGTATGCTGAGTCCGCCCAGCCGAAGGCGAGGAGTGAATCCGACTTGTCCAATACATAGTTGCCGCTTTGCAGGGCCTCCTCTGCTGCCTTGATACTCGCCAGTGCTCGGGTCAGCCCGCTCTCGACCGACGACCTTCTGACGAAGGAGGCGTTCATCACAAGGTACCTGTCTAGAGTAGTGTAGTACATGTCCTTGGCAATAGCCAAGGCGACATTCTTGATGACAGACTGTGACCCGCTCACGAGTTCAAAGCCTGAGCCCCCCGGAGCCTGGGCGCTCGAGTTGGTCAGGAACCCTGCCATACTCCTTTCAGCACCGAACCTTGCCATGAGAGTGAACCTGGCGTCCGGTGGACCGAAAATCACAATTGCCTTATCCTCTGGAGCTCTGATCAGACCCCATGAGATGAACTCGCTGATCGTCTTGGCATCGAATACCTCAATATCGGAGGGGATGTTGATCCAGTATCTGGCGGTGAACCTAGGGTCATACACGGTCGGGGAACCCAGCGTCTTCGGATCGACCAAGTTGACGAAGGCGGAGCTCGAACACTGGAAGACAACAGTCATTGTCTCGTATGGATACGTATCTGCAGAGGCCCAGAAGGGTATTGCCTTTTCTCCATAGTCACCTCGATCAGGAGCGTACTCAATTACTCCATTTGTCGAGTTCAATATGAACGCCTGAACGTAGTACCCGGGAACTATTGCTTCATTTCCATACACTACGGTGGCGCTGCTGATAGCGTATCCCATAGCCACTCCTGTCATCTCGAACCTACCATTGCTGTCCGCGAAGGTCATTATATCACCGAACAGCAGAGGCGTGTTCTGCTCTCTGTTGGCTACGACTAGAGCGTTCGGAACTGGAGTGTACCAACTCGTGGTCAAGTTGAAGATCATGACTGACCCAGTGATGTGTGTCAAACCAGCATACTCAAGGGATGTAGTACTGAGAATTCTCCTTGGCCCTATGTTGTCCCAATTGACGGGAAGATCAAGGTTGTTGCACAGTTCGATCCCTATCGCCAGGGATAGGATCGCCTGAGGCTCGAGATTGTCCACATCGTACCGCCTGCTGGTTTGGGCAGTAGTTCCGAAGAGAGGCCAGTACGTCCTGCTCGTCCTGAGCGTGAAGCCCAGGCAGTGGGCGACCGAGAAGGGTTCGCTGTCCAGCATATACGGCTCCGCGGCGGCTGCCCACCAACCTTCTGATCTGAACCCATCCCCGACAATCTGATTGTATTGGATGCGCAGTTCATTGCTGAGACTTGGGATGATGTCGCTGAATATCAAGGGTTGCAGCCAAGACTGGTACTTGGCCACTGGGCCTGTGCCAACATAGTTGTAGAAGAACCCGGAATAGAGCAGATCCACGTAGTCGGTCTCGGTCGTGAGATCTAGTCCAAAGAAAGCCAAAAACTTCTTCTTCTGCGGGTTGAGCTTAGGGGTTTCGGAGGGCCGATCTCCAAAGGCGAGGAAGTCCTCCGCGAAGGCTCTCGCGCCGGCTAGGGCTTCGTAGTGACCAGAGAACACTACTATCCACAACGTTCGCTTCGGCGGATGAGCCGAGAAGTACCTAGCCAACTCCAGCAGAGTAGCAACACTGGTCGCTTCGGATGATGGTGAAGAGAGGCCCGGAACTGGAGACCACGAATCCATATGACACCCGATAGCCACGACCTCATCGGGACTCTGCGTCCCTTCAAGCTTCGCGATTATATTCTCCGCCATGACCGTCTTGTATTCCATTCCATCTATGACCGTGACCCTTGAGCCCTCAAGCGCTCTCATCTTGGCCACGTCATCACGCGGGACGCAGACTCTCGGGAAGTAGAGAGGAGCCCTGACCACCATTTGCTGCACCGCGAGCGAACTCATCTCGCCCTCAAGGTAGATGAGAGCCTTTGCACCGAACTCAACTGCGTTGAGCCAGTTCCCACCCGAGTTTAGGTCCATCATGACGACGTTGCCATCTATGTCCTTCCCTTCCATTTCCTCTAGTGAGCCCGAACCGACATAGACGAGAGTCCCGGACACTCCTTCCGGCGATGTCTTGGAAGTCTGGACCAGATTTGGCCACACGCCGTACGCTGCAATTTCGATCCTCTGACCGTCTTTCTCCACTATCACCTTGCTTCCCGTGTCGATAGGGGTAACCACTGGATACGGTTCACTTTCCACGCTGTATCCCATTGATCTGAGAGACGAAGCGATGTAGTCGAGAGCAAATGAATACTCCGGATAGCCAGTTGTCGTCCCGCTGAATTCGTCGAACTTCGTCAGATATGACATTATCTGTCCAGAGCGTATGAAGGACGCGACATCGGAGTAATCATGGACTGAGGTCCGGGTCCACGCCGATGGCGAGGCGTTGCCCGACGACACAGCCGTGGCCACAAGAGGAGAAAATAGCAGAAGGGTCAAGCTTATAGTCAGCAGTGGCGGGAACCCTCCAACTTTGCTGCGGAAGTTCATGATCATTTCCATCACCATGGCAACACCCAAGCCGCCTTCGATATCATGACCACTGCCACAGCGAGGCCTACCATTACGGCGTCACCCGTTAGAAGCCCCGCGACCAGAGTTGTCCTGTATGATCTCCACCAACTGTCGCCGAATTGCCTTCGTATGATGAGATGTCCAAGGAGTCCCCCTATCAATGTCGTGATGGCATATGGTGGCAGCATAGTGATACCTAGCACAAAGGCGATCGCAGAGAAGGGCACGCCGGTCGCTCTGCGGAGCAGTTCTCCTCCCACTGATATGGCCAACGCCAACACGAGAGCCCCAACGACTACTTCCATCGGAACTCCCTTTATTTCTCCGGTGATCCACATGGAGTTGGAGAGAACATCGACCGGCCACTGGATGGTGGTATAGGGATAGACTGTCGATGGTATGGGGGCCACAGCCCAGAAGAACGATACGAACACGAGGCTCGAGACCAACGATATCACAACAGCCAGCACATATGCTTTGAAGAAATCGTTGATGTCCGTGTCAGTCAACCTCGCTGTCTTGATCATGTTGGTCCAAGCGGGGGCTCCTGTCCTCGCCATCGATGTAGGCGTCGGCATCACTCCACTGAAGGCAGGGGCCATTAGCCAAGGCCCGGGCCCGGAGTACCCTGAGGCCAACACGACCCCTTGCCACATGTAGTTTATGGTGAGCGGATACCCCGTCTCAGCGAAGGCCCTCGCTCCCACGAGAGCGTGGAGGAATCCTCCGACCAAGGCAGCTGCAAGAGCCAGAACGACCGGGAAATCCGGAACGAGCGACCAGAACAGTGCGACCGACCCAAGCGTGCCCACGAGATACATGCCTACCAACAAGGGCAGTGGGGGGTATCCTCTGGCACTGATGGAAGAACCTGCCCGGAAAATCCTGTGCAGGACATCAAGAACGTACCTCCTCTGAGCTATCAAAGACACAATGGCCACGGTCATTGCTACGACAACAAACGGTACGACCCATACCCTGATCAACGATCGCTGGTACACGAGCCGCAAGGACATTCCTGGCGCCCACTCCTGGGCCCATTCAGGGAAGTAGATAGAGAGGAAGGTTCTTGCTGCCCAGTTGCCAAACACCCAGACCAAGATGGAACCCGTGGCTATCTGCACCACGTAGGGAAAGGGCATTATGAAGCCGCCCAACAGGTAGGAAATATCAGTTGCAATACCGAATGCCGCTCCAGGGAATATCCTCTCGATCCCATAGGAGCCCGCAGTCATGTCAACCCACGGTATAGGGACCAGCTGGTACATGCGCCCCAAGAGGCCCTCCGACACAGTGGGCACCACGTACACAACCAGAGCGTAGAAGACCCCAAGAACTGCAGCGATCGAGAACACCCTTGTTCTGCTTTCTTCCCTCTCCGCTAAAGTGATGCAGACTTGGGCCTGGACTTCTGCTGTGGGGAACGGCAGATCTTGCTCTTCCACGAACAGAAGGCCGCCTATGTACCCGAGGGCTATTTCTTGCAGCAACCACAACACAACGAACTGAAGAAGGAAAATGCCAACCGGCGTTATCCACTGAGAGTTCAACAAGGTTCGCGTGCCGTATGCGGCAGAGCCCACAGCAGGAGCGTACCAAGTTGGAATGAGCTCAACCAGTGGCTTTCCCCCCAGGGAGAAGCCCCTGATGTAGGGAGAGTTGATGAAGTAGGCCCTGAACACGAACTCCAAGAACGGTGTAGCCAAGAGAGTTGGTGACGAAGCCATGTATATTATGAAGACTTCTTGTGTGGAAAGAGGCCTACCCGTGATGCGGGCGATCTCGGTGAACAGGACTGCTGCAACATACACAGTTGCTCCAACTATCAGAGCGCCTGATACCAACTGCAGAAATAGCACGACTGGTAGAAGAAATGCGCACGTGAAGAAAACAGCAAGCACGGAGCGCGAAGTCAAACCTGAGGGAGGGCGCCCCTCCGCTTTCCCAGATAGACTCATCTCTTGACGGTAGCGCACCAATAGGCAGATAAGCGTTTTCGGACAGATGCATGCAAGACCGTCGCCAAGTTGCATTAGTCTGCTTGGCCAATCCTTTTATTCGGTCACCTGCAGGCGACGCGACCAGCCGAATGACAGCCAGGGTATCCATTGTCAAAGAAGGAAACGCCAAGGATCTAGTGAACAGATCCCTTCAGCTTCTAGAACTGAAGAGCAGGTTGTCAAGGGATGCCAAGGTATTCGTGAAGCCCAATCTAGTGAGAGTCCCAAGAGAGGCGAACATCAGCTATGAGGATGGAGCTTGGGAGAAGACATTCGTTCCTGAGGGGGACATAGTACATCGGGAAGTGATAGCTGCACTCTTGGATGTACTCGCGGGCTTGGGAGTCAAGAACATTACAGTGGGCGAAGCACCTGGAGGATGTCGTGCCGATGCGGTCTACAAGGCTCTCGACCTTTACAGTCTGACCGACGAATACGGCGCCAAGCTCATCGACTTGAACAAAGAAGAAGCCGACAAAGTGCCCATCGAGGGCGGCCTTTTGCTGGACTATGCATGGGTGCCAAAGATCATTCGAGAAGCTGACTTCAGAATCAACGTAGGTGTGCTCAAGGTGCATCGCGGGACAGCCGTGTGCCTGGGACTCAAGAATTGGGCAATGGGCATTCTCCCCGGAAGATACTACGGCCTGAACAAGTCTGGAACGGTCCAGTACCTGAAGGGGAGTGACAAACCTCTGCCCATACATGTGGGGAGGTTCGAAACAAGAGAGACGCAGGCCGGACAGGAAGTGGCTGTCTCCAAGCTCATAGCAGATGTCTGCTCTGTCCAACGGTGTGACTTGACCCTGTTGGACGGGTTGGCTGTGATGCACTACGCCTCGATGGAACCCAAGGCCAAGCCCACCTTCATCAAACCCAACATGGTGTTGGCAGGGTGTGACATGGTGGCCACGGATGTGGTTGGCACTAGGGTCTTGGGTATGGATCCATCCAAAATACTGCACATCACCTTCTGCGCTCAGAAGGGGGTCGGCGAGGACGATCTCAGCCGGATAGAGGTACTCGGCAGGAAGGTCACGGACGTCGAGCTTAGGTGCAATCCTCTACATACGCAAAGAGAGGTCGTTCTCTCCTGAGGTAAAGGCAAACACCGTATATATCTGCGGGGGCAAGTATTATAAGCGATATAACGCCCAGTATGGGCGATAACCAATGAGCAGTCAACAGCAAAAGACTGGACTAACCACAAGGATGGCCGTGATTCTGGTCATCTTGGCTCTACTTGCGATGGTGCAGACACTGTTCACTCAAGCTTTCACTGTCTGGTGGGGATACAGGGAATGGATACCATTCCCGATGATCATATCCATCGCCTTCTTCTACCTCCTCGGCAAGGTGAACAAGTCGTGGAAGCTGTCCACTCAGGAGTACGCCATTCTCTTCATCGGCTCGTTCCTCATAGCAAACACTTTCACTTGGGGCTATTACATGTCTGGAAGCTACGGTCCAACCGCGTTGGTCGGAATAGGGCAAGTGCCAGCTATCTGGGCTGCGACTCAGGAGCCGTTTAAATCGAAAATAGGGATGTACATCCCGTCTTGGATTGCTCCGACAAGTCAATCGGCCCTTAGCGGAGTCTGGTTCGGAGGAGCGATGGACTGGGGCGCGTGGCTCCCGTCGATCGCGTTCTGGAGCGCGTTCCTGATCCTCATAACACTGTGGCAGCTCTGCTGGGGGTTCTTCTTGAGAAAGCCCTTAGTGGAGACCGAGCGCTTAGCCTTCCCTGGCATAGCTGCAGGAGCGTACTTGGTGTCGGCAACAAAAGAAGAGGACGGCAAGATGGACCTGTTCAACTTCTCCAAGAGATGGACCAAGTTCTTCTGGGTCGCGTTCGTTCTGGGTTTCCTGCTGACGTTCCTCGACACGCTCAAGTACTTCGTTCCGACCGTTCCGGCATCCAGCTATCTGGGTATCTGGACAATTGACCTCTCGCCATATACCAAAGACCTACTGCCCGGAGCGTACTTCTGGAACCAAGTCAGGGTGCCTGACGTGTTGATCTTCATGTTCACACCCATGGATGTACTGCTTACGGTGCTCGTCGGCTGGATCGTGTTCCAAGTCCTTTATCCGACGATCGCCATAAGGGCGGGATGGGTCACCTATAGCCCTGGCATGGAGACGACCTTCACAACGCTCAGTCAGAGCGTTGGCCCCTTCAAGTACGGTCTGCTGTGTGTCATAGGCGTTCCGATAGGCATAGGACTCTGGATGATATGGCAGAACAGGGCACACTTCGCAGAGATATTCAGGGCAGGGCTTGGAACCACCAGCGGACCTAGAGAAGAGGGAGGTGTATCGTACAAGACAGTTGTCTACGGCGCAGGCCTTACGTCACTCATCATATTCGCCCTCATGGTCTTCGTCGGCGCTCCGATTCAGTCTGTCATAGTCTTCCTAGCACTGCAGCTCGTTTTCTCATATGGGCAGGTAAGAGTGATGGGAGATGTGCACGAGTACAACGCTTACGGCGACTACTTCAACTGGTACCGCTACGATGCAGCGCTCTGGGGAACTCCTCCTGTCAACTCGGCAGCTGTGTTCAACTCAATGTTCTTGTACAGTGTGTTCGACAGCAGCGCAACGAGGATCCAAACCTTCCCGGGCATGTCCCACAGCTTCAAGACCTACAAGGTGGGTCAGCTCAACGACACGAGCGCGAAGGACATATTCAACACCACTGTGCTCATTATAATCCCACTAGCCATATTCGCCTCGGCCTACTCGATCTGGTTCTTCCACACCTTTGGGGGGATTAACAAGCTCGCCACAGTCGCCAACGCATGGGCCAGTGGACTAGTCACTGATGCCTACGGTTACACGATTACGACCCCTTCACTCGCACTGGGCGTCTTCGAAAGGTACGCTCTTCTCATCGGTGGCGCCTTGTTGGCGATCGTGTTGTACATCGGAAGGATGAGCTTCCCGTGGTTCTTCTTGAACCCATCCGGCCTCATTCTCCTCGGAGCAGCACCAAACCTCGCAGTGTTCTCGGCGATCATAGCGCTCGTCATCAAGTACGTCGTCCTGAGGGTCGGAGGTACCAAGCTCTTCGAGAACTCAGCTGTGCCATTCGTGGTCGGCTTCCTGGTCGGATACGGTGTCAACGCAGCCGTAGTTGGAGCTCTCGCGACCTTCATGATAGGTCTACCCAAGATACTGCACTAGGAGAATAGTCTGCTCCTCGTCCCATTGGGGCGGGGGGCTTTCTCCATTTTTCAACATGATCAAGACGTAACGCCGCAGACCAATACTGACGCTGTCAATCTCAGCTAGCTCTGGATGCGTCCCGAAGGCCAGAAGACAAGCGCGACCAACATAGCAACGACCATTAGCATGGCGCATACGCAAAGTATGGTCGGGACGGAGACGAATAGCGCGAGGGCACCCACTGCTACCGCGCCTATGGAGTGAGCCATGTCATAGACCAGAGGGAGAAAAGACGACGCGATGGATCTACTCACGGTTGGAATCTCATCCTGAGTTGCAGTCCATTCAAGCACCACGCTGACTCCCCAAGCAGCGCCGAGAACCACCATCGCGAACGCCATCAGCCAGTCATTGACGGTTATCGCGAGAAGGGTGTAAGAGAAGGTGAGGGCTACGAACGAGATGATGAACGGTGTCTTTTGGCCAAATCTATCTGAGATCGTCCCCGCTGGGCTCCTGACGACCGTGTTGGCTATTCCACGCACAGCGAGCAACAGCGTTCCCATGGATGGATCCATGCGCAATTGCGTGACAACGTAGACGACGAAGACAGTGTCCAAGAACGTGATGGATACTGAAAAGAGGAAATGCAGGGCCCCAGCCAATATCACTCTTCGCTTAGACACGATCGAGAACAGCTCAGACAAAGCTCCTGTCAGCGATGAGTCCTTGTTGTTGTAGCCGCCCTCAATGGAGGCGCTGATGCCAGCGCGTGAGTTTCCCAGCATGCTCGACCCGAACCTGAGATTCAACGCGAGAGCCCCTGACAGAGGCAACAACGAGGCGAGCATCATGATCTGGGCGTACGAGAACGTTGACAGTAGCAGAGAACAGATCAGCGGACCCAACACGGTGCCCAGCCCGTAAGAAGTCAAGTAGGTACCGATAGCCCAGCCGATTCTCTCCTTCTGTGACGTGTTGGATATCGTGGCGGCCATGCTGACCATGAAGACCGCACTGGTGACCCCCCAGAGTACCCTAGACGGCAACAGCCACTCGTAAGACGGGGCGAGGCCATACATGAGGTAGGCGAGCCCCTCCCCCACCAGAGTTGCTGAGATGAGGGTCTTGAACTTGATTCGGCGGCACATCAAGCCTGATGGGAGCCTTGATAGGAAGGCCGCGACCGAGGCCACACCGATGACAGCACCCACGTCGAGCAGTGAGGCGCCCATAGTCACGACTTGAAGAGGCAGTAATGGTTCCACGAGGTTTTCTCCAGTGAACGCAGCTGAGGCTATCAAGATCAAATAGTACAGGTTCGCAGCCAGTTCGTTCGATTGCTGGTCCATTCTTGCTCCACCGCTACAGGCCCCACAAAAGAACGCGCTGGGTCCCGCGAGGGGTCAGGACCCCAGCCATTCTCATGATCAGTGAGCTACCTCTACGGGCTTGCCCTGCTGGCACGACCTCTCTATTGCTTCGATCACTTTGGTCACTGCCAAACCATCCTCTCCTGGCGCGGGCACGGGCTTGCCCTCCAACACAGAGTCGACGAAGACCACTGTTGACTCTCTCATGAATCCGGCGTTGGTGCCCCCTAAGTTGACAAGACCTAGCGTATCTGGACGAGTGTGTTCCTTCTCTCCGTAGAGTTCTATGCATCTGTCGGTTGTGTCCACAAAGGTCGACCCCTTCGAGCCAACCATCTCCATCCTGAAGTCATACACCGATGGATGTGAAATTGGAAGCACCCAGAGGGACTCTAGGTTGGCGACAGCTCCGCTCTCGAACTCCACGATAGCGGAATAGAGATCAGGAGTGTTGATGCCCATCTTCGTTAGCACATTGCTCCTTGAAACGGCGTACGCTTTCTTGGCTTCGCTTTTCGCATACCACCTGGCTAGGTCTATCGTGTGGCTCATCAGAAACCAGGCCACTGTGCTCTTTCCGGCCCAGCTCAACATTCCGGTGGGCACGTATATCGTGTCGCTAAGTCTGAGATACAGGTACAGCAGATCGCCTAGCTCGTTGTTATCTAGGGCCTCCTTCGCCTTCACAAACGGCGGGTTCCATCTGTTGCTGAATCTCACCATCAGCTGCACGCCAGCCTTGCGGGCAGCGTCGATCATGTCCTGTCCATCCTTGACCGTTGTGGCAAGCGGTTTCTCGACGAGGACGTGCTTGCCTGCCTCGGCCGCTGCCACAGCTGGATCTCTATGAGCGAAGTCCGGTGTGCACACAGCGACCGCGTCAATCGACTTGTCCTTGAGCATCTTACTGTAGTCCTTGTATGAATCAGCCCCGTACCTGCTCGCGAGTTCCTTTGCACGTGACTCGTTTATGTCGGCGACCGCTACCAGCTTTGCGTTCTCAAGCCCGGAGTATATCGTGGCATGGCTTGTCCCTAGGATCCCAGCGCCTATTATTCCCATCCTGAGTTGCTTCAATTCTGGCCAACTGGCCGGACAATGCAGATTAAAGGTTTGCCGAACAAGCTTTGGTCACACGAGTCAACTTGGAATCTACTCGGTCTCATGCCGAATCGCTCAGCGTTAAATCCTCAGAAGCTATCGATCGTTCATGAAGCTGTACATCGTCACCGACATGGAAGGTGTAGACTGTGTCGTGCTCTGGAGGCAGACAGGTGCGGAAGGACTCGAGGATCCGATGTACCAGAAGGCGAGGCACCTTCTCACAGGCGAGGTCAATGCAGCTATCGAAGGAGCTGTTGACGGCGGCGCTGATGAGATTCTTGTGCTGGACGGCCACGGGGCAAACTCCGCGTACAACCTCGTTCCTGAAGAACTCTCCGAGCGCGCCGAGTACATAATGGGGAATCCTTGGGACAGGTACCTCCCTGCCTTCGATGACACTGTCGACATGGTCTACATGATTGGGCAACACTCGATGGCGGGGACAAGACTCGGCGTCCTAGACCACACTATGTCCGCTAGGAGTTGGGTAAATGCACACATCAACAGCGTGAGTGTCGGAGAGATAGGCTTCGTGGCGTACTATGCTGGGAGCTTTGACGTTCCCCTCACTTTCCTCTCAGGCGACCTCGCAGCATGCAACGAGGCGAAAGCCTTGATCGGTGACGGTATCACCACCGCGACCGTGAAAGTGGGACTGAGCAGAACCAGTGCGAGATGTCTGCCACCTAAGATGGCGACAGCTCTGATCACGAAGGGAGCGAAGGCCGCGGCCTCAGGTGCCCACAAGGTGAAGCCGATTCACACCGGATCTCCTGTGCAAGTAGAGGTCGAACTTTTGGATTCATCTACAGCCAGGGGCTTCCTTTCGAGAAGACACTGTGAGCTCCTTAGCGAACGTGTTGTACGGTTCTCAGGCCAAAGCATCACAGAGGTATATGCGGACATGTTTGGGTAGCGGCGATGGAGATAAAAGCAGTGATTACTCAGGCGCGGCAGAGAGCAGGAGGAGAGAACCCTTGGCCGGGACTCATAGGGTGGCTACGTTGCCCTTCTCTCTTCCCGCCGATTCATCAGGGAGGTAGAGATGTTGAGCACAAGGAGACGATTGCTGGGATTCCTCGGCAGTCTTTCCTCCATTAGATGGGTCTCCTTGTCCGTGTATGGCATCTCCGTGGGCTACTTCCTCCTTCTGATACTGGGTCCAGCAACCCTTGGTATCTTGAGTGGGCTAGGATCGATCAACCAGGTCATAGGGGACCAAGCTCTGATGTCGAGGGCCCTGTCCGCTGTCTTCGCTTCGTTTGTGCTTGCTACCTCAGTGTCCGTCCTTGACATATTGGCAGGACTTCCTCTGGCTTGGCTCATAGTCAGGAAGAAGGGAATCCTACTGAGCATACTCGACGCCCTTGTGGATCTTCCGCTTGTCATCCCGACAGTGACGCTCGGGTTCTCGGTATTGTTGTTCTGGTCGTCCGAGGGGCCGCTCGGATTTCTCGGGCTACCGCCACTCGCGCCCGGCTGGATCCTCGTGGTCCTCCTCCATTTCTCATTCTCCTATCCGGTGGTAGTCAGGGTCCTTGTGGGCAAGATGCTCGAACTCAATCTCGTGTATGAGACTGCTGCCAGGACCCTTGGGGCAACTCCATTCACTGCAGCGAGAACAGTCACCATCCCGTTGTTCAGTTCGGGCATCGTCGCGTCTTTTCTGCTTGCATTCGCCAGATCGATGTCTGAGACAGGAGCGACCATCATGGTGGCAGGAGCCTTCGAGAACGGCCCGATCTTCATAAGAAGCGCACTCAACGCTGGACTCGAGGGCCCTCTCGTCGTGACAAGCATTGCCCTGACCGTGATATCCCTAGTTGCGTTCTACGCGATCAAGGTGTTGGAAGTTCACTTTAGGCTGCCCTTTCGGAGAGCGAACGTGGACTTAGAGAAGAGGCTCAGCAGAGGACTGGTGCCGGAAGTCGGGGCGATAGCTATCGTAGCGGTGCTTCTGTTCTTTGTGATCTTCCCAGCGCTGTCACTGAGTCTGAGGTATGCCCCTGCGACTTTCAGCCAGCAAATCTCTACCCAGATACTGTCGGGCTCAGGGATATGGCAGGACTTCTGGTCCGGTGTAGTCCTCTCCTATTCTATCGGATTACTTGTGACCGGCATCAACCTCGTTTTCAGCATACCCATGGCCATCTTGATCTCAAGAGGAAGATTCGGCAAGACGGTGTCAACGATATTCGATAGTCTTTCCAGTGTCCCGATAGTGATTCCGTCGGTTGCTCTTGGAGTGTCGATGGTGTTTTTCTGGAAGAACCTCGCCATCCCGGAGTTCTGGCTGATCGTACTGGCGCATCTGAGCATCACCTATCCGTACTTGGTTGCCACGTTGGTGTCAGCATTGAATGACATTCCCATCCACCTTGAGGAAACCGCAAGAACGCTGGGAGCAGATCCTTTCACGACCTTCTCTACGATCACGCTTCCGCTCGCCAGATACTCGCTACTCTCCGGCGCGATCCTGACCTTTACCAGAAGCGTGGACGAAACGGGTGCAACGTTGGCGGTCTCATCCACGATGCAAACGGTCCCCGTTCTGTTGGTGAACTGGGTCAAGAATCCATTCCCGGGCAGTGAGCTGGCAGTGGGAATCGGCACCTCCGTTCTCCTTCTGACCTCCGTCGTGATACTGCTCGTTCTCAAGACATTGTCGAGGGAGAAGCGCGTTGCCTAGTATAGAACTGCATGAGGTGACAAAGCGATTCGCCGATGTCGTGGCGATAAACAACGTCAGTGCTGTCATCGATGATGGAGAATACGTCTGCGTGCTAGGACCGACGGGAAGCGGAAAGAGCACACTCCTCAGACTGATCTCAGGCCTAGTCAATCCAGACGGTGGTGAGATCAAGATAGACGGAACCGGAGTCAACGAGATCCCGCCTGAACACAGGAACACAGCGCTCATGCCTCAGAACTATGCTCTCTTTCCCCACATGACGGCTTGGGAGAACGTTGCCTACGGGCCAACATCAAGAGGAGTTGACCCGGGCGAAATCACAGCGAGGGTCTCGACGTTGCTGAAGACAGTCAGGTTGCAGGACTGGGCCAACGCTTACCCGAGCCAACTGAGTGGAGGCATGCAGCAGAGGATAGCCCT
>Ga0172363_10000814_pt1 | contig 24390 bp, 17 predicted proteins | sample LakKivs2_kivu2a2_FD_114541 | JGI IMG/M metagenome (GOLD analysis project Ga0172363, IMG submission 114541) | Sediment microbial communities from Lake Kivu, Rwanda - Sediment s2_kivu2a2 | ecosystem: Environmental > Aquatic > Freshwater > Lake > Sediment | place: Rwanda: Western Province, Lake... | reverse complement strand
GTTGTTGTTGTTGTTGTTCGCTTGTTGTAACAAATACGGTTGATGCCAACCCGACGCTGATGGTAACTGCGGTTGCCCGTTGTATCCATGCCATATATTTTTAATGCCGTTGAGTGCATTTTGCAACGCGGTGGACGCAACTTGTGGAAATCCGCCGAACACGTACCCGCCTTGTTTACTACGCTTAAGGTTTCTCCTTCCACCTTTTTGCAATGGAGGCAACACGTTTATATCGTTTATGCCAGGCCCCCACATTTCGGGACGTGCTGGATCAATGCCACCCGCTTGTATGCCGTTATGACTGACGGCAAAATGGTTGGCTCTTGCCGAAGGGGCAGTCAATGCGGCGTGTGTGTTGTTAGCCGCAGGCGACCATGCCGGACCCACAAATGTCACCGGTATGTGGCCACCCCGTTTACCAGATCGTTTACCAGATCGTTTCCCTGGTTTCCCTGATCGTTTTTTTGAACTGGATTTGCGCGAATGCGAATGCGAATGCAAACGGCGTTTGGTGCCGTGATGAACCATGGATGTAAATAGAATTCTTGTATTCTATTTATATAAAAAAAATAAATAAACGCATCGGACGTGCATACATACATCTCTATCGGCATGTCTCTCCCATTTACAAACGCGGATGTTGTGCGAGCACATCACTTGAACGTGCGGTTTTACCAGGCGCGCAATCGCATCCGCTGGTACATGTGCAACCTGATGGATTCAACAAAAAATGCCGCTAAACTGCTATACGCGTCGGTTACTTCTTGCATTCACGGTGTCTTTCCGTCCATGTTTAAATACACGCCACTGTCGGTCTGTTTGTCCATTGTGGAAAATGATTTGACCCAAAATAACAATATTCCAATGCAAGTGAAAAAAACGGATGCGTGCGCGCATGCGCATGTTGTTTAACATAACCGGGTTGGTTTATGTTTATGGTTTACGGGCCTATTCAATGTCCACGTGCGTCAAGAAGTGTCGTCGGCAGCACATTTTAGTTAGTTTGAGGTTGTCCATGACCTCGCCTTCCGGTGTTTTGTGAATGTATTCTTTGGTCAAATAAATGACCTTTTCGGTGTCCATGCCGCGGGACATCTTCAGTCGCCGCACTTCGCTGAGATAGTATTCGTATTTGTTGGCGATGACGTTGCCGCAGGTGAAGCACTTGACGGGGATGATCATTGTTGTTGATGTTGTTGATGTTGTTTCTAATTGTTATATTGTGATGTTATTTTTAAATCAATTTTTCAAAAATAATGGAAAATTAATTATCAAACCATCAAACCATCAACCCATTAACCCATCAATAATGGGTTCGCCTTTTCACAGTCTTTTTTTTACCGCCTTTGCTGGTGGTGGTTTGTTGAATCATTTGAATGATTGTCATGCGGTTGTGGTCGGGCTGGACAGGCAATTTCAGTTCGTTTGCGCGAGACCGAAGTTCTTGTAACGACATTGCATGCAGCGGCATCTGTCGTGACATGGAAGCAGAAGCAGAATAAGCAGAAGTAGAAGAAGCAGTCGGAGGAGGAGGAGCAACGATATTTCTGTAGGCTTCCTCCATTTGCGTGCGGGACATTTCCGCAGTTTTATGACGCATGCGCATTGTTCTGCATTGTGCTTGCGTGTCGAATCCAAACACTGGAATTTCCTTACGTTTCAAATCCGAAATTTGTTCCTGCGTAATTGGAAGCACTTCTTGCACGATGAAGGGAGTGAATTTGAATTCGGGGGTGTAAGTATGGTCAATGGTTTGCATTAAGTTGGTTATCAACCCCATTTCATATTTTGCGCGCCGCTTTGGAATTACATTTTGCATTTTATATGTGCCTGAATAAAAATTAAACTTCAAGGAAGTGGGAGTAATGCAATGAATTTCGCCGGATGCGTGCAATCCGTATTGCAGCTCATCTACACGCATTCCTGTGTTGCGCGCAACACGGTCCAATTCATCGGTAAGAGCCATGCGATAAAAGATCTGATGATGTTTTGTGCCAAACTCAAACATGTTCATCGCTTTGGTTGCATACAATTTTGCCGGAACTTCTTGAATGTCCCTGCCGTCGGGATCCTTTCTAATGATGGATGCAATGATGTAGGTGTACATTGCACCCGGTTCAAATTGCTCGGGTCTCGGATTCACAAGCAGTGGGCTTAATTCGCTTATGATTTGCAGGTGGTCTGGATTGTATGCATCCAATGGAATGTAATAAAACTTGCCATCCTGCCCTTGCATGCATTGCATGCTCACACGACGGTTTGGATGCATAATGGCCTTTCGCGTCATACTCCGTTTCACAAAGTGCAACCTTTCAATGGGTGCTTTGCGACTGCGTGTTTTGGAGGGTTCTAACCATTGTGCGAGTTGATATTGCACAATTTCCGGGTCCATTGTGAAAAAATATGAATGCAAACTATACAATTACATTCATATTTAATTTTTAGGCTCACGGTTCACGGTTCATGGTTCATGGTTCATGGTTCACGGTTCACGGTTGTTCCTTGACAACCAACTGTATTTTGGGTTTTCTGCTTGGTTTTTTTTTCTCTGGTTGAGCAGCAACAGCAGGAACAACAGCAGGAACAACAGCAGCAACCGGAGCAATCGGCTTGGGCTTGGTTGTTGCCCTTGGTTTCGGGGGTGGTTTTGTCTTCGCTAAATTCACAGTTGGTGCTTCTTTCAAGTCGGCTTCTTCTTGTGCTAACGCTTCCATCTGTTTTTCAAACGCGGTGGACGTGCCCAATAAGCTCTTCACCACCGACTCCGCGTTGTCAATGGACCGCACCTTCTTGAACACGAAGTAGCGGTTGTAAAACGAGATGCGGCGCTCGTAGTCGCGCATGTCGGGCGCATCTCCAAAATCAGCCGCCAGTGACGGCGTTTGTTTTATCTGCGCCATCATTTGCGCATGCAGCTGCTCAAACATGCCGGTTCCGTCTGGCAGCCCTAGCTCCTTGATCGCGTCATCCCGCGGCACCACCTCAAACCCGAAGTTTGCCATGAGCCGTTTCAAGTAGTTGAAATTCACCAAGTACTCGCGGAACGTCTTGTTGATGGATTCTTGGTACACGTCAATGGCGTATCCCACGCACGTCTCGTCGTCCGGAAACTCGGTGGCAGTGTACGCCTTGGTCACCTGCCACACGCGTTTCCCCTTGTGCATAACGGCAATGCCGTCGCCCACTTCGTACGGCTTCAGCGCGTCAAACATGGTGGCCCCGTCATACGTGGTGCCGATGAAGTAGCCACCCACCGCCGTGCACTCGCACACGTTGCGCAGAAAGTTGCACACGTTGGCGCGGGTTTCAAACATGTAGTGAATGGCGAACTGGCACGACGACACGTTGAACCCGTTTTCGCCCTTGCCGTATTCGCGATACACGCCTTCGCCCAGCAGCGCCTTGTCCTTGGGTCCGTCCCCGAACACGGCTCGCACAACCTGCTTGTATTTTTCACCGCTGATGCCGGCCCCGCTTTTGATGTTCAGCGCGCTGTTGCCTTGGACAAACAGCGCCCCGGGCATGATGCTGAACCGTTTGCAGTAGTCCAAGTAGCGCGCGCACGCGCCGTCCAGCTGGTTCTGAATGTTGTCCTTTGAAATGTCAATACCGAGCACGAACGACAGGTGGGCGTGGATCCATTTCGGAAGATCGCCGCCCTTGCCCACCGCAAAGTCAATGAGCGTGTTGCCGCGCCGACTGACGCCGCCAATCAATGCGCGCTTCACAACCAAGTTATGGAAGTCGCGCAGGCCGCGCGTGGTGGACGATGCCGATGTGCGGTTGTAATACACGTCGTCGTCTTCGGCCAGCACCTCGGGAATGTCTAACCCGGTGGTCAGCATCCGCTTCGTGATGGGGTTGTGAATGGTGTGCCAATTGGAATTGGCCACGTGGTATGCGTTGCCGTAGTTTTTTTGGCCGCTGCGATACTCCGCCGTCTTGTCGGTGCGCACGCGTAGCGGCACCCAGCGAAAGCGCGGATCGGCCGCTCCGGCATTGTAAGCGCACTCAATGATGGTGCCGTCTTCAATGACCTCGTTTTCGGCGGTCAGCATCATGCCGCGATTTCCTGCCGCATCCGTGCGAAGAATGACATTGCACACGTGCGCCTCGGGATCATACGGTGACGTCGGATAGAACGGCACGGGTTTGTACGAGTCTTCGCTAGCACCGCCAGAGCCCCTTTCATTTGCGCCCCTTTCATTTGCGCCCCTACGGGACGGCAACTTGCCTTGGATGACATCCTCACACGGGTTCAAGTAGCCATGTTTTTTTTCGTCAAACCCCACCCGCAGTGTGAGCGTCTTGTACTGCACGATTTGATCCGCAATGGCAACGTTGATGCCGTCCGTGTAAATGCTCGTCACTTTCGGCTGGCCGTTGGTGTCCTTCACCATCGTGGTCAGAAAGTCAATGGTGTTGGCTTCCGTGGGCTTCCATTTGAACGACATCGGCCATGTGGTTTTGGTCTTGGGTCCGGCCACGTCGCTGCCCGCTTCGCCCCCCACCGGCGCATCGGCCGGCGTGAAAATCATGCCGTCGGTGTTGTATTCAAATGCAGCGGAATCAATCTGGCTCATGAGAGTTGCACAACACTGAAATATGCTTTGGTCCTGCCCGGTGGACTTGAATTTCTTGTATTCAATTCGTATCGGGCATATGGGTGCTCCGCGCACCACGGACCGCGCTTTCAGTTCATTTATCGCATTCACCAATAGAGGCAGCCGGAATTTGCTAATTGGTGCTTCTGCGGACGGAGGCACAAAATGCAGTGCTCGGACATCCTTGCCGGCAATGTAGTAGGCATCAAAAGCCGCAAACAAATTGATGAAACGGCCGTTTTTGTCGTGCAGGATGTGTTCGCCATCAAGAAGCGTGTTGAAGAGCTTTTCGTTGCCGCTCTGCGCCCCCGTGAACTGGATTTGCATGTTTGTGTCAATCAGGTAGATGCGACCCGAGGGCGACACGAACAGGAGCTTGCGCGCGCCGTCCGCCTTGTCCGTGACCGTGTAGTTGTTCCGCACGTTGGGCACGGTGCAGGTTTCATTGATGGGCACAATGTTTTGCAGCTGGAGCGTGTAGGATGACGGTCCAATAAAGTTTTTGGAAAGCAGTTTGACCGCATCCACGGCATCCGAGCTTTTTTCTTTTTCTTTTCGTTCAGGATGCAATAAGTGCATGTAGTCGGCAGCCACACCGGAGAGTTCGGTGAACCCGACCGGATAATTGGTGCCCTGCAGACCCGACATGATGGTTTTTACACAGGATCGCAACGCATCCGCCAGCTTTTTTGTAGTGTTGAACGCGGTGCCCTGCCCGACCGCGTCATTCACGACCTCAATTTCAATTTCGTATTTGGTCTGCGACTCGGTGAGCTGCGATTCTGCAAACGTGTGGGTGGGAATCATCTGGCTAAATCCGCCTGGACCGTAGTCGCGGCGCGATTCCTTCACAATGCTCATGTCCACCACAAACGGCAGCGCCGGATTGCGAAACGTGCTGCGATTCAGGTAGCGAAACGTTTTTCGGCTGCTGCGCCACGGTGCGACCACGGTTTTTGCGGTGGTGGACGATTCGGCAAACTGTTTTTCGGTTTGCAGCGAGAGGCGGAAATTGAAGTCGTCGAAATTGACCGGGGGAATGGACTCTGATGATTCACCCGGGTGGAACCCCGTTTTTTGAACGAAAATGGGATGCACTTTGTCCAGCGAGTTGGTTCGGCAGTACATCTTAATGTTGTGAATTCCTGCAATCTCGGTGCGAATGTCGGCCATTCGGGGCTTTCCAGTGTGCGGGTCCGCAATTTCGGAATTGATTTTGAGGGTGTAATCGTCCGTTTTTTCCATGACGTAGCCAGCCGAGAGGAGAGTTTTTATGACGTTGTCAAAATCAATTTTGGTGATGGACGCGATGTGCTTTAAATTGCGGGTTCCAAATCGCACCTCCAATTCAAGCGAGCCATTACCCGTTTGCAACACCCCGCCCAGGTAGGTCTCCACCATTGCATCAAACAACTCATTCGGAGGGGCTTGTTTCTGATATTTCTGCATTGCGATTTGTTCTGGGTTCTGGGTTCTGTATTATGTGTCCGTTAATGTGTATTAACCGCACATTATTTAATTCAATTTTACAATTTAATTAGTTCTCGTTTCAAATTGCATTGTTGTTGCAACGGGCGAATCCTAATCAAAAATGCCTAAAACTGCCAACGTGACCCCACCCCATCAAAGCACCAGTTTTTGTGCGACCGCGTCGTATAGTTCCTGTTTTTTCATTTTGGCACCGAGTTGTATTTTCAACTCGTGACACATTTCGGTGAGGTCCGCAACGGTGTACGCGCTAATTGACTTGATGGGTTTTTGCGGGTTTTCCACGCGGTAATTGGTCGCACGCAAGGATGCCAGCTGTTCTTCGGTGGCTTGTTTCATGGTAAGCTGTTTGTTGCTGCGCTCCACAATGAAGACCGGTTTGGACGTTACCGCATCGTGGATGAACTCCGTATATACGTGATTTACCGGATTCACAAACACCGCGTTGAGGGAGTTGAGACACGCGAGCACTTGAAACGCGTGCAACGAAATGCGCGGCGACATGATGTCGCCCTCCATCCCCGATGCCGTGAATTTAATTCCGGTGGATTGTTTCAGCTGCTTTCCCGTTTCCCTCAACCGCATGATTTCGTCCCGTTTGCTATCCTGCTCGGCTGTGAACCGGTTTGCGAGTTGGTCATACTTGAATGACCCGTGTTTCATCACGTAAAAACACCAAAACAATGGGTCCTGATTTAACCCAGGACGAAACGACGGTGGTTCCTGTGGTTTCTGTAGTTCCTGTGGTTTCTGTAGTTCCTGTGGTTTCTGTGGTTTCTGTGGTTTCTGTGGTTCCTGTTTTTGTTTCTCTGGCTGTGGCTGTGGTTGTTTTTGTTTCTGTTCTTGTTTCTGTGGTTGGGTTAGTGGTTGCAACGTGCTGTCATACAGCATGACGCTTCGCAAACGGTTCAAATCGCGTTCGGCGGCGTAAGAGTTTGCAGCACGCATTCGTGACAAGTCTAACTGATTACAATTTAGGCACACGATGCGTTTAAATGGATTGTAAAAAAACATATTAGAACCAACGGTGCAATTGTTTGCACGAGCAAGACATGACTGACAGGCTGAAGCAACTGAAAGACCAAATTGAAGGTTTAAACCAGCACCACCAAATCCAAATATTAAAAATCATGAAAGAATGCAAAGTTGATTTGACCGAAAATAAAAATGGGTCGTTTATCAATTTAACCAATGTGGCTGATGCCGTCATTTCCAAAATCAATGAGTATCTGAAATACGTGGACGAGCAAGAAACGCAGTTGAACGAAGTGGAGAACCAAAAAACCGAGCTCACCAAACAATTTTTCACATAGAAAACGCGACCCACTCTCCCATGATGGACACGTGCTTGTCGTTCAATTCAAACCGCTTTCCGATGACTTTCACCAAAAGCCCGTCCCCCGGTTTGACCGTGTCCATTGTTCGGCTTTCGGGCGACGATTCATGCATTTCGCGGGAAATGTAAATCACAACCGGGGATGGTTCCATGCACGCGTGGGCCCGTATTCCCGCCTGCGTCACCGTTTTTGCGATGCACTTTATGACGTCCCCCTCGTGGGGCGAACACAGCAAGCAGTCCACCTCCAAATTGAACGTGATGTTTCCAGCCGACAACGCGCCCACCGAATGGGTGCGAAGGTTGCAAGACTGCGGCTTAACAAACCCCTCCGGGATACACTTCCCAGTGATTTGTTCCGACACGCGTCGTGTGAGCTCTGCTTTCAGGTTTTGAAAGTCGCGGATTTCCGAAAAAGGCATGTGCAGTTTGTAATGCACGGTGGTGGTGTGATACAATGACATGCTGTTGTGGCTGTTGTGGCTGTTGTGGCTGTTGTGGCTGTTGTGGCTGTGGAAAGAGGAAGAAGAGGAAGAGATCATATCAAGTTGCAGATACCAATGGCTACATTCCATTTTTGAAGTAATTTTAATTCAATTTTTTGAATTAACATTTGTTTATGACGGCCTTTACGAGTAATGTTTACGGGGCAGTTCTGCAATGACCGAAACCACGGGATCGTTCAGTTCAAAGTGGCGGCCAATCACGCGCACTGTGATTTCATCACCCACTTTTAGTTTGGAGAAATGCGGATCCGAATAATGGTGGTCACGCGACACGAACACGACGATCGGACTGGGCTCGGGCACAATGTGCGCGTGCACGCCCGCGTGGGTCACCGTCTGAACCGTGCACACAACGAGCATGCCTTCCACCGGGTTGCACGCTTGGTACTCGTACATCACTTCAAACGCGACACACCCGTGGTCGGTCAAACTGCCGGACGAATGCGCCAGCAGTTGGGTGGAACGGGGGCGCACGTACCCCTCCGCATTGCATTTTCCTTCGTGCTCGTGCGCGATGTGCCGTTCCAAAACAGCCCGCACGTTGCGACCAATTGCCGCAAACGGCAAGACCACTTTTCGTGTCACCATGGTTGGAATGTAAATGTCGGTGTTTTGGGTTTGGTTCTGGTTCTGGTATTGGTTCATTTGTGTTGTTGTGATAGTTTTGATTGTTTTGATTGTTGTGATTGTTGTGATTGTTGTGAATATCTATGAATCCTATTATAAACATTTATTATTGTTTTGACCCGGTTTCATTTTTGCGACTTGGATTGGATCGGCGACAAAAACCATTGCCGTCCATCTTTATTGATCGCGTTGAAGCCGCGCAGCAACAGTTCGGACAACACGCAATACCGCGCCGTGTTTTGGTTTTTCGTGTTTTCCATGGTGTACATCGGCTCCGCGTCCGCATCCAACCCGGTTGCAATTTGGTTCACAATCGTGAGCCGTCGCTGCTTGGACGAAATTTGATCGCACCGGGCGCCGGTCCCCTTTTCGCTGATGTACTTTATCTTGAACACGGCATAACTCCCGCCGTTTTTTTCCTTAAATTCGGACACAAACCCAATGATTGGCGCCAATTCCGCGTTCTTCGGTGCCATTCCCGCAATTTGCTCCATGTACGGCCGCCATTCTTCGCTTGATTTTGCAACCGACCACGCGCTGTCCGCATTCTTTCGCACCACCAACTGCATACCGGTCTTGCTGGCGGCGGAATTCAACAGCAGCATGCCCTCCTCCCGCGCGTACTTTGGATTTGCGAGAATGAGCCCGTCAAAATGCTCGCGCGCCAGTCGGTCAAATTCGGATGCCGGGCCGGGTTTCGCATACAGCGCGTTCAAATACTGCACCTGCAGGTCAAAGGTCGCTGCGGACGATGCCGACACCGCGAACTCGTCCAAAAAATGGTGTACGATGCATTTTTTCACCACGTCCGCTGACAAACCGAACCGGTCGCGCAGTTCGCGCATGACGTCCGCGCACAGCTCGTTCCACGATTTGGTGTTTTTGTCAACCGCCGGCGCGCCCTGCATCTGCATGATGGCGTCAAACTCGGCGCGCATGGACTCCACTTGCGGTGGGAAAGCTGGCGTTTGGGCTTGCGTTTGTGTAGGCGCTTGTGCCGGCAACGTCTTCAGCCCGTGCTTTATTGCCAGCCGTTGCAGGGTGCCGTCGTTCAGCGGAAACGCGATGTGATCGTGCTTGAATTGCAGCGGCGCGCTGCGGTCGTGCACGCCAATGCGCGGGTACGTGATTTCGGACGGCTGAAACAGGTAGTACTCGCCCACGTTGATCATGCGCCCGCTGCGCCCGTGCTTGTCAACCAACTGCTCGCGCTCGTCGTGCAGCAGCCGCGTGAGCGCAACGTCCACTTGCTCGCGAGGGTGCCCCGACAAATGCTGCAGGAGCAGCCGCCGCGCGTAAAAGTGCTGCTCGCGAAACAAGTCCCTGATCCGCTGCATGATTCGGTCCGCGTTCATTGCAATGAACGGCTGCTCGTACGTGTCGACGTTGACCTGGAGTTTGTCGCGGGACCCGACCGCGCACTGGTACTCGCACCGCGCCTGGTAATCGCACACAAACGAAAACGGACGGTCCCCCACCGCGTAGTTTGGAAGCCGCGTTCCGTCGGACAGCACTTGACGCACCGTCACGTTTTGTCCGTGGTTGTGTCGCTGAATCACTTCCTGGCTGAATTTGGTTTGGTCAATGTTGAGCAAGCAGTCCACCGCGTTCTCCTTCAAAATGCGGCTCACTTGCCCGATTTGCGCGGCTTTCGTTTCCGCCAGACGGTACACGTACAAGTCAGCCGCTTCCGCGGCGGGGGTGGTGGTGAGCAGCGTGCCGTACAAAAACAGCTGCACATTGCGCTCCACGAACGGGAGGTCGGCATGGCTGCAGTTGCGCACGGCCCGTCCCACAATTTGCTCAATGCGGTTCATGTTGTACCACGGCTCCATGATGTGCACTTGGCGCACGTTCTTGAAATCAATGCCCTCGCTGCCTGCCTTGGAAATAATGACCACCTTGATCCGCTGCCCGTGCTCGTTCTCGGTGGTGAGCGCCTCCAACTCCGCGCGGTTGTCGGGCGACAGCTGCTTGTCCCCCGTGAACATTGCGTACTTGGCCGCAAACCGTTTCTGTTTTGCGGGTGCGGATGCCATCATTTGCGGCACGGGTGCGACCTTGAACAAGGACCCCACCTGCGTGTCGTACCGGCTGAACCCCATTTCTTCCAGCGCCAGTGCGATGGGCACGGCCCCGCCCCCAATGTATTCGCTGTAAATCAGCACAACCCCGTTGGCTTTTTCAATTTGCGCGCAAATGCTCGCAATTTTGCTGCTGTATTTTCCGATTTCTTGGCGCGAAAAAATGCGCCCGTATTTGGCCAGCAGCGCGGGCTTGTATTCAAAATTGGAAATGCGCGTGCCGTCGTCGGACACGTCGTACTTCATGACCCGCTTCACCCCGGCATCACCCAACAACCCGTTCAGGTTGATGCGCGGTGCAAGTGTGACGGTGTCCGCAGTCGCTTCGCTTCCAGTCGCTTCGCTTCCAGTCGCCGCTTCGCTTATGCGGCGGCTGCGCTCCAGCAGCTTGTCAAATTCGGCGCTGGGATACACCATGTTCAGCGATTCAATGGGCTGCTTTAATAAAAACGAGCCGAACGACGTGGCGTCGGCCGCCATTTCCAGGCGTTTGCGGTCAATGATGTAGTGATACACCGCTTCCTGATACGCTCCGGCGGGGTTCAAATACAGGTCCAAGTGCTGGATCGGACTGGGAATGGGGGTGCCGTTCAATTGCTGCGAGGGGTGCGCGTCGCGGTTCAGCACGTACGAGTGCTGCGGCGCAAAATCGGCGGGGTACATGCGATACGGGAAAATATACGGGTTCTCCCCCTTCACCACGGAGATGTAGCCGTTGGATTTGATGCGCAGCATCTCCGCACCCACGCTGCGTCCGTTGACCTCCAGCAAATTGCCGTCGGAATCAAACACGTCCTTCACTGAAATGGGTGCGCGGCGGTCGTTCACGTTCATCAAATTCAGCAACCACACAACTTCGCGCGGGTCGTTGTACATGGGCGTGCCGGACAGCAACAGCAGCCGCAAATTGTCCGCGTATCGCACCAATTTGTACAATTCTTCGGCCACGCTTTTTCCGTCCTTGTTCTTGTCCTTGTCCTTGTCCTTGTCTTCTTCGTCGCTGCGCACGTTGTGTATTTCGTCCACGATGACCAGGCGGTGGTTGAAGGCGGCCTTGATTGCGCGCACGGGGTCGGCGCCTGCGGTTAGCCGTCGCACCGTGTTTGCCAGCTCAATGTAGCCCATGAATTCGTAGCTGGCATGGATGAGTCGCGTGATGCGCTGCACAATTCCGGCCCGCGTGCGCTCTACGTTTTGATCCGTCAAGTCGGTCAGCTCCGCCGTGGCGCCCACTTCCTTCAGCAGCTTGGTCCCCGTGCATCCGCGAATGACAAACTGACGCGTCATGCGGTTGAATTTCAGCTTGTTGAAATCAAACAGCTGCTTGCGGAAATTGTCCTGCACGTTCACGGACGCGACCACCAGTATCTTTTTCGTCACGCCCATCCCCAGTTGGTTCATGTAGTCCCGCATTTCTTCCGCCACGCTGATGGCCGAGCACGTTTTCCCCGTGCCGAGCCCGTGATACAGCAGCAAGCTGTTGTAAGGGGTCATCACCGACAAAAAATTGCGCACAAAGAGCTGGTGCGGTGCAAGCTCGAATGCGGCGCCGCACATCTTGGTGGCTTCCTCCTCCATTTGTTGCTGAGATTTGGGGATCACGACCGTTTGCATGGTGTCGTAAAATTCCTTGCGCTGGGCAATGTTGCGCGCAAAATCGGGGTCGTTCTTTGTTGGGTACAAAAATCCGAGAGATTCGCTGTCCGTGTCTCCCTTGTCTCCATCAGGCAAGGGCAAGGGCACGCTTTCCATCTATAAGAACGTAGGTTATGTTATGTTATGTTATGTTATGTGATGTGTATTCAGTTATATTTGCACTATAAATAAAAATTAATAAAAAAACGGCACAAAATCAACACACGATTTCGTATTCTTTGAGAGCGTCATTCAGATTGCGCAGAATGTTGAGTTTTTCTAAATTGTAGGGACGAATGTGTCGCACGCATTCCTCAAATGAAAACCACTCCATTTTGCTCACTTCCGTTTTTTGGAATTTGGGAGAAACGGAAAAGGACGCGGCTGCATTCTGCGTGAGCGGAAAATAAGCCACGTAATATTTGTGTTTGTACGTCTTCACATTGGACCCCATGAATATTTCTTCATACGGCACTATGTTTTGCATGACGACTAATTTGCTGGAGTCGTACCCCGTTTCTTCGGAAAATTCCCGCAGCGCGCAGTCCAGGTCCCGTTCTTGATAATTGCGACGGCCCTTGGGAAACCCCCACTCCGGTTCGGTCCATTGCGTGGTTGAACCCTCCACCAGCTCATCCAATGTGATGCATTCGTAGTTACCGTTTCCGCGATTGATTTTTACACCCTTCTTCAATAGGTTGAACCGCTCGCACGAAACCGTTTCCTCGGTTTGATACTTTGAATTCAAATAATCCCCCCACACGTTCGTCCATAGTTCACTAAAGGTTTGGGTTTGCAGGCGCCGCTTTTCGTCCACCGTCATTTCGTCAATCAGCCGTTGCAAATACATGCGATTGTACAAGGGGTACTTCCCCCGAATGAATTCCACAAATCCCAGCGTGTCCTTGCGGCGAATCATCAAATACGCAGCGCCTTCATCGCTGTCCTTGAACACAATGAGCCCATTGCTCGTGATCGGATGTTTGCACGCGTGCATCAAGTGCCCGTTTTTTCCACAATTGTTGCAAAACACGTTTTTTTTATAGAACGAGTGACGGAACAGGAAAGGGTTAGGGTGTGTGGTTGTGGTGGTGGTTGCGGTGGTGGTTGTGGTTGTGGTGGTGGTTGTGGTTGCGTTTGTGCCAGGTTTAAAGTCGTCGTCGTCGTCCATCATTCACCTATGTTTATGTGTTTAATTCGGGTTCTTTTTATATTGTTTGAGTGTAAAAAAGACCCACCCATTCCATGACCGCCGCCGCAACATCTGCGCTGGATCCAGCCGTGTGGGGGCCGCATTATTGGTTTGTTCTGTTCAGCATGGCGGTCACGTATCCGGAGAGACCCAACGACGTGACCATCAAAAAATATTACGACTTCATCCAAAATTTGCCGCTTTTTTTGCCCCATCATCAAATTGGAAATGCATTTAGCGAATTGTTGGACAAGTATCCGGTTTCGCCCTATTTGGATAAACGCGAATCCTTCATAAAATGGGTGCACTTTGTCCACAACCAAATCAACCTGCGTTTGAATCGCGACGAGGTTTCGCTGCAGGAAGCAGTGAACGCGTACTATTCCAATTACAAACCAAAACACGTGAAGCTGCACGAAGAGTTCAAGTACCGGCGCAAGCTGGTGTATGCCGGGGTCGCCGTGGTTGCGGCAACGGGCCTGTACTACCTCTATTACAAATGATGTGAATTACCCGTCATTTTTTTTATATGACGGTTTAATAATATGACGGTTTAATATCAATACTACCCCCAGATCCCCATAATACCTACATGCCACACCAATCAAGGCATACAGGCGGCAAACCCGTGTTTTCAGGTGCGCAAGGGTGCGTGTTCATCCCAGCCCTCAAATGCAAAAACCAGCCGCGCGAAACGAAACGCATCTACGACACCATCAGCAAGCTGGGATACAAGGAGGGGTCCGACTTTGAATTGAGAGAGTACGAACACATTGCGCCGTTCATCACGAAAATAAAGAATTATGAAAAGTATTTCAGCATTCGGGTCAACTCGTGCGAACCCGACACCCTCGGCGCGGATGATTTAGTGCAGTTCAATGAAGTGTGCCGAAATTTCAAGGATGATTCCATTACAGCAGACAACGTGAACCGCAATTTGAGCAAGTTGCGGGCAATCAACATGCCCAATTTGGGCACGGATTTGAGGGAGTGGATGGAAGCCGAGCCGCTGGACCCGCGCCGCTTGCGGCTGCTCAATGACCACATTTCGGACGTGCTGATGCACGCGGTGGTGCCCATGAACACACTGGGCGTCATGCATAACGACTTGAAATCCGAAAACCTCATGATGAACCGGTCCGAAGCCAACGTGCGCATCATTGACTGGGGGCTTGCGGGCATCACCACCCCACACCAAATCATTCCGGCTCACTACTTCATTAACAACCCCGTGACGTTCAACCGCCCATTTTCCACCATGGTCATCTCGGTGGAAATTGACGAGCTTTACAGCAACTACCTGAAGCAAACGAAGCTCGTGCACCCGACCACGCCGGAGCAATTGCGCCCCTTCATGCACGAGTTGTACGAAGAATATCGCAAATTGTTCCCAAGTGGCCACGAGTACCTGACCTACATTTTTGAAAGCATGTTTAATTTGAACACCGACACGGCCAGCCTCGTGTTGAGCGAGGTGGTTGAAAAGTACAACGCCGAAATTCTCGTGCATTTCACCGACCCCGCGCAACATCGGTTCATGCTGCACGACTATTTCAACCACGTGTATCGCTTCAACACCGACGTGTGGGGCACAATGTCCGTGTTTTACAGCATCTTCATGCTGCCCCGTGCGCATTTTGTGATGCCCGACGCCGTGTATGCTGCCGTTCTGCAGCACTACCGCAGCATGTTTACCACACTTGTGTTTGCAAACGGGCATCGGCGCATAAACGTGGACGAGATTGCGAAACGGTTGCGGAGCATCAATGCGCTGATTGGCTACCAACCACAGCATCAGCAACCACGGCAACCACGGCAGTCGCGTCGTCATCGCAAACCCAAAAAGGTGCGGTTCAATCTCGCTCACACGCGCCGCAAGCACCGTCCGCTGTTACGGGTTCCGACCCCGTATGCAATCAAAGGGCAATAAATGCATTCATATGCATTCATATGCATTCGCGTGCATAATTATGTATTTAACTAATATATATAATACATACTTGGCCAGCCATGAAACTGGAACTCTTCATTTTTGGGATCACCGCGTTCCTCGTGTTCAACACGTATTATGACGGCAAGTACCTGAAACTGTTTCATTCCTGGCAAAAAGAAATCAAAATGTCGACGTTTGCATTTGTTGGGTTATCTCTCTACATCTTCTTGAAGAAAAACCCGGGACAGTCACAAACCATGCTCGCGCACGCGAACGACATCATCCGATACATGCCCATCAGCAACTCGTCCGCCGACATGCTCACGCCCTTCCTGGATTTCGCCAACAAAAAATCGCTCTTTTCGGACGCGGACTCATCCGCGGGTTTAGCGCGATCAAAAGAAGCGCAAATGGAGGCGCGCATCATGGCGTCTGGGCGCAACAACGCCACCAAGCGCAGCGTTAGCGAAACCAAGAAGAAGTTTGTGGCGGCGCAGCAGTCGTGGAAGTGCGGGCACTGCGACCGCCAGTTGCCGGCATGGTATGAAGTGGACCACATCGTGCGCCTGGAACACGGCGGGTCCAACAACGTGGACAACTTGGTGGCGCTGTGTCGCGACTGTCACGGTAAAAAAACGGCAATGGAAACATTTTGACACAGCGCAAATTGCATGTATTTTAAATATATGCAATGTATAATTAGCATTTCAAAATAGGCATTTCAAAATAGGCATTTCAAAATCGGGAATTTCAAATGCAATCGGTTCCGAATGCGACTGCGAATGCGACTGCGAATGCATCATCTTTGGAATGGTTGAAAGGACAGAAGGTGGGGTACGTTTTATGGCTGGCTGCAATCGGCGCAATTGTCTACGCCTACGTGTTTGCAAACAGCCCGTTGGATGCAGAGAACAAAGACGTGGTGGGTGAGAACAATAATGGACAAACAACCATCAATACGGGCAACCGGGTGTTATTATTGTTGCCGCTGGTGTGGCTTTACACGTATGTTATCCAACTGTTCACGCGATTCACGTATGAGAGTTACGATCTGTTGCCATTAAAAATCGGGGTGCCAGTTATCATGGTTTTATTATCAATCGGCACAGTGATTGGATTAGGATCGGCGACCAGTTTCTACTGGGGGTTGAGTTTGTTGGTGTATGTAATTCCGATAGCGGCAGCCATTATAGCTAAATTTGATGCGAATGACACGATTGAAACCGCGTTTTCATGGACTGGGTTTGCAACCAAATTCATTTTCATTCTAGTTTTTCCGGCGATGATGATGCAGTATTTCATCCGAACCGGTGCCACCAGTTGGTTCCAAATCGTGTCAGGGGTTTCCATCGGAATATCCAGTTTAATGCTGTTGTACAATTGGTATGCCATTTCTAACCAGATTGTGCCCATGAAACCGATTCGGGACGCATTGTTGGAACCATTGCAGACTTTGCTCGCAACGTCGCCGCTGTTGACGTATTTAAAATACATATTCTTCAATGATTTGACTGATGTCGTCGCCAAGCGTGTTTTGATTTTCGCACTGCTCTGCTATGTTGCGTATTTGATGATCAGCGTGTATAAGTTCAAGCATCAGTTGGTGCCCTGCGCATCAACGACGTTCGCATCATGCTTTGGGTCGCCGGCGACGTGGACGAGCACAACCACCCCCTACGTGAACACTTTGTTTTACGCCATGGGAATGAGCGTGCTTGTGAATGTCATTAACTTCTTCGTGAAATCGGGGTTGAGTCCGTTTTATCCCCTTCTCGCCAAGTTCATGGGAGAGACAAGAGACATAGGAGAAACAACTAACGCCGCAACGGTGCAGGGATTCAACATTGTTACTCTTATTAAATTATTGTTGTTCCCCTTTTATTGGCCGGTTCAACAGTTCATGCAGCGCCCAATCGTGGCCATTGTTGCATTCGTTGCGTTTGCGGTTCTGGGGTTGCTGCTGTATCGTTCGTCATTTGATTTGACCGCGTTCATTGAAGGCCAACGTGGCACATTGATCGCCGTTTTCACCATGTTTGTGGCATCGTTGATTGGGTTTGGCGTGTACATTGCGAGCAACAAAAGCACAGGTGCAGCAAGCACAGGTGCAGCAAGCACAGGCGCAAGTGCAAGCGAGGACGCGTCGTACGGACAATTTATTTTTCGCCCGGTTTTGATCCTTGCCGCAATTGCGTGCGTGGTTGGGCTGCTCCTTTATTTATTGACTGCCAGCTCGCGGTTGTCCCAAATTGCCAACTTGCTGCAGTACGCCATCACGGCATTGATTTACATTGGCGGCATTGCGGTGGTCATTGGGTTGGTCCGCACCGTGTTTTCAAGCTCGCGAAAAATGGGCGATTCCATGTTCCAAGTCAGTCCGGACGCCAACTGGGTGACCAACGTTTTGAAACTCGTGGGCAACGCGCTCTTTTATTTGCCGTGCTTGATGATTGACAGCGTGGAAATGTTGAAGGAGCAGTACGGGTTGACCACTCGTCCCATTTTGATTCTATTGGCGCTGCAGGCCGCGTTCATATTGGCCGGGCATGTTCTGCCGTCGTTGGTCACGCGCGCGATCAACCACACCGGGGTCCAAATTTTATCGGCCCCCGTGTCCATGACCACGCAGACCGTCATCCGCCGGTACACGATCAAATTTGTGAACACGAATGGGGTCTCCTCGGATGATTCCGGCACTTCTCCCTTGCCCCCCACTCTTACTCCGGCGCCCACTCAAACATCCATTCCGCCGTCCGAAGTGCAACTGTACAACTATCGGTACGGCGTGTCGGCGTGGTTCTACATTCACCCGCAACCGCCCTCCAGTTACAACTCGCCCGACGTCGCGATGTTCGCATTCGGCGGCGATTTAGGCCCCCGCGTGAACTACAATTCACAAACCAACGCACTGACCGTGGCCATTGCCGGCGCCGATACGCCGATTCCGTCCATCACCGACATTCCGTTGCAACGATGGAACAATTTGGTCATTAATTCCGACAAGGGGGCCATTGACATTTTCGTGAACGGTGCGTTGATTTACACGGGGCTGCACATTCCCAAAATCCCCAAATCCCCGGTGGCATCGTCCGTGACCATTGGCGCCGATCCCAGCGGGGACGACCATGATAAGGATAAACTGAATCAAGGCGCCAACGGTGAAATTTGCAACATGGTGTTGAACCGCGATCCCTTCACGAAGGCAGAGATTGCTTGGTTTTACAACACGAACAAGCTCATGAACCCGCCGGTGGTGGGCGTGAATCAGGACCCGCTCAACCAAGGCGATTCCGCTAGCTACTTGGCATCAGAAGCGGCTGGAACCGGGGTTCCGACCGACAGCAACGTGGACACCAGCAACCCGATGTCGTTCAGCCGAAGTGGATCGGTCACGTATGGATGGCTGGGCGCCGTGCTCGGAGCGATTTTCGGTTGGATTTTCAACAACGCCGACACGATGGCAGCAACAAAGGGGTTTGTGATGGGCGCGGTCGTATTCGGCTTGTTCGGCGCGTTGCTGGGTGGATTATTTAGCACCGATGGAACGGTGGCCCACATTATGAAAACGGTGGCCAACGTGTTTGTGGACACGTTTTGACAGGGTGATAATTAAATAATATCATGAAAATATATATATCACACATATACATATTTTCAATATTTTCAATATTTTCAATACAATGAATCTACTGACCATTTTCATATTTGTCCTCATTATTGTGCTGGCTTATATGGTGTACAAACTGATGACTAAGACAACCACCACCGTGTCGGGATTTTCGGATGCGTCCCAGGCAACGACCGTGACTGGGGACAAGCTCGGCTCCAGCCCAAATTTCGGGTTTTCGGTGTGGGTGTACATTGATGCGTGGCAAAACACTGCAGGAACGTCCGACCCCCCCGTATACAAAAAAAACATATTGACGCGGTGCAATGGGACAACCCCCGTATTCCAGATGTATTTGGACAATGAACAAAACAACCTGATGTTGAAGTTTCCGGGCACTTCCACAACCACAACAACCACGTGCAACATCCAAAACGTGAAACTGCAAAAATGGTTCAACGTGATCATGAGCGTGTACGGCAACACCTCGGACCTGTATTTGGATGGCAAGTTGGTGCGAACGTGCATATTGTCCGGACCCGTGACTCCGGCTACTGGGGACACCGTGCAGGTTGGCGGCGGAGACATCACGTGCTCTAGCTCCGCTTCCGCCGCTCCCGGTGATTTAATCGGCTACATTTCCAGCGTGGTATACAAGAACGAGTACTTCACGCCCGAAGAAGCGTGGAGCATTTACAGCTCCGGATATAGCGGCAGCGGCATGTTTGACTTTATTCACCGTTACAAGCTCAGCTTCAGCCTGCTGAAGGACAACCAATCCGTGGGAACGGTTTCAATTTAACATTTGCAAAATAAAATTATTATTATAATGTAATAAGAGAGAACAACAAAACAACAGAACAACAGAACAACAGAACAACAGAACCTTTTAGCCATATCATATAACCAATGAATGCAATGATGCCGAATGCGGGCGCTCCTGCGATCGCCGACTTCAATTCTTCCGACGTGGTTGGCGGGTCCAAGTCGTTTCTGGATTCCAACAGCTACGTGGCCAAGGCCGCGTTTCTCATTTTGACGGTTATCGTGTTTGTCTATGTTTTGCGAGTTGGCATTGCGCTCATTGGCTGGTTGTTTGCCCCCAATTCCAGCCCGTATTTGGTGAACGGCATGATTGACGCCAACGTGGGAAATTTGACAATTCAGCAGGACCCGTCGCAAGAAAATGCCGTCACCATCCTGCGCTCCACGAACGATGCAGCGGGCATTGCATTCACGTGGTCGGTCTGGATTTACATTACGCAGAATGCCCCTACAAACAGGGATGGCACCAAATATTTGCATGTGTTCAACAAGGGCAGCGCAACCACGGCGAGCGACGGAACCATGTCTCCCAACAACGGGCCCGGCCTTTATTTGAAGGACGATTACTCGGGGCTCCGGGTGGTGATGAGCACGTTTGACAATCCGTCCGCGTCCGTTGACGTGGACAACATTCCCATCAACAAGTGGTTCAACGTGATCATTCGGGTTGAAAACACGGTGCTGGACGTGTTTATGAACGGGGATTTGGCGAAACGGTTGCCGCTGGATTCGGTGCCCTTTCAAAACTACGGCAACGTGAACGTTGCCCAAAACCACGGGTTCACCGGCTTAATTTCGTCATTGCGGTACTACAACACCGCGCTCGGCACACGGGCCATCTCCAACATCATCAGCTCGGGCCCCAATTTGACCGTCATTGGCTCGTCGGGAGGAGCCCCGGGCATCATGGATTATTTGTCATCCCGTTGGTTTTCCACGCAATGGAACGCTTAGGCACACAATGCACACAATGCACACAATGCACACAATGCACACAATGCACACAATGCACACAATGCACACAATGCACACAATGTTATAATTAAATGTGTTTCAATTATAACAGTAAAATGACAATGACACAGCGCGCATATGATTACATCATCGTGGGCGGTGGTCCAACCGGACTGGCACTGGCTCAACTCCTGTCCAACACATCCAGCGTGTTGCTCGTGGAAAAACGGGGGTATTTAGGGGGGTGTCACGGTGTGACCCGTGTGCACGACGGCATGATGACGGAGCACGGCCCCCGCATCTACATTGACAACTTCTTCATGTTCACGCAACTGCTGAACGACATGGGGGTTCGGTTTGACGACGTCTTCGTGAAATACAACTTCAGCACGGCCACCATGATGTTGGAAGCGTTGAAAGTATTATCCCTGAGAGAAATTGCCGCCCTTGGGTGGAGTTTCATGACGCTGAACGACTCGTTTAAGAGCGTAACTTTAATGGAATATCTCTCGTCTCATAATTTTTCAAAGGCGTCTATTGATATTCTGGACCGCATCGGTCGGCTCACCGACGGCGGCAGCGCAGACACATACACGCTGTTCAGTTTCCTGCAAATCCTGAATCAGAATTTTTTGTACGGCATTTATCAGCCGCGGGTGCCGAACGACGTGGGGCTGTTTCGCACGTGGGAGCGCGCACTCGTGGAGCGCGGGGTCGACATCATGAAGAACGCGACAATTGAAAAATTCATCGTGGACGTGGATTCGGCAAGTGCGCCCGTCGTGTCGGGCATTGCCGTGAGAGATTCGCGGTTTGAATCAAGGGCAGCCGCCGTGCGCGGTTGCAATAAAATAATTCTGGCGTGTCCGCCGCAGGAGGTGCAGCACATTTTGAACGCGCACCCAGAGTTGGGCGCGGCATTCGGGCCTGAATTTGACCGCTTCCAGCATGACACGCAGTACTTGCCCTACATTTCGGTGATTTTTCATTGGCGCACGAAAATCAATGTGCCGAAGGTGTGGGGCTACCCGCGCACGGCGTGGGGGGTCGGCAACATCGTGCTGTCGGACTACATGAATTTCAACGACCCGCGCTCCCGGACCGTCATTTCCACGGTGATAACGATGCCGGATGCGCCGTCCGACAATGTTGATTTGAATAACGGTGCCGCCAATGAAATCAGCGACAAGCGCGCTGTCATGAACGAAACGTTCCGACAACTCAAGCAAGTTTATCCGGATTTGCCCGATCCCGATTACCAATTTTTGACGCAGAGCGCGTATGACGCTGCCGAGCGGCGATGGGCGCCGTTCAATCATGCATTTATGACAACCACGCACGGTTACGTGCCGAACCGGTCCGTCTTGTATGAAAATCTTTATAACTGCGGCGTGCAAAACGGCAACAGCAGTTACAGTTTCACGTCCATAGAGTCCAGCGTTGCCAATGCCGTGCATCTGGCGACCGAGTTGCAGCCCGAATTGAAGGAGCGGTCGGTGGCAAGGGTGAAAGAAGCCGTCACGGTGCGGGCAAGCCTTGCCGCTGTGGCCGCTATGGCCGCAATTGCTGCGGTTGCTGCTACCATTGTTTCAATGAGAACCTCCGGTAAACGAAAATAATGAATTGATTTGAATTAATTTAAATGCATTTGTAGTATGAATTGCATTGGATTGCATTGAACTGCTGCACATGTCTTCTTCCACTGTGACACATGATGAATCGGTTGGCGTCCTGATTTTACTTGGAACTGAGGCCGGTCAGCATCGGACAAGTTTGAAAAAAATAAACGAATTTTATGGAAAACTGACAAATAACAAATCGTTCGACATTGAAACATTTGACGATTTCGTGTGCGCGTTCAAAACGTGCAACTCAATTGGATTGTGCACCATAATAACGCAGTTCGTTACGAACTGTTATTATTTATTTGAAACCAAGGCACAAATTATGAAACACCGCGAATACTATGAAAAAATGATAAAGTATATGATAGTGAACACTGGACCCATTTATGGAAACATAAATGTTTTGAACACATTTATCAATCGCAACAACGCTTATCCATACGCTTATCACGACATGAGCAACGCCTCGCTGTTTCAAAACATTGCAAAACTGCAATCCGGACTGTGCCCTGATTTATTGTTAAATACGACAAAAATCCGCCCAGTAAACGAGAGCGGCAACACCCCCGCGAAAATAAAGGTCGGGTTCGTGTCGGATTTCATCGTTACATTTCACTCGGTCGCGAAGGATCGCCTCGGAATTATCAAGCACTTGTGCGACGATCCAGAGTTTGATGTGAAAATAATGACGCGCAAAAAAGATACTCACCGATTTTATGATAAAATAATGGCCGACGTCAACCCGTCCGCACTGGAGAACTTGATTGTGACAATGGAAGAAGGCAATTTGGTTGCAAACAGAAACCAGATTGCGGATCAGAACTTTGACATCATTGTGTATCCGGAAATTGGCATGTGCCAACAAACCAGATTTATTGCATTTTCTCGGCTTGCGCCCGTTCAAATCAGCACTTGGGGGCACTCGGACACGTCGGGGTTACCCAATATTGATTATTTCGTGTCTTCCAAATTCTTCAACACGGAAGAAGACCAAGACCATTACAGCGAACAGTTGGTGTTGTTTGATTCGCTTGGAACATATTACTACAACATGTTTGATTATTTTAAGGAGGAGGTTCAGCTGGTAAATGATAGCACTGATGCCGATGCGTTCCGTCAAGATGTAATTGAAAAAACGGGGGTTGCAAATCCAACCCTGTACGGATGCATTCAAATCTTCATAAAAATGCATCCATCTTTTGCTCACATGCTGAATGAAATATTGAATGCGGATGAAAATGGCGTGATTGTTCTGCTATCCGCAAATAAGGGCGACGAGGATGACGCGCGGTTTGTGAATTACATAAAAACGAAGGTGGCGCACATGGAGCGGGTGTATTTCATATATCAAGCACCATTCGTGCAGTACACATCATATGTAAAAAATTGTGATTTGATTTTGGATTATTTCCCATTTGGGGGATTTAATTCAATCATTGAACTGTTTTTGTTGGGGAAGGTGTGCATTACTTGCCCGGGAAACCGCATTAGCGGTAAATTCACGCAGGGGTTGTACAAGAAAATGGGCATAACCGAATTCATATGTGCATCCGAGAAGGAGTATGTAACAAAGGCGGTAGAATACGGCAAGAATCACACCGAGAGAAAAAAGCACGAAGCCCGAATTTTGGACAACGTGCACAAAATCATTGAAGATAAGGAAAGCGTGGATGAATGGAAAACTTTTTTGAAAACAAGAAATGCCTCATTTTAATATCGGCTTATTTCATTGTGATACCAAACAATTCATAGTTACGCAATCTCTCAATCCGTGCGCATCGCATGTCAAACACTCCGCCGATTGGAAATCAAAGCACAAGCGCGTGCGGAGGCGTGGGCTACGTTCCTGTTCCGCCGCGGTTATGGAGCCGCGCCGGAGGAAATAATTGTCCGGGCGGGGGGTATAGCACGTATGACCTGGACCAGCGGCGAAAAGTGGAGATTCTGAAATACAAGGGCAACAGCGCGCAGTTG
>Ga0172363_10000812_pt1 | contig 24392 bp, 24 predicted proteins | sample LakKivs2_kivu2a2_FD_114541 | JGI IMG/M metagenome (GOLD analysis project Ga0172363, IMG submission 114541) | Sediment microbial communities from Lake Kivu, Rwanda - Sediment s2_kivu2a2 | ecosystem: Environmental > Aquatic > Freshwater > Lake > Sediment | place: Rwanda: Western Province, Lake... | reverse complement strand
TCAAAAATAATCTCTGCACCTGCCAACTTATAGATCAACAACCAATTTGACTCAATATGGCACTCTCGTCTCCCCCTGTAATTCCCGATCAGGGCGTGATCTCTGTACCGCTCTTCTAACGGCCTTTCCGCAATCAGGTCCGATATCACTACTTTCAACTTACCCAAATCTTTGCCGCGTTTCCGCATCTGCTTTACGTCTCTCTCAAACTGCTTTGTGTAACTCGGCTGGTACATCAGATACCCAGCCTCTCAAACATTTCTTGGGTGTCTTTGCACCGAACGAGATTCTGGCCCGCATCCGTATCTTGAAACGTTTGTAGCGTAGTCCCATTCGGTATCCGAATCTCGAAGGGCAATCCCTGCGCTAGGCGGACCTGTTGATAAAACAGGGTGATCGCTTCTGTGACGGAAAGACCGAGCTCATGGAAAATGCTTTCCGTTTCTGCCTTGAGTGCGGGGTCTATCCGCGCTCGTATCATTGCTGACTTTGTCGTCATAGCCCGTTTCCTCCTTCGCTCACAAGTGTATCACAAATGAGATACAAATGCAAGACGCCCATTCTCTTCACTTCTCCATTGGCAAACGTGAGGGTAAGTGTATAGTCACAGCGCGGTTATGTGGATGCTTCACTTCGTTACACTTCACCCTGCGTTCACATAACAGCATCGGCTTCACCCGCCGCGCATAGCGAAGCAAAGCACGGTCGGGTGCAACCCCGTGTTAGTGCACCGGCTTTCTACTAATGATTACAACCTTTGGAATATCTTCAGCAAAAGCCGAACCAAGTAGTTAATTTTGTCCCTATCTGCCTTGAACTGCTCAACGGTGAGGTTGGTATCAATAGAATGGGCCCCAGAGTTTCCAGTTTCCCTATACCGGTGCAGGTCGTTAATAAAGGACTTGTCTAAAGACGGAGTTATGTAATGAAAATCTGCCTTCTTGTCGTCCAAATTCTGGAGCAAAACAGAGAAATCGTTGAATTTTCGTCTTGAAGGCTCATAATACAACGTCAAGTTCGCCGTACCGTGCTTCTTTCGCAGAATGTCAATTACCAGATTTTCCAAGAGCTTTCTGATCAGTATAGAGAGCGCCATTGGTAGCTGGTAGGCATAAGCACGATTGACTTCACCAATTAGCTCCTCATAGAAATCATCTGGTATCCAGACAACCTCTATCAACTTCTCAGCTATCGGCGGTGGAAAACTTGGAACAATCATATCTATGCCCTTGCTACTGAACATAGAGAATATCTGTGCTAATTCCTTCTTTGCATCGTCTGACAATTCGCCGTCGTAGGGGTTTTCTTGTTTAGCTATTTCTCCGACTAGGAAGAGCCCTATTTGCTCGTCTGAATCGAAGACTTCCTTCAGGAAGCTGGAGATGGCATCTGGATAGTCGGGGTCTCTAAAAGCCCGAGCCCTACTAACACGTTCGTGCCGGGGCGCATTAAGTATATGTCCAATGCCCGCCATATCGGCAAGGATAATCCAGTCCGTATTGTACAAATGCTTCTCTATGAACTTGGCAAGCCGGGCTATTGCGGCATTCCTTGCTACTTTCTTCTTGTCGATTTGATTGGCAGGTTCAAAAGGGTCAAACATGGAGCCTCGTTCCTCAGTGCTGTGGGGTGAGGTGTCTCATTTGTGTACCTCGTTGAGGCGCGCCAGCTACGAATTACATGGAATCTTTCCATATACCCTTACTCTTATGCTACTGGAGAACTCTTGCCCACTGATATCCAGTATGAGCATGTGATATGGGCTTTTCTGGTATAACATTCCAAGTAAGGTCGTATGCGGAAGTCTTCGCAGTATCCCAGGCCTGAGGATAATTATAGGACGCATGCCCCCAAAGTCAACTTCCTCTGAGGAATGATCCGACAATTGAAGCATTACAACGGAGAGGGCAGGCCACTGTGCCTGCCCCTCGTCTCCTTGTCTCCTTGTCTCCCCCTCTCCTTGTCTCCTTGTCCCCCTGTCTCCCCCTCTCCTTGTCACCCTGTCCCCTTGTCCCCTTGTCTTCTGACCCGCTCCAACGCCGCCAGCACCTTCTCCGGCGTCAGCGGCAGGTCGTGGATGCGCACGCCGATGGCGTTCGCGACCGCGTTAGTCACCGCCGGCGCGGCCGGCGTGAGCGCCGGCTCGCCGATGCCCTTGGCCCCGAACGGCCCCAGCCCTGTCCCCGATTCCAGGATGATCGCCTGCGTCGTCGGGATGTCGCGCGAGGTGGGGATCAGGTACTCGGACAGCGATGGCGTCTGGATCACGCCGTCCTTGATCACGACCTCTTCCATCAGCGCGTAGCCCAACCCCTGGGCAGCCCCGCCCTGGATCTGCCCCTCGACGGCGGCCGGGTTGATCGCCCGGCCCACGTCGTGGCAGCCGACGCTCTTGAGCAGCGTGATCTCGCCCGTCTCGGTGTCCACCGTCACCTCGACGGCATGCGCGCTGAAGGTAAAGTCGGGGAAAATGTCGCCCTGCAGGTTCTCCGGGTCGAGCTTGGCAGTGAAGGGGGCCTGGAACTGGGCCAGGTTCGCCAGTGGCAACCCTTCGGCCGCGCACATGGCGGCCAGCTCCGCCAGCGAGAGCGTCTGTTCGGGGTTGTGCTTGACGAATGCCACTCCGTCCGCCAGGTCCAGGTTCTCGAGTTCTTCCTCAAAGTGCTTGGAGGCGCGCTCGAGCAGGACCTGGCGCACGGCGCTGGCGGCCTGGAAGACGGCGTTGCCCGCCATGTAGAGCTGGCGGGTGGCGGTCGAGGTGCCCGCCAGCGGCGTCAGGGCCGAGTCGGTAGAGTAAATCGTCATCTCGTCCAGCGACACGCCCAGCACTTCGGCGGCAATCTGGCATAGCGCGTTCACCTGGCCGGCCCCCAGGTCGGGCACGCCGCAGCGGATCACGACCGTGCCATCCAACTCGACGCCGACCCAGGCGCGGGAGGTGTCGTGGAGCCAGGTGATGCGGCCGTAACTCTGCCAGGTGGAGGCGAAACCCTGACCCACCTTGAGCGGGTCATGGCCGCCTGCCCTGAGCAAAGCCGAAGGGGGCGTTTTCTCACCGAGCGCAGCCAACACCCGCGTGGCCGACTCCTCCAGCCAGGCGGCGCTCTTGATCTCCTGGCCGGTCGAGTTGCGATCGCCCGTCCGGAGGTAGTTGACGCGCCGCACTTCGAGCGGGTCCATATCAAGCGCTTTGGCGATCTCGTCCATCTGCTGCTCGTAGGCCACAGCGGCCTGCGCCGCACCAAAGCCACGGAAGGCGCTGGTGAAGACGTTGTTCGTCGCGACGGTCACGCCGTCCACGTGGAGGTTGGGCACGCGGTAGGGGCCGCACGCGGTGACCACGGCGTAGAGCAACACGTAGGGGCTCAGGTAAGCGTAGGCCCCCGAGTCGGAGACCAGCTTGATCTCGGCGGCGGTGATGCGCCCGCTCCTCTTGACGCCGGTACGGTGGGTGATGATGAAGGGGTGGCGCTTAGCGTGCGCGAGGATGGACTCCTCGCGCGTGTAGGCCAGCCGCACCGGGCGGCGCGTGTGTTTGGCCAGCAGCGCCAGGAAGATCTCGACTGTGATGTCCTCTTTGCCGCCAAAGCCGCCGCCGAGCATGGTGCCCTGGATGTGGATCTTGCTGTGTGGGACGCCCACGGCGGCGGCGATGCTGCGAAAGTGCTCGACGACCTGTGTGCAGACGCGGATGTTGATCACCTCCCGGTCGTCCACCCAGGCCACGCCTGCCTCCGGCTCGATGTAGGCGTGGTCCACGAAGGGCACGCGGAAGGTGTTCTCGACGATCAGGTCGGCCGCCGCGAACCCGGCCTCGAGGTCCCCTTTGCGGACCTTCCAGCGGGCGACGACGTTGTCGGGAGGGGAGACGGCCGGCGCGCCGGGTTTCAGCGCCTCGAGCGGGTCAAACACGCCCGGCAGCGGCTCGTATTCGACCTCGATCAACTCCAGCGCGCGCTCGGCGACGTCGAGCGTCTCGGCTGCCACGAGCGCGAGCGGCTCACCCACAAAGCGCACCCTGTCTGCGGCGAGCACCGGCGCATCCGAACCGGCGCGCCGTTTCTGCCCGGTCTGGCCAGGGATGTCGGTGATCAGCATGGCGCCTGGCAGGTCTTGCGCCGTCAGGATGCAGGCCACGCCGGGAAGAGCCCGCGCTTTGCTGGCGTCAAGGCGCTTGATGCGCGCCGAAGGGTACGCGCTACGCAGCACCTTGGCGTGGAGCATGTTCGGCATGGTAAAGTCGCCCGCGTAGACGGTGGTGCCTACCGCCTTGCCGAGCGCGTCCACCCGGCGCAGCGGTTTGCCCACCTGGCGCAGCTCCGGCAGTTCCACAGGGGGAAGCGGTTTCACTTTCACTGTCATGGTTCACCTCAATCGCAAATCAGCAAATCGGCAAATCAGCAAATCGCTATTCGCCATTCGCTATTCGCTATTCGCCATTCGCCATTCGCCATTCGCCATTCGCTATTCGCCATTCGCTATTCGCTCATTCGCTCCGCCGCCATAAGGATCGCCTCGATGATCTGCCCGTAGCCGGTGCAGCGGCACAGGTTGCCGGAGATTGCTTCGCGGATTTGATCTTCGGTTGGATGTGGGGTGCGGTCCAGGAGCGCCTTGGCCGCGATGATCATCCCCGGCGTGCAATAGCCGCACTGCACGGCGCCCGCGTCGGCAAACGCTTCCTGGAGCGGGTGGGGATGGTCCATCGTCCCCAGCCCAGCATTGGTGACGATCTCGGCCTGGTCGGCCTGCCAGGCCAGGACAAGACAACTGTTGACCGCTGTGCCATTCAACAGCACGGCGCACGCGCCGCAGTCCCCTTTCTCGCAGCCGTTCTTGACGTCGGTGTAGCCCAGGTCGCGCAGGGCGTGGAGCAGCGTCACGTTGGGGGATAGCGCGACGTAGTGTGTGCGCCCGTTGACGTTGAGCGTTACGAGTTTTGGTTGCATCGCTTTCCTCCGATCAAGACAAGAAACCAGGTTTTTAGGAAAAAACCTGGTTTCCCAACAGGCGGCGCACGAGCACCTCAGTCACCCGCTGACGGTAGCCCGCCGAGCCTCGCACGTCGTCAATGCAGGACGTGGTTTCGGCCGCCAGGCGGGCGGCCTCGGCGATGGCCTCAGGGGTCAATGGACGGTTGCACAAGGCGTCCTCGGCCGCGTGTGCCCGGATGGGACGGGGGGCCACTGCGCCCAGCGCGATGCGCACCTGTCTGCACGTGGGGGCGGGGACGGAAGAAACCAGGTTTTCAGGAAAAAACCTGGTTTCCAAGTATTCCACCAGGACGGCGGCGTTGACGACGGAGATGGCATCGGCTTTGCGCAGCGCCAGCTTGTGGAAGGCACTGGCGCTGTGGGGCGAAGGCACCGGCCAGCGAATAGTTGTCAGCAATTCGTCCGGGCGGCGGACGGTCTGGCGCACGCCGGCCCAAAAGTCTTCGAGCGGCACGCGGCGGCGGCCCGCCTTGCTCGCCAGTTCGACCTCCGCGCCCAGCACGAGCAGCGGAGGGGCCGTGTCTGCGGCGGGCGAGCCGTACGCCAGGTTGCCTCCCAGCGTGGCCCGGTTGCGCACCAGTGGGTTGGCGAAGGAGGCCGCCGCCTGGCGCAGGACGGAAGCGTACTGAGCGATCAGTGGATCGTCCAACAGTTCGGCGATGGCCACTCCGCTGCCCACGACTATGTGACCATCCTCTTGCCGGATGCTGTGCAGTTCGTCCAGGCCTGCGAGGTCCATCAATACAGGGAGGTGGCTCGGTCGGAGACCGGCCACAGCAGGAGGTGGCTCGGTCGGAGACCGGCCACAGCCGCCGCGGGCGCTGCCGCCGCGCATGTCCACGAGCAGGCTCGTGCCGCCAGCCAGCGGCGTGACTGTGGTCGTGCCTCCAGCCAACATGTCAAGCGCCTCTGGCAGCGTGCGTGGCATTAGAAGCTCAAATTCCGGTAGCATCCAGTCCCTCCTTATTTTCCCTGCGCGCAACGGAGTTCCTATGAGTTTCTATGAGTTCGTAGCACCTGGCCCTGCTTATCTTTCCTGCGCGCAACTCATCACCGCCCGCGCAATGCTGACGAAGCCGGTGCACCGGCAGCGGTTTCCCCTCAAATAGTCCCGGATCTCGTCCTCTGTGGGCGACGGGATTTCATTTAGCAAGCTTTTACTCATCATCAGCATCCCTGGCGTGCAATAGCCACACTGGAACGCGGCGTGCTCAATGAATGCCTCCTGCAGTGGGTCCAGCGTTCCGTCCGGGCGTTGCAGCCCTTCGACGGTCAGGACCTCGCCTCCATCGGCCGAGATAGCCAGCACCAGGCACGCCAGCACCGGCGCCCCGTTCAGATGGACTGTGCACGCGCCACATTCACCCAGGCCGCAGCCATACTTGGCCCCCGTCAATTCCAACCGCTCCCGCAGCACGTTGAGCAGCAGTTCGTTGGGGGCTACCTGGAGGCGGTGTTTCACGCCGTTCACTGTCAGGGTGATTTCGTGTTCCGCGAAACGTGAAACGTGAAACGTGAAACGTGAAACGTGATGCGTGAAACGTGAAACGTGAGGTGTGAGGTCCTGCATCCTGCATCCTGCATCCTGCATCCTGCATCCTGCATCCTGCCCTGCACGCTCCCAAGCTTTGTACAGCACATCGTGGGTGAGCGCCTTGACCACCTCGCGGCGGTACCAGGCGGTGGAACGCACGTCGTCAATGGGAGAGACCTCCTCCACAGCCACCTGGCCTGCCTCGAGCGCCAGGGCGCTGCTGAAGGGCTGACCGATCAGCACCGCTTCGGCTTTGGGGGTGCGCAGGACAGTCGGCCCGACCGAACCGAAGGCCAGCCGGCAGTGGACGATACGGTCCCCCTCCCGCACGAGTACTGCGGCGACGCTGGCCTTGGCCAGGTCAGCCGCCACGCGCGCTATCTTGATAAATGCGCTGCCCACCTCTCCCCCGGCCCCTCCCCTGGGAGGGGAGGGGAGGCTAACCTCTCCCCCGCCTCCTTCCCTGTGCAGGGATGGGGGGCTAACCTCTCCCCCGGCCCCTCCCCTGGGAGGGGAGGGGAGCGGCGGGAGCTGGACTGTAACGAGCAGTTCGCCGCTCTGCAGTGCAGTCTTGCCCGGCCCGACCAGAAATTCTGCGACGGGCACGAGCCTCTCCCCAGCGGGGCCAACGAGCACGAGTTGTGCGTCGAATGCCACGAGCGCTGGCACCGTATCAGACGCTGGCGAGCCATTGCACAGGTTCCCACCGATGGTGCCCATCATCTGAATCTGGGTAGAGCCAAACGCAGCACAGGCCTCGGCCAGCGCCGTATAATCAGCCTGAACCTGCGATGAGTTGCGGAGCGTACGGATCGTGGTGCGGGCACCAATGTGCAAACTGCTGTCCTGAGAGACAATTCCATCCAGCCCTGGAAGCTTGCCAATGTTGATCACGTACTCCGGCGCCAGGCGTTCCATTTTCATCTGGGTGAGCAGGTAGGTGCCGCCGGCCAACACCTGAGCACGGTCGCCGTACTCATTCAGCAAGCGAATTGCCTCCTCGAGCGACGCCGGCTCCATGTACTCGAACTCGTGCACCAGGATGTGCGAATTCGTCATCTCATTCATGTGGACCTTCCCAACCGTTTACCTCTACATTCACTCCCTCTCCCCCCCACAGAGAGGAGAACACTTGCTCCCTCTCCCTCCCAGGGAGAGGGTTGGGGTGAGGGTAAGAAGCGCGGCCCAACGTGAAACTCACCCTCCCCCTGCCCCTCCCTGCAAGGGAGGGGAGAACACTCGCTACTTGTCTCCTGCCTCCTGCCTCTTGTCTCTTGCCTCTTATCTCCTACTCCCTTTCCTTCAACGCCCACAGTATTTTCTCGGGGGTGATGGGCAGTTCGTAGAAGCGGATGCCGATGGCGTTGGTGATCGCGTTGGCGTAGGCCGCAGCGACCGGGTTGGTCGCGGCCTCCCCGATGCCCTTGGCCCCGAACGGCCCGCTGGGCTCATACGTATGCGCAAAGTTGACGCTGAGGTCGTCCACGTGCAGGCTTTCGCTGATAGAGGGCGTCTTGGCGTCAATCCAATACCCCTTGGAGGTCAGTTGCCCATCTGCGTCCCACTCGTTGCCCTCAACCAGCGCGTAACCTGCGCCCTTCAACAGTCCACCTTCGAGCTGTCCGGCCGCCATGTCCGGGTTGACGACGGTGCCACAGTCGCTGCCCATAGCGGCCTTCACTGTGCGCACAAGCCCGCTCCACGTGTCCACCTCGACCTCGACGAACACGGTGACGTAGGCGGGCGGGCAATTGACGGGACGGTAACTTTCGACGGCGGCGATGGTCTTCCAGCTATCAGCCCAGCAGCGGGTAGCAAGCTCGGCGATCGTCATGCGCCGGTCCGGGATCGTTGGCGGGTAGATGACGCCCTGGCCCAGTTGCTCGTCCATCTCGAGCGTGAGGGCGTCCGGCATCACGTTCAGGTAGCGGGCCGCCGTCTCCAGCAGCTCCCGGCGCACCGTCTGCGCGGCCTTGACGGCCGCACCGCCGCCGGCATAGACGCCGCGGGTGGCGTGCGTGACGCAATCGTACACCGTCGAGCGGGTCTCGGCCGGGGCGACGTTCACTCTATCGAGTGGCACGCACAGGGCCTCGGCCACCAGCTTGGCTACCGCCTCGAGCGTACCTCCACCGTGGTCCATCAGCGCCGTGATGACGTCTATCGAGCCGTCCACGTTCACCTTGACCATGGCCCCGGAGAAGTCAATGACGTCCCCGGGCTGAGGAGCGCCGGCGCTGGAGGTGTGGAAGCCGCGTCCCACGCCGATGCCCCGGCGGTAACGCACCCCCCCCTCTGTCCCCCCCCACTGACAACGATTTTCCCAGCCGACGGCCTCAGCGCCCTGGCGCAACAGCTCAGGCACGCCGTCGCTCCGCACGATCGAGCGCACGAGTGGCCCCTGGCCCCAGAAGGTATCGCCCAGGCCAACATAGTTCTTGAGCCGCAGCTCGAGCGGCTCCAGCCCCAACTTCTCGGCCAGGTCATCCATCAGCGACTCGGCGGCAAACGTGATCTGTGGATTTCCGAACCCCTGCATCGCGCAGGAGATCGCTTTGTTGGTATAGACGGCCGTGCCACGGTAGCGCACGTTGGGCAAGCGGTAGAGCGAGACCAGCCAGCCGATGGACACCCCCAGGAATGAGTAGGCCTGGATGTTGTGCGCCCCGATGTCGGCAATCAACTCCATCTCCGCGCCGGTCAACGTGCCGTCCTTCTTGGCGGCCAGCTTGAGGTGGATGTGGACGCCGTAACGGGTGTGATCGTGGGCATCCTCTTCCCGGGTCAGCACCAGTTTGACCGGGCGGCGGGCCTTGAGCGCCAGCGCCGCGCAGATGGGAATCGGGGGGTTCATCTGGATGCTGGAGCCAAAAGTACCGCCGATGGGCACACGGATGACGTTCACCTTGCTCAGGGGGATGCCAAAGATCTCCCCCAAGAGAATCCGCACGTTGTGGATGGATTGTGTAGTCGGCCAGACGGTCAGGCCCCCGTCAGGTTCCGGACGGCACACGGCCGATTTGGGCTCCATCTGCGCGTGGTAGATCTTGGTCGTCTTGAAGGTGCCCTCGACGACAGTGTCCGCCTCGGCAAACGCCCGGTCTACGTCCCCCTCCTCGACCTGGCGGGTGCAGGCAACGTTGTTCTCGATCTTGATCTCTTTATTGCCCCACAGCACGGTATCGTAGATCGGCTCGGCCCCCGGCTTCATCGCCTCGAGCGGGTCGGTGTATACAGGCAGCACCTGGTATTCGACCCGGATGGCACGCACGGCCTTCTCGGCCAGTGCCTCCGTCTCCGCCGCCACCGCCGCCACCGCCTCCCCCATACGGCGCACCTTCTCGGCCAGGACGTAGTGGTCCTTGTGCAGGACCGAGGGGATGGTGATGATGCGTTCGTTGTAGCGTACCTTCGGAATGTCATCGAAGGTGATGACCACCGCCCCCATCGCTTCCGCCTGGCTCACGTCAACGCGCTTGACACGGGCGTGGGCGTAGGGGCTGGACAGGATACGCCCGTGGAGCATGTGCGGCAGGCTGACGTCCACCGTGTATCGTTCCTGGCCCGTGACTCGGGCGATCCCATCCTTGCGCGGGGTCACCTTTCCTAGCACGCGGAACTCACGTTGCTCCATCGCTCTTATATCCTCCCATGACCAGGGCAATCAGCGCCATGCGGACGAACAGGCCATTGCGCACCTGGCGAAAGTAAGCTGCACCCGGGAGGTCGTCCACGTCAGTCGTGATTTCGTCCACTCTCGGCAGCGGGTGGAGGATCGTGAGGCCAGGGTTGATCCGCTCTATCATCTCGCGGGTCAGGACGTAACTGCCCTTGAGCCGTTCATATTCGGATGGATCGGCGAACCGTTCGCGCTGGATGCGGGTCATGTACAGTACGTCCGCCTTTTCCATCGCCGCTTCCAGGTCGGTCGTTTCCTGCACGTCAACGCCATGGGCGCGCAAGCGGGCGGTGATATCCGGCGGCATCTTGAGCGCTTCGGGCGCGACGAAGATCAGCTTGCAGTCGTAATGTTTGTACAATTCTACGCCGGCGTGGACTGTGCGGCCGTGTTTCAGGTCGCCACACAGGGCAATCGTGTTTCCGTCCATCTGCCCCCGCTCGGAGCGGATGGTGAGCAGGTCCAACAGGGCCTGGGTAGGATGCTGGCCCGCACCGTCACCACCGTTAATCACAGGAGCCCGGGCGACGGCAGCCGCCTCCCGGGCCGCGCCGATCTGGGGATGGCGCAGCACAATGATGTCCGCATACTGATCCACGGTGCGGATCGTATCGGCGAGTGACTCGCCCTTGGCGGCCGATGACTCGATCGCCGAGGCGAATCCCACCACGCTACCGCCCAGCCGGTGCATGGCCATCTCAAACGAGAGCCGCGTGCGAGTGCTGGGCTCGAAGAACAGGGCTCCCATCACGTACCCATTCAGCAGATTCAGTGAATTTCGCTTATTCAGCCACTGGTGCATGTCCTCCGCGACGTCCAAGATGTACTCCAGCTCTTCACGGGTGAACTGTGCTCCGTCGAGGATATCTTGACCTTTGAAGTCGAACATGGGTGCTTCTATCCAACGAACCCGCGGGCGACGTCCACAGCAGTGGCCGCGTCGGGCGCGTACCCATCGGCTCCGATCTCCCTGGCAAAAGCCGCTGTCACTGGCGCACCACCGATCATGACCTTGACCGAGCCGCGTACCCCTGCCTCCTCCAACGCCTCGATGATGGTCTTCATGTTGACCATGGTGGTGGTCAGCAGCGCACTCATCCCGACAATCTGAGGCTGGTGCTGGCGCACAGCATCCACAAAGGCATCCGGCTTCACGTCTGTCCCCAGGTCAATCATCTCGAAGCCAGCGCCTTCGAGCATCATTTTGACCAGGTTCTTGCCGATGTCGTGCAGATCACCCTGGACCGTGCCGACGACGCATTTCCCCGCGCTGGGCACGTCGCCGGCAACTAACAACGGGCGCAAGATTCCCATGCCAGCGTGCATGGCCCGGGCGGCGATGAGCACTTCAGGCACGAAGAGAATGCCGGCTTTAAAGTCCTTGCCCACTTCGTCCATGCCGGCGATCAAGCCCCCGGACAGAACGCCCTGGGGAGCCAGTCCCTGATCCAGTGCCTTCTGGACCAAATCAGCGACCGTGGCAGCCTCGCCCGCGTAGAGGCTCGAGGCGATTTTATGCAAGATTTCTGACATTTTGTAGAACCTCCTTAACTGTGTGTTTGATTATAGCGACTTCTTTACGCGCTCTGTACAGGCGCAGGTCGTCCCACTGCTGTGAACGTCAGTTGCGTGCCCAGGTAGATGGGTTGTCCCCACGCCGCCTGGACTGGCGCGCTCTGATCTACCCGGCTTATCTGTATCTCGACGTGGTCGGCGCCGGCCTGCCGGGCCAGTGCTTTCAGTTGGTCTGGCACAACCTGGCGGGCATAAGCCACGCTTTCCTCGACAGTGCCAAAGTCGCGCACGCCATCGGGCAGATGCAGGCGGAAGCGCTGATCGCCATCTATTGGGCGGATAGCCGCCTGGAGTTGCTGCACCACACTGCCGACCACTGCACCCACGGCGTTGGCGACCTCAGCGTGGGGAGGGACGATCAATTCGGTGTGCAATTGCCGGGCCACGCGCGGTAAATATGCCTCCACCGGCGCGCCAATGGCGACGACCGGGTGGCGCAAGGCCAACTGGCAGTCCAGATCCGATGCAGGCTCGTTTCCCAATGCTCGTGCCAGGAGTGCCGCCGCCGCGTTCTCGCGCGCCCAGTCGGGTGGCGCAGCCTCGTCGCTCAGCAACTTGCTGACCAGCGCAGTCGTCACCCTGTTCGACACGCCGGAGACCACCCGTTCGCAAAACGCCTCGGGCGAGAGGCCGGCCTGCTTCGCCAGGAGCTCGGCGCCGAGCTGTGACGCTGCGGCGTTCCAACGTTCAAAGCGGCCCAAGGCGTGCAGTGCATCTGTGGGCGTAAAGCCGGCGCGCAGGATCAGCCGCCGGGCCTCCAGGTCCTCGATCTGCCGCACCGCGAGCGACCCGTAGCGCAGTTTCTCGACCAGCGCAGCCAACGCTTGAGGGCCTCCATCCAGATGCTGCATCAGGGCTCGCTCTGTTTCTGAGAGTTCAGAAGCTGTCCGCCGCTGCCGCATGACAAACTGTGTAGCCAGGCCATCCCACTGGCGCTGCCCTGCCTGGCGTCGCAGTGCTTCTACAACCCCGGGGTATGTGGTGGACAACACGCACAACGGCACAGCCCGCCGGGGGCCAATCGCCAGGCGGCCTCCGGCGTCCAGGCGCACCAGGCTATCACCACCCAACCCCACTGTGTGTGCATCCACAGCCTCGACCATCGTCCGCCACCGGCCAACCTGCGCCCCTTCGGAGTTCAGCCGAGGGCGGCCGTCGCGCAACACAGCGATGTCGGTCGTCGTGCCACCCACGTCCACCATCCATACGTCACGGCGGCCCGCCAGGTACCAGGCCCCCACCACACTGGCAGCCGGTCCAGACAGAATCGTCTCAATGGGCCGCCGGATGGCCCACTCGGCGCACACCAGCGAGCCATCGCCCTTGACGACCATCAATGGGGCGACGACGCCCAGCGCGTCGAGTGCGCGGCGAACAGTGGCGATGAGCTCGTGTAGTAATGGGATCAGCCGGGCATTGAGAGCCACGGTCGTCGCGCGGCGCACAGCATTGAGGCGGGTGGTCAGTTCGTGACCACAGGTGACCGGCAGAGGTTGCCCATTTGTGGAAGCGGTCAACTCTTCGACCAGAGCCCGCACGCGCAATTCGTGAGCGGGATTACGGACGCCGAAATAGCCTGAGATGGCGAACGCTTCCACCTGGTCGCGCCGGGCCAGAATGGCCTCCCGTGCAGCCGTGACGTCCAGGGGTTCTATCTCGTCGCCAGCGCCGTCGTGACCGCCGTGCAGGTAGACCACGTCTTGCGTCACCAAGTCGCGCTCGAACCCGTACTGCTGGAGCAGCGCCGGGTCGTAGCCGATGAGTATAAGGCAGACCGGATTGCCTCGCCCCTCGACGATGGCGTTGGTCGCCAGCGTGGTCGAAAGGCCCACCAGGCTCACGTCGGTCGGGGCCACAACCTGCCCAGCGAATACGGCGGCTACGGCCTCGCCGATACCGACGGACAGGTCGTGATAGGTGGTCAGGGCCTTGGCCCAGGCCAGCACTGTACCGCTGGCCTGGTCAACCAGCACCGCGTCGGTATACGTTCCGCCTGTGTCTATACCCAGGGTAATTGGCATTTCTATCCTTAAACCGGATGTCTGAGTGATTATACCCTTCTCCTCACCACTGTCAAACATTGTACAGTCGCACGTAAGTGCCACCCAAGGCATATTTTAGACAGGGTTTACCCAAGCAGATTCTAATCAAAGTATCACAATTCTTTAACGTGATGTGGACAGAAATGTGTTACGATGAACGTGACTTGATGTGTTTCTGCTCTGTAACCATATTGAAACGCAGGGACGCTCCCTTCCACTGTATACTGATATAATTTGTAACCTGAGATCTAGATCCGGCGGGGTTTGGGATGTTATCGGCAGCCATGTTGAGAGTGACGTCGCCTATCCAGGTGCTTCAGCACTTGAGCATTGGCGAATCCATTCAAGACACACGGGTTACCGGTTTGCTTGACCTCGATCCATTGGTCGTGAGTCGTTGGTTGTGTGGCGAGGACCTGTACGGCATTTATCAGCCGGTCGTCCTGCGCCATTGTGTGCTAGACGGGCTCGACCTGGAGGGGCGCACGTGCTACGAAATGGTGGAGTTGGTTGACTGTCACATCGTAGTCGCGCACTTCAAGCAGGCCTATTTCTATTCCAGCTTGCTAGTCGAGGCGTGTGTCTTCGAGGGAGACTTTGAGGGCCGGGGTATCCAGAGTGATGGACGCGTGGTGATTCAAAATACCATCTTCACCGGTTGGGCGGATTTCAGCGCGCTCCGTCTGCGCGGCAGGACCGACCTGGTTGACGTCTCGTTTCCCGGCGGTACCAACCTGCTGCACGTGCTGGCCAATGGCTCGCAAAAGTTACTCGGACGCGAGATCAGATTCAATGGCTGCCGGTTTCGCGCGGCCGACGTGCCGGCCGGGTTAGACACAAAGCGCCTGGGAATCTTGCCACTTGCCGAGGGCGACCTGGGTGGCATGGAAGGCTAGTGGCGGGAGTGCATCAGGGGCAAAGAATGCAACCTGGTCCACATCGTCGGCAGCCTTCGGTTCCCCCCCCACCCACCGGGCGCAGTAGACGATGACGATGTCGGCCCCGCGTTCGTGCTCCCGCCCGGCAACGACGTCGAGCAGGCCGGTGATCTCGACCCCGAGCCCGGTCTCCTCGCGACACTCGCGCACTGCAGCCCTGGCCGGATCCTCATCGAAGTCAACAAAGCCGGCCGGGAAGGTCCACAGTCCCTGGCGCGGGTTCATCTTGCGGCGGACGAGGAGCACCTTCCCCTCGTGCCCAACGAGCACGCCCGCGGCGACTTTGTGCTCGCGGAAGACGATCGCGTCACAAGTGGGACAAAAACGTCTCATGCGGCCGAAGGCTTCCCGGTCTTCGAGCGTGTGACCGCAGGTGGGGCAGTAGTTCAGTGCAGGGGTGCGTGACAAGCCGTTGTCTCCCCTACCGGCGACGGGCGCGCCAGGCCCACACGGTCGCCAGCGCCAACCCCAGCGTGGTCAGGCCCAGGATGGCCTCGAGTGTCCGCCACGGCGCAATTGCAGCGGGCGTAGCGGTCTCCGCGCCTCGGCCTCCTTCTGGTGCGCGTAGCTCTTCCTCCACGGCTGCCGGGGGGGCGACTTCGGCAACCTCGCCCGGGGTGGGTGCTGCACTGCCCATATCCTGCTGCTGTAAGGTGGTCACCGTTGCGGAGGCAGTCGGGGACGGCACCGCTTCCGCCGCAACGGGTGGACTGGCGGTGGGTGCCAGGACGGCGGGAGCCTCGGTCGGGCCACCACCCGCCGCTGGCATGGCAGTTTCCATACCCTCTGGCATCGGCGGAGTGGTGGGGGCTACGGCGAGCATGGGAAGTGGGCTGGGTGTGGGCGCCGGGGCGGCGGGTGCCCCGGGGGCTTCCATGCGTGCTGGCGTCTCTACAACGTAGGATTCCGCCTCGGCGGTGGCCGCCGGCGCCACTTCGCGTGGAGGAACCTCCGCCGGCAGCGCTGGCGCGGCAGTCGCGAGCACCACTTTCTCCACTTCCACTGTAACTTCCACCTCCACCGCGGCTTCCGCGACGGCCTGGGGGGGCTCCATCGGCGCGGCGGCTGGTGCAAGGGCCATCCGGCCGGCACCGGAGAGCAGCAAGTCACCAGCCAGGACGGCGACACACACGAGACCGACGACGGCAGTCGCGGCTGTAAGCAACGGGGCAGCCCAGGTGTAGCGAGGGCGCAACAGGCGCGCAGGCCGCGGATGGGCCGCTATTCTCTGCGACAGGATAAAGTTGCGTGGGACGGGAAGCGGGGGCAGGCTACGTACCAATGCGACAGTATGGCGCAGCGCCTCGAATTCGGCCTGCAGCGCCGGGCCGTCCGCCAGTTGCGCCTCCAGGCGCGTTCGCTCCCCGGCGCTCAGTTGGCCGTCCAGATATGCCGAAAGCAGCTCGTCTCGCTGCTCCTGTTTCCTGGTTACCCTCTTGAACAATCCCGCCATCGTCATTCCTCTAGACCTGTTTCCTCTTTACTCAAGACGATACCGCGCCGGCAAAAGTTCCCCCTGGGATTGGAGATAATCGCGCAGCTTGCCCCGTGCCCGCGCCAGGCGCGACTTGACGGTTCCCAGCGAAGCGTCCATCAGTTCGGCGATCTCCTGGTAGCTCAACCCCTGCACGTCGGAGAGCGCGAGCGTGATGCGCTGGTCTGGGGGGAGCACCTCCAGGCCGGCCTGGATCACGCGGGCCATCTCCTGCCGCTCAGCGTACTCTTCAGGGCTCTCCTGCCCGTTGGTCAGCGCCGGGTTGGCCTCCTCGTCCATTTCGGCGAATTGCTCGAACGAGGTAGCCGGGCGCCGCTTGCGGCGGCGCAGTTCGTCGTAGCAGCCGTTGGAGACGATGCGCAGCAGATAGGACTTGAAGGAGCCGCCACGGAAGCGGGCGAGGCTGTGGAAGGCGGAGATGAAGGCGTCCTGGGTGACGTCGGCAGCCGAGGCCGGGTCCCCCAGGATGCGATAGGCGAGGTTATAGACCTGTTGCTGGTAGGTCAGCACCAGGTCGTTGAAGGCGTCTATCTTACCCTGCTGGGCTGCGGAGATCAGGCTCGCCTCGTCCATGAACTGTCAGATAAAATCTTGCAAGGGTACTTCCTGCAGCCGGGACTTGAGGTAAGGTGCGATGTGTGCCTCGTCCATGGTCAGCAGTTCATGTTCGAAACCAATCTTCTGGTAAAGCACCTGGGCGACCTGTCTTGGCCAATACCCCATGCTCATCTGAATGATTGTGCCTCCAATGTTCTGCGCCAGTTCGACAATACGGCTGTTGCGCCCAATACGGTCTATCAAGATGATGGTAGCCATGTACCATCGAGAGCGCCCAAGTTGCAGTTCGCGCTCGAATCGGGACACCTTGTCGAGAGATATCTCAGGATTGCCTCGCCCGATGAAGCCAATGTCAAACCTTACACCCTTGCCAGCCTCAAAGAGCAGCGTGGCATCACTCTCTCGTCTTTCCCCACGAGAGGACAACCAGAACACACGCTCCAGTTTTTCTGGCTGTTCGGGTGAGACCATCTCGAACCCCAGGACGCTGAGCAGTGAACCAAGCATGAGTCGTTCGAATAGCTTGCCGTAAGTGGACTTCTCTGACCCCCGAATGGCCAGGGTCTGTGCCCCGGCGGCGTTCAGGAGATAAACGAAGAATGCCCAATTTAACTCTGCTTTGGCTCCGGTGCTCAGTTCAAGGTGCCCACTCAACGTCCCATACTCAGTCTCACAGTTCGCAATGGCCTCTTGACAGATAGCAATGTACTGATCCCTGTACGAGTCCAATGCTTCTGGCTTATCCCGTAACACGTTCTGGAATGCCTTGTCGGTCAAACCCAGCATCCATTGGGCCAGCCAGCGCTCGGCTTTTCGGAGGCCCTTTTGCTGCAGGGAGGTAGTGGCCAGGGCGGGCAACTGTTCTATGAAACCTGTTGACAGGCTGGCTCCTCTGAGAAATAGTGTTACCAGGGAGGCGTTCAACAGTGCCAAGCGGCGTCGAGTGAGCATCTCCGTCGAGTCCCTCAGATTTCGACCCGTGAGTACATCATACACTACGCCACGGATGACGTCCAGGCCAATATGCTGGACCAAGTCAGCACCAGAGAGTGACAAAAAATCACGTGCTTCATCTGGTATCAGATCCATCAGGCTGACTGGGGGTTTTGTCGTCACCTCTCGCTCTTTTCTCTTGCTCAGAATAGCATGTCAGAAACATCAATAGAGGGGCAGTTAATTGTCAAGATATCCTTGGCAGCCTGACCCAACCACTGTTTGGCCTCTTCAGACGTAATGCGCACGTACCGAGGGTTAATTTCGATCAGAACGAAGTGCCGTCTAAGCCTGGCAGCAGCCTTTCCCACTGTACCAATGCCAGCGAAGGGGTCAAGGACTACGTCGCCTTTGAACGAATAATACCGTATGACTTTCTCTGCCAATTCCAACGGGAAGATGGCAGGATGTCGGGGATCGTGGGCTGGCTTGATTTGCCACACGTTGGTGCGCTCATAGCCGTCCTCGATGCGTGAGGCCTTTACCACTTCCTGGTCAGGGTGGGCGCGGATGTTCCAGTCAATCAGCTTATCTGTGTGTTTGCGATACACCAGTATGTATTCGGTAACTGGCACTGGCTTATATTGCAGTGGGTTGCGGTCGGCAGCGAAACGACGCCCTCGACTGGTGGCCCAGCCAGCGCCCTCTGGTTTGACCCAGATAATATCGTCAACGAAGTCGTAGCCTTCTTCGATGAAGATGCGGTGCATGTCGAAGGGCACGGCAATGCGACGGGAAGACGCATTGCGACTGGTACGGCGGATCAGTATGGGTGACACGTTCATCACGAAGAAACGACCCTCATTCAGCACTCGATGAACGGCCTGGATTACCTTGCGCATTTTCAAGAGATAATTTTCATAGTTCACGTAATCCGTGTACTCGGGACGGGCGTTGTAATACGGAGGTGAGGTAAAGACCAAATCCACCGACGCTGCTGGCAAGTCCTGGAGTATCTTCTTGCTGTCTCCACAGGCTATGGTGTTACGCAGCGAGGACGGCGTGTAAGACTCCTTGGGCCATTCCCGCCGTTGGCCATTTTCTCCGTTTCGTCCCAACAAGCGCGCTTCAAGGACGTCTGGATGCGTGGTCTGTTTCTCGACGACCAGTGTGGAACGGGCATCTATCACAACTTCGCCAAGGCGTTCTCTTCCTGTCTGGTCCAGCAGGGGCACACGCCACACGTGGTATCGGTCGTCAATCTCGGGCAGCCCAAAGTCAACTACGTTCTGCAGGCTGATTGCCTCCAGCCACGTCCTGGCGATTCCCCTCGCATCCTCAACATTGAGCACCCCGTATTTACGTCGTTCAGCAACCTCTGGCCTTCGCATTTTTGTGTCCATTCCCTCCTATGCACACATCTCCGTTCTCATGTCGCCGTCGCAGCATCTCTCCTTTATATCATCTGCCAGCAACACCCAGTATACTCGTCTTGGGTAAGGATGCAAGTAGTACAGGCGGAACCGGCTGAAATTCTGTCTGCCCTCGTATCATATAGCTGTCATCTGCTGTCACGCAAGAGGTTTCGGGCAAAGTTGGGTGGTGGCAGTTCGACCGATTCCAGCCCCCAGGCAGCCCGTACCTGGTCAAGTGCTTCCTGTGAGACCTGCAACGCCAGGCCGCAGGCCAAGGCGTGCTCGAAGGCGGCCTGATACCCGGCGGGCGCTGGCTCACGGCGGCGCTGCTCCATCATCAGTCCATAAATATCCACTCCTGCAGGACAGGCTTCCTGGCAGCGCCAGCACGAGGTGCACAGCCACACCGAGTAGTCGGCGGCGTCCGGCTCCGCCAGGAAGGTGACGATGGCGTGGCCTCCTACCATCTCCACCGGACAGACTGTGACGCAGGTGCCACACTGGGTACAAGCTTCGGGGTGTTTCAGTTCCACGCGCCCTCCCGCAAGCCCAGTTCTTCCGCCGGCAGCCCCAGCGCCAACCCGATCAGTTGCGGCAGGAAGAGTACCTCCTTGCGCAAGTGCTTCTCGTCGCGGACAATCAAGCGCTGGAAACGGCGCAGCAACAACTGGCAGTTGCCGCAACTGTGAAGCAGGAGGTCGGCCTCTTGCGTGGCCTCCAGCTTGCGCCGCCCGGCCGCCAGTGCCAGGCCCGGAGCGGCCAGGTAGAGCGTCGCGCCACAACACTCGTTTTCGCCGCCGTACTCGATCACCTCTGCGCCGGTCAGTTCGACCAGGCGACGCAGGCTGTGGGGCTCCATAGGATCGTCGAAGCCCATCACGTCGCCAGGACGAAAGGCCTGGCAAGGATTGGTGAGCGCCACGCGGATGGAAAGTGGACGTACGATGCGCGCCCGCAGGTCCTCCTCTCGCTCGGCCAGCAACTGTACCAGGTGTTTCACGACTACCTGACCAGTGACTGAGAGGCCCAATGGCTCCAGGCGGCGGTTCGCCTCGGCGCGCACGCCGGGGTCCTGCAGCGCGCGAGCGCCACGGGTGAGTGTGTTGGTGCAGCCACCGCACACGGTCACCACCGTCCCGTGCTCCATCCGTTCGACCAGCGCCAGGTTGTAGGCGGCCAGGTAGACCCAATCAGCGGCAAAGGATTCGACGACCGGGGAGCCGCAGCAGGCCGCCTGTTGGACGATTTCCAGCTCAATTCCCAGCTCTCTCAACACAGCGCGGGTGGTCGCCTCGTATTCAGGCATGCGCTGCAGAACCAGGCAGCCGGGGTAGAAGGCGAGTTTCATTTCAAATCGGCAAATCGGCAAATCGCAAATGGCAAATGGCAGACGGCAGGTCCAAGGGGTGGGATAGGATAGAGAGGTTCAAGGACGGAAGAATACCATTCCTACTCCCAGACGTTCCAGCGCTTCTTCCGCGTAGTAAGTGACGATAACGCTCGGATCATCGAGCGCGGCACACAGGGCGGGGATGGCTTCCTGGGGCTGAATGATGCTCAGCGCGCGGGCTGCGCCAGCGCGGGTCGCCACTCCTTCTGCTTGTAGTGCGGCAATGAGAGCTGGGACGGCAGGCGGACCGACGTGAGCCAGGCTATTGGCCGCGATGCGGGAAACGAAGGCGCTGGGATCGGCCAGGCAGCGCACCAGCCCGGCCACGGCTTCCTCGGCGCGCAATTCGCCAAGGCCCTGCGCGGCGCAAGCGCGCACGTTGGGATCGAGGTCATCTAGCAGGGCAACAAGCAGTTCCTGTGCCGCCTGGGTGCCAATGGCGGCCAGCGCACGGACTGCCCACCAGCGGCGGTCAGGGTCCACACCAACCAGCAGGTCACGTAACGGGGGCAGCGCCGTGTCGCCGACGCTGCGCAAGCCCAGCGCGGACTCTTCGGTACGGGCATCGTCGCCAGCGGCGACACTGTCCAGAAACAGTTTGAGCGCGTCAGACATAAAGTTTCTCCTGCGATACCGGTTCACCCACAGCGCGGACGAAGGCCGCCAGGCCAGGTGATACGGCAAAGTGGAGCAGATGAGCTGGGCAGCGACAGTCGGAAGCGCCGAAGCGGAGCACGGGAATGGAAGCGACGGGGAGGCCAGAGAGCGCCCTGGCCCAGGCACATTCCCGCTCCCGGGTTCCGACTGCGGACCAGATTTCGATGGGCACCGCCTCAGCCCGCAGGTAGTCCACGTGCCAGTGCAGGGGTTTGGGCGAACGCAGGTGGCGGGAAATGCGGGCCGCCAATCCGCCCGGCCCGCGAGCGCTGCCTGCGTAGGCATACCAGCCGGCCGGAAACTGAAAGCGGCCCAATCGTCCAACGGTGACAGTGGTGGTGCGCGACAGCCTCAAAATCAGCACGTAGGTCCCAGACTGGTCAGGAAGCATACATCCGTCGCTGCCACAAGGCGCCAGCACCCCAGGCCACAGCGCATCCCAGTGCCAGCAGTACCATTCCCAGGATATCCAGAGCCCGAATCGTGTGTTGCTCGTCGAAGCGATAAAGCGCCGGGCCTTCGCTGGGGTCGGGCAGGATCAGCGCGAACAGTCCTCCCAATAAAAGCAGCACAGCCAGTGCCGCCAGCAGGATCACTCGCCACTGAAGCATAAAATCACTCGGCTGGTGGCGGGACCGGCAGATCCTCGACCGCCACGCCGATCCATTTGTCCCCTTCTTCGATGAGCATAACTGGAATGTCGTCACGGATGGGGTACTTGCGGCCGCAGTCAAACTCCTGGCACACGAGCCAGTAATCGTGGGCCAGTTCCAGCCGGCCCGGGTCGTTGCCAGGTTTACGGGTCTCACCACTGACGCAATAAGGGCAACGCAGGATTTTCAGCAAGTCTTCGCTTATCATTGAGTACGTGCCTCCTCGGCTCTCACCGGGTTTATGGGGTTAGTAGCGACGCCCCCGAGACAGGGGCCGTGAGCATCTTTTACCGAGGTAAAGTATAACACAAGCGAGAATGGAGTCAAGAGAGTGAAGGATACTGCTTATGGGATCAAGGTAGGGTATACGGTGGGATGATAGGGTGTGGCCGTTGGAGTGGGAGTCTGGCACAGACGCGCCTCTTCCAACGCAGCGGCGTGCGCTGAGGCTGAAGCGCCGACGTCAACGGCGTATTCGAGCGTTATCTCAGCGTCCACGCAGCGCCCGGCGCCCAGATAGGCCCGCCCGAGCGCACTGAACAGATCGGCGATGGGGTGGTCGGAGTGGATGGCCAGGCTGGCGTCGCCAGCCTGCACCAGCGCGCGGGCAGTCTCGAAAGCAGTGACCGATTCCCGCCAGGCCTGAGCTATCGTGTATGCCTGGCCGAGCGCGAACCAGAGCAGCGCAGGCGGATCGGAGGCGGCTTCAATGCCATCAATCAGGATGTAGATGGCGCTGGTCGGTGCGCCTGATTCGATGAGTGTCCAACCACGGTAATAGTAGCGTAGAGGGTCGTCAGGGTGGGCAGTGGCGTACTCCAGGCTCAGCTTCAACAGCCGTCCACCAATGTGGGCCGTGCGGGCGGCCAGCCAACGGGAACGGAACGTCTCTGCCTGAAGCGTATGGTCAAGTGCCAGGGCCTGATCGAAGGCGTCCAGCGCTGGCCGAGCACGACCGAGCAGGCGCAATATCTCGCCACGCAACGCATAGGCGGTAGCGCTGGTTGGGTCGGCCTCCAGCGCGGCATCGGTTTCGGCCAGTGCCAGGCGGAGTTCGCCCTGCGCCAGGTAGACGGTGCCACGCGCGACGTAGGCAGGCGCAAAGCCGGGCGCCAGTTGGATGGCCCAGGTGAAGGATTGTAGCGCGCCTTCGGTATCGCCGGCTCTCTGACGGACCAAACCGTACTCATAATAGGTCCGCGCAGGGATGGAGAAGGGGGTGGGCGAGGGCATAGGAGTGGGAGTGGGGGCGCGTGTGGGAAGCCGCTGGGGCGTGGTGGACGGGGAGGCACAGGCGGCCAACACTAGTGCCAGGAAACAGTAGCGGACGAGACGGGTTGAACGAATCAGGTGCCGGCCTCCCCATGCAGGTCACGGCAGGCGGGCAGTCCTCCGGTGCGCTCGGCAGCTCGCACGCCCCGCACGATGGCCTGGGCGACGACCTCGGCGGCGTAGGCTCCCACCAGGTTGACGTCGGCGCGCCTGTTGCCCGTGGACAGCGCGAAGAGCGTGTCCCCGTCGAACAAGGTGTGCGCCGGGCGCACGGTGCGGGCGATCCCGTCCTGTGCCATCTGTGCCACCTTGTTCGCTTCCTCCTTGGTCAGGCGGGCGTTGGTCGCCACGACGCCGATGACAGTGCTGGAGGCAAAGCGCGGGGCAACCTTGCCAACGAACCCACGCATCACAGCCAGCGTATCGGCCACCTCGTCGGACTGGAGTTTCCGCGCCCCGGCCAGGATCTCGCCGGTCTGGGGATCCACCACGTCGCCCAAGGGGTTAGCGGCCACGAGCGCTCCCACCACCAGCCCGCCCCCTAGCGAAATGGCGGCTGTACCCAGGCCGGATTTCATCGCCCGAGCTGTTCCCAGAATTCTTCCGGCCGTGGCCCCGGTACCGACCCCCACGTTTCCCTCGGCCACGCGCCCGCCGGTCGCGGCCTGGCAGGCGGCATAGCCCATCGCCGCATCGGGGCGCGCCTGCGGGTCGCCCAGGTCCAGGTCGAAGAGGATCGCCGCCGGGACGATGGGCACTCTGGCGACGCGAGTATCGAACCCTACGCCCTGCTCCTCCAAGTAACGCATGGCGCCATCGGCGGCGGCCAGGCCGAAGGCCGATCCTCCGGCCAGGAGCACCGCGTGGACCTTCTGCACCAGGTGCAAGGGACGGAGCAGGTCGGTTTCGCGGGTGCCGGGCGCACCGCCCCGCTGGTCCACCCCACCCACGGCTCCTTTCTCGCACAGGACGACGGTGCAGCCGGTCAGCCCCACCGGATCGGTGGCGTGGCCGACGCGGATGCCGGGGACGGCAGTGATGCCATCCTGGTTGTAGGACAAGTTGCCAACTTGTCCACCGGCAGGTAAAGTTTTCACGTGTATGCCTCCCACTCGAAGGTTGCCGCGGCCTGCTCCCAGATCGCATCCGGGACGACGTCGCAGCCCTCACATCCAGTGCTGGCAGGTTGCCGTGGACGTCAGCCAGAACCGCTAAACGCATTGGTCTCCTGATCTGCGGGAATCTGCGTTCATCTGC
>Ga0172363_10000811_pt1 | contig 24400 bp, 21 predicted proteins | sample LakKivs2_kivu2a2_FD_114541 | JGI IMG/M metagenome (GOLD analysis project Ga0172363, IMG submission 114541) | Sediment microbial communities from Lake Kivu, Rwanda - Sediment s2_kivu2a2 | ecosystem: Environmental > Aquatic > Freshwater > Lake > Sediment | place: Rwanda: Western Province, Lake... | reverse complement strand
CAAAGACTACTCCCTGCGTTTAAGGTATTTGACACTCGAAAGCTTCGACCGGTTTTAGTAAAATTTTGAATTGACAAAAGTCTTGTGTAAACAGCAAGATAAGCGATCTCATAAAAAAAATCCCCAAGGATCGCCTAGAGATCCCCTCCCATGGCACCAATCAATAATTTTCTTATACTTGAATTTATTGGTGTCATTTGCAAATCAACCATTTATTAAAAAAAACAAAAATGATACACTTATTAAGTGTTTTATTTTAATTCATATTAGATATGACTGCTATTAATTTTTCTGCTCAGTGGACACCAGCATTACAAAGTGTACGCCCTTCTACTCCCTCTCTTATTAGAAGAGTGTATGAGTGCGTAAAGGCTATCCTTTTTTATATTCCCAATTATTTTATTCAAAAATTTATTAATAGAACCGTTTTACCTGTTTCAACTCTCCCCTTATCACAAATCCGTAGAATAGATCAGGTGTTTCGACAAACTATGTCTACCAGCTCTTATAACGTCTCAGAATTGAAAATAACAACTCCTGATCATGTACAACTACAAGGTCACTTCATCAAACACAAAAATCATGATACAAATCCTCACTCTCGAGTACTACTCCTCTTTCATGGAAATGATACGATCTATCAAGACATGGGCCACCTATGGCTAAGCCATCTATTACAAAAGGCTAATGTTCCCTATAGTTTTGTTCTCTGTAACTTAAGAGGTACAGGGATGAGTCAGCAAGAACCTATCAGTGAAACCGCCCACGTAATCGATGCAGACAGCATCTATCAAACCATTAAAGACAACTTACGAGTTGCTGAAGAGAGAATAGATATCTATGGCCACTCCTTAGGAGGGGCTTTAGCAGCCCATCTCAAAAAACTACACCCTCATACACAAGGAAGACTCTTTTTAGATAGAACCTTTTCTTCGTTAGGAAAAGAAATTTCCTATGTATTGGAAAATACGCCTACACTGTTTCAAAAGGTAGCTGCCTATATCACCAAACGTTACGGGTGGGAATACAATGTGTATGATAAGCTATCCTCTATACAAGATAAGGTGCATGTTTTCACGCACATTCAGGATGGATCGATTCCTTTGCACTGTAGTCTAGGTGGCCTCGTCCAACAGACCAACCCTCATCCTCAAACAATTACAGTGCATCACTTCTCTGGTGGACAAGATCCTCATTGCGATCCTCTGATTTATACCTCACCTGTATCAACAACCTATACACCCCTTTCTAAACCATCCACACAAATACTATTAGACGCTTTTCGTTATCAAACACCTACCTTGCAAGCAGGTGGATAAAGACTTTTCAAATATAAACCATATTCACTGGCAGAGTATCTATCTACCAAAACACTTAGCTGGCTCAAAGAAATCCAACCATTTTCAAAAGCAATCTCTTCAAGACAAGCTATCTGTATCCCTTGCCTTTCTTGAATGGTTTGAATATACGAAGAGGCTTGATGAAGCGCTTCATGAGTCCCCGTATCTAGCCAAGCAAAACCCTTATCAAAAAGCTCTACTTGCAAAAGACCTTGCTCTAAATAGACTTGATTGACATCGGTAATTTCTAACTCCCCTCGATAAGAGGGCTGTAATGACTTAGCAATAGACACTACTTGAGAGTCATAAAAATAGAGCCCTGTGATCGCAAAAGAAGAAGGAGGTATTTTAGGTTTTTCGACAACGCTTCTGACCTTGAAATTTTCATCAAAATCAATCACCCCATAACGAGAGGGATTTTTGACTTGATACCCAAAAATTGCGCCACCTTGACTATGATCATAGTACTTACGCAAAAGAGATCTCATCTCATGACCATAGAAGATATTATCTCCTAAAATAAGCGCTACAGGTTGGCTGTCAATAAACTCTTCTGCAATAAGAAATGCTTGCGCTATCCCCTGTGGTTGGGGCTGCTCTAGATAAGAGATCTGCATGCCAAGATGATTTCCATCTCCAAACAGCATTCTGAAGCGTGGTAAATCCTCAGGAGTAGAAATCAAAGCAATCTCTCGAATCCCTGCCAGCATGAATACCGACAACGGATAGTAAATCATCGGCTTGTCATAGACAGGAAGGAGCTGTTTGCTTGTGACAAGCGTATTGGGGTAGAGCCTTGAGCCCCTACCCCCTGCCAGGATAATACCTTTCACTCCACTGTCTCTGTTGGAGCAGAATATTCAAGCTCATAGATGTCAGCAAGCCCTCTATAATACTCTTTGTAATCCATACCATAACCGACAACAAAAGCATCAGGAATACCAAATAGATGGTAGTCAGGCTCATATCCTATAGAACGTGTAGTATTTTTGAGCAAACATACAGCTGTTTTCATGGACTTAGGAGAAAACTTTTGTAGCTCTTCTTTTAAGCGAGATAAGGTCACACCAGAGTCACAAATATCATCGACAATCAGCACATGCTTACCTGTGATATCTAGCTGACTTAGACCCTCAATAGATAATTCTCCTGCCTCAGCGCCTCTCGCTCCATAGCTACTACAGGAAATGGTTTGCAAAGTTGCCGGAAAAGATAAAGAGCTGAGCAAATCTGTAGCAAACCATAAAGAACCTTTAAGCACAGCAATCACACAAAGCTCTTCGCCCGCATAATCTTGCGCAAGCACCTCTTGCAATCCCTGCAGCTTCTCCTGAATCTCCTGCTGAGAAATCAGCTTATGTAAAGGATAATGAAAGGGGCTTATCTCAGAAGAGTGAGCAAAACCCGAAGCTCCTAATACCATGGATAGTCCTACACTTACTATTTTCTTATAATGCATTCCCATACCTATCACTCCTATGTAAGAAAATTCAGTTGTCACTAACAGCTCTTAAGAGCTGTTTACTTGCCTGGCTGAAAGTCACAGCCACTTTCAATAAGCTTGTCAATAAAATCGAGTGCATAAATCCCAGATAAGAATGTCTCATGACTGAGCATTGTTAAATGAAACGGAATCGTCGTATGTACATTACCAATGTGAAATTCTTTAAGAGCTCTTTTTGCAATACGTATAGTCTCCTCTCTATTTGCTCCTTTAACAATCAGCTTAGCAATCATAGAGTCGTAGTTAGGAGGAATCTTTCCACCAGAATAGCAAGCGCTATCTACACGAACATGAGGCCCCCCTGGCGGGATATAATATTCAAGAGTCCCGGGAGAAGGAGCAAATTGATTAGCAGGATTTTCTGCATTGATACGAAACTCCATCACATGCCCTTTCATCTCAATGTCTTTTTGCTTAAACTTCAGCTTTTCTCCCTGCGCCATTTTGATTTGTTCTACCACAAGATCAATACCCGTCACCTCTTCTGTCACCGTGTGCTCTACTTGGATCCTTGTATTGACTTCCATGAAGTAGAAATTCTTCTTCTCATCGAGTAAAAACTCTACAGTGCCTACTGTGTGATATTTGGCTTCTTTGGCAATAGCCACAGCAGCCTCTCCCATCTTTTTTCGTAAAGCAGGAGTTAAAATAGGACTTGGCGTCTCTTCAATCAGCTTCTGTCTGCGCCTTTGAATCGTACAATCTCTTTCCCCAAGATGAATATAATTGCCATGTTTGTCTGCTAAAAGCTGAATCTCCACATGGCGCGGCTGCTGAATCATCTTCTCTAAATAGACATCTGCATTGTTGAAAGAAACTTCTGCTTCTGTTTTTGCTTGAATAAATTTTCTCTTAAAATCTTCTGGGTCGTAGGCAATACGAATTCCTTTACCACCACCTCCAGCGGAAGCTTTGATAAAAATGGGATACCCTATCTTACCCGCAACCTCTAATCCCTTTTCTAAGGTAGCAACAACGCCATCTGATCCAGGAATCGTAGGACACCCAACCTTTTTGGCAATTTCTTTAGCCTGCACCTTATCTCCAAGTAAAGCAATGGTAGTAGAAGAAGGACCAATGAATGTAAGCCCACAGCTTTCACAAATAGAGGCAAATTTAGCATTTTCACTCAAAAACCCATAACCAGGATGCACAGCATCAGCACCTGTAATCTCACAAGCAGAAATAATATTGGGAATTTTTAAATAAGATTTTGCAGAAGGGGGCTCTCCAATACATACCGCTTCATCTGCATGCAGCACATGTAAAGCCTCTGCATCTGCCTGAGAGTATACAGCAACTGTTTGCAGTCCAAGATCATGACAAGCTCTAATGACACGAATAGCGATCTCACCACGATTGGCTATGAGAACCTTCTTCATTATTCAACCCTAAAAAGTTTCGTTCCAAATTCCACAGCATGCGCATTATCCACACAAATCTCCACAACTCTACCCTTAACGCCTGCCTTGATCTCATTCATCACCTTCATGGCTTCAATAATGCACACAACGGCATCCTCCGTAACAACATCTCCCACCTTGACAAAGGGAGGATCCCCAGGAGAAGGGGTTAGATAAAAAGTTCCTACCATCGGAGAAGTAATATAATGTCCCATCACTTCTTGATGCTTTGCTGTTTGCACAACATGTGTTGCAGGATGGGCTTGATTGACTTCTGGTATAGAGACATGCTGCGGATGAGCAGGAAGAGGGTGATGAACAATCGTAGCTATCGCCTTTTCCAGATGAATCTCACACCCTTTTTCATCTTTCAGCGTGAGTTTCTGCAGCTTTGACTCTTCTAAGATACCAATCAGCTCTTTAATTTGGTCAATGTTCACCGTGCTTTCTCCTTAACAATCACCCTAAAATTTTAGACTCTTTGGATATATTCCCCTTTCTGGGTATCAACTTTTACAATATCTCCTGATTCGATAAACAGAGGCACTTCGATTTTTGCGCCTGTTTCTAAAATAGCGAACTTCCCAGAGTGGGACATGGCAAGCTTACTTGGCATAGCTTCTGTCTTAACAACCATAAGCTCCAAAAACTGTGGTAGCTCTACAGAAAAGATCGTTTCTCCATAAAATAGAGCCTTAAGCTGTATACCCTCTTTAAGATAATGGATCTTGTCACCAATAACAGCTGTTGCAACAAGCACCTGCTCTAGATCTTCTACATTTAAAAAAAGATACTCTTTACCTTCCATATACAAAAACTCAAGAACCTTCTCTACAAGAGCCACTTCTTCTACAGGCTGATCTACCTTAAAGTTTTTCTCTATAAGCTCACCGGTAACAAGATTCTTCAGTTTTGTCTTAATGAAAGGAACGCCCTTAGGTGCCGTTACTTTAACACTCGACTCCACTCGATAGATGTTACCCTCCAAAGAAATGGTCATCCCAGGATTCACCTGGTCACTAGCAGAAGCGGTCATGCTACATATCTCCCTAACTATAAAAATCAACGAGCCTCTAGTTGAGCTATGACTGCTTTCATCTGCTCAAGAGACTCTATTACAAAATCCACTTCACTACCTTCGCCTTGTTGACGCAAACCTCTCCCCCACTTCATATGGACTGTCTTGAATCCGAGGGCTTTACCAGGAGAGAGATCTCTCTTCACACGATCCCCACACACCACTACATCAAGAGGAGTTATCCGCAAATCTTCTATAAGTTGTTGATAGTAAATTTTTTTATTAAATGCTTCGCAGACCACTATCCTACTAAAAATAGACGTATCAATGCCAGCTTTTTTCATTTTTTCCATCTGGATATCCTTGACCCCAGCAGTCACAACAGTAAGGACATGTTTCTTGGAGAGTTCTACAAGAACTCCAACAGCAGACTTGGTAGGAAGGATGTGATAATCAAAAGTTTTATTTTTATACACTTCTTCATAAGCCAATTGCAAAAGCGAATGATTTCCATCGTGGATTTCTAAAAACTCTTTTACAGCAGCTAAGGTATTTTCCGACCTAGCATTCATTGCAAGTAGCACAGCTAGCGCTTCATGAAAATTGGGTAGGGAAAGACCATGAGCACACATCAGCCTAAGAGCGCTTTCCAGTTTATGGGGGACAATAGAACCCGATGTATCAATCAAGGTGTCATCAAGATCAAATATGATTAACAATGTTCATTAGCTCCTGCGCAAGCTTGTGAGGATCATGACGAATGAGGCTTCTTTGCAAAAGATCCTGAGGCGCTCTTTTCTCCATTTCTCCGAGAAGGTTTGCTTCGATAAGCCTAGGTCCTGTTACATCATTTTCCACAAGAGACCCTTCCTCGGCATAGATATCAATGAGTTCTTTAGGAGGCATCTGCTTATTGACGATAATAAAATCAAAAATGTCTTTTCCAATAAACTTCACCAATTCTTTGATATAATGACTGACAGCAAAGCCTGTTGTTTGCCCTTTCCTATTCATCAAATTGGCAATAAAAATTTTTTTTGCTTGGGATGTCAAAAGAGCTTGCACAATACCATCCACAAGTAAATTAGGGATTAAAGAGGTATGTAAACCACCCGGTCCTATAATCACTATGTCTGCATTAAGTATTTCTGACAAAGCCTCTGCATTAGCTTTAGGATAGGGTTCTAGATAAATAGAGTTATATCCCTGATCTATTTCTTGAGAAAGATAGACTTCTTTTTCTCCCTCTAAAATTTTTCGATTTTTTAAAACCATCTTAAGACGTGTCTGATGCGTCGTGACAGGAATCACCTTACCCCGAATCGACATAATCTTGCCCACTTCCTCTACAGCTTTTTCAAAGCTTCCAGTCACTTTTTCTAAAGCAGATAAAAGAAGATTGCCAAAACTATGACCTCCTAAACCTCCATTTTCAAAGCGATAATTCATGAGGCTGCGCATCAGTCGTGAAGAGTCAGACAATGCAACAATACACTGCCTTACATCGCCTGGAGGTAACACACCGAGCTCATCTCTTAGAATCCCTGTGCTCCCTCCATCATCTGCCATCGAAACAATAGCACTGATATCCACATTAAAATTCTTAAGACCTCTGAGAACTGAAAAATTCCCCGTTCCGCCACCAACAACTACGATTTTTTTCATAGGTTATTACCTAAGAGTGTAATTCTTTCAGTTGACGAATTTTTGTTTTCATATCTCCTGCAAAAAGGTAAGAGCCCGCAACAAGCTTATTTGCACCTGCTCGCACGCAAGCTTGAGCTGTTTCTTGATTAATCCCACCATCTACTTGAATAGCAAACTCCAAAAGATCCGACAGCCCTTTATCGCGAGCTTTTTCTGCTCGCACTCCCCCTTCACGAATGTCGTATTGCTGGCAAAAGTTTCGGACAAATTCTATTTTCTCTAACACCTCTGGCAAGAACGCCTGTCCACCAAATCCAGGGTGAACTGTCATGAGTAAAATCAAATCTGACTGTGTAATATACTTAGGGATCATTGAGACGGACGTTTCTGGACAAAAAGCAAGGCCTGCCTTAACCCCACACTTACGAATATATTGTAACGTACCTTCCACATCTTCTGTTGCTTCAAAATGAAAAGTAATGCTATCAGCACCACTTTCTACCAGCCGCTCAATATACTCAAACGGATTATACACCATGATATGAACATCTAAAAAAAGATCTGTTGCACGATTGACCGCTGCAAGAGATTTAGGAGAGAGACTTAAGTTAGGCACGAAATGGCCATCCATAATATCAAAATGGATGGCATCTGCTCCTGCAGCTTCGATCCGCCTAGCCTCATCAGCTAGCTTACCAAAATCTGCTGCAAAAATTGACGGCTCAACCGTAATGATGCGCTTCTTTGCCACCCACAACCCTCTTAAGTGAACCGCCAAAACCTTATCGCGTCTAAAATCAAAAGTCAAGAGCCGATTGTACTGCCTGTAAAAAGAGCTTTCTTTTCTCTTCGTCATGCTCCAAATATATGTAACCCAAATGGACACCATCTACTGTTTGTAGATGTAGCTGTATCAATTTTCTAGAAGAAATTCCAAGAGCATGCACTTTATCTAAAGCGCGTTGCTTGAGTCCGAGCTCATAAAAATCAATAAGCACTGCAGTATATACATCTTCACTGTATGAAGACAGCGCGTATCTTCTTTCCTTTTTTTTCCCAGTCTCTATGAGCATAAGGAACATCTGTTTTAGAATGCGAGGATTCAACGTGCTACGCGCCTCAATAGGATAGAGGGAGTGGAAAAAATTTTCTAGGAGTAGTTTATGTTGAAACGCAACACCTCCTAAAGATTTTCTAAGCACTAAGAAGGCTTCTGCCTGCTTGGAAATCATCCCCCCGTTGAAATCTCTGACTTCTCCAAACGCTCGTTGCACTTCAGCAAGCACCTCTCTTCTTGCTGCATATAAATCCAAAGAATCATCTTCTCGTAAAAAAGGAGTGCTAGGAAGCCCTATACGCAACACAACAGCTTCTTTTGCATATCTATTACGAATCATTCCCACCACTCTTTCTCTTTCCACCACAACTTCATATTCAGGATTGCACTTTTTAATCATTTGCAGGAGCGGAAATGCATACTCATCTAACACTCTTGCCATAATGACCGTAAAAGCAAGACTTTTATCTGTTTGCTCATCAAATGAAATAATTACTTGAGGAAGATCTTTTACATATTTTAACTGTTGACTGAGCACAATGATATTACGCATCACCTCTTCTTCGTTTCTTGGCATAAAAACAGGCCTTAGCAAATATTCCACCCTCCCTTTAAGGTGATCGGAAAGCTCTTGCTTAAGAAGACGAATTTCCTGCGAACTAAACATCTCCTTGTCGACCTTTTCAATTTCTAGATATAATAAATGAATAGGACTATCAGGCTCTTCTATCTGCAAGTACGAATCCTCAATTGCACGTACATGAGGTAGTAGTGTTTGAATCGCTTTCACTAAATGTTTCTTAGCAAACACTTCGTTCTCTCTTACAAAATTCAACCCTACCACAACTCCAAGCACCTCTTTCGTCCCCAAAGGCAAATGCAGTCTCCCCTGTTTGAAGCAAACAGCTACTTGTCTTTTTTGAGGCATTTTTTCCACTCTAAGAAGAAGTGTTTTTCTGAGTAGATACAGAGAGGAAATCACACGCACCAGATGGGCGCATTCACGAATTCTTTTAAACTCTTCCCTTGACACAACAAAACATTCTTGCATCATACTAAAAATATCATAATCAAAGCGGTGAGGAAACCTTTCGATAAGTCTTGCAATCTGCTCTTGCACTAGACCTACTTTCTCACTACCAGAAAGTCCTCTCATTTCTAAGACACGATGGGCATGATAGGTAGAACTCACTCCTAATTTGATTTCTTGCATCAAGATAGAAAAATTTCTCAGAATCATTGCACAATCTACCTCCCTTTCTGCAGGCACTTGTATCTCTACAAGCGTATAATAGGTCTCTGAAATCTGAGAAAATTGAAAATCAGAAGCAAAATACAAAGGAGCAGAAATGAGTTTTCCAGGTACAAGCCACTTAGTCATCATATCAAGAAAAAATTTTCCTGCACTCCCCCTTCTTTTGCAAAGAAGATACAAAGAAATATGACAGGGCATTTTTACCACATCAGAAGCTTGCATCAAGGGAAGCTCTCGCAGCAGCACCTCTTCTAAAGGGGTGCTGACAAGAAATTTACCCAAAAGCTTGCCAAGAATACCTAAAATAATTTCTTCATAATGAGCATAATAACCTGCCATGGTTTGTTTTGGAGCAAACGTGATTTTAGGAATAGAAACTAGTGTATTCATTCTACATCTTCATAGAGTTTGCTCAGAAAATCTCGTTGACCATCTTCTCGAATAAGAGTCCCGCTAAACCCTTGCGTTGCTTGCTCATGAAAGCAAGTGACAAGCAAAGGTATTTGATTTTTTTTCGCCAGCAAAAGAGACCTCTTATGTAGTATTTTAGCCCCGCCCTGTACAATTGCCAATGCCTCATTATATTGCAAATGAGAAATCGGCGTTGTCTCTACATTTTTTTTAGGGTCGTGTAAATAAATACCAAGCACATCTTTATAAAAAATCACTTGAGAAGCTTCTAAAGCAATCCCAAGAGCAACAGCCGTTGTATCAGATCCCCCACGCCCTAACGTCGTGATCTCCTTAGATTGACTGACCCCCTGAAATCCAGCGACAATGACTATATGCCCTTTCGTCAGCTCTTGCAAAATACGCGCAGGTTTTACATCAATAATTTTTGCATCACTATGCTCTGTGGAAGTGATAATGCCTGACTGACTTCCTGTAAAACTCACAGCTTTCACCCCCTTTGCTGCAAGTGCCATAGCAAGCAAAGCCATAGAAATTCTTTCACCCACAGACACAAGCATATCTTGCTCTCTTTTCGGAGGAAGAGGGTTAACTTCCATAGCAAGAGAGAGCAGATGGTCTGTCATATTAGCCATAGCGCTGACAACAACCGCGATACGAGGACACCTTGCTTGCAGCTTAATAATCAGCTCAGCAATTGCGGAAAAATCGGCAGCTTTAGTAAAAGCTGCCCCACCAAACTTCACAACAAGTACATCGCTCATGATCCTACCTCAGAAAATAAAAAAAATATTATGATTTTTTACCATGCATTCTTTTCTTTTTAAAAAGCACCGTTCCAAAAAAAACTCTGTTAAAGATTCTAATCCTAGCCAACAATATGGTACAAGTAGGTCAAAAGCGCTCTTGAGCCTTCTCAAGATTACAAAGAGACCTCCCGATCTTTCGAGTTGCTTTAATTAGTAATTCTTTGATAGACTGCCCCATTTAACTAGTAACACGTGGGAGAAACCTTTAACATGTCCAAACAACAACAATATGACTGGAGCGATAGCAAAATCATCGATGACGTCGAATTTCATCTTGAAGACGCTCAGATATTTCGAAAATTATTACACGCAAAAGAAGAATCTACCGATGAAGGGTCTATTTCTTCAATGAGCGTGGGAGAGATCCTCTCAGGACGTGTTGTTGAAGTGTCAAAAGATTTCGTTGTCGTAGACGTAGGACTAAAGTCTGAGGGTTTAATTCCTATCGGAGAATTTAACGACCCGTCCGAATTTGTTTTAGATCAAGATATCGAAGTCTATCTCGATCAAGCTGAAGGTGATGATGGGCAGATTGTCTTGTCTAGGGAAAAAGCAAGAAGACAACGTCAATGGGAATATATTGTTGGCCACTGTAAAGAAGGTTCCATTGTACAAGGAAAAGTCATTCGCAAGGTGAAAGGTGGTCTGATGGTCGATATCGGAATGGAAGCATTCCTACCCGGCTCTCAAATCGACAATAAGCGCATTAAGAGCATCGATGATTACCTCGACAAGGTTTTCGATTTCAAAATTCTGAAGATCAATATTGAGCGCAAAAATATTGTTGTTTCTAGAAGAGAGCTTCTCGAAGAAGAGAGAGTCTCTAAGAAAGCTGAACTACTTGAAAATATCAAAGAAGGCGATCTCCGAAGAGGCGTTGTCAAAAACATCACTGATTTCGGAGTCTTCCTAGATCTAGACGGGATTGACGGTCTTCTTCATATCACTGATATGACATGGAAAAGAATTAAGCATCCTTCTGAGATGGTCTCTTTAGGTGATGAAATAGAAGTGATGATCCTGCACATCGATCATGAGAAGGGTCGTGTAGCTCTTGGTCTTAAGCAAAAAGAACAGAACCCTTGGAAAGAAATCGAGAAGAGATATCCTCCTGGAACACATGTGAAAGGTAAGATTGTCAATCTTGTACCTTATGGTGCTTTCATCGAAATTGAACCTGGCATCGAAGGGTTGATTCACGTCTCTGAAATGTCTTGGATTAAGAACGTGACCGATCCTAGCGAAATCGTCAATAAGGGTGATGAGATTGAAGCGGTAGTTCTCTCTGTGCAAAAAGAAGACGGGAAGATTTCTCTAGGCATCAAGCAAACAGAGAAAAATCCATGGGAAGATGTAGAAGGAAAATACCCTGTAGGAAGTACTGTAAAAGCAGAGATACGCAACCTAACAAATTATGGAGCTTTTGTAGAACTTGAGCCTGGTATTGATGGCTTGATCCATATTTCTGACTTGAGTTGGATTAAAAAAGTGTCTCATCCTTCTGAGGTCTTGAATAAAGGGGACGTTGTAGAGGCTGTGATTCTTTCTGTAGACAAGGAAAGTAAAAAAATCACATTAGGTGTTAAACAGTTAACTTCTAACCCTTGGGAATCTATTGAAAAGACGATTCCTGTAGGCAGCAGGATTAAAGGAGTTGTCACAAAGATTACAGCGTTTGGAGCTTTCATTGAATTAGAGAATGGCATTGAAGGCCTCGTACATGTCACTGAGCTTTCTGACCAAGCTTTTGCCAAGGTAGAAGATGTTGTCAAAGTGGGAGCAGAAGTCACAGCTAAAGTGATCAAACTCGATCCAGAACACAAGAAAATCGCGCTATCTATTAAAGATGACCTTGTTGAGCGCAACCAAAAAAATCATGATGACATCATCATGGGAGAAGGTGAGCCTAGGGCTTCTCGCAAAAAGGCTGTAGCTTCTAAGAAAAAAGATAGCGATGATGAGGATGAAGATTCATAACTCTTTAGGAGTCTTGGGTCTATAAGCTTTAGGCATGACTAAAAAAACCGAAGAGCGTTCTTCGGTTTTTAAATTAAAGGAATTTAAACAAGAGAAAGGCAAGTTCAATGAACAAAGATTTAGTCGCTATTTTCGAATATCTAGAGAGAGAAAAAGGGATCAAGCGAGAGCTTGTCGTCAACGCCATTGAAGAATCTCTTCAGATCGCAGCTCGAAAAAGCATACAGGGTTTAACCAACATCTCTGTATCTGTTAACTCCAAAACTGGGGAAATTGAAGTCTTCTCTGAAAAAGAAATTGTGGAAGATGTGGAAATCCCCGAAGAAGAGATTTCTTTGGAAACAGCAAAAGAGATTGATCCTGACTGTCAAATAGGTCAGTGGATCAAAGTAGCTGTGATGCCCGAGAATTTTGGGCGTATTGCTGCGCAAACGGCTAGACAAGTGATTTCACAAAAATTACGGACAGCAGAAAGAGATGTCATCTATGAAGAATATCGTCATAGGGTGAATGAGATCATTTCCGGTACTGTAAAGAGGATTGTCCGAGGTGGTACACTTATTGTTGATCTTGGTAAAGTAGAAGGAGTCCTTCCTGATCGATTTTACCCAAAAGTAGAGCGTTATAACGTAGGGCAGCGAGTGCAAGCGATGATCTTGGAGGTGCGTGATACAGATAACGGTGGCGCTGAGGTAATTTTGACAAGAAGCCATCCTGAACTGGTAGCTCAACTATTTCTGCAAGAAGTGCCTGAACTTATTGATGGTATTATAGAAATTAAAAAAGTTGTCAGAGATGCTGGATATAGAACTAAGATTGCAGTCTCTTCCAAAGATCCAAAAATCGATCCTCTAGGAGCTTGTGTTGGTGTCCGAGGGACTCGTGTAAAAAACATTATTCGTGAGCTCAACAATGAAAAGATTGACATCATTCCTTTTAGCAATGATCCTATTGAGCTTCTAAAAAACGCCTTAGATCCTGTTGTTATCAAAAAACTGGAATGGGACAAGGAAGAAAATAGTATAACTATTGTGGTTGATGACGAAGATTATCCTACCGTTCTCGGCAAAAAATGAATGAACGCTAGGCTTAATGCAAAACTCATCGACAAAACACTTCTTGTGAAAAAAGCAAGTGAGTACGAAAAAGAACTACGATTTGATAGACAACGCCTCTCTTTATCTGAAGATCCTACGCTGGATCAGCAGTTAGAAGAGATTGAAGGTCTGCAAATGACAACGAAAGATCAATTTGTTCTTGAGAGTTTGAAAGAAGCTGGATTTGACACCTTGCGTAAAGTGCTTGGTGCATCACCAGAAGAACTGAAGAAAATTACTTCTATCACACAAGATATGATTGAGGAAATTGTAGATAAAATTAGAAAAAAAAAGGTGTAGATTTTGGCTAAAAACCTAAAGTTTAAAATCAAGAACGAGCAACTTGCCCAAGCATTAAACCTCAGTAAGTTTAAGAAAAAACCCACTGATACAGAAGAAGTTGTTGATAGCGAAGAAAAACCTTCAACCTCTACGACAAAGAGTGCACGCAAGCCTAAAACTCCTTCATCTAAAGAAGAACCTCTTCCGCAAGAGGGAGCTGTTAAGAAAAGAACTATCAAGGCAACTGATGTCCCTTCTACGTTCAAAGATCTGAGCAAACCTTCTTCAGAGCCGGCTGTAGAAGAGCCAAAAGCTCCTGCACCTTCTGCTCAGGAAACTGTGGCAGCTCCCCTCCCTGCTTCCTCTGAGCCTACAGAATCTCCTCAAGTGATTTCTCAGCCCAAAGAAGTTTCTCAAGAGACTTCTCCCAAGCCCGCACGTGAAGAAACCTCTGTTGTACCGAAAAAAGAAGTTAAGCCTAAAGAATTTGATGAGAAGGAAGAGGCTGCTAAACGCTCCAAAGATGTAAAGCCAGCAAGCAAACGGTTCGAAACACAACGTTTTGACGCTCGAGATAGACAGGGTTTAAGAGATGTAGAAGAGACTAGCTGGCGTAGAAGACGTCATGGTAAAAAAGGACAAAAAAAAGTTGAAACGATTGTTCGTCCTACACAGATCACCATTAAGTTGCCTATCACTGTGAAAGATCTCTCTGCTGCCATGAAAGTAAAAGTATCCGAGCTGATTACTAAGCTCTTTTTACAAGGTATTGCCATAACAATTAATGACTATCTAGAAGATGAGACCACAGTGCAACTCCTTGGAGTGGAGCTCGGATGCGATATTACTATCGACACAAGCGAAGAGGAAAGATTAAGAATCACCGAGCATTCGATCAGTGAAGAGATCTCACGTTCTACTTCTGAAAGTTTAACACACAGGGCGCCTGTTGTTACCTTTATGGGTCACGTCGATCATGGTAAAACAAGTTTAATTGACGCTTTACGCAAAAGTAATATTGCTGCTGGAGAAGCAGGCGCTATTACACAGCACATAGGAGCTTTTCGCTGCCACTCTGCTAGTGGCGATATCACCGTACTGGATACTCCTGGTCATGAGGCTTTCAGAGAAATGAGAATGCGTGGAGCCAATGTTACCGATATTGTCATCTTAGTTATCGCCGGTGATGAAGGAATGATGCCTCAAACAGAAGAAGCCATCAAACACGCAAAACAAGCAGCTGTCCCCATTGTTGTCGCTATCAACAAATGTGATAAACCCACGTTTAATGCCGAGGTTGTATATCGCCAGCTAGCAGAACATGAACTACTTCCCGAAGCATGGGGAGGCTCTGTGATTACGGTAAACTGCTCCGCTCTTTCTGGTGAAGGGATTCCCACCTTGTTAGAAATGATTCTTCTACAAGCAGAAGTTCTAGAACTCAAAGCCAATCCCCATACAAGAGCAAGAGGTACTGTTCTCGAATCACAGCTACATAGGGGCTTAGGACCTGTTGCCAACGTCCTTATACAAAACGGAACCTTAAAAATGGGTGACGCCCTTGTTTTTGAAGATATCTATGGAAGAGTGAAAACGATTCATGATGAATATGGTCACCTCATCCAAGAAGCAGGCCCCTCTCGCCCTGTCAAAATCACAGGTCTTTCAGGGATTCCAGAAGCAGGGTGTGAATTCATTGGTGTCGATAGTGAGAAAACTGCAAAAGCCATCTGTGAAAGCAGACTAGCTGGCCAAGAGCGCTCAAAAACTTTCGGCAGAAAACACAAAAGAGAACTTGACACTCTACTGCAAAGAACTCAAGAACTGGCTGAAAAGAAAACCCTCAATCTTATCTTACGAGCAGACGTACAAGGTTCTCTAGAAGCTCTAAAAAACTCTCTTCTAAGACTTCCTTCTGACAAGGTACAAATCAATTTTGTGTCAGAAAACGTAGGACAGATCTCTGAATCAGATATCGAGCTTGCCGCTGCATCTAGCGCTGCCATTATAGGTTTTCACACCTCTGTGGAAAGTCACGCACTAGAAGATATGCAAAGATATAAAATCCCTGTCAAAACCCATGATATTATCTACCAATTGATCAACGATGTAAGACAGCTCATGGTAGAAAAATTAGACAAATTACGCATAGAAAACAAAGTAGGCCAAGCTCTTGTAAAAGCTGTCTTCCATTCTTCCCAACTAGGTAATATTGCTGGTTGCCAGATCACTGATGGTATCATTAAACGGCAACACTTCGCTAAAGTTGAGCGTGGTGGAGAGATTGTATGGGAAGGTAGTATTGCCTCTCTCAAGAGAAATAAAGATGATGTGAAAGAAGTCTCTAAGGGACTTGAATGTGGTATTCTTCTTGATCGATTTAGCACTATTCAAGAAGGAGACATTATCCTCGCCTTTGAAATCACTTACCAAACACAAGAACTATAACATGGCAGCAACACGACGTACTCATAGACTTAACTCTCTTTTAAAAGAAGTGATTTCTGAGGTGATTCGCAAGGATGTAGGTCACCCCAAGGTCTCTTCCCTTGTAACTGTTACCTCTGTTGACATCACAAAAGATCTTTCCCTTGCCAAGGTCTATATTAGTGTCATTGGCTCAGGTCAAGAGAAAGAAGAAACGATGAAAGCTCTAGAATCTGCTTCCGGCTATATAGCCGTGCTTGCTTCAAAAAAAGTTGTGCTCAGGCATTTTCCTTCTTTGATCTTCAAACTTGATGAAAGCGTTGATAAACATCTTCGCATAAACTCCATTTTGCAAGACATAGAGCAAGAAAAACGGCAAAGGACTCCCTTTGACGATGACAAATAATCTTTCTCAAGAAAGGGGTCTTCTTGAAGGAATTCTTCTTGTTGATAAGCCTCCCGGCAAAACCTCCTTTCATCTCGTACACACTCTCAGACGTATCACGGGTGTACAAAAGATCGGCCATGCAGGTACACTAGATCCTTTTGCAACAGGTGTCATGGTGATGCTTATTGGCAGATCCATGACAAAACTTGCAGATAGTTTTCTTACTGATGACAAGCAATATCTAGCCACCTTTACCCTAGGATACGAAAGCGATACGTATGACCTAGATGGAACTCTGACTCCCATCTCTTCCATAGAACCTTCTAGGCAAGAGATTTGTGATGTACTTGCCTCTTTTCAAGGAGAGATTCAGCAAATACCTCCTATGTACTGCGCAAAAAAAGTGAAAGGAAAAAAACTCTATGAACTAGCAAGACAAGGTATTACCATCGAAAGAGCTCCTTGCCTTGTGACAGTAGACATCAAGCTTGTTGAGTACAACTACCCTCACCTTACCCTCAATATCACCTGCTCAAAAGGCACCTATATCAGATCCTTAGCTCATGATATAGGAAAAAAATTGCAAACAGGCTCCTATGTAGAAAAACTGGTTCGTCTCCGAAGTGGCGACTTTTTCCTTGCAGATTGCTTAGATTTTCATACACTGTGTCTTGAAGGGTCAAATTACACGCACCACCTCAGAGGGGTTCCATGGAAGTCGTCACCAGCTACAAAGACAGCAAGTCTCTAAAAGCACCGATTGCTCTCACTATCGGCACTTTTGATGGCCTCCATTTGGGACATCAAAGGATCTTTCACAAGTTAAAAGAGCTTACCCATGAAGCCCAAGGATCTAGAGTTGTTATCAGCTTTTCTAATCACCCTTCTGAAGTGCTAAGGCCCAAACTAGCCTTAACAAAAATCACCTCTACAGAAGAAAAAATAGAGCTCTTTAAAGAACTCGGCATCCATCTAGCTATCCTGCTCGAATTCACGATGGCTCTACGAGACCTTTCCTATGAAGAGTTTATACACTCTATCCGTGCATCTATCCCTTTTGATTATCTCGTCCTTGGACAAGGTGCTGCCTTTGGAAAACACCAAGAAGGGAACGAAGCTCGCCTCAAAGCGCTTGGCAAAACCCTTGGCTTTACAACGATCTATTTAGACAAGCTTGCCTATAATGACACTCCCATCTCTTCAAAGCTCATTCGTGAATATCTCAAAGAAGGCGATGTAGAGTATATAAGAAATCTCTTAGGAAGACCTTACTCTTTCTATGCCCCTTTCCATTTGGCAAAACTCCAAGAAACAGGAGAAAATAGACTAAAAATCACTTTTGATTTTCAAAATCATTGTTTGATCCCCTCGGGACACTACATCGTCAATCTCAAATCCTCAAATTATCAACATCTTGCCGTTGCCTATTTGACAACTTTAGTTTCCGATAAGACAAGTAAAACCTTTGATCTAGAGGTTTTTATTAAAGGCCCCAAAGCCCCCTTTATGAACGATAACATCAAAGTCGAATTCGTTCGTAAAATCCCCTCTTCCAAAAGTTTTGATGACCTGCTAGAATCCCCAGGAAAAATCGAACCTATTAATTTATAAACTAGGCTTTCATGTCAGACTCTCAACTCTCTTGTGGAATTGTGGGCCTTCCTAATGTAGGGAAGTCCACCCTCTTTAATGCTCTTATCAAAAAACAAGCAGCTGCCGCCTCAAATTATCCTTTTTGTACCATCGATCCCAATACAGGCGTTGTAGAAGTGCCCGACCCTCGTCTAGCGCAGCTATCAGCCCTTTCTAAAAGCAAAAAGCTGCTGCCAGCCACCGTGAGCTTTGTAGACATTGCAGGTCTTGTTAAAGGAGCTTCTCAAGGAGAAGGTCTTGGAAATAAATTCCTCGCTAATATCCGTGAAACCGATGCGATTGTTCACGTTGTCAGATGTTTTGAAAATGAAAATATCATCCATGTCGCAGGGCAAATTAATCCTTTGCAAGATATTGAAGTGATTAATCTAGAACTTATTCTCGCTGATCTACAGATGGCAGAAAATGTCTTGCAAAAAGTAGAAAAGCAAGCCAAAGGAAAAAAAGAAGAAGCTCTTGCCATCCCCACTTTGAAAAAAGTGCTCGCTCATCTCAATGACAACCGTCCCCTACGAGCTCTTGCCCTTACCGATGAAGAACTTCTCTCCATTAAAGCTTATCCGTTTTTAACGCAAAAGCCTATGATCTATGCAACGAACGTGAGCGAAGAAGCTCTCCCTTCTATGGATAATCAGTATGTACAAATGGTGAAAGAATTTGCTGCCAAAGAAGGAAGCGTTGTTGTTCCTATCTGCGCAAAACTCGAAGAAGAGCTTGCCCTTTTAAACCCTGAAGAAGGTCTTGAATATTTGCGTTCTTTGGGTCTTACAGAGACAGGTCTTAACCGGCTCATCAAAAAATCGTTTGAAATTTTAGGGCTTATCACTTTTCTCACCACAGGAGAACAAGAAACAAGAGCGTGGACCATCAAAAAAGGGACAAAAGCGCCACAAGCTGCTGGGAAAATCCACACCGATCTTGAAAAAGGGTTTATTAGAGCAGAAACCATCTCTTATGACGACTTTGTTAAATACAAATCACGTGCTGCTGTTAAAGAAGTGGGCAAAGCCCGTTCCGAAGGAAAAGAGTACATTGTCCAAGATGGCGATGTCATTCTCTTCTTCCACAATTAGCGCTTGCTTTAGAAACCAAAGGAATATTCGAGAGATATTCCCATACCATAGAGCAGACCAAACCCCGGCTCACAAGGTTCACGAGCCAAGCAAATTGCTGTACATGCAGCGGGAATCAGGTTCAAAGACCACTGAGAAAATCGACCATTTGCATATTCCTTACCTACCACAATCTTGGGATTTACCCAAGGAACAATCCACCACCCTAAGTCAGGTACCAAACACCCTCCAACCCCTATACCTATCCCAAAGTAGCGAAAATCTGCGCTCTCTTGCAATGTCTTATACTTCAAATAGCAATAATCCCACTCTATAGGAATGAGCCATGGAGTCCATGGGGAATCTATCACTTTAGCTACTCCAGGAAAAACCAGCGTATTGAGTGAAATATCATGTCCTGTTCCCTTGGTATAGTTATGCCATCTATTCCCCGCGCCAATTTTTTGGTATAGTAAAGCGGTTCCAACCGTTACATAACTCTTCTTCTTCACAAAATCGCTGGGCGGCTCTATAGGTTCTATCGATTCCAAAGGATAGGGCAAAAACTCTTCTTGTTCACTTTGACAAAACACTAAGCAAGGAATAGTTGCTAGTAACAGTAAGAAATTTTTCATAAAAACCATGTTTTTTACAAATGAAAGAGCATGAATTATATTATTAACCAAACTTTTGTAACAACGTAAAACATTTCTCCTTGACTCCTTGAAAATTCCTACGATAATGTCTGGTCTGAGGGTTTCCTCATTTGGAGAGCTATGGCAGAAAAAAGTGAAAAGGCCACCCCGAAAAAACTTAGAGATGCTCGTAAGAAAGGTCAGGTAGCCAAATCGCAAGATTTCCCTGCTGCTTTTACTTTCATGGTCTCCATCGCCATCACCCTTGGTATGTCTTCTGTTCTCTATACAAACTTATCTGGGTTCATGGTTCTCATGTTTAGATCCATTTCCCAAGGTGTGGACCTGCAGGAAAAAGCCGCCAATTATGTCCTTTCCGCTGTGCAGCTGATTTTTACAACGTCTGTACCTATTATGGTTATCACTTCACTTGTTGGCGTATTCGTAAACTTTTTGATTATCGGCCCTCTTTTTTCTATGGAAGCGCTAAAGCCTGATATCAAAAGACTCAACCCTGTCGACAATCTGAAAAATATCTTTAAAATAAAGACCTTCGTTGAACTTATCAAATCGATCTTAAAAATTACTGGCGCTGTCATACTGATTTATAGCGTTGTTAAAGATAGCTTAAGTGAAATCGTATCTACTGCCGCCTTGCCTCTTATCGGTAGCGCTCTCATCTTTGATGACTTTCTTGTCAAAGTGATTATTCGTGTCGGGATTTTTTTCCTTGCTATCGCTGTTTTCGATCTTGTATTCCAAAAAAGAAACTTCGCTAAACAAATGATGATGGAAAAATATGAGGTAAAACAAGAATACAAAGATACAGAAGGAGATCCTCATATTAAAGGGAAACGTCGCCAGATGGCACAAGAGCTTGCCTACCAAGAAGGGCCCTCTTCTGTCAGGCGCGCAAGAACAGTAATCACTAATCCCATCCATATTGCTGTTGCTTTAGAATATGAAGATCAAGTCGATCCCGCTCCCAAAATTCTTACTATGGGAAAAGGACTTGTTGCTGATAAGATCGTACAGGTAGCCCAGGAGTACAATATACCTATTATGCGTAATGTTCCTTTAGCCCATGAACTTTTTGAACTCGGAGCTATTAGCCAATATATTCCAGAGCAAACCTATTCCGCTGTAGCAGAAATTTTAAAATGGCTCGCGCAGCTTGAAGAAGCGAGAGAAACCTTCCCCGAAGACAAAGAATACAATCCGGAGATTTTCCATGACTAAGAAAGGGGCTGGTAGTCTCCTCAATTTCCTCTCCAACACTTCTTTGATGCGCCTCATGTCTGGGTCAAGCGATGTTGTCCTTGCGTTTCTTGTCATCGTGATCATTGCGATGATTGTGATCCCTATCCCTCCAGAGCTGCTCGATGCTCTTATTGGTATAAACCTCACGGTGTCGATAGGGCTTCTTATGATCGCTCTGTATATCCAAAAGGCTGTCCACCTTTCGATTTTCCCCTCGATTCTTTTGATCACAACAGTGTTCCGTTTGGGGATTGAGATTTCTGCAACAAGACAGATTTTATTACATGCTTATGCGGGGGAAATTATTTTTGCGTTTGGACGCTTTGTCGTTGGAGGTAACTTCATCGTAGGAGGCGTGATCTTTTTGATCATCACAATCGTCCAGTTCATCGTGGTGACAAAAGGTGCTGAAAGGGTTGCTGAGGTGGCGGCAAGATTTACTCTCGATGCTATGCCAGGAAAGCAGATGAGTATCGATGCAGACATGCGTAGCGGTGTCATCGATGCAAACCAAGCTCGTGATTTGAGACTTGCTCTTGCCAAAGAAAGCCAGCTCTACGGAGCCATGGACGGCGCCATGAAATTCGTCAAAGGAGACGTCATCGCAGGGATTGTCATCGCTGTTATCAACATCGTTGGAGGCTTGATTATCGGTGTTGTCTTACACGGTATGACAGCCATGCAAGCAGCAAAAGTCTACGCACTCCTCTCTATCGGCGGTGGCCTTGTCACACAGATCCCCTCACTGCTTGTCTCTTTGACAGCAGGTATGATCACAACACGTGTCTCCAGTGAATCAAAAGATGCAAACCTCGGAAAAGACATCTCCACCCAGATCTTGGCGCAACCAAAAGGTCTTTTGCTAGCCTCCATCTTTCTATTCGGCATGGTGTTTGTTAAAGGCTTTCCCTGGCCTCTCTTTCTTATCATCTCTCTAGGTCTCGCTTCTGTAAGCATCTACAAATGGAGAGCGCAAAAAAAATCTCTTGCAAGATCAGGCGTTGCAGGCATTAGCCCGGCTGTTGATACCGATGTACCTGGACATCAAATGGTGCGAGGTGGCAAAGATGAGTTTGCTCTCACCCTTCCTGTGATTTTGGAAGTGGGGGCAGATCTTTCAAGAGCTATCACAAAAGATCGCAGTGGATCTACTTTTGTTGAAGATATGATTCCTAAGATGCGTCATGCACTCTACCAAGATCTTGGTGTACGATTTCCAGGCGTCCACGTGAGAACAGATTCCCCTATTCTTGACCGCGATGAATATTCCATTGCTTTAAATGAAGTGCCCATCATGCGTGGAAAAGTACTTCCCAATCACCTTCTTACTAATGAGACGGAAGAGACTCTCAAGCGATATAACCTTCCTTATACCACCTCAAAAAACGCGATTGGTCAAGCTGCTTTATGGGTAGATAGTAAATACAAAGATATCTTAGATAATGCAGGTATTAAGTATTGGAAAATTCTCGATGTGATGATCCTTCACCTTTCCTATTTTTATAAAACCCATGCTAGCGACTTTTTAGGGATTCAAGAGGTAAGAGCTCTACTGGAGTTTGTAGAAAAATCTTTTCCAGATCTTATCAAAGAGGTAACACGTCTTGTTCCTCTGCAAAAACTGACAGAGATTTTAAAACGTCTTGTCCAAGAGCAGATTTCTATCAAAGACCTACGCACGATTTTAGAGTCGTTAAGTGAATGGGCGCAGACAGAAAAAGATACTGTTCTCCTTACAGAATACACACGCTCTTCTCTAAAACGGTATATCAGCTACAAATATTCTCAAGGGCAGACCATCCTTTCTGTATATTTATTAGATCAAGAGATAGAAGATATGATCCGAGCTGCAATTAAACAAACCTCTGCAGGCTCTTACCTTGCTCTAGACCCAGATTCTGTCGCCTTGATCTTGCATGCTATGAGAAGCACTGTCGTCCCCACCCCTGCTGGAGGACAACCTCCTGTCCTTTTGACAGCTATGGATGTAAGACGCTTTACAAGAAAGCTTATAGAAAGTGAATTTCCTGATCTACCTGTTGTCTCTTCTCAAGAAATTGTTCCAGAAATTCGAATGCAACCTTTAGGTAGAGTCCAACTCGCGTAAGTTTATGTCTGATGAAAAAATCCATCGCGTTGATCCCACCTCTTCTATCACCAACGAAGGGTTACGTGCTGAGATGGCAAGAGCAAAAGATCCAACAGCTCTCATCATCCATGAACAGATAGAAAGTGATGAATCCATGATGATGTACGCAGAGCAAGGGAGTGAATTCAATCCCTTGGCGATGGGAAAAGATTTTCGTGAGCTCCACAAGCAGCTCAGGCGTGATGTACAAACAGCAGCGGAAGTTGCTGAAGAGCAAGCGGAAGAAGCTGAATCTCCTGCGCGCATCGCAGAGCAATTTAGCAAGAAAAATCCTGAACTTAATCCCAAAGCTTTGCTCGCCATGCGAGCGAATATCTTACCGAAAGATTCTCGAGAAGATATCTTATCCAAAGTGAGAAATGTCTATCCCGACGCATCCCTTGCTGATGATGCTCTTGATTTTTTGATCTCTTCCTCAGCAAAAAACTCTACCCTTCGTGCGCAACTTATAACCACAAAGGAAGAATTTAATGAAATCCACGGAAGAGATATCAGAGCCGGTAAAAACATTCAGCAGGTAGCAAGAGAGTTTTCTCAGCATGGCCTTGGTAATCCCAATGCGCTGCGTGATTTATATAGGAGTGTTGTTGCTAACCCAAGAGAAGCCAATACACTCTTTGAAGAGCTTTCCAACTCTTTTACGTTTGACAAAATGAAAGTTGTTATCGGTTTTATTTTGCACTCTTTAGGGCAAGATATTAAATCCAAGGGACCTTCCATCTCACCAGCCGAGCTACAAAGGCTATTTTCTGAAGCTAGGACTATGCAAGCCATTCTTGGCGTATACAAATTCTTCGCTTCTCGCATGGCTCTCATTAAGGGAGAGTTCAAAAGAGCCGATTTATCGATGCCTGCCACACTTTCCTTCCAAAACCTTGCAAAAGCTTTTATGGCTATCATCAAAGATAGATACCCTAACGCTCAACGTATTTTGGGCTTTGCAAACATGCTGGGAGTCTCTGAAGAAACACTTGCAAAGATTATCGCGTTCAACCAGCTACGTGACGCATTAAGAAATGTATCTCCTAAGCTTTTT
>Ga0172363_10000810_pt1 | contig 24406 bp, 18 predicted proteins | sample LakKivs2_kivu2a2_FD_114541 | JGI IMG/M metagenome (GOLD analysis project Ga0172363, IMG submission 114541) | Sediment microbial communities from Lake Kivu, Rwanda - Sediment s2_kivu2a2 | ecosystem: Environmental > Aquatic > Freshwater > Lake > Sediment | place: Rwanda: Western Province, Lake... | reverse complement strand
GGGTGGCGTAGCGCCCCTCGCATCGCGCCCGGCTCCTGCCAGCCCGCCGCCCGGGCATTTACCCCGCCGCGGGGCGTGCGTATCCTACCGTCATGCGGATTCTCGTCACGGCCGGACCGACGCGCGAGCACATCGACGACGTGCGGTTCATCACCAACGCCTCCAGCGGGCGGATGGGCTTCGCGGTGGCGGCGGCGGCGGTGGCGGCGAGGCACGAGGTGACGCTGCTGGCCGGGCCGGTGGCCCTGCCGCCGCCCGCGGGCTGCCGCGTCCTGCGCTTCGTGTCCGTCGATGACCTCAAGGCGCTGCTCGACGAGCAGTTCCCGCTGTGCGACGCGCTTGTGATGGCCGCGGCCGTCGGCGACTTCCGCGTCGAGGGCCGCCGCGCCGGCAAGATCCCCCGCGCCGCCGGGCCTGTCACCGTCCGCCTGACGCCCACCGAGGACCTGCTGGCGCACCTGCGCAGCCGCAAGCGGCCGGGACAGCTCGTCGCGGCGTTCGCCGTCGAAGGCGCCCCGCGCGAGCAGGCGGAGGCGAAGGCCCGCGCCGAGCTGGCCGCCAAGGGCGCCGACTGCGTCGTGGTGAACGCCCCGGCCGCCATGGGCGCCGCAGACAGCGAGGCGTGCATCCTGTCGCGCGACGAAACGGTCATCGCGTGGAAGACGCGGACCAAAGCGTCGCTGGCGCAGGAAATCGTCAACTTGCTTGCGGCCTGGTCACTTCAGTGATCCAGGTCACCTGTTCCGCGAACCCAACAGGTGCAGCTTGCCCGACAACATTGAGTCGCTCCTGGATCGCGTCTGCGAGCTGATCGCCGCCGCCGCCGACACGCGCCGCATCGCCGACGCCCGGCGCCGCGACGGCGCCGTGATGGCCGGGCGCGAGGCGGACTACCTGCCGATCGCTTTCGCCGCGCCGCTGCCGGAAGAGGCCCGCGACTGGCCCGGCTTCGACTGGCACGAGCGGTTCTTCGATCCGGCCAAGAGCCTCTTCATGCAGCTTCGCGAGATGGTGCTGCCGCGCGTGCTGGGCGGGGGCGACTACGTCCCGGGCGTGCGGGCGGACATGGGAACGATCAACTGCCAGAGCGTATTCGGCGTCGAGTGGCGCGTGACGCGCGAGAACCGTTCGGCCGTGACGCGGTACGTGCCGAAGGACGTGCTGGCGCACTTCGAGTCGCCCGAGGACGTGCGCGGCATGGGCGTCATCCCGCAAATGGTCGAGCACATGGCCCACCACGCGGCCGCCCTGGCCGACCGCGGGCTGGGAGGGATCGTGAGCGTCCACCACTGCGACCAGCAGGGGCCCTTCGACATCGCCGCCATGGTGCGCGGGCACGACATCTTCGTGGACATGCACGACGACGGCGACTTCGTCCATCGCCTCATGCGGGCGTGCACGGAGGTGTACGTGAAGGTCACCGAGTTGTGCAAGGCCGTCAGCGGCGAGCGCGTCGGCGGGCCGGGCAACGCCGTCGGCGTCTGGATGGACGCCGGGGCCGTCCGCATGTGCGGCGACAGCGACATCCTCGTAGGCGCGCCGGCCTACCGCGAGTTCATCCAGCCCTACCAGCGCGAGGCGTTCGACCGCCTGGGCGGGGGCTGGCTGCACTACTGCGGCGGCTGGCCCGGCACCGGGCGCAGCGAGGGCCTGCACCTTCACGACGCCTACGCCGAGATCGGCTCGCTGCGCGGGCTGAACTGGACGACCGCGCGCGACTGGCTCGGCGAGATGCGCAAGCTTCGCCGACTGGGCGTGGTGCACGTGGGCACCGTGCCGCGCCTGGCCGGCGAGGGGCTGGCCGACTACTTCCGCCGCGTGCTGAGCTGCTACGAGCGGCGAAGCGGGCTGGTCTTCGGCGGCACGTGGGACGGGCCGGAACTGCGCGCCGGCGAGCACGCCCGGGCCGTCGAAACCTGGCACCGCGTGCAGGACGAGATGCTTCCCTGACCGCCCCGCCTCGGCCTGGTCACTTCAGTGATCCAGGTCCTGCGCTTCGCGAAGCGAACGCACGCGCGGGCGCCACCCCGCCTCTGCGCGGCGGGCCCCCTCACGCCCTCCCGTCCCGCGGGCCGACGTAGTGGCGGGCCTCCTCGTCCCACCGCCAGCCGTCCAGCGGGATGCCGACCTGTCGCTTGGCCGGGCGCGAGGCCACCTGCCGCATCGTGGCCTCCCAGGTCTTCACGCCGCTGATGCTGTCTGCGGCGGCCAGGTTCTGCGCGCCCACCGCGCAGGCGCAGCGCAGCGCGTCGTCGGGCCCCAGCCCGCGCAGAAACGCCGCCAGGAACGCCGCGATCGCGCAGTCGCCGGCCCCGCAGGCCGACACGATCCGCTCCACCTCGTAGCTCGGCTCGAAAAGCTCGCGGTTGGTCCACGCCGCCGCCTCGCCGCAGCGCGCCCGGCCCATCGACTCCAGCCTGCCCCGCCCGCCCGTGCGGCAGTAGATGCCCAGGTAGCCGCACTTGATCATCACGATCGCGGCCCCGGCCTCCAGGCAGCGGTTGCCCAGCGCGCCCAGCAGCTCGCCGTCCACGGCGCCCAGCATGTCGCCGTCGGCCGCGGCGCTCATCCGCTCGAACGCCTCGCGCCGCAGCATGAACGTCAGCTCCTCCACGCTGGGCGTGAAGATGTCCACGTGCCCCAGCGCTGCCGACAGGATCGCCGCCCAGTCCACCTTGCCCGCCGGTCCGGCCGGGTCGGGATACGCCAGGTCCAGGCTCGTCGTCGCCCCGGCGGCGCGGGCGGCGCGCAGGATCTTGACCAGCTCCGCCCCGCCGGCGGCGTAGGTGCGCGCCATCAGCGGGGGGTAGCCGAAGTGGAACAGCCGCGCGCGCCGCACGGAGTTCAGGTCCACGTCCTCGGCCCCGAACGTGTCGTTGGCGCCGGTGCAGTGCAGGAAGATGCGGTCGATGTTCGGCGGGGCCACCACCACGCTGTAGCTGCTGTGCTCGCCGGCCACCACGCGCATGCCCGCCTCCGCCCCCGGCGCCTCGTTGCGGATGCACTCGATGATGGCGCGCCCGAACGTGTCGTCGCCCACCTTGCCCATCAGTTCGACGTTCATTCCCAGCCGGCGCAGCGGGAAGCCCGTGTTGCTCACCGGCCCGCCGGTGGAGACCGTCGGCGGCCCCACCTGCACCAGCGTGCCGGGGCGGAACAGCTCCGCCGAGGTGCGTGCGGGCGAGGAGATGGCGGGCGTGATGTCCAGGCAGATGTGCCCGGCCACGACGGCGTCGATCAGCTTGGGCATGGAAAGCTCCTGGTCGCGCGGGCCCGCCTGGTCGGAGCCGCGCCGCGCCGACGCGGATGTCACGCGATGCGGCGTCGCGCTCGAAGGCGTCCGCGGCGACACGCGGCGGCTCCGTACAGAATACGGCGTCGCACGGGAGGGCGTCAATGCGGCGCGGCTACAGGACGGCCCTGGCGGCCAGGAGCAGCGCGGCCGCCGCGGCGGCGAAGACCAGCACCTCCGCGGCGTCGGCAAGGATGGATATCGCCTTTGCCATGGCCCTTGGCTCGACTTCCCAGTGAGGAGCCCACGTCGGTCCTATCGGCCAGGGGCGAGGAGAAACTTCAGCCTGGTTGCGGTTGCCGATGAGCCCGTTGCTGCCGGCGCCGCTACCATTCTGCCTGTAAAGCCATTCTGAAAAATATCTTACGGCGTCTTCGCAGACGGTCGACGTGAAGCGAGGCAGGTAGCTTACTACGAAGGGCACTGCCGTCACACCTTGGCGCGGCGTTGCGTATTGCGCCGCAGCGACTTGCGCCGCAGTTCGTCACGCGGGACGGGCCGGAAACCGTTGCCGCCCGGCCGCGTTGAGGTGGTGGGTCTCTCCTGTCTCGGACGCGCCATCCATGGGTGTCCCTGGGTGTCGGGGTGGGTAAAATCACCCACCCGATCCACCCCGACGCCCGGGAACCGGCGCCGGTGGGAGAGGCTCGTCCCAGCCGTGCCCCGTTTCGATGCCCAGGCGGCGTCGAAACGCGCGCCAAATCGACGAACGGAACGTTGGACGTACCCCGGTACGCCCAAACCGTCCGAAGGGCCTTTTGGGTCGATTTCGATGCTCAGGCGCAGGGGAACCGGACTTTTGCCAGTTTGGTAATCTGCGCAAAGTTTCCGACTTCCGGCTCGCGACTGGCGGACCACGTCGAAGCCCCGCCGGCCGAGCGCCCGGTAAGCGGCCTCGTCGGCCAGGTCGCCGGTGATCCGCTCGACGGAGGCGGGCAGCGGCGATTCGTCCGCCCCTCGCCGGCCGCGATTGAACACGGCCACGTCGTGGCCGACCTCGACGCTGCGCGCGGCGCAGGCGCAGGAGATCTCGCCCGTCCCGCCGATGTACAGCACGCGCATGACAAGCTCCTTTGCGCCCGCCCGGCGCGGCCAGGCCCCGGCCGGGATGCGTAAGCTACCTGCTTCCGGCTGCCGCCTTCCAGCCTCAAGGCAAACGCGTCTCTCGGCCGGCAACCGGGCGTGCGCGTGGGGCTTGCCCAGCCTGCCATAATCGGAAAACCCGGAAACTTGGCCGTCCTTGCCGGCGTTTGCGGGTGCCGGGCGCCGGGAGGGCCCCGGGCCCGCGGCGAGGCTTCCTGGCGCCGGCGCACTGAAAACGAGATTTTCCGGGGCGATCTCCGCCAGGGGGTGTCCAGACACCCCCGAGGCATCGTTCGTCGATTTGGCGCGCGTTTCACCGTCGAGCGGCCGGTGAACCGCGCGCCGGTGAGGCGTGCCGGTCGCCGCCGGTGACCGGGGATGGCCTCCTGCGCCGCTGCGCCGGCGCGTCGAAATGCCCGAGCAACCTCGGAGGGCGTCCTGTCAACGATGTCACCGAGGGAGCGGGATGACCAGCCGCAACGGGCGGGCGGGGGTCACCGCGACGGTGCGGCCGAGGTCGATGCCGCCGGCGCCGCCCAGCGAGATCGTGCGGACGCGAAGCCGGCCGTGCAGGACCGCCAGCTCGACGCCCGTCCCGCCGCGGACCGGGCGCTGGCGGAACGTGCCCCACGCGCTGCCGTTGGACCAGAAGAACCTCGCCGGCCTGTCGGCGGCGGCGAACTGCACGGCCGCGTCGGCGGCACACCAGCGAAAGCCCGTCAGCGCCAGCACGGCCCCCCAGCTCGCCATCGCCCGCGCGTAGTGGTGCCCGCATTCGGCCTCGTCGAAGGGGTTGCGCTTCCGCCCGTCGTGGCGGTCGCGGATTGCGCGGATGATCTCCAGCCCGGCTGCGGTCTGGCCCTCGTAGAGCATCCCGACGGCCGCGGCGTGCTCGAAGCCCGTCATCGCCTCGGTGAAGTAGGGGAACGGCAGGCGGGGCCGCCGCCCGCGCGGGTAGGTGCACATCAGCACGGCCCGCTCGCCGGCTGTCGCGTAGGTGCGCATGCAGTTGAAGTGCCCCGTCATGCGACGGAAGTTGTGGTGATGCACGGCCCGCAGGGCCCTGCGGACGTTGCCCGCCCGCAGCAGGTGCCCCAGCCCGCAGACGTGGGCGGCCACCTGCCCCACGAGCTGGTCGACCAGGCAGCCGGCGCCGAGCTGGAAGTCGTCGCGGTCCGGGCGCGTCCCCGTCCAGGCGCCGGCGCTCAGCCCGTCGGCGATGGGGCCGGCGCCGCCCGGCAGGCGGACCTCGTGCTCGTAGTATTCGCCGTTGAACAGGTGCTCGTCGATCCACCGGCTGCCGCGCTCGAAAAGCCCCCGGCAGCGGTCGGCGAAGTCCGCCTCGCCGAGCCGCCGCGCCATCTCCTCGGCCGCGCGCAGTGCGCCAAGGTACCACCCGCCCATCTGCGGGTTGGGGCCGAAGTACTCCACGTCCATCGTGTTGTGCTGGCAGCCTTCCATGACGCCGTCGGCGTCGGCGTCCCAGCCGCCGCGGATCCAGCAGAACTCCATCGCCCGGCGCACCGCCGGCCACAGCTTGCGCAGCCAGGCGTCGTCGCCGCAGAGCTGCCAGTCGCGGTAGGCCTTGAGGACGCAGCCCATCTGCCCGTCGCCGGCGGCCAGGGCGTGCTCCGCCGCGCGCCCCAGCGGCAGGTTCACGCGGAAGCTCATCCGCCCCCGCGCGTCGGTGGCGTGCAGGAACTCCACCTCGCGCATGGAGCGCGACAGGTCGCCGAACAGGAAGGCCGTCGCCTGCTCGTAGTTCCACACGTGCGTGCAGGAACCGTGGCAGCAGCCGGAGCGGTCGTTGCACCCCTCCCACCCGAACAGCCTGCCGTCGCCCGTGCGGAAGCACGTCTGCGAGCGCAGCGTGGACAGGTTGAACAGGGCGGCCTCCTTGACCTCGGCCGGCAGGTCGGCGGCGCAGAAGCTGCGCACGAACGACACCGTGCGGGCCTCCAGGCGCTTCAGGTCGGCCGCGGTGCGCTCGGCGGCGTCCCAGGCGTCGGCGTAGCGCGTGGCGTACCAGTTGCCGATGCGGTCGGCCTCGCAGCGACTTCCGCGGCACCGCGGCGTCCACGTGGTGCGGTTGGGGAAGTGCCAGGCCAGCAGGAACGTGACGGCCCTGGCCCCCCGCGGCGGCACGGCCAGGCGCACCGCCAGCGAGGCCATGGGCATTGCGGCCGATTCGCCGGCGCAATCGTTCAGCCGGCCGTCGGCGGCGAAGTCCTCCCAGAAGTCCAGCAGCGCCGCGCCCCAGCGCCCCATGTCGCGCCAGGCGGTGCGGAACGTCACGCCCGCCCGTGCCGTCGTGGCCAGGGCGATCGTGCCCCACTGCTCGGCGGCCGCGTCCACGCCGTCGCTCCGCAGCAGCAGGCCGCGCACGGCCCGCCCGCGGCGGAACTCGTTGCGGTTGCCGTCGGTCCGCCCGCTTGAGCCGTCGGTGCCGATGAAGTTCGGCAGCGAGCCGCAGACCGCCGCCGCCACCGCCCGCCGCGCGCGGTTGACCAGGACGAACCGCAGCACCGCGGCCGGAATGCCGCTGGCCTCCGCGTCGCCCGGCACAAGCGGGTTGAACGCCTCGATCCGCACGGCCAGCGGCACGGCCGGGTCGGAAAGCAGCACCTGCGCCAGCGGGTAGGCGGCCGCGAAACGGCAGTCGCCGAACCGCGGCAGGCCGTGGTTGGGCGCCGTCGAGCCGCTGGCGCCGGCGTATTCGTGCAGCTCCAGCGGGCCCTCGATCAGCCGCGCCACGGCCGGACAGCCGTGCGCGCGGGCCCACAGCACGAACCCCGGCCGGCAGTTGCGTCCGCCTTCGGGCGTGAAGCCTTTGGCCGGCCGGTTGACGATCTCCCAGTCGCGCAGGTCGCCGCGCCCGCCGAGGCTCACCGTCCCCGTGCCGATGCCCCCCAGCGGCAGGGCGATCCGCGACAGGTGCTCGCCGTCGTAGGACCGCAGGACCGGCCAGATCGGGTTGTGGCGCAATGTACCCATGGCAACACGCAGAGCTTGCCCCGCCGCCGGCAACTATCGCATGTTGGCGGCGATGGCCTCGGCCATCTCGCGCGTGCCGACGGCGGTCGGGTCGTCGCGGTGGGGCTTCATGTCGTACGTGACGGATTTGCCCTCGGCGATGACGGCGGCGACGGCGGCCTCCAGCGCGGCGGCCGCGGCGGCCTCGCCGAGATAGTCCAGCATCAGCATCCCCGACAAGATCAGCGCGGTGGGGTTGACCTTGTTCAGCCCCTTGTACTTCGGGGCCGAGCCGTGCGTGGCCTCGAAGACCGCCCCGGCGGCGCCGATGTTCGCCCCCGGCGCCACGCCCAGCCCCCCCACAAGCCCCGCGCACAGGTCCGACAGGATGTCGCCGTAGAGGTTCGGCAGCACGATCACGTCGTACAGCTCGGGCTTCTGCACGAGCTGCATGCACATGTTGTCGACCAGCCGCTCCTCGCCCTCAATGTCGGGATATTCGGCCGCCACGGCCTCCGCGACGGCTTTGAACAGGCCGTCGGTGTGCTTCATGATGTTGGCCTTGTGGACGTAGGTGACCTTCTTGCGCCCGTGCCTGCGGGCGTGGTCGAAGGCGAAGCGGACGATCCGCCGGGTGTTTTCCTCGCTGATGGGCTTGATGGAGATGCCCGTGGTCCGCGGGCCGGTGCGGATCTTCCTGTCCGAGGCGATGCGGTTGATGAAGGCGATCAGCTCGGCCGTCTCGTCGCGACCGCGCTCGAACTCCACGCCGGCGTAGAGGTCCTCGACGTTCTCGCGGACGACGACCAGGTCGATGCCCTCGTAGCGGCTGCGGACGCCGGGGTAGCTCTTGCAGGGGCGCAGGCAGGCGTACAGGTCGAGCGTCTGGCGCAGCGCGACGTTGACCGAGCGGAAGCCCGTGCCGATGGGTGTGGTGATGGGGGCCTTGAGCGTGGCGTCGGTGGCGCGGACGGAAGCGAGCGTCTCTTCCGGCATGGGCGTTCCGGCGCGCCCCATCACGTCCACGCCGGCCTCGCGGACGGTCCAGTCGATCGTCCCGGCCCCGTCCGTCGCGGCCAGCGCGGCGTCCACGCACAGCCGCGCCGCCTCGGCCAGCTCCGGCCCCGTCCCGTCGCCGGTAATCAGCGTCACCGTGTGTCTGCCGGGCATCGCTCGCTTCCTTCCCGTGGGCAAGGGGCGGAAGTCTACCGGCCCGCCCGCCGCCGGTCAACCTCGCCACAGGCGCCGGGCAGCCATTGACTGCCCGCCGGGAATGGAGTAGCAGGTGGAGCGTCAGGAGAGGCAAGTGACCAGGCGCGAATACGAAGGGCGGACCGAACTGCGCAAAGCCGGGCTGCACCGCCTAGCAGATGCCGAGGCGCTGCGGGATGCGGGGGCAGCCCATACGCTCTGTGCGAAGTACCTTGCAGGCTACGCTGTCGAGTGCGGGTTGAAGACGATAGCCATGGAAGTATTCGGCGTTTGGACCCTGACCGAGCTGGCCGACCGGCTTGGTGTAGGCGAAGATGACCTGTTCCACCACGGACTGGAGGCCCTGGCGAGCAATCTGCCGTTCTTTGGTAAAATGCAGAAGAGCGAAATCTGGCGCGACTTCACCTATGTCAACCAGTGGCGGCCTTCGTGGCGATACAGTCCCGTCAGATCGTCAAGGGACGCGCAAGCGTTCATTGAGGCCGTGAAGAAGGTGCGCCGTTGGCTGGACGTCAACCGGGCGTGACGCAAAGGGAAGGTGCAGGATGGAACAGCAGGTGCAGAGAGACAGGGCGGAGATCAAGGATGCCATCGTGCGCGCCCTCCGCAAGCAGTTCCCCACCGACACCATCGACGTGTCCGACGGGTACAAAGAGAACATCCATGTCATGGTTGTGTCTCGGCGCTTCGACGACTTGCCCGAGAAGGCCAAGCACGACCTGCTGTGGGAGATCATCGACACCGACACCGACCTGTCGGATGAGGAAAAGGGGCTGATCAGCCTGCTGTATCCCATCAGCCCCAGCGAGATCCGGTAGCGCGGATTCCCTCGCTGCGGGTCGACCTCGCCGGGGCGGCGTCACTTGACCGGCGGGTGCATGCGCTGGAACAGCCCGGCCAGGCGCGGGCGGGAGCCTGTCGTCTCCTTCAGCACCTGCTCGATCCGCAGTCGCGCCTCCAGCGACAGGTCGCTTCGCCTTGCGGCCGCCTCCATCCGCAGGCGGAACGTCGCGAAGTTCTTCCGCAGTTCCTCGGTGGCCTTGTCGCGGACGCGCCAGCGGTAGTCGTCCAGCAGCTTGAGGATCTGGCTGAACGCCTCGGCCTCGGCCCTGTCGGCCTGGCCGGTCGGCGCGAACGGGTCGCCGTCGTACACGAGTGTGCAGCGCCAGCCGATCAGGACGCGCCGCCCGGCGTCGTCGAACCGCGCGCGGAAGCCGGAGCTGCTGTGCAGGACCGCCCAGTTGTCCGTCGTGACGTTGTACTCCAGCATACCCACGCCGTCGGCGGCCATCAGCATCCGGTCGCCCCGGATCATCCCCGGCGTGCCCCGCACCGGATGGTGGCTGAACGGGTCGGTCAACGGGCGCCACGCGCCGCCCTCCTTGACGTACACCGCCGCCCCGAACGAAGAGACCTTGCCCGCCATGGACAGCCGCCAGTCGCCCCAGGCGAACGAGAAGTCCTCCCACGGCTCATCGGCCACGAGCTTGTCGGCGCCGGGGTCGTAGCGGAGGTTGTGCTTCTCGGTCCAGACCCACAGGCGCCCGCCCGGCGAGAGGGCAAGCTGCGGCATGAACCCGCCGGCGATCCCGCGCTCGCAGGGGTAGAGGTGGATCTTGCCTTCGCCCGTCGCCTCGAAGCGAGCGGCGTAGAACTTCTCGGGCGTCTCGTTGTAGGTCCGCATCGCGCCCCACCACGTGCCGTCGGGCGCCGGCACGCTCGGCCCGCCGACCATGTTCGGGGCGGGCATGGTCAGCAGGAGCTTCTGCCCGCCGCCCGCGACCTCGTAGTAACGCCAGTAGTTCTTGCCGCGGTCGGATTCCTGTCGCCAGAGATGGCGGACGGCCGCGGCGGCGGGCGGGCGCACGGCCCCGGCCGGCGCCGGCGCGCGGGCAGGCGGCGCGAAGTCCGCCGCCCGCGGCGCCACCACGCGCCACGTCTCGCCCTCCAGCCGCTCGTTGCCCAGCCACAGGCGCCCGCGCGGGTCGCGAACCGGCACCGTGCCGACCAGCCGGTTCCACTCCCGCGCCGGCACGGGCGCCTTGAACGCCGAACGCGGCGAGACCAGCGTGTAACTGAGATCCCACGGGTCGCCGCCGGCATTCAGCGTGAGCAGGCAGTCGTCGCGCATGTCCAGGGCGACGGTATTCGGCTCCGCGGTCAGCCTGCCGCCCGCCGCCTCGTACAGACGGACCAGCCCCGTACGAATCTTGTTGCGCTGGCGAACGAGGCAGTACGTCCTGCCGCGATGCTGCATGTCGGACATGACGGAGGCGAAGGGTTCCGGCTGCCCGTAACCGGCGGCCGCACTGCCGTCGAGCGGCTGATGCAGGGCCCAGGGGCTGTCGCGGCCCGCGACGGCCGGGACGTGGAGCAGAAAGCCGTCGCTCAGCGGCACGAAGCGCTGGTAGGCGGGCGTGGCCACGGCGACGTTCCACGCGTTGCCGTCCCAGGTGCGAATGACGGAGCCCGGCCGGCCGATCTCATCGTCGCTCAGGGCGTGCAGCTTGCCCGCCGGGCCGAAGCCGATCTGCCACACCTGCCTGCCGGACGGCGCGGGCAGGCGCCGCCACCCGGCCGACGGCCGGTAGAGATAGATGCCGCCCATTTGCACGGCGCAGCGCCCGTCCTCGGCGGCCGCCATGTGCTCGACGAGGCAGGTGTCCAGCGGCAGCCCGTCCAGCGGCGTGAAGACCGTCAGCTTGTCGGTGTTGGGGTCGCATCGCCAGATCTTGGCGGCGGAGAAGAACCAGAACCCCCCGCGCGACAGCGCCGCCGCGAAGTTCACGTCCTCCCAGCAGGGACAATACCATCTGCCCCCCGCCCGCTCGCCTACCGCCGGCGCCGCGGCGCGCAGGGCGGCGCCGCCCGTCGCCAGCGTGACGGCCACGGCGGCCAGAACCGAACATGACCGGCTCATCCGGTTCTCCCTTGCTTCACTGTTCGACGCGCCCGTCGTGCGGCAGTTCCCGCCCCGCCCGGCGGATCGCTACCCGCTCCCCAGCCGCTCGACGACCACGCGACGCATCACGTCGCGGGGGGCGGGCCGGCCGGTCCAGAGCTCGAACTGGGCGGCCGCCTGGTTGATGAACATCTCCAGGCCGGTCACGCAAACGCACCCGGCCTGGCGGGCGCGCTTCAGCAGCAGCGTCTCGACGGGATTGTAGATCGTGTCGAAGACGACGCGCACGGCGGGCGGAATGGCGGGCAGCGGGCAGGAGCCGAAGTCCGGGTGCATGCCGACGGAGGTGCAGTTGATGACGATCTCCTGGGCGATGCGTGCGAGCGTCGCCTCGTCGGCGGGCGCGGCGCGGCAGGCGAACTCCGCGGCGAGCTTCTCGGCCCGGCTGACGGTGCGGTTGTAGATGGTCACCTCGGCGCCGTAGTGGACGAGCGCGGCCACGATCGCCCGCGCCGCCCCGCCGGCGCCGAGCACGGCGACGGATCGCCCCTTGAGGACCGCCGCACGGAGCCGCGGCGTGTCGCCGCGGATGCCTTGAAAAATAGGGACGCACCCTGTTTTCCCGCCGCCTGAAGGAAGGCTGTCCGCGAGGGGACCAGTTTCTGCGGCAGAAAAATAGGGTGCGTCCCTATTTTTCAGCGCCGCGCACAGTGCGTCGATGGCGGCGGCGTAGTCGGTGTTGTCGCCGCGAAGCTCCCCGCCTGGGCCGATGGTGATCGTGTTCACCGCGCCGATCCGCCTCGCCAGCTCGTCGCAGCGGGCAGCCCCCACGTACGCCAGGGCGTTCTCCTTGTGCGGGATCGTCACGCTCAGCCCGCGCCAGCCCAGCCACGCGCGCGACAGGATGCCGTCCATCAGCCGCCCGAACGCCTCGCGGCCGGGGGCGACCAGCAGCGGAAGGTAGACGCCGTCGACTCCCGCGGCGGCGAAGGCGGCGTTGTGAATGGCCGGACTCATCGAATGGCCCACGGGGCAGCCGACGACGCCGAAGACGCCCGTGGCCGGGCCGAGACTGTCCCAGCGGTAGAGGCGTTTCATCTCGTCGAGTGTGGGCTGGCCGGGGGCCGACTCGGCCCCGTGGGCGAGTGCGGCGAACGTGCCGAACGCGCCGAGTTTTGCGGCCAGGACACGGCTGGCGATTCCCGCCTCGCCCATGGCGAGGGCGAGCGTGCTCCGCCGCGGCGAGAGGTTCCGCACCACGTCCAGCGCGCGGAAGGCGTCTTCGGGTCCGGCGGCGGCGAAGGCGACCTTGACGACGGCGGGACCGGCGGCTGCCAGACGCGCGACGATGTCGTCCAGGTCGGCCGGGCACTTTTCGAAATCGTGGTGGCTGAGGATGAGCTTCGCCCCGTGCGGGCGGCTGGCGGTCGGCACGTCGCCTTCGACGTCGATCCACTCGGCCCCGGCGTCGGCGGCAAACTGCAGCACCCGCAGGCGGGCGGACTCGTCGCCGTCGTACAGCCCGCCCTGCCGCACCGGGCGGAACGTGACGATCGCCTCCGGGCGCGGCGCCGCCAGCAGGGCGCGCAGCTCCTCGGCGTCCGGCGGGCGGGCGAGGAAGTCGAGGCGCAGCTCGACGGCGTCGGCGCCGGCGCGCGCGGCGCGCTCCACGTCGCGCCGCATCGCGGGCACGCCGTCGCGCGGCAGCGAGCAGATGAGTCTGGTCCTGTCTGTCACGTCGCCCCGTTTCGCCGGCCCGCCGGTCAGCGCCGCCGCTTCGGCTTGTTCGCCCCGTCGATTTCCTTCTTCGTCGGCGGGCGGATGGCGGGCATTTTCGCGGCCGTCGCCACGCGATTGAGCGCGGCGATGATCTCCACGCCCGCGAAGGCGGTGGTCGTCTCGAAGGTGCTCTGCGCGTCGGCCGCCAGCTTGCACCGCGCGGGGTGGACGTACTGGCGGGCCGGCTGGTAGCGCAGCTTGCCGCCCGCCCGCTTCAGCACGTCGTACAGCCGGGCGGCGCGGTCCTTGTCCATCCGCGCACACCCGGCGGAGATGGCCGACAGGATGTCCAGGAACACCCCCGAGCCGCGGTGCTCTGCCTGGCCCATCCATTCCACGAGCAGCTCGTCGTCGGTGGCGTCGCCGGCGCGGAGCATGGCCTGGAAGCACCTGGTCTCCAGGCCGCCCACCAGCTCGTTGTGCCGGGCGACGCGCTGGTCGCGCTGGAGCTTTGTCAGGGGGCGCTTGCCGCCGGCGGGCTGCGTGCCCGCGGCCTGCCCGCCCGTGTAGCGAGCGAAGGGCTGGTAGTCGTCCTTCACCGATTCGCGGATGCCCTTGATGGCCGGCACGACGCCGCGGACGAGCCCCACCTTCGCCATCAGCACCTGCCGCACGAGCCTGTCGGCGGCGTACAGGCCGTTGGGGTCCCTCAGCCGGATCGCCCGAAGCGCCGCGGCGAGCACGGGGGCCGATGCCTCGTCAAACGTGGTGGCCTTGAGGTCCCTCTCGACGGGGGGGTCGACGGGCAGGCCGGCCATCCATTGGCCGCCGCTTTCGCGCAGGCGGGCGACGAGCGCGTCGATCTGGTCGCGCGAGAAGGACGGGGCGCCCGCCGACGCAGGGACCGCGCCGGCGCCGGGAGGCAGCGCCAGAAGGCAACCCACAAGCAGCGATCCGGTCATGGACGGTTCTCCGCGCAGCAAAGCGGGCGTCATCGACGCCCGCCTATTCTACTCTCTGGCCGCGGGGCCGGCGCTACTTCGTGAAGTCCTTGAGCTTCTTGCCCAGCTTGCCGACCACGTCGGCCGAAATCACCATCACCCCCGGCACCGTGGAGGCCGTCGCGTAGCGGTCCTTGGTGGCCGTCTGCCCGGTGTTGGAGACGGTCAGCGAGGTCTTCTTGCCGTCGCGGTCGGTCAGCTCCAGCTTCAGCCAGGGCTTGTCGAGGCCGTACTTGGCTTCGTCGCCGCCCTTGTTGGTGAGGAATCGCTCGGCCTTCAGCTCTTTGATGTCCTTGAGGAAGCTGATGACCTTCTCGGCGTCGATCTTGACGTAGGGGTCGGCGACGTACTTCCAGGCGTCCTGCTCCTTGCGGAGGTCTAGCGTCTCGTCGCCGCTGGCGAGCTTGACGCCGCGAGTGTGGTCGGGCTCGATGGTCCAGACGACGCGGGAGCGCAGCTCGCCGGCCAGATCGTCGTAAAGGCTCGGCGCGAACTCGCCCACGGCCACGATGTCCTTGCCGTCCACCCAGGCATAGGAGTGCAGGCCGATCTTGGCCACCGTCACCTTGTAGGTGTGGCTGATCGGTTTGGGCGCGGGCTTGGTCGCCGGCTGGGTTGTCCGCGTGGTCGGCTGGGTCGCCTGGGTCGTCGGCTCGCTGGTCGGCTCCGGCGGGGGCGGCGTCTCGCTCGTGAAGACCACCTGCATGATGGCCGCGGCGCGGGCGTACTGGTCCGGCGCCTGCCTGGCCAGCGCGACGACCTTGTCGGCCTTGAGGCTCTCCAGGTGGTCGATGACCTTGTTGAGCTGGTCCTTGTCGGCCGGGGCGGCCAGCGGCGCGCTGAGCTTCCAGTCGCCGTTGGGGTCGCGGGCGAGGTTGAACGTGCCGTCGGTGCGGCGCAGCTCCAGGCCGACGACCTTCGCCTCGGCGGGCAACTTGAAGAGCTGCGGATCCCAGTAGGTGGCGCCCTCGGCCAGCAGGTCGGCGCATTCGCTCGTCGGCACGACGGCGACGGACCGTGCGGCGGCGGTCTTGACGAACGTCATCTCGCCGCTGGCGCTGCGCCCGCCGACGATGAGCGTGACGGTCTCGTTCTGTCCGGCCAGACGCAGTGCGATGGTGGCGGCGGGCTTGTCCAGCCCGTAGACCTCGGGGGCCAGCGCCTCGTCCTTGAACTCGGCGGCCTTGAGGGCGGACATCTTGTCCAGCAGCTTCTTGACGGCGTCGGCGCCGGCAGGCCCGGCCAGCGGCGATGTCATCCGCCACGTCCCGTCGCTCTTGGCCAGCGCGACCTTGCCGCCCGGCAGGGCCAGGTCGATGCCCGTGACGGCGTCGGCCTGCACGTCGAGGACCTTCTTGTCGCGCAGGTCGCCCAGCGCGGGGCCGAGGTCCTTCAGCAGGTCCTTGTCAACGGTGAACACTTCGGGCGAGTCGGCCAGCTTGGCGTAGAGCTTGTCGCCCAGTCGGCTGCGGCCGCCCAGCGCCAGCACGTATTTCGGCCCGGGCTTGGGCGGGGCGGGCTTGCTGGTGGCGGTGGTCGGCGCGCTGGCGGGCGTCTCGGCCTCCATCTCCACCTCGACGGTGAGGACGGGCTTGTCCAGCCCGTAGGGCGCCAGGTCGCTCGGCGGCTCGGGCAGAAACTCGCTTGCCCGCAGCGAGGCCACCTTGTCGAGGACCTTCTTGACGGCGTCGGCGTCGGCCTTGGCCGAGACGGGCTGGATGATCCCCCACTTGCCGTCGCGCTTGACCAGCTCGTAATTCTGGCGCCCGCTGACCTTCAGGGCGACGATCTTGTCGCTCTTGAGGTCCAGCACGGTGTTGTCGCGGAACTCGCTGAGCGGGCGGTCGAGCTTGTAGGCGAAATCGACCTTCACCACGCACGGCTTGCCCTCGCCGACGGCGACGTAGGTCTGGTCGGACTCCATCGGCCGCGGCAGACCCACCAGCAGCTTCTGCGTCGTTTCCTTGCCGTCGGAGGCGCGATACACGGCCGTGAGGGTCCAGCGCGGCTTGTCCAGGCCGCTGGTGGCGGCGCTGACGTCGGCGGCGGTGCCCTTGAGGTCCTTGATGCTGTCGGCGATGCCGTCGACGCGCCAGCCTTCGGCCGAGCCGCGGATGGGCTGTGTGATGCGCCACTTCTCGTCGGTCTTGTGGAAGACGATGGTGCGGTCGGGGCTGGCGACGGTGAGGGCGACGAGCTTGGCGCCGGCGGGGGCTTTGAGGATCTGCTGCTCCTTTGGCGTTTCGGCTTCGGTGGGCTTCCGGCGGAACACGTCGCTGCTGGTGAGCACCACGAACAGGACGCACAGCAGCAGCAGCGCGCCGAGGACGATGGCGGTTTTCGGTTTCATCGCTCTTGAACTCCCAGGATGTCTGACCGGTCGGACCTGTCAGACCCGTCGGACGGGTCGGACGAGTCTGGTCTCATCGCCGCCCTACGAGCGGCGGCGCCACAGGACGATGCCGCCGATGCCGACGACCGCCGCCGGCAGCAGCACGCAGTACAGCACCACCAGCGCGTATTTCAGCGCGGGGGCGATCTCCCGCATCGTGGCGGTGGCGGGCCCGGCCGCGATGAGGTTCCTGCGCCCCACCAGCCAGTAGACGCTGTTGATGACCAGGTCGGCGTTGGCCCGCGGCGGGTCGGTCACCGAGATCGTCCCGCGCGTGTCGAACACCGGCACGGGGCTGTCGAGGTAGCCGTCCATCATCGAGCTGCCCACGCCGAGCACGACAACCCGCGCGGGCTTGACGGAGCCGTTGGGGTCGGCGGCGCGGCTGGCGGCGACGGCCAGGTCCATCGGCGGCTCGACGTCGCGCCCCACGTCGGGGAAGATGTAGCTTCCCGCCCCGCCGCGGATGAGCCGGTCCAGCCGCTCGATGTTGCTGGTGGCCCACGTGGCCTTCCAGTGCGCCGGCACGCGAAGGATGGTCTCGACCTGGACGCCCTTGGGCGGGGCCTTCGGCTCGCCGCGGGCGTCCTTCGTCCGCTGGATCGGGCAGCAGAACCGCCACAGCACCCGCTGGTCGGTCAGCGGTTGGCCGATCGGCTGGTCCGTGAAGGCGTTCAGCGACAGGAAGCGGAACCGCTGCGGGTCGAACTTGTAGCGCCCGGGGTTCTGCTCGTCGGTGACGGCCGGAATCAGCAGGCTGTCGGTGCGGGGGTCGATGCCCCACTCGTCGCGGAGGTAGCTGGCGTAGGGGTAGTCCTGGGGTGCCGGCGGCATGAACATGTTGGCCTGCCGCGGCCAGAGGAACGTGCCCAGGAAGATCGCCGGCGTGCCGGCGTCGATGGCGTCGGTGACCTTGCGGGCGTACTCGGGCTTGAAGCTGGGCAGGGGCATCTGCTGCGGCTGGAAGGGGTTCTGCTCCTGCGGCGGCGGGGGCGGCAGGACCAGCAGCACCTTCGGCGGCGGAGTCCTGTCGGCGGAGCCGCCCTCGTCGTCGGCGGGCATGTTGCCGTCGAGGTTCCACTCCTTCACCCGGAAGTTGCAGTCCTCCAGGCGCTGGCGCAGCGTCGAAAGCGACCGCAGCGGGATGTCGCCCTCCGGCACCATGCGGGCCATCTGAGGGGGCATGTCCGGCCCGGGACCCCAGAAGGCGATGACCACCGTCGCGTACGGCTCGTTGGTCATGGCCATCAGCCGCGAGCCGATGGCCGAGTCGCCGTTGAACGTGCGCTGCTCGCCCTCCTCGGCGCCGGCCGGACCGAAGGGGCGCGACTGGAGCGGCCAGGCCTCGTCGAAGGAGATCACCCTGGCGGCCTTGTCGGTCTCCACCACGATGATGTTCTCGTGGGTGATGTCCTGGACGATGGAGGTGTCCTTGATTTCGGGCAGCTTGTCGGCCAGGGCGATGGCCTCCTTGAGGCGGGGCAGGATGGCCTGGAAGAGCTTGCCGTCGGCGGCGAGCTGGAGGATGTCTTTGCTGGCCTTGTCGACGCTGCCCAGCCGCGCCAGGGCGCCGGTGGCGATCTCGCCGGCGGCGGCCAGCTCCGCCTGCATGTGCGCCGCCCACGGGCGAAGCTGCTGGGCGATGTACTTGGCCTGGTACTCGCTCTTGGTGGCCTTGACGACGCCCTGGCCGTCGGCCGCCTCACCGGCCATGTTCTGCGCCTTCAGGGCGTAGTACTGGCTGACCGGCGCCGTCGCGCGCAGCCCCTCCTGGTAGAGGAACTCGAAGCGCATCGGGCGGATCATGCGGACCAGCTCGGCCTTGTCCTCGCCGGCGATGTTCTCGATCTGTCTCGACGCGGCCGCCGCGAGCTGCGCGGTGCGTTTGGCGGCGGCGATGAACTTCTCCATCGCCTCGGTGGGCTTGTCGGGCGCCGGCGCGCCGGGTTTGCCGACGGCGGCGGCCATCTCCTTCGCCGCGACGCCCACCTGCTCCACGGCGGCCAGCGCGACCTTGCGGTTCTGCTCGTCGCCGAGGGCCTTGGCGACCTCGTTGAGCCCCTTGATCGCGTCGGTGAGGCCCTCCAGGTCGTCCTTCAGCGGGCGGAGGCCCTCTTTGGCCTCCCGGACCAGGTCGGCGTAGTCGGGCAGCTTCGTTCCGGCCAGGCCCCCCATGCCCTTGTCCACCTTCTCGACGGCCTGCTCCAGGCGCCGGGTGCCCTTGACCAGCACGTCGGCGGTCTGGGCGGGCACGCCCCAGAGGTTCAGGAAGCCGTTGGGCTCCTGCCCGCGCCACTCCGCGCGGGCCTTGTTCAGCGTGGCCAGCAGCTCCTTGGCGTCGGCCTGGTACTTCTTGAGAAACTCCACGTGCTTCTTCGCCTGCCCGCCGAGCTTGTCCTGCAGCCGGCGGATGAACGCCGCCTTGTCGCTGTCGTTGGTGATGTTGTTCACCTCGACCTTGCGGCCGTAGACCTTCGCGTCCTCCAGCAGCTCCATCACCCGCTCGCGCCGGTCGGCGGTCTTCTTGGCCTTGTCGGTGGAGGTGTAGACGACGGTGAAGGTGAGCTTGCCGTTGATGCCGGCCAGGACTTTCCGCGTCCGCTCGCTCAGCCCGTAGCGCCCCAGCGTCTCCATGGAGCGGTGGTAGTAGCTGCCCTCCCTCTGCGAGATGAGGTTGACCACCAGCACCAGCGCCGCGGCCACGGCCACCGTGGCGACCACCATCGAGCCGAATCGCAGGCGGCTGACCGGGGCCGACGCGGCCACCAGCAGCCCCACCACCGGCACCGTCAGGACCACCATCGGCACCAGGACGGCCACCATGGGCGCCAGGTCGGGCCACCAGGCCGGCTGGCCCCAGATCACCACCGCGACCAGCGCGGTGATCTCGGCCACCAGCGCCACCAGGTAGAAGGCCAGCAGGAACCGCTGGGCCCAGACCTGCTTGAGCAGGAGCTGGACGCTGACGCCGACGGCGGCGGCGAACAGCACCGCCCAGCCGACCAGCATCACCAGGCCCTGGAAGGAATGGACCTTGGTGAAGACCATCAGCAGGACCAGGAAGGCGGTCATCAGCGCGCCGAGCACGCCCGCGGCGCCCGCCGCCGGCCGCGCCAATGCCTCGTTCAACTGTTCCGTCGGTGTCGGGGCCGTCTTCATCGCCATCTTCGGCTCTCCAGCACCTTGACGCTCAGGAAGAGGAACAGCGCCGTGGTGCTCAGGAAGTACACCAGCCCGCGCGTGTCAAACACGCCGCGGGAGAAATACGTGAACCAGCGCATCGCGTTGACGTGATCGGCCAGGACGTCCCATGGCGCCACGGCCAGCCGCACCACAACGCCCGTCAGGATCGCCAAAAAGCCGACGATCACGATGCCGATGACCACCGCCACGAGCTGGTGGCGGGTCATGGCGCTGGCGAACAGGCCCACGGAGATGTAGGCGGCCCCCAGCAGCACCATGCCCACGTAGCCCATCGCCGCCACGCCCACGTCCGGGCGTCCGAAGGCCACCATCAGCCCCATCAGCAGCAGCGTGCTGGCCAGCAGAAGCAGGTAGAACGCGAAGACCCCCAGGAACTTGCCCAGCACCACCTGCGTCTCGGTGACGGGGCTGGTCATCAGCGTCTCGATCGTCCCGCTGTCGAACTCCTTGCTCAACAGCCCCATGGTCAGCAGGGGCACCGCCGCCACCATCAGCAGCGCCATGATGTGGAACAGCGGGCGCAGCGACGCCTCGCCGCCCACCTCCATGCTGCTGAAAAACAGCGCCGCGCTGGCCAGCAGGAACAGCGCCCCGATGATGTAAGCGATCGGCGAGACGAAGTAGCCCAGCAGCTCCCGCTTCGCCAACGTCAGTGTCTTGCCCATTGGTTCGCTCCTGTCCGCGCCCGGCCCCCCCGACCTGCTCGCCGGGGGCTAACCGGCCGCCCTTTGGGCGGCCTGCATGTTCTGCTGGTAGGTCACCTGCACGAAGAAGTCTTCCAGCGAGCCGACCGTGAGGCGCAGCTCGCGAAGCTGCCAATCCCTCGAGGCCACCAGGCGGTAGATCTCCGCCCGCCGGTCGGCCTTGCCGTCGCAGTCCACCGTCAGGCGCGTCCACTGCCCCACGCCCTCGGCGGTCACGTCCCTCACCCCCTCCAGGGCCTTGACCGCGGCGGCCATCTCCGGCCCCGCCGCCCCGCGCGCCTCCGCGATGATCCTCGCCGTGCCGGCCGCCTGCTTCCGCAGCTCGTCGGTGGAGCCCTGCGCGACGATCCGCCCCCCGCCGATCACCACGATCTGTTTGCACGTCTGCTCCACCTCGGCCAGGATGTGGCTGGACAGGATGATCGTGTGGTCCTGGCCCAGCTCCTTGATCAACTCGCGCATGGCGCGGATCTGGTTGGGGTCCAGCCCGATGGTCGGCTCGTCCAGCACGAGCACCGAGGGGTTGTGCAGGATGGCCTCGGCCAGGCCCACGCGCTGCTTGTAGCCCTTCGACAGCTCACCCACGCGCCGGCGCATCATGTTCTCCGGCTTGCTCAGCCAGCAGCGCTCCGCCACCCGCTCGACGGCGGCCTTGCGCGTCGCGGCCGGCACGTCCCGCAGCGCCGCCCGGAACGTCAGCAGCTCGCGGACGCGCATCTCCGGGTACATGGGCACGGCCTCGGGCATGTAGCCGATGCGCTGGCGGACCTCCAGCGACTGGCTCAGCACGTCGAAGCCGTCGATGGTCACCTTGCCCGACGTGGCCGGCAGGTAGCAGGTCATGATCTTCAGCGTGGTGGACTTACCGGCCCCGTTGGGGCCGAGAAATCCGACAATCGTCCCCTTGTCCACGTGGAACGAGACGTTGTCGACCGCCAGCACGTTGCCGTACCACTTCGTGAGGTTCTTCACTTCGATCATGGTTCGCTCCCGGCGTTTGGCGTTGGGTGGTCAGCGGCCGGCAACCGGCCCGCAAGCCGCACCCGCCCGGCCCGGCCCGGGCCTCGCCGCGGGCTGCCGCACGTTCTCATGGACTGTAATACGAACGAGCCGGACCATCGTTCAAGCCGTTTTGCCGCGCGCGGCGTCGGGCAACGCGCGGCCTGGCATCCTCTTGCCGTTCCGTCGGCGTCAATCGAGCTGCGTATTGTGCGCGCCGACCGCGGCGCAGTCAACCCGTCCGCGTGCCGCGCGGAGCGGCGGCGGCTTGGCGATATGCGCGCCGGCGGGCATAATGACCGGCAGCAAGGAGCACGGACGATGCGAACGATTTCCTGGGGCGTCGTCGGCTGCGGCGACGTCTGCGAGCGCAAAAGCGGCCCGCCGCTCTACCAGGTGCCCGGCAGCCGGCTGGTTGCCGTCATGCGGCGCACCCGCGACAAGGCCGCCGACTTCGCCGCCCGGCACGGCGTCCCGCGATTCTACGACCGCCTGGGCGACCTGCTGGCCGACCGCGACGTCGAGGCCGTCTACGTCGCCACGCCCGACGGGACGCACCTGGAGCCGGTGCTGGCCGCCCTGGCGGCGGGCAAGCACGTGCTGTGCGAGAAGCCCATGGCCGCCAACCGCGCCGAGTGCCGGCGGATGATCGACGCCGCGGCCGAACGGCGCGTCGTCCTCGCCGTGGCCTACTACCGCCGCTGCTACCCGAGCATCCTGCGGGCACGGGAGCTGCTGGCCGACGGGGCGATCGGGCGCGTCCGCCGTCTGTGGATCAACGACGAGTTCCCCGAAAGCCACCGCCTGGACCTGGTGCACTTCTTCTGCGGCGACGTGGCCGAGGCGTGGGCGACGACGGAGAAGCTGCCCCTGGGCAACAGCGCCGCCGTCGGCCCCGTGCTGCACTGCCTCGGCGCCGAAGGGGTCGAAAGCTGCACCCACCTGGGCTGGCAGGAGAAGCTCGCCCCCGAGGTGCTGGACTTCACCGGCGACGGCGGGCGGCTGGTGGTGGAGGACCTCAAGGCCGGCAAGCTGCTGCTGGACCGCGGCGGCAGGCGGGAGCGGTTGGACGTCGGCCCGCTGCGCTGGACGCACTGGGGGCTGGTGGCCAACTTCGTGCAGCACCTCAACGGGCTTGTGCCGCTGGCGTGCAGCGGCGTGGAGGGGCGCAAGAGCACCGCCATCCTCGACGTGGTCGAATCGCTGGGCCGCGACGGCACGCGCGTGAAGCCCGATTACTCGTAGCGGCCCCCAAGGAGCACCAGCCTCCAATCCGCAATCCGCAATCCGCAATTCCCCTCACGCTTTTTCCATGATCCTGTCCAGGTCCACGTGCTCGCTGACTATCCGCCGGGCCGCGGCGATCTTCGCGCCGTCGGCGGGCAGGATCTTCACCTTCAGCCCGTGGACGGCCGCGGCGGCGGTGTAGCTGTCGCTGTCCACCAGCAGCACCGGCAGGCCCGCCGCCTCGAAGCGGCGCATCACCAGCGGGTGCGGCCGCGTGCCGCCCGTCAGCAGCACCCCGCTCATCGCCGGACCCTTGTCCGAATCCACCACCGCCTCCAGCAGGTCCTCGCGGTCGCCGGGGGTGATCAGCAGGCAGCCGGGCTCCACGTACATCATCGCCCGCGGGGCGGCCATCGCGCCGACCACCACGCTGTCGAAGATGTTATGCAGCCGGTCCGCCCCGCAGAGCGCCTCGCAAGGCAGCTCCTCGAAGACGTGCTGCATCGTCGGGTTGGCCAGCAGCGGCTCGTAGGGAATGCAGCCCAGCAGGGCGATGCCCTTTCGCCCCAGCCCGGCCGCCACGACCTGGCGGATCTCCTCGAGCTTCTCGGGCAGGACCTTGTTGAGCACCACGCCGAGCATTTCGCAGCCGCGGTCGCGGAAGAGGCTCTCGTTGAGCATCACCTCGTCGATGGGCTTGCCGATGCCGCCGCTGGTGACGAGGATGACCTTGGCGCCGAGCAGTGCGGCCACGTCGGCGTTGGACGTGTCGAAGCAGCTCCCCACGCCCGCGTGCCCGGTGCCCTCGATGACGACGAAGCCTTTTCCGGCCGACAGGCGGGCGAAGGCATCGGCGATGCGCCGCGTGAGGGCCTCGCCCCGCGGGTGGCGGATGTAGTCGCGGGTGAAGCTGCGCCCCACCGTCACGGGGCTCATGTCGCCCAGGGCCGCGCCCGACGGGAAGATCGCGTTCAGCAGCGCCACGTCCTCGTCCACGCGCGCGCCGTCCAGCTCGACGTAGCGCTGCCCGACGGGCTTCATGAAGCACACCGGCGGGCGCCGCCGCTGAAACGCCGCCATCAGGCCCAGACAGACCGTCGTCTTGCCCTGGTCCTGCATCGTCGCGGCCACGAAGACCTTCTTGGGATTGTCGCCCTGCGCCATCGACCGCTCGACTCCTGTCCGACCCGCCCCGCCGAGGCACTCTACCCCGCCCCGCGGCCGAACTCAACCGGGCGAGTCAACCGGTCAACGCCCCGCCGCGGTATGCTACGATACGCCGCGTGACGGCCATCCTGGGCATCTCGGCGTTCTATCACGATTCTGCCGCGGCGCTGGTAGTCGACGGCCAGGTCGTGGCGGCGGCGCAGGAGGAGCGTTTCAGCCGGATCAAGCACGACGCGTCGTTTCCGGCGGCGGCGGCGGCGTGGTGCCTGGCGGAGGCGGGGCTGACGGCCGCCCAGCTCGATTACGTGGGCTTCTACGACAAGCCGCTGCGGAAATTCGAGCGCCTGCTGGAGACGTACCTGAGCTTCGCGCCGCGGGGGCTGCGGTCGTTCGCGGCGGTGGTGCCGGCGTGGCTGTCGCAGAAGCTGCGCGTGCCGCGTCAGATTCGCCGCGGGCTGGGCGGCGGGTGGCGCAGGCGGTGCGTCTTCGCCGCCCACCACGAGTCGCACGCCGCCAGCGCGTTCTATCCCT
>Ga0172363_10000808_pt1 | contig 24455 bp, 23 predicted proteins | sample LakKivs2_kivu2a2_FD_114541 | JGI IMG/M metagenome (GOLD analysis project Ga0172363, IMG submission 114541) | Sediment microbial communities from Lake Kivu, Rwanda - Sediment s2_kivu2a2 | ecosystem: Environmental > Aquatic > Freshwater > Lake > Sediment | place: Rwanda: Western Province, Lake... | reverse complement strand
TAAACTGTATCGTGTTTTAAAAGATAGGCCAGATTTTCCAAATCACCTAAATCATTAATAGCTACTATTTCTAAATTGGCTTCTTTAAAAGCCAGGCGAAAAAAAGCTCGACCTATCCTTCCAAAACCATTAATGGCAATGCGCATACATTTGAAAATTTTAAATTTTAAATTTTAAATTTTAAAACAATAACTTTCTTTCTTATTTGTTTAACGCTTCTACAATCTTTTCTCCAAATTCTTGAGCAGCAGATGGCCCATTGGCAGTAATGATTTTTCCATCCTGAACAACAGATTGATCTTCGTAAATAGCTCCATTATTTTTTAATATCTGAACAGCGCTTTTATCTAAGGGTGATGACCACACAGTTGCTGTTTTGTTTGCTAAAACTCCAGCTTTTGCTAAAAGGGCTGGCGCAATACAAATAGCTGCCACGATTTTATCATTTTTAACAAATTCTTGAGCTAATTTTTGGAATTCCTGATTATCTAATTCTTTTCCCATGCCTGAACCGCCAATAAAAATTATCACTTCATAGTTTTGAGGATTTACTTCACTGGGTAAAAGAGTAATTACGGCTTCACCGCCCTCAGTCCCTAAGGCCATTCCTTTTTGACTGCTAGCAGTTTCTATTAAATAACCAGCTTTTTCCAAAACTTCTTTGGTAACAAAGTATTCTTCATCTTTAAAATCCTTAAAAGCCACTACCATTAAAATTTTTTTCTCCATATTTTTAGAAGGAAAGGTTACGGTAGAAGAAGGAGAAGGAGCTATTGATTGCTTAGGTGAAAAAATGCCCAATGGAAGCCCCCATAACACCATTCCTAACAAGGCTAAAACAAGAATGATAGTATAAAAAACATTTTGCTTCTTCATTCCTCTAATTATACAATATATTTCTCATTTGATAAACAGCTATCCCAAAAGCCACTGCTACGTTTAAAGATTCTTTCTGGCCAGACATGGGAATTTCCAGTTGCCAGTCAGTTCTTTTTAAGATTTTAGAGGAGAGACCCTTGACTTCTGGGCCTAAAACCAGACCGATTTTTTCAGATGGGACCTTTTTTATCTGAAAAATATTTTTTGCATTTTCCCCTTGTTCCAAACTAATTAAAAAATAGCCTTCATTTTTAAGTTGTTCCAACAAGTGCCAGGTGTTTTTCCTTTTTTCCCAAGGAAGAAATTTTTCCGCGCCTAAGGCCACTTTACTAATTTTAGGGTTGGGCGGCGAGGGAGTGATACCGCAAAGATAAATCTTTGAAACACCGGCGGCATCAGCAGTTCTAAAAATAGCACCTACATTGTAGGTGCTGCGGATATTATCAAGAATAACCACTAAATTAAATTTATTCTGCATCTTTCTTTAAGCCTAAGAATTCTTCTAAAAGAGGTTTATTAAAACCAATGACAATTTTGCCGTCTATTTCAATAACCGGCACTCCCATTTGACCAGATTTTAAAATCATTTCCTGAGCTAACTTTTCATTTTGAGAAACGTCAATCTCTTCAAAAGGAATATTATTAGCTTTCAAAAAGTCTTTGGCAGCCTGACACCAAGGACACATTGGTGTAGAATAAACTTTCACTTGCATAATATTTTAAAATTAATTTTTTGAACTTAGAACTTTTTCTATCTCAGCTTTTAATATTTCATAAGACATTGCTCCTAAGTTCTCCCCTTTGTCATTAGTTATCATTTCATTATTAAGAAAACTTGTTGGCGTACCATTAATCTTGCTCCAAGCCCCTTGGGTATCATTTTGAACTAATTTTGTATATTTGCCAGATTCTAAACACAAAGTAAATTCGCATTCATCTAAACCTAATTCTTGTGCCGTTTTAATCAGATTATTTTTATTATAGATTTGAGTGTTATTAGTCTGATATCTTATCGTTGTAATTTTATCATGATATTCCCAAAATTTATCTTGATCGTTAGCGCAGCGAACTGCTTCTGCTGCCCACTGAGATTTATCACCTTCAAAAGCTATGTCTCTATAAAGCAATTTCGCTTTACCAACGTCAACATAATCTTTAATCATCGGCTTGATGGCTTCAACATAATAACGACCACAAAAAGGACATTGATAATCAGAGTAAACTTCTAATAAAACCAAAGCCTGGTCCTCACCTAAAGGTAAAATTTCTGTCATTTCTTTATTTTGAAGAGTTTTACCTTCACAAATCTGATTTTTTTCTGTTTTATTAAGAGAAATCAAATTTTTACCATAACCAACCAAAAAAGCAGTAATAATTAGAATAATAAGAAGAACAGTCCAATTAATTTTTTTCATAAAATAAATTAATTATTCTCTTTAAAATTTGAGATCTTTTATTCTATACATTAAAGAAAATTTTTGCAACTTTTAATTTACCCAGGAAACTAAATAATAGTTTTTCTTCCCTCTTTTAATCACTAAGTATTTGTTAAAAAGACAAATTGAACGAGAAATAATCTGATCAATTCTATTAAAAATCTGACCATTGATATTAATAATTTTATTCTGAATATCTTGTCTGGCCTGCCTTTTAGAGGAAGAAACACCAGCTTTAACTAACAAATCCACTAAAGGAATTCTAGTAATGTTTTTTATGCTAAAAGAGGGCACATCTTGAAAAGCTGTTTCTAATTCTTTTAAAGTTAAGCTTTTAATTTTCCCATAAAATAAAGCTCGAGAAATTTTTTCTGCTTCTTTGGCTTCCTTTCCTCCATGAACTATTTTTGTGACCTCGAAAGCTAAAATCTTTTGCGCTTTTCTTTCTTCTGGCTGCTCTTTTATTCCTTGAACTAATTTGTCTATTTCTTCTCGAGACAAAAAAGTAAAAAATTTTAGATAATTAATAGCATCGCGATCGTCTGTACTCATCCAAAATTGATAAAATTGATAAGGAGTAGTCAATTGAGGGCTTAACCAAATCGTTTCTGTCTCTGTTTTGCCAAACTTGGTGCCATCGGCCTTTGTTACTAAAGAAGTCGATAAGCCAAAGACTTCTTTATTTAATTTTCTTTTTACCAATTCCGCTCCAGCCGTAATATTCCCCCATTGATCGCTGCCGCCAATTTGTAATTCACAGTTATATTTCTCTGCTAAATGATAAAAATCAAAAGCCTGAAGCACCATATAGCTGAATTCAGTAAAAGAAATCCCGCTTTCGAGTCTGCTTTTAATGGATTCTTTGGCCAGCATATAAGGAACAGTAAAATATTTGCCGATATCTCTAAGAAAATCAATGGTTTTTACTTTCCCTAACCATTCATAATTATCAACAAAGATCACAGAATTTTTGGAAGTACTAAAAATATTTTTCACTTGTTCAGCAATTTCTTTTTTCCATTTTTTCACTGTCGCCAAAGAATTAAGAGGTCTCTCTGTTTTTTTACCACTCGGATCGCCAATTAATCCAGTTCCGCCGCCAATCAAAACAATTGGCTGATGATTAACCATTTGAAATCTTTTCAAAGTTATTAGATGCAAAAGATTACCAATATGCAAACTGCTAGCAGTGGGATCAAAACCACAATAAAGAGTTACTTTCCCCTTTTTCAATCTATTCTTTAAACCTTCTAAATTGGTAACCTGATTAATTAATTCTCGGTATTGTAAATCTTCCAAAATATCCATACTTTTCTCAATTTTACCATATCTTGACTCTAAATTCAAAAAAGAGAATAATATATAAGATCGAGTAAATTAAAATAATAAAGACCTAAAATAAAATAATATGAAAAAAATTCTAATTTTTACGTTAAGTATTTTGCTTTTAGCAAATATAGTAGCTGCGGCAAATAAACCAGTTAAGATTTCTACAACTGTTGGCGTTATTAAATCGATTGATATGAATAATCAATCATTTGTCATGGAAAAATCCGGTTTGATGAGATTCCTTTATGCCTTTATAGGACTATTTGGATCAAAAAAATCTACAGATATTACTGTCATCACTGCCACTGAAACTGAATTTAAAAAGAAAACTACTGAAGGCGTAGCAAGCGGAGCCTTCACTGATTTAGCTGTGAAACAAAGAGTTCAGGTTAAAGGTTCTTACACCACGGAATTAACTACTAGTAAAATATCTCTAAAAGCTACTAGCGTTTTCATCCTAACACCAGTTCAGGCAACTCCAAAAAAATGCCAAACAGATGCGGATTGTTCTTGGTGCGGAACTAATTGCCTTAAAAAAGAATCAGATAGAGTTTGTATTCAGATATCACCGCCAGAAGGATATAATTGCAAATGTGTTAATAGTGTTTGTAAAAAAGTACCAATTACTACTACCTCAACTTCAACTTCGACCACTAACATAATCGATAAAACTTGCCAACAAGCATGCATAGCTAAAGGACATATCACTGGAATCTGCCGTCAATGGACTGTAACCGCAAAAGCAAAATTCGGCTGTAATAAAAATGAAACAGAAATAGGACAAACCAGTGATTGCACGACTATTGTTAATGGACAACCATTGCTGGGTGTTGAAAAAACTTGCTGCTGCAGTAAAGGAGAGATTGAAACAACAGATTAATATAATTGCATTTAAAAGCGCCTTTTTGAGGCGCTTTTAAATTATTACTGAATCTAAATTAAATAAAATAGGGAGGGCATAGAATTATCTATACCCTCCCAGCCGAGGCGAAAAGTAATCGGGCGATTATTCAATACCCATTTCATTTGCACAATTCTCACAGACTTGCCCACACCCCTCCACATAATGTTTTCGTTGATCAATTGGGGTGCTTTTGAGATATTCCGTCTTTTTATGGCAAATAACACATTTTTCTATTTCTTCTTTCAACATCCTCTTCTGCACAGAAAATCCTTTACACATAACCTCTCCTCCTTTTTAAACAACTCTTCATTCATCATATCGCGAGCGGCCAGGTCAAAATTATGATTTTCAATTCTTTGCTCCATAATGATTCGCTTGGGCAAAAATTTGAGATAATAAATTTTGCCGAAAGCATTGCTTCTTCATTCTGAAAAAGAATTTCAGGACTTTTCTCAAGAGAAAATTCAAAACTTATCTCATCTCCTTGAAAACTTATTGTTATTTTGTGTTTTTCAGAATCCCAGATAATAGTTCCTCCTATCATTTTTATAAAATCATTCATCGGAAGAAATAAATCTTCGTTTACTATTATGGGAGCAATTTCTAGCTTTCCTAAATAAGATGATTCTCCTAATGGATCTCTCAGGTTGATGATGCAGAAATTATCATTAGCCTGAAACATAAAAGTAATTTTATACTTCTCTATTTCTTTTTCTTTAGCCTCCGTTTGCAAGACTAAAAATAGCAACAAAATTATCGCCCAGACAACAAAAACCTTTAATCCTTTCATTCAATAATCACCTCCTTAATTTATTAATATTAATTCTTTATTTATCATGAATATTCAACCTGAACTCAAGCCCCCAATTTTCAAATCCAAAACCCTGATATAGTTTATGTACTTTAGGCCTAGAATGCCTGCTAGTGGCAACAATTTTATAACATTTCTGTTTCTTTGTTTCTTTTATGACTTCATTAATTATTGCCGTTCCTATTCCTTTCCCTCTAAAATTCTCATCAACATAAACATCTTCTAAAAACCCAAAAGGCTGTTTGTGCAAGTCGTTATGGAGAATATACAGATAGGCTCTACCTACTTCTTTTTTATTAATTTCCGCAAAAAATTTTAGCCCTTTTCCTTCTACCATTTTCTTCTTAATCAACATAGAAATTTCTCCTTTCTTATATATTTTAAAGAACTAAAAACCCTATCATAGGGTCTATATATTATATCACTAAAATAAAATATCGTCAATGAATTATTGTATCAGTTAAGGGGAGGTCGTCGTGGTTGTTTCTTGAACAATCGGCGGAATATGGAGAAAAACTATTTTAGGAATTTCTGATTTTAATCCTTCACTGTCTTGAGCTTTAATACCAAAAAACACATCAAGAACGACACCAGGCAATCTTTTTGCTTTTAGATAATATAAATTATTTATGGATACTCGAAGTGAAAATCTATTTGTTTCTGGATTAAAAGTTGGTTCTCCTAAAACATTTTGCGATGAAGACCACTCCCAAGTTTGCCGCGTTAAATTATTATTATTTAAATCATCCCCTTGTTCGGCAAAAACATAATGAAGATCATATTTTAAAGTATCCTGAATATCTTGATCAGACGCTGATGTCCAAGAAAAAATTAAATTATTACACGAACCATCATCACATTTTGCCTCAAGATTTAAAATATTAGTTGGCTGATGATAATAATTTGAAGAATTAAAATAAAACTTAGCGTTATCATAAGCAATTAATTTTAAATAAGACCTTAAACTATTATCGTAGCCATAATAACCAATAGTTATGTATTGATCAGAAGCAAAATTCAAATCTTGACCATTAGTAGTTCCTGTAACATTAATTAGAAAATGATTATCTTTAGGTAATTGCCACCAATTATATGATAAACCTCGTGAACCGCCGGGCGCATGACACCAAGATTCGCTATTAGTAAAGACTAAAGCGCTTGAACCCCTAGTATAACCCTGACAATTAGGATAACTTACTATTAAAGCTGGGGTGTTTTCTAAACCCCAACTATCTTGACCTCCTAAATAATCTGTAGGGATACCAAAATTTGAGGAAGGATCGTCTAAATCTGAATGAAGATAAAATGCCATTGCTGTGAAAACATTATCAGTATAATTTGTTGGTGGAATAAAAGGATAAGAATTCGTTCTAAAATCAATAACAATTTTTGACGAATTTTCTTGAAAAGGGTGCCAAGAAAATTCAGTAATGTAAGGAATTACTGGAGTCTGAGTAATCGGTGGCTTTGTTGTAGTAGTCGTTGTTTCTTGAGAAAAACATTCATTAATTAGACCTTTCGGACTGGGGCAATTTAATAATTCAAAATCATCTTGATTATTATCGGTATCAATAGGCCCCAGGTCATTTATTTTCCGTTGTATACTTTGACCAGAATCAGGATTTAGGGCGCAACTACCCTCGCAGTCATTAGCTTCTCCACATCCTACTTTATCAACAATTTCTCTGTTAGGATTTTTCAAGATTATGGCATTGTTATCCGTAATAGAATAATTTGAAATTAAAATATCTGAAATTTGGGTATAAGTGCTTGAGGAATAGCTAATTAAAAAATAATCCATAGCAGCTATTGTTTTATTTTCTAACAAAGCAGCTGGTACCAAAGAGGAGAACTGTTCTCCTTCACTTGTTTTCTTTTGTAAATACCACCCTGTTAAATCAACTTCATATTCATTTGGATTAAAAAGTTCTATAAATTCATCGTAAACATTAGTTTTTCCGTCAGAAGACAAACCAGCAACCTTAATTTCATTAATAAGAATTTTTGGATAATTAGGTTTAGTTGTTGAAGTAGTAGTGGTTGTGGTAATCGTAGTTTGAGTAGTTGTTGGAGTAGTAACTGTAGTGGTTGTAGTTGTATTTGAAATATTAGAAGATCCACCAGAATTAACAAAAACATAACCATTACTATTTTCTTGCTTCGGTGTACCGTTAATTAAAGCGCTAGTCTGCCAAGTGAAATCTGATTTTCTTTCCATGGTTCTTTTTGAGATATTATCGCCAGCTGGCCAGCCTGGATCAGCAATCGCCCTATCCTGCAATTGGCAACTGCTATCAAAAAGTTCTAATTCTTCATTGGTGTTAGCTAAATTACCTACATAAAGAAAATCTGCCTTAATACCTAAAATACAATCATCATCCGTTCTCTCCAAAAGCAAGATTCGTCCGGGTTCCATTTTAGTATTTTGGGGGAAAATCATCTTTATTTGTTTATCCCGGTCAATCAACTGCCAAGAGGTAATATCTACTGTTATTGGAGACGTATTTTTAAGCTCTATCCATTCATTATCAGCGCTAACAGAGTTTCCCATCCAGGCGATTTCATTAATAATTATATTGTTTCTTTGAGGTTCTTGATTGGCTCCGTTTAGACACAACCCAGAAGAAAGAATTGTTGTAGTCGTAATTTGTTTTGTAGTAGTTGTGATTGGCTTTGTGGTCGTTGGCGGTTTAGTGGTGGTTGTGGTTTTTGTGGTTGTAGTGGTCGTTACTCGAAGTTTGGTAGTAGTAGTTGTAGTTACAGGAGTAGTTGAAGAAGATGAAATGCTGGGTTTGGCCGTAGAAACCACATTCTGATCGCTAATGTTATTAGGTATTTCTAGGGCAATGTAATCCGGTTGATTTTGAAAAATATCATCAATAAAAGAATTTACCCCCTGAATGGCAGCCAGAAAAATATTGTTTTCATTGTTTGCAATAAAACTTGGGTCTTTTTTATTTTTTTCCACTTCTTTGAAAAATAAATCTATAACTCCAGCGCTGATTAAAACTGCCTTTCTGGATAATCTTCGCCAGTAATCCTGGAGAACCAAATCATCTTCCAGGGAAAATATAGTAGGTCCGGAGGTTAAACGCCATCCTATATTATTTTTTAAAACGAGGACTAAATGAAATAGGGCTTGGTTTTCATCCTCTCCCAGAATATAGGTTATTATCCTACCGTCTCTGATTTCAGAAGTTTCCATCACGGGTTGGGGGAATTTATATTGAGAATTCAGGATTGTATCCGGGCTATAAAAATAATGATTGGAATAAGAGGAAATATCTTCAAAAAATTCATCGAGGGTATTTTTATAAACAACTTTAAAATCGCGAATATCTTTTCTCAGCTGCTCATAAAAAATATCATTGTCTTTGGCTGTGTATAATTCATAAGGACTGTTAGCGCTTCCTATGAAAAATATATGGATGTTCGCTCTAGTATGTTCTGGAACGCTCATATCCTGAATCAAATGCAAAACATGACCAAGCGACTTGAAGGCAAGCTCTTTATTCCCTTTTATATATTCGTAGATCGCCCTTTGCCAAGTAAAATTAGTTCGCGAGAAAACAGGACTTTTAGTAAGCGGACCTATCAGGGCCGTATAAAGAGGGTCGTAAACAGCCTGAACAAAGGGATTTTGGCTCCACTCTTTTGCAGTAAGCGAGGGAAAAACTTGCTCTATCCCATTTAATTGCCAGGGCTGGTTAAAAATCGGATCGTAGAAGTGATTAATACTCCTTATCCCCTCATCTTCTTCAATACTTCCCTCTTTTACCCAATGCCTTTCTTCCTCATTCAAAAATTTATCGGGAAATTGTTGGTTAAACAAATCAATTGAGATATCCGTCAAAAAAGGGTGGGTGGTTTGACAATCATAAGACAAAGCTGAAAAAAATAGCCAAAAAAATAAAAAAATAATCAAAAAAACGGAGGGGCTTTTCTTCATATAACACTTTGGATAACTCTCAAAAGTTTCAGAATTCTACAATTTTCCAAATATCGCTAAGCTGCTTTCCTTTTTGTATAAAACTCTTCGTCGTTCGTAAAACGGCCTGAGCAATTAAATACGCCTGATCGTTATAAACACGAACCACATAGCTATCGTCCTCTTTCATCTCTCCTTGTTGGTTCTGAGGTTTAAGCAAATCCCGAAGCATCTCATCCCATTTATTGTTATTTTTTATATCGCCGAAAAACCGTTTATATGTTTCCTGCTTATCTAAAATAAAGTACTTGCTTGCTAAATCAATATTTTCATTCTGCAGAGCTTCAAGAAACATCTGATAGGTTTCTTGGGGCGCTTTCCCTCCATAGGGATCGGCTCTATATTTTTGCTCTTCTGACTGTAGGGATTCCTTCAAATGCTCTGCTTCTTCTTTCAGATAACGCGCTACCCTGTTTTGGGGATTAAAATACCAAGTACCGAAAACAACCAAAAAAAACCCAATAAAAAGAAGGGCGAGGGCAATAAAGAATTGTTTTTTAAAAGGTATCTTCATCTTTCTGGAGTCCTAAATATCATTTTTTCCTCAAATTCTCTGCCAGAGTTCCGGAAAAGAAAACGGTGGGGTAAACTTTCCAGAACCCTGGAAGAAAATTCCAGGATTTATCCCACCGTTAATGTTTAATTATTGAAATCAATTTATTTTATTATATTTTCTATTTTAGGCTAAATAAAAATATTTGTCAAGAACAAATTGTGGATAACTTATTTCGAACAAAGCGAGAAAAAAGGTTCTGCCAAACGGAGTGAGGCAGATTTTTATTTTGAATCCACGTCTTCTTTTTCTTCTTCTTTTTGCTCTTCGGGTTTTTCTTTCTTATTTTCTTTTTTCTCTTCTTGCTTCTCTTCTATTTTTTCTTCGGACTTAGATTCTTCTTTGGATTCTTCTTTTGCTTCCTCCTTTACTTTAGGTGCTTCAATAATTGGTTCTACAGGAACTTCTTTCGGTTGTTTTTCTTCTGCTTTTGGCGCTTCAACTTTAATCGGAGTCTCTTCTCCTTCTTTAACCTTTTTCTTACGAATAACTACTGGTCGTTTTTTAGCCTCAATAATTTTAGCTTTCACTAAAAGATTAAAACAAGAATCAGAAGCCTGGGCTCCGTTTTTGAGCCAATATTCGATGCGCTCTTTTTTCAATTCAAATTTATCTTTTCGCGGATCCCACCAGCCTAAAATTTCTTTCATTTTCCCGGATTTAGAAGAAAAGCGCGAATCAACCGCGACTATCCGAAAAGTAGTATCATGAGTCTTACCAACTCTTTGAAAACGTAAAGTTAACATATTATCCGATATTAACAGAAAATTTATTTTTTATCAAATATTTGTATTATTCGTAGAATTCGTATATTGGTATCGTGTTATTAAATATCAAGATTCTTCACTTTCTGGGCATAAGCTTCAATAAATTTCTTCCTAGGCAAGACTTCCTCACCCATTAAAATATCAAATAATCTATCAGCTTCTTCAGCATCTTCAATAGTAACTTGTTTCATCGTCCTCGTTGATGAATTCATCGTTGTCTCCCATAACTGATCGGGATTCATTTCTCCTAAACCTTTGTAGCGCTGGATATTAATACCTTTGATGTTCTCCCCTTCTTCTGATTTTTGTTCAGTTTCAGTTTTCACTTCAAAAACTGCTTCTTCTTCGCCTTCTGTTATTAATTTTAATTTTCTGACTTTTGAAGGTTTGGCTGTTATTGTAATTTCTTTTTTACCAGTCAAGCTATTTAAGATTTTGTCTTTTTCGCTTCCAAGATAAGCATAGAAAATCTCTTTACCTTTTTGAATCCTATACAAAGGGGGCTGGGCAATGTACAAATAACCTCCTTCAATAATCGGCTTGAAGTAGCGGAAAAATAAAGTTAAAAGCAGGGTCCTGATATGAGCGCCATCTGTATCAGCATCAGCCATAATAATAATCTTGTGATAACGCAATTTATCAAGATTAAAATCTTCACTGATGGATGTACCCAAAGCAATAATTAAATTTTTAATTTCTTCCGAGGCCATCATTCTATCTAATCTTGCCTTTTCCACGTTTAAGATTTTCCCCCGCAAAGGCAAAATCGCTTGGGTATTTCTATCCCGAGCCGATTTTCCCGAGCCTCCGGCTGACTCTCCCTCAACAAGGAACAATTCAGAATTTTCCGGATTTCTTGAAATGCAATCCGCTAATTTACCTGGCAAAGAAGAACCTTCAAGAACTCCTTTCCTTAAAATATTTTCCCGAGCTTTTTTTGCTGCTTGGCGAGCTCGAGCTGAAAGCAAACATTTTTCAATAATTCTTTTAGCATCGTCTTTATGAATTTCCAGCCATTCTTTAAGGCTTTCTCCCAAAACTTGTTCCACTGCTGTCCGAGCTTCAGGATTACCTAATTTAGCTTTGGTCTGGCCTTCAAACTGCGGTTCTTTTAATTTAATACTCAAGACAGCTATCAAACCGTCTCTTACGTCATCACCAATAAAACCATTATCATTGTTTTTCATTAATTCATTGGTTTTGATATAGTCATTTAAAACTCGAGTTAAAGCCGAACGGAAACCAGTTAAATGCATTCCTCCTTCAGGAGTATTGATGTTATTGGCAAAAGCTAATTCTGTACTTTCATTGTCATCAACGTATAAAAGAGATATTTCAACAATAATATTATCTTTTTCTCGATTAACATAGAAAATATCAGTTAAGGGTTTAAAATTTCGAGCTAAAAAGCGAGCAAAAGTAATAATCCCGCTTTCAAAATGAAAAATATACGAAGGTATGATTGCTTCTAATCTATAATCTTTAACAGTAATGGTCACCCCGGAAGTTAAATAGGCTTGTTGGCGCAAATGATCGAGAATTTTTTTTATATCAAATTTAATTTCGTTAAAAACTTCCGGATCTGGTTCAAAAATGATTTTAGTGCCGGTATGAGAACTTTTTCCATCTTTTTTAACTTTAGTCGTTGATTTGCCTCGAGAATATTCTTGAGTATAAATAGCATTATTACGATAAATTTCTGCCTTAAGACATTTTGACAGAGCATTGACTACGGAAACGCCAACTCCATGGAGACCGCCAGCCACTTTATAAGATTTGCCTCCAAATTTACCGCCAGCATGCAAAGTACAAAGGACAGTTTCTAAAGCAGATTTTTTTGTTTTTTGATGAGTGTCAACAGGAATACCACGACCATCATCAGTGACAGCAATTTTATTTTCAGCCAAAATTTCAACCTGAATATTTTTGGCAAAACCAGCCATCGCTTCATCAATAGAATTATCCACTACTTCCCAAACCAAGTGATGCAAACCATCAACACCAGTGGAGCCAATATACATCCCTGGCCTGCGTCTCACTGGCTCTAAACCTTCTAAAACATAAATATCTTTGGCAGTATAGGAATTCTCGCCATTATAAGAATCCCCCACGCTTCGCTCAGGAGAACCTTTTTTCTCGCTTCGCTCGAAATCAGCAATGGCATTTGAAATAATCTTCTTTTGTGTTTTTTTTGCTTTTTTAGCCATATATAATTAACGGATTAAGGCGCCTAATTGTTGTAAAGCTTTATAAATTTTTTTCATTTCTTTATCTATTTCTTCGGCTTTTAAAGTTTTTTCTGAAGAACGAAAAATTAAATGGAAAGACAAGCTTTGTTTTCCAAAAGGTAAATTTTCTCCTTCATAAATATCAAATAAATCTACATCCTCTAAATACGAAGCAGACTCCTGAATAGTCTTTAAAATTTTATCAATTAAAATATCTTTTTTAATAATGAAAGAAACATCGCGAATCGCTGCCGGGTACTGAGGTAGAGGTTCATACTCCCTCTCTGCTTGCTCTAGAGCCATTAATGGTAATATTTTTATTTCCCAAAAGGCTACTTCACCTTCTACGTCATATTTTTTTAAAAAATTCTTTTTAGGTATGCCTACAACCCCGAGAAGCTGATTTTTGACATACAGCGCCATGCCTTTTTCTAAGATTGAAAAGTATTCTGTTTTTTCAATCGATTTAATTGAGTAATCGTCCTTATCAATTCCTAAATCGGTGATTATTCCTTCAATAATGCCTTTGGCCTCATAAAAAAGAGGTTGCTTTAATATTTTCTCTTTCTTCGCCAGAATTCCCCCAAAAACAGTTTCTTCTTTTTCTTTAGTTGCCCAATGATAAATTTCGCCTATTTCAAAAAATTTGATTTTATCAGTAAAACGAAAATTATCATTAATATTTTTTAAGAAATTTAAAAGAAGAGTTGGCCGAAGATAACAGAACAAGTCGCTAATGGGATTAGCTAAGGCGATTAATTTGCTTTGCCAATCCTTGGCTAAAATTTCTTTATCTTTTTGAGAAATCAAGGAATAATTATAAACTTCTTCTAAACGATAAACTCTTAACCAATCTTTAATTTTTTCCTTGAATTCCCACAACTCGTTTTTAACTGGAAAAATAACTTCTTCTTTAGGAGATAAGCTAGGAATCTGATCAAAACCTTGTAGCCGAGCTACTTCGCCTATCACATCTTCATCTCTTTCTATATCATTCCTGTATAAAGGAGGCTTTACTAAAAGATATTTTTTTCTTTCTATTACACTAAATCCTAACAGCCTTAATTTTTTTATAATTTCTTCCCTCGAAATAGACCAACCAAGAAATTTTCCCCAACTGGTAAAATTAATTGGAATAACAATTTTGTGAGAAGAGTAATTAATGACATCTATTTTGCCTTTTAAAATTTCTCCGCCAGCTACTTGCTGAATTATCTGGGCTAAAATATCAACAGCATAGGCTGTTAAATCAGGATCCAGATGATGTTCAAATCTCCAGGAAGCATCGGTTTTTAATCCTAATTCTTTAGAAGTTAAATGAATATTGGCTCCGTCAAAATTAGCGCTTTCAATAATAATTAATTGCGTGTCTTTATCAAGTTCAGCCGCCAATCCGCCTTTAATGCCAGCAAGAGCTAAAGGTTGTTTTGTGTCACAAATTAATAAATTATTTTCTTTAAGTTGATATGGTTTTCTTTCAAGAGTGGTAATTTGTTCTCCTTTCTTAGCCTGGCGAATAATAATTTCCTTTTTCTTTTTTTTATTAAAAGCAATTTTTTGAAAATCAAAAACATGCAGCGGTTGACCAGTTAAAAGCATAGCGTAATTAGCAGCGTCAACGATGTTGTTAATTGGTTTTAAACCGCAGTCCTCAAGCCTTTCTTTCAACCACTGAGGAGATGATTTAACTTTTACGTGCCAAATAGTTCGAGCCACATAACGCCTGCAATAGGGGCTTTTGATAGTGATCGTGATCCATGATTTTGCTGTCTCTTTCTCTTCTTTAAATTCTGGTTGAGGATAATTGAATCCTTTATTTAAAATCGCTGAAATTTCCCTGGCTAAACCAAAATGGCCAGAAACATCAGCCACTCGATTAGGTAATAAATCAATGTCTAAAATTGCCCTTGTTCCTCTAAAAGAAACTTTTGTTTCAGCTAAATATAAAGTTAAAAGCTCAGCCAGTTTTTCTGATGATTCTTTGAACTTTACTAATTCTTTAAGCCATTCAAAGGAAAATTTCATAATGAGAATTAAAATTGTCCAAGAAAACGAATGTCTGAACCAAAAAATAAACGAATATCAACGATGCCGTATTTTATCATAGCAATTCTTTCCACTCCCAATCCAAAAGCAAAACCTTGCCATTGGTTAGCTTCATAACCAATATTTTTAAATAATTGAGGATGGACCATACCCGCACCCATAATTTCCAGCCATTCATCATTAGATTTTGATTTTATTTTAATATCAACTTCGAGGCCTGGTGTGACAAAAGGAAAATAGCTGGGTCGAAAACGAAGCTCTACTTGATGTTTGAAAATATCCTCAATAACTTCTCTAATGATGAATTTGAAATTGGCTAAACTGATATTTTCACCTACCATTAAACCCTCAACCTGGTGAAATTGAAACTCATGATGAACATCAGTGGCTTCAAAACGAAAACATTTACCAGGAATAATAATCCGAAAAGGCGGCTGATGTTTTTCCATATATCTGATTTGCATGGGACTGGTATGGGTTCTCAATAGTAATTTTGACTTTTGGCTTTTGCCTACTTGCGCAGGCAGGACTTTTGACTTTATCCAAAATGTATCCCACATATCTCTAGCAGGATGATTTTCAGGAATTCTTAAAGCATCAAAATTATAATAATCTGTTTCAATCTCCGGACCTTCGACGACTTCAAAACCTATCTTTTCAAAAGAATGAATAATCTCCCGCAAAACTAAGGTCAGAGGATGAAGATGTCCTTTTTTAATTTTTTCCCCGGGCCTGGTCAAATCAAAAGACTCAAAATCAGACTGTTTTTTCTCTAAATTTTGCTTCTTCTGTTGGTAAAGAGAAAAAAGAAATTGCCTAACTTGATTAGCTTTATTGCCTTGCGTCTTTCTTAATTGAAAAGGAAGATTTTTTAAAGAGTCAAAAAATAAAGAAAGCTCGCTTTTCCGGCCTAAATATTTTACTCGCCAATTTTCTAAATCTTTTTGGCTAATGATTTGGGAGACTCTTTTTTCAGCCTCAGCTTTAATTTGATCAAGTTCCATTTTATAATAGTTCTTATATTGTTCCCATATTGTCCCTATATTTAAATTTTACTCTAAAATTACCCTTTTTTCAAGACAAAAAAGGAAAGTCGTTTGCAAAAAACAGCAAAAAATTATAGAATAACGTAGTTAATAATTGATTTCTGCACTATGTCAGGACATTCTAAATGGGCAAAAGTAAAATATCAAAAAGCCGTCAAAGATCCAAAAAGAGGAAAGGCTTTTTCAAAATTGACTAATTTAATTACTGTGGCTGCTAGAGAGGGTGGTGATATGGAAACCAACCCTAAATTGCGTCTAGCTATAGAAAAAGCCAAAGCTTTAGGCATGCCAAAAGATAATATTGACCGCGCCATTCAAAGAGGCACTGGTGAAGGATCTGAAGGAAAGCTATTGGAAGAATTAATTTGCGAAGCTTATGGCCCGGCTGGAACTGCTATTTTAATTCAGGTGATCACTGATAATAAAAACCGGACTTTAGCGGAATTACGGCATTTGCTTTCTAGTTTTGATTCCAAAATGGCTAATAGCGGCAGTGTTCGCTACATATTTCAAGAAACTGGAAAAATTACTGTGCCTAAAACCAGCTGGAATGATAGTCTATCTTTAAAAATAATTGAAAAAGGGGCTGAAGAAATCAAAGAAAAAGATGAAATGGTGGAAATTTATACTTCTGTTTCTAATCTCAACAATTTAAAAACATTCATCGAAAATAATTTACCAGGCGTTCAAATAGAAGCAGAGATTGATTTTGTTACTCAACAGCCTGTACAAATTAATGACGAAGAATTAAAAAATAAATTAGAGGCACTTTTTAATGCTTTAGACGAAAATAGCGATGTCGCAGAAATCTATTCTAACGCTGAATACGAAATATGATAATTTTAGGCATTGATCCCGGAACAACACGTATTGGTTGGGCTATTCTTAAAACCGGTAGAAAAAAAATTTCTCCCACGGCTTATGGTTGTTGGGAAATTAAAGCACTAGAGCAAGGAAAAAGATTGCTGAAAATTTCTCAAAATATCAATAAGGCTATAAAAACTTATAAACCAGATATTTTAGCTGTCGAAAAAATTTTCTTTTTTAAAAATGCCAAAACAGTAATGAGTATTAGCGAAGCCACAGGAGTTATTCTTTTAATAGCTCAAAAAAATAAACTTGAATGTATTCGCCTAACGCCTTTAGAAATTAAACAAAATCTAATTGGTTACGGCCGAGCCGATAAAAAAGATGTTCAAAAAGTAATCCAATTGGTTTTTTCTTTAAAAGAAATCCCAAAACCAGACGATACGGCTGATGCTTTAGCAGTAGCTTTGGCTGGCATTAATAAAATTAACCATAACAAACTTGAAAGGCACAATTAAAGCTTTGACTATCCTGACAGGTATTTTAATCATCGGTGGATGTTTATTTGTTTTTATTTTATCTCGCAATTTACCTGATCCTAAAAATTTCCAGGAAAGAAAAGTTATCCAATCAACAAAAATCTATGACCGCACTGGCAAAATTTTGCTTTACGAAATTCATGGAGAACAAAAACGCACTGTAATCAATTTAGATCAAATTTCTCCTAATGTTATCAAAACAACTCTAGCTGCCGAAGACCATACTTTTTATGAGCATCACGGTTTTGTTTTCAAAAGCTTTGTGCGAGCTATTATAAATGCCATTGTTTATTATAAACCAATACAAGGAGTATCAACAATCACGCAGCAATTAGCGCGTAATGCTTTTTTGACAACTCAAAGAAGCATTATCAGAAAAGTCAAAGAAGCAATATTAACCATCCAGATTGAGCGTCATTACACAAAAAATCAAATTTTAGAAATGTATTTCAATCAGGTTAATTTTGGTGACAATAACTATGGCATTGAGACTGCTAGCCAATACTATTTGAACAAATCAGCTAAAGATTTAGATTTGGCAGAAGCTGCTTACCTAACTAGCCTAATTCAGTCACCTAGCTATCTATCCCCTTATGGCTCTCATACTGACCAGTTAGAGCAAAGAAAAAACTGGGTTTTAAGCAGAACAGCAATTGTAAACTATTTTTCTAAAGATGAAGCGGCTAAAGCTCAGGCTGAAAAAGTAAATTTTGCTACTCAAAGTTTTGGCTTTAAAGCCCCTCACTTTGTCATGTATGTGCGAGGCCTTTTGTATGATAAATTTTCAGAAGAAGATTTGGAGCAAGGGGGTTATACCATTATCACCACTCTGGATATGAATCTTCAAAATATTGCCGAGGAGACTGTAAAAAAATACGGGGATTATAATGGAAAAAATATTGGAGCAAAAAATTTAGCACTTTTAGCTGAAGATCCGCAAACAGGACAAATCTTAGCTATGGTTGGCTCGCGTGATTACTGGAATATGGAAGCTGAAGGAAATGTCAATGCCACTTTAAGTATCCGTCAACCAGGCTCTTCCTTTAAACCCATTGTCTATGCCACAGCTTTTAAAAAAGGATTTCTCCCGGAAAGCATCATTTTTGACACGGCCTTAAATGGCGTTACAGCTAATTTTTCCACTGACCCTAATAATCCCTATCCGGTAACTAATTATGACAGTAAAACCAGGGGCCCGGTTACTTTTAGACAGGCCTTATCTCAATCTTTGAATATTCCTGCAGTCAAAGTGCTTTATTTAACAGGAATCAAAAATGTCATTCAGGCAGCGAAAGATTTTGGTATTAGCACCTTAACCGAATCTCCTGAACATTACGGTTTAAGTTTAGTCTTAGGAGGAGGTGGAGTGAAATTAATCGAAATGGTTCATGCTTTTACAGTTTTTAGCCAGGAGGGAATTTTCCATCCTCAAACAGTAATTTTAAAAATAGAAAATAGCCAAGGTAATGTTCTCCAAGATTTTTCTCTTCAAAGCAAACAAATCATAGAATCACAAATTACTCGCCAAATAAATAGCATCCTCTCAGACAATATCAGTAGAGCGCCAACTTTTGGCTGGGATAATAAACTTTATTTCCCTAATTTTGATGTTGCTGCTAAAACTGGCACTGATTCCCAATACCGAGATGCCTGGACTCTGGGTTATACTACTAATTTAGCTGCTGGAGTTTGGGCGGGAAATAATGACCGATCTCCAGTAGCACTAAGCGGAGCCCCAGGCGCTATGGTAGCTGCGCCTTGTTGGCATGAATTTATGGAAAAAGCATTTAAATTTTATTCTCCGGGACAATTTACCAAACCTTTACCTTATGATGTTTCCAAAATTTCCAAACCAATGGTTAATGGTCAATATCTCATTAATAGAGAATATAAAAATATTAATACCAATGAAATAAAAGTCGTCAAAGAACTCCATAGTATTCTTTTTTATGTGAATAAAGATGATATTTCGGGATCAGCTCCTACTAATCCTAATAGTGATCCCCAATTTGTAAATTGGGAAATTCCAGTTTTGTTATGGGCTCAACAAAATATTCCTAATTTTAACCAAGAATACAATATTAACCCTGGCCCCGACTATATTCCTATAGATCTTTCTGGAGACCAAATAATTACTTTTCCTGATGCTCCTAATATTACTCCTCTTTATCCTAAAAATGGTGATTTTCTTAACAATAACCTTCGCTTAGATGCTGTTATTACTAGTTCAGTGGAAATTAAAAAAGCGGTTCTGTATTTAAATCAAGAACTTTTAGGTGACTTAGAAAAAGGGAATGATAATCATTATTATTATTCCCTCCCTCCAGAGAAAATTAGAGATCAAAATGAAATAAAAATTGAGGTCACTGATACTTTAGACCAAATAAATTTCCTCACAGAAATTGTTTTTAGATAACTTTGTAAAAAATCTTTTAATTTTTACTTACGGAGTTCTTTCTTTGAGATATAATCTTAACTCTCTTTTTCCCCTCTTTCAAATTTTCATCAAAAAACTTTTTCAACTTCCTTTTTTTAAGCCAATCATTTAAAACACATCTTAAAGAAGTAAAGGCCATAAATCTGAAAATTTAAATTTTGATTGGCATCAAAACATAAACAAAACTATTATCCTTGTCACCTTTAAATAAACCGGGGTTATTTTCTTTATTTAAACCAATAATTATTTCCTCGCCTCTAATCGAATTCAAGGCATCTAAAATAAATCTGTAGTTGAAACTAATCTCTAGGGTTGTGCCTTTAATTGTTTTAACAGAAAGAGTATTTTGACTTTTTCCCAGAGAAGGATCTTGAGCTTCAATGGTAATTTTCTTCTGATTAGGATTGATAGTCAATTTGATATCATTAATTTTACCGCAAAATAAACCCGCCACTCTTACGGCATCAGCCAAGTCTTTTTTATTGGCTGTGATTTTGTTCTCAAATTCTTTCGGTATAATCGAGCTATATTCTGGAAAACGACTATTAATTAAACGGGAAACAAGCCTTATTTCTCCGCTATTTTTAAAGGAAAATTGAACCTGGTTAACTTCTGGATAAATTTTAGTAAAATTAATATCTTCTGGCCCTTCTTGGCTAATCCGATAGACCTCCTGCATAGTTTTCAAGGGAACGATTATTTCCAAATTATCTTTAATATTTGTTTTAAAATCTTTGTCAGTAATAGTTTTTTCCGCTAACCGAAAACTATCTGTCCCCACTAAGGTTAAAATATTTTTTTCAAGTTTTAAATATACTCCACTTAATTCTGGTTTAGTGGAAATATAACCAATGCTTGGTAAAACCTGACTGACTGCGTCACAAAAAATATTTTTATCAACTTCGATGTATTTTTCCGTTTTCACTTCAGGAATGATAGGAAAATCTTCCGGATTAATACCCTGAAAAAGAGCTTCATAATTTTCGCTTTTAACTTTCAAAGATTGTCTATCTGCTTCAAGAATAATTTTCTCTTCTGTTAGGCTATTTAAAAAATTAGAAAAAGTTTTAGCAGGAATTACTACCTGGCCTTCTTTTTCCACTTTTCCACTAACAGTTAATTCAATTCCTAACTCTAAATCAGTAGCTAAAATACGAAGTTCGTTTTTATTAGTAGTAAGACAAATATTATTCAAAACAGGAAGAGTTAAATTTTTTCCAGTTATTCTTTCAGCTAAATTTATAGCCCTTTTTAAATTTTCTACTAAAGAAATAAATTTCATATTTTTTTTATTTTTTTTATTTTTTTTATTTTAATTATTATATAATTATATAAATATATATTATTAATATTATTATAAAGGAGAGAAAGATTGGGGATAAAGAGTATTAATGTTTTATTTTAATGTTATTTTATAAGAATTTTTTTGGAAAAGACGTGGATAAATGATCGATATAGATATTATAATTTGGGGATAAAATTTGACTTTAATTTTTTTATTTCTTTTATAATATTCTGTCAAGATGGTTTATCCTATAACTATCTACATTTTATCAACATCTTATTATACTATTATTTTATTAGTTTATTGATTATATAACATTTCTTTAAGTAAAGTAACTTCTTGAGAAAAAACAGGATTTTTATTGATTTCCCTTCCTATTTTTTTACAGGCGTGAATAACAGTGGTATGGTCGCGATGACCAATCTTTTCAGCAATATTAGTATAGGAATATTTTAATTCTTCCCGCAGGATATACATAACAACTTGTCTGGGTTTAACTAATTCTTTTTTCCGAGAATGACCGAAAAGTTCATTTTCACTTAAATCATAAAAAGAAGCTATTTTTTTAATTATCTCTTTTAAGGGAATATATTGGTGCATATTATTAACGATTGAAGCGAGAACTTTTTTGCTTTCCTCTAAAGATAAAGGATGATTTTTTAAACGACTGTGGGCGATAACTCTATTGAGAGCACCTTCTATTTCCCGAATATTTTTAGGTATAATTTCGGCGATGTAACGCAGAACTTTTTCGTCAATAGCAACCCCAACGTTTTGGCTTTTGGCCTGTAGAATGGCTAATCTTGTCTCAAAGTCAGGATAACCGATATCTGCAATCATTCCTCCTTCAAAACGGGAACGTAATCTTTCTTCTATCGAAGGGATAGCTTTAGGCGGACGATCAGAAGCAAAAACTATCTGTTTATTTTTTTCGTATAAATTATTAAAAGTATGGAATAATTCTTCTTGAGTTTTATCCTTACCAGCCACAAATTGCACATCATCAATTAAAAGCAAATCTATATTTCTAAAACTGGTTTTAAAAGCATCCATAGTTTGTTTACCAATAGCTTTTACTAATTCATCAGTAAATTTTTCAGAAGAAGCATATTTGATTTTTAATTTTTTGTTCTCTTTTTTAACTTTATTACCAATAGCTTGGAGAAGATGGGTTTTTCCCAAACCAACTCCTCCATAAATGAAAAGAGGGTTATACTTAGAGCCTAAATTTTCTGTGACTGCTTCGGCGGCCGCATGAGCCAATTCATTATTTGAACCAACAATAAAACTTTCGAAAGTATATCGGGGATTTAAATTAGTTTCAGGATCAATAGCAAATTCTTGAAAATTCAACTGCTCATCTAAAATTAGTTTTTCTTCGTGTTGCCGCGAACCACGGGCCTTTTTTATTTTTTCTAAAGAAGGATTATTTTGAGAAACAATATAATCAACTTTAAGGATTTCTGGATTTAAATGATTTAAAGCTTGCAGAATAGTTTTATGATATTTGTTTTCCAACCATTCCCTGGCAAAATTGGAAGGGACACCGATATAAATAGTCTTGCTTTTTTGTTCAGCAATAAAAGTGTCTTTAAACCAAGTAAGAAAATTAGCCTTAGAGATATTCAATTGGATCTCACCTAAAGCAGCTTTCCAAAGTTCTTTTGAATCCATAGATAAATAACTAATTCTTTAAAATTATAAACAAGTTTGTAATTTCTGCTAAAATTATAGCACTTTTTATAAATTTTCACATAAAATAAATGTAAGTTTTGCCACTAATTTTCTTTCTTTTGGGGATAAGTTGTTGATAATTTGTGAAATCCTTTCAAGCTAACTTGGCTTTTTTCAAAAATTATGATATGATGACATTAAATACAAATTTAAAATATGAGCGTTACATATCAGCCAAAAAAGAAAAAGAGAACAAGAATTCATGGCTTTTTAAAGAGAAGTTCTTCTGCTTCAGGAAAAAGGATTCTCAAGTCTCGTCGTCATAAAGGTCGAAAAAGGATTAGCGTTTAATATATTATGCTCAAGAAAAAATATCGTTTAACTTCATCAACTCTTTTTCAAAAAATCTTTGAGCAGGGAGAATTCAAAGAGAACAAATTTTTTGTTGTTATTTTTATGAAAAATGATTTAACTCATCCCAGGTTTGGCATTGTAGTGAGCGCAAAAACTTTTTCTTTGGCTGTTGACAGAAATTCCCTAAAAAGAAAAATTCGGGTTATTTTAAATAATTGCGTGTCTTTATTTAAAGAAGGATTTGACATTGTTATTTTGACTAAAAAAGGAGTGCTGGATAAACCTTCGCAAGAAATAGAGGAGGCTTTGAATGAGTTGCTAGTGAGTTTATCTTAATTAATGGCTTATCTTTTAATCTATCAGCCTTTATATAATATTTTAGCCTTTCTTTCCTTTTTGTTCAGAGGTAATGTAGGTTGGGCGATTTTTATTTTAGCTGTTTTGCTTCGCTTGGCTCTTTTGCCGCTCAATCGGAAAACCATGCTGGAGCAAAACAAGTTAATGAAAATTCAGCCCAGAATGAAAGAAATTCAGAAGAAATACAAACAAGAACCGGGTCAGGCTAATAAGGAAATTATGGAGTTATTTAAGCAAGAAAAAGCGAATCCCTATGGTTCGTTCGGCGGCGCAATTATTCAAATTGTTCTTTTTATTTTTTTATTTATCTTTTTTACTCAAGCCATAAAATCCCCTGATTGGACCCCCCATCTTTACTCTTTTATTAAAATCGCTCCAGAATTAAATTATACATTTTTGGGATTCATTGATTTGCGATTGGCTAATTTTTCTTTAGCTGTTCTTTCGGCTCTGGTTAATTCTGTTTTAACTTTCCTGCAGCCAGCAGCCGCTAATCAAAATAAAACGATGTTTCTCCTTTTACCTTTTATCATTTTGTTCTATTGGAGAATTTTTCCAGCAGCCGTTATTATTTACTGGATAGCAATGAGTTTAGTAGGCATTATTGAAGCGATTTTCACCAGAAAAGTTTTACAAACTCAACCTCAAAAACAAATCTAGATTATGGAAATGATGGAAATCAAGAATTATTTAGAAGATTTATTACAGACCATTGGTTTTAATAATTTTGAAATTGAAATCCAGGAAAATCCCGAAGAAAAATTTGCTAGATTTATGATTAAAATGGATTCTCAAGATGATTCCAGCGGCATTTTAATTGGTAAAGGCGGGGAAAATCTTTGGGCTTTTGAATTAATCTTAAGAAATCTTCTTCAGAAAACTAAAAAAGACTCTTCTTGGCGAGTTTCTCTTGATGTGAATAATTATCGAACCATCTATGAAGAAAAATTAAGAGAATTTGCCAGAAAAGCAGCTTATCAAGTGGCCTTAACAAAAAAAATAATGGAATTACCAC
>Ga0172363_10000807_pt1 | contig 24461 bp, 19 predicted proteins | sample LakKivs2_kivu2a2_FD_114541 | JGI IMG/M metagenome (GOLD analysis project Ga0172363, IMG submission 114541) | Sediment microbial communities from Lake Kivu, Rwanda - Sediment s2_kivu2a2 | ecosystem: Environmental > Aquatic > Freshwater > Lake > Sediment | place: Rwanda: Western Province, Lake... | reverse complement strand
TTTTCACAATTTTTTTTATTAACCTTCAAACATCCTAATACAACTATCATAACATCTAAACTATTTTTTACAATCTCCAATCCGTTCATTACAGGTTTTTTTGTTAACTGCAAATCCCTATTATAACCAGAAATAAGATTACCAATAATATTTTTAACCTCAAACTCACAAGCTAACACACTATAATACTTTGCTCTTACAAGCTCAAGAACATCTGGATTTTTTTTATGAGGCATAATAGAACTACCAGTACAAACCTCGAAAGGAAGCTCAAAAAAACCAAACTCCGGCATACTAAATAAAATCAAATCAGAAGCCATTTTATTAAGATCAAACATAATCTGTCCTATTGCATGAAGAATAGAAGACTCAAACTTACCCCTGCTATTCTGAACATAAATAGGATTTTTCTGAACCCTCTCAAAACCTAACAAATCAGCACAAAAATTTCTATCAACCTCAATAGGCAAACCATAACCAGCACCAGAACCAAGAGGAGATTGATCTAATAGTTTACATATGTCTAAGACTAATTGCTTATTATCTTTCATTGAATCAATAAAAGCATCAGACCACAAACCAGCAGATGAAGGCATTGCTTTTCGCATGTGAGTATAACCAGGAAGTTTAACTGAGCCATATTTTTCTTTAAATAAACTTAAAGAAAAACAAAAAGAATCGATTAGCTCAATAACAGATTTCATTTCATCCTTATAATACAGCCTCAAAGCTGCTAAAACCTGGTCGTTTCTTGAACGCCCAGTATGAATCCTCTTACCAACATCTCCCAACTTATTAACAAGATGATTTTCAATAGCAGTATGACAATCCTCATCCTGCTGACTAATTTTAAAACCACCATTGCTATCTAGCTCAATTATATGATTTAACTCATTAACAACAGCTTCGCATTCCTTCTTGGAAAAAACACCAATCTTACTAAGCATTTTAGCATGAGCAATAGATGCGATACAATCATATTTCATAAGATTTTGATCTAATAAATAATCATCTCCAACAGTAAACTTTTCCACTTTTTTATTCAGATTGCTATTTTTCTGCCAAAGCTTCATTATTCAGACTCCCTGTGTTTTAAATTTAAGTCCGACAATTTTAATAAAACCACTAGCATCCTTCTGATTATAACCGCCCTCTTCGTTCATACTTGATAATGTCGCATTATAAAGAGAATTAACAGATTCACGACCTGTAACTATAGCATTTCCTTTATACAAATTAAGAAAAACTTTTCCAGATACTTTCTCTTGACTTTTATTAATAGCAGCCATCAAAAACTCCATCTCAGGGGAATACCAAAAACCATTGTAAATAAGATTAGCAACCAATGGACTTAATAATTCCTTAAGATGAAAGACTTCTCTGTCAAGTGTGATACTTTCAAGATCCTCATGGGCTTTGAATAATATTGTTCCAGCTGGTGTCTCATAAACACCACGTGATTTTATCCCAACAAAACGATTCTCAACAATATCTATCCTCCCAATTCCATTCTCTCCTGCAATTTTATTTAAATAACTAAACAACTCAAGAGAACCCTTAACCTCTTTTTCCTCAGTTAGATTTACAACTTTCACAGGAATGCCCTTATCAAATTCGATAATAATCTCTGTTTCTTTGTCAGGAGCATCTTTTGGAGATTTGGTTAGTTTAAACATATCCTCTTTTGGTTTAACACAAGCATCTTCTAAAACGCCTGACTCATAGCTTATATGTAGCAGGTTCTCATCGGTACTATATGGTTTTTCTAATGTTACGTCAACTGGTATTTTTTCTTTTTTAGCATAAGCTATTAGATCCTTCCTACCTTTAAAAACTGAAAGCCAATCATCTTCTTTCCAAGGGCTGATTATCTTCACATCAGGCACGAACTTCATCCAAGTAAGCTCAAATCTAACCTGATCATTACCCTTGCCTGTGCATCCATGAGCAAGAATATTGGTTCCTTCTTTTTTTGCGATTTCAACCTGTTTTTTTGCAATAAGTGGTCTTGCAATAGCAGTTCCAAGAAGATATCTTCCCTCATAGACTGCATTTGCTTTTAACATCTCAAAAATAAATTTTTCAACAAATTCTTTTTTAAGATCCTCAACATAAACTTTAGAAGCACCTGTTTTTAGAGCTTTTTCTTTTATTTTTATAAAATCATCTTTTTGACCTACATCAGCAACATAGGCTATTACATCATAGCCTTTTTTAACAAGCCATTTCATCATAACAGATGTATCTAAACCACCGCTGTATGCTAGTATAACTTTTGGTTTCATTATTATCGTTCCAGTAAGTGTTTTTTCTGATTTTTATTAACATTGACCCAGATAAAACAGTAAAAACAGTTTTTGTTTCATCTCAGACAAATGTATGAAATAAAACATTTTTACTAAAAAAGAAACATTTATAAATAAATAAAACAAATTACTTTATGTATGACTACCACAACTGAACTAACCGAAAAATATTTAGAAGAACACCCAAGCATCAAAGACTGTTTAAAAAACAGTATTATTAATTATTCAAAACTTTCCAGAAAAATTGCCAAAGAATTAAACATAGATAGAAAAACAAGTATTGAGGCAATCCAAATAGCTTGTCGCAGATATGAAATAAAACTAAAAAACAAAAACATCCTTGAAAAAAAGATATTAGAGATATTAAAAAACAGTGAACTAGAAATTAAAAATAAAATAGTTGTAGTAGTAATTGATAAAAAAAACTATACACATAATTTTAATAAAATTGAAAACAAGGTTAGACAAAATGAGGATGCATTTTATGCAATTGAAGGGACAAAAGTATTTACTATTATAATTTCAGAAAAATACTTATCCGATCTAAACAATTTATTTAATAAAAACATTATAAAAACATCTAAAAACTTGGCTTTGATTACTTTAAAACACCCAAAAGACATGGAAACCACTCCTGGTGTTGTATCCTTCTTATATTCAATTTTTGCTGAACATGGAATAAATATTGTTGAAACCATGAGCTGCTGGACTGATACAATTTTTATTATCTCTGAAGAAGACATCCCAGGTATCATGAAATTTCTTAAATTCTAATAATAATTAAATACCAATCAAAGATTACCTTTTTTGCTGGGGGAACAATGAGCGGTTTATTTGGTATTGTAAGCTATAATAACTGTATTTCTAATCTATATTATGGTACTGATTACCACAGCCATCTAGGTACTGAATATGGTGGAATAGCATTCATTGATAAAAACAGTGGAATGCCTGTTAAAAAAATCCATGATATAGGTAATTCACAGTTTAAATCAAAATTCTATGAAGGTTCTGGAAAGATAAAAACAAATCTAGGTATAGGTGTTATATCTGATAAAGACCCTCAACCGTTAAATTTCAAAGGTAAATTTGGGCCTTTTGCAATATGTTGCAGTGGTCTAATAACAAATAAAGATGAATTAGTGAAAATGTTAATCAGAAAAGGTGTTGCTTTTAGTGAATTAGAACGCGGTGAAATAAACACTATAGAAGTTATTGCTAGTCTAATAAACCAAGGAGAAAACATTGTTAATGGTATTGAAAGAATGTATGATAAAATAAATGGGTCTATCTCCTTGCTTTTACTCACAAAAGAAGGCATATATTGCGCTAGGGATAGAAACGGTGTTACTCCACTTATAATAGGAGAAAAGGATGGAGAGATAGCTGTTGCAAGTGAAACATGTTCTTTTGCAAACCTTGGATTTAAAACAAAAAAATATATGGGCCCTGGAGAAATTGTTTTCATCAGCAAAAAAGGAATGGATATTAAGAAAAAAGGCAACAGTCATAATAAAATATGTGCATTTTTATGGGTTTATACTGGTTTTCCCGCCTCATCATATGAAAACGTAAACGTGGAAAAAGTAAGAGAAAACTGTGGACGTTTTTTAGCAAAACGAGACAACGTTGAAGCAGATCTAGTCTCAGGTGTTCCTGATTCAGGTACAGCTCATGCCATCGGTTATTCCATGGAATCAGGTGTACCATTTAGACGAGTTCTTTTCAAATATACACCTGGCTACGGGCGTAGTTATACTCCTTTAACACAGGAGCTTAGAGATCGTATAGCCTTAATGAAACTGATAGCAAATGAGGCTATTGCTAAGGATAACAGAATAGTTTTATGTGAGGATTCAATTGTGAGAGGAACACAACTTAAAAATTTCACTATTACTAAACTAAAAAATGCTGGAGCAAAAGAAATACATATACGGCCTGCTTGCCCACCTTTAATGTTCCCATGTATTTTTAACCTATCAACAAGAAGCACAAATGAGCTTGCTGCCAGGAGAGCCATTAGAGCAATTGAAGGAAAAGAAATCGAAGATGTATCTGAATATTTGGATCATAAATCTGATAAATATGAAAAAATGGTTGACTGGATTACAAAAGACCTTGGAGCAACCTCATTAAAATATCAGTTACTAGAAGACATGGTGAAAGCCATTGGCTTACCAAAGGATAAGCTTTGTTTATACTGTTGGATTGGTAAAGGTTTCCAAAAGAGTTTAGGCTCTTGTGTTGAGGATAAAAAAACCATTAAACTTGAGCCATTAGTTTTAGCATAGTCCTCAAACAGGTTTTAGTATACTTTAATACAAAGAAATAATGTTTTTAAAAAAAATTTGAAAAAAGAAAAGATGGAAAATATTATCAAGTAATTTACAATGTCTAAAAAGAAAATAATTAACTCGAATATAAAAAAATGTTTTAACAAACAATATGCGGATGTGATCTAGTGGTTATGATTAAGGCCCTCCAAGCCTTTTGCCCGGGTTCGAATCCCGGCATCCGCACTCGTATAAATATCATTAATATGCAGGGGTAGCCAAGCATGGCCAACGGCGCAGGACTTAAGATCTAAATTAACTTATATTTAGAAGGGTTCGATAAAAAAATTTGATGAGACATCCTGTCTCGAAGGAGTCCGAGGGTTCAAATCCCTTCCCCTGCACTATTAATTAAACCTTAAGTTTTATTAACCAACAAATGTATATGGATTTGATTAAAATGTTAGAAGAGGAGAGGGTCATGGTAGAAGAGGGTGGACTATGTAAAACAGGGATTGAAGAACTTGATATACAATTAGGCGGGGGTATACCAACAGGTAATACAGTACTTACTGTTGGTAGCAGTGGTTCAGGTAAAACTACTCTTTGTATGCAGTTTCTAGTCAATGGTGCTAAAATGGGTGAACGTGGTGTATTTTTTACTATAACTGAGCCTCTTTTCAAGTTAACAAAAAATATGGAAGGATTTGATTTTTACGATAAAAAACTGATTGAAAGTGGTATGGTCAACCTTATAGATCTAAGAATTATTAGTGAAAGACTTGGTCTTGATACAGAGAAATACACAGTTGAGGATGCCAGTGCTTTATTAGATATTCTAAGGGATATAGCTGATGAGCTTAATGTAAAAAGACTTGTAATTGACTCAATAACTGCTCTTTGTTATAGATTACAAACACCTGAAATGATCAGAGATTTCATTTTTAAACTAGGATCATCCCTTGCAGCAATGAAATGTACAACTCTGTTAACCTCAGAGGTACCACCACGAGTATTTCAGTATTCTCAATATGGTATAGAGGAATTTATTTCAGATGGTATAATGTTCCTCAGTGATGTTGAAAGAAAAGGAGATCTTATACGAACATTTCAATTAGTTAAAATGAGAGGGGCTAATCATAGCCGAATAAAATCTGCTATGAGTATTTCATCTAAAAACGGTGTTGAGTTAGCTCCATTACTTAAATCCAGTGAATAAGGAGGGGTGTTAAAGTAATGGCCAATGTTCTAATTGATGGTTTAAAAGAAAGAATATCAAACGCAATTAAAATGAATCAATCTATTGGCATATTACTGCCAATTAACAACTACTCTGAGCTAATTCAAGCCTTATTTGAACGCATACATAGTGATTCTGAAGACGCCTGGGTTTATGTAACAGTTACAAAACCCTATGAAAATCTAGTTAGACAATTCCCATATATAGCAACTGATAAAAACATTAAAATTATAGATTGTATTTCACGCGCAGCTGGTATTTCAAAACCTGCTACAAACTGTGTGTTCATAGAAAGTCCTAGTATGCTTGAAAAACTAGGATTAGAAATTATCAATCTCTTTAAAGAAGTAGATCCTGAAGTAAATAAATACCTGATAATGGATTCTTTAAGCAATCTAATAATATATAATGATCCTGATCTGGTAACTGAATTTTTTTATCAGATGATAAATAAAACAAGAGCAAAAGATATCCATATAATCTCTTTAGCTCTTGAAGAAGAAGGAATGGACCGGCATATAAATCGATTAGTATATTTAAATGATAAAATCCTAAAAGTAAGGGATTCTTTTATTTAAAAAAAACAGTAAAGAAGTGACCTGAGATGAGCAACCCGTTTAAAAAAATTGAATCTGGCGATAACATTGTATGGCTTACACAACCAAAGGAAACTGAAAAGATTTTAAAAAGAAAAGAAGTTGCTCTAAAAATTGCAAAAGGAAAAATTCAAGACACTGGAGGAAAAATTGAACCAGCGATACAAACAGCAGAAGCTTTTGGAAGAAGTTTATTTGAGGAATACATAAAAAACGAGTCAAACGAATGGACTATGGACCAATGGTTAAAACCAGTTATAAAAAACATTTTTAACCCAATGGGAACAGCTGCTGCGTTTACTAACATCACAGAAGATGAAGCAAAATCTTTTGTGTTTAGCTACTCACAAGCTGATGAATCAGCTGATCCATATTTATCCTCACTTTTCACATATGGTTTTCTACGAGGAATTCTTCTAAGTGCCTTTCCAAAAGGTGAGCTTATCATGAGAAGCAGTATGGCTGAAGGCGCTCAAGTCGACGAGTTTACATTCAAAGCAAAGCTAAATGATGATGAAAAGATGTGAAAATAAAAAATCAGGATTAATAGATGAAGAATAAAAATGGCTGAAAAAGAATTTTTTTCCATGGATATTACTGATTCAAAAAATATTAAAGAAGGTTTTATAAGTACTGGCATCGAAAAGCTTGATAGATTACTGGAAGGTGGTACCCCTAAAGGTTTTACTGTGCTTTTATTAGGTACTCCTGGCAGTAGCATTGAGATAATTAGCAAGCAGCTAGCATGTTCATCAACCGGTAAAACACTGTATGTCTCAACAGAAGAAACAGAAATAGAAGTTAATGATGCAATGAAACGATTTGGCTGGGATTCCACTAAAATGGATGTTTTAGATATAGCTTCAAGGTATTCTCAGGCTGTTCTCTCAGGGGAAGAGAAAAGAGTAAGTATATATGAACAAAGATCTAAAGGTAAACTAAAAGAATTAATTGAAATAGGCTCATCAGGTATGCCACCTCTTGCTCAGACTGGAACAGATTTCTTAGCTGTTTTTTCAAATAAAATAAAAGACGCTAAATTTGAAAAAATAATTATAAACTCGCTTGATTTTTTCCTAAGTCAGTATTCTCAGACTGATGTACTAAGAACAGTACAAGCAACAAAAATCAGTAATCTAAGCAGTAAAGGCGCTCTATTTATTATTATGACACGAGGTATACATGGAGACATATTTGAAAGAAAAATGGAGGGAATGGCTGATTGTGTTCTTGAACTTGAGGTATTGCAGAAAGGCTCAAATTTTGAACGTTTTCTTGCTGTTAAAAAAATGAAAAACTACGCAAAAAAAATAGGGATTGCACGCTACACGATTGATAGCGAAGGTTTAGTTTTAGAGATGATAGAAAGAATAATGTAAAAATCTTATTCGTAGTTAATTATTAGTTATTTTTTTTTCAATAAGAAAAACATTATTGAAAAAATTATAATAATTGTTTCAAAACCAGGTGTTTTAACACTAGGTAATTTATAACTCTCTTTAAGATTTTGATTATTATTTGAAAAGCTATTGGGCGAAATAATATCATCCTGAGATTGATCTAAATAAATCCCAACATCACTATTATTTATCTTGTTTTCTGTGATCATGTTTCCTTGTGTATGGCTCAAACTAATACCACTTTCACAATTTAAAATTTCATTATTAATAATAATATTATCAAAACAAAAATCTAGAGATATACCACTGGATTCACATTTTATAATATTATTGCTTATTTTATTGTTTTTAGACCATCTTCGTAGATTAATCCCAGATGAAGAGTAAATCTTATTTTCTGATATGTTGTTATTACTAGATTGTTCCCATAATGATATCGAATTTGAGCAATCTTCATCAAAAGTGTTATAGAGTATATTATTAAAAGATGAATTGTAAAGACGTATTGCTCTAAAATTTTTTTCAAAAGAATTACTAATAATCTGGTTATTATCAGATGAGTCCATGAGATATATACCATTGATATTATTGCTAAAAGTGTTTTGCGTTATATTATCATGATTCGAATTATTAGATCCACCAACGTATAAACCAATTATTCCATTTTGGATGATAAAACCAGTAATATTAGAATAACTGCATTCCATTAAAACTGTATACGTTTTATCCTGACCATCTATCACAGGTTTGTTTACTCCAATTATTTTTAAAGATTTGTTAATAAAGATGTTTTCAGGATATGTTCCGCTATACACATAAATAGTATCATTATTACTTGCATTGTTAATCGCGTCTTGTATGCATGAATAATTACCATCATTAACTCCACCAACATAATAAATTTCAGACGCCTTTACTTCATAAATATTAATATTACAAAAAATAATCAATAAAAATAAAAAAAACAATGATACAACAAATATTTGTTTTATACTGCAACCTAATACTTTCATTTAAGCAAAAGAATAAATGGCATCATATTATAGTTTTCCAATTTTCATTACGATACAAGTTTATTAAACCTCTTTATCGTTATAATTGTTAAAATAACTATGGAGTGACTATTAGAATGCAAGAGATACAAATAATTTTTTATCCTAAAACATCAAATTCTGTTACTCTTAATTGTGAGGTTGCAAAAACTATTACAGAAAAAATGAATGGTTTAATGAACAGAGAAAATTTGGCAGTGGATAAAGGTATGATATTTCCTTTTTTACTTCCATGGATCAGGTTTTTTTGGATGAAAAATGTAAAAATACCTTTAGATATAATCTTTATAAATCGAAATTTAGAAATCATAGCAACATATGAAGCACCTGTTGAAACAGGTTTTTTTCATAAAAATTACTGGAGCCATGGTTTCTGCAAATATGTCATAGAAACAAATATAGGTTTTTGTAAAAAACACAATATTGTTAAAGGAACAAAAATTAAAATAAGTAGAAAATAAAAAAGAGATTTATGCAGGATAATGTTTATCCTGCAAATTTTTAATTATTATTTTTTAAGTTGGTATTGCTTCAACTACAATGATCTCTATTGAATCCTCACCTGTTTTACTATTAGAATCTGTAACTGTTAACTTCGCTGTAAAAGTACCTGTTTTATTATATGTATGTGACGTAGCGTTTACTCCTGTAACTAGAGCACTGTCATCTCCAAAGTCCCAAGTATAGTTTGCTAATTCAACAACACCAGATCCTTCTGTTACAGTACAAGTGAAGTTAACTTGTGTTACATTGACAGTAATGTTAACATCTGCACCATGTTCCTCTTCAATAGCTACATCAGGTGATTTGTAATCAATCGATATCGTACAAGTTTTATTACTTTTAGCACCATCATTGTCAGTTACTGTTAATGTTATAGTATAATCTCCTATAGCATCAAATGAGGTAGTATATCCATTAGCTGTTGAGACCTCAACATCTTCGATACTCCAAGACGTGTTAGTAATAGTACCATCAGAGTCTGTTGAAGCGCTTGTAAATGTGTAAGGTTCATTTATATCTCCTTTTTCGATGCAATCAAAGATTGCAGTTGGTACTACATTTGCTGGTTCTTCTTTTTTCTCTTCTATACAACCACTTAATACTCCTACAAGTAACCCAATAGTTACAAGTAGAACCAATATTTTTCCTTTCAACTTTTTCTCCTCCATATAAATCATTTTTTTACAATTAATATTTTACATATTTTTATATTGTTAACCTTTATAACTTTTTCGTATTTTTAAAGAAATATTATATCATATACATTAATTTACTAAAAAACCTGTTATTTATTCAGGTCAAAATTAAAATATTGTTATAAATACCCCTATTAAAAAAAGTTAGTTTAGGGGGAATAATTTTATAATTAACCTTTCTATTACAGTGGAGGGTGCATAGTTAATCCTAAGATAGGAGGGTTATATTTTGACTAAAATAACCGCACATGACCTTGCTAAAAAACAAAAAGAAATCTCAGTTGCTGAATTCTTCGAACGAAACAAACATATACTTGGTTTTGGAAACCTAACAAGAGCACTTATCACAAGTGTTAAAGAAGGAGTAGACAATGCTCTTGATGTTTGTGAAGAAACAAACATACTCCCCGATGTTAATGTTGAAATAAAAAACCATGAAGAGGGCGAATGCAGAATTATCATTGAAGATAATGGCCCTGGTATTATAAAACAACAAATCCCACATATATTCGGACGCTTATTATATGGCTCACGTTTTCATTCAGTTCGCCAAAGTAGAGGTCAACAGGGTATTGGCATATCAGCAGTAGTTTTATACGGACAGCTAACAACAGGTAAACACGCGATTATTACTTCTAAAATAGAAGAAGACAGACCTGCTATTGTAAATGAAATATCGATTGATACAAATAAAAACCGTGCAGATGTAATAAGCAGTGATACAGTTCATTGGGATAAACCCACAGGTACACGCGTAGAAGTAAGTGTTCTTGCTGATTATATACGTGGTAAAAAATATGTTTATGAGTATTTACAGAGTACTTCAATTGTTAACCCGCATGCTCAAATAACCTATAAAGAACCTGATGGAACAGTTCATGTTTTTGAAAGAACCTCAGATATACTACCAAAAAAAGCAGAGGAAATTAAACCTCATCCTCATGGTGTTGAACTTGGAACACTTATTAAAATGGCTAAAAACACAAAAGCCCGTCAACTTAACTCGTTCCTTAAAACAGAGTTTAGTAGCATGGGTGATAGAACAACAAATACAGCAATAGAAGAAGCAGGTCTTGAAAAAAATTTTAATCCTAAAGATATGACTCGTGACCAGTTTCTTGCTCTTCATAAAGCTTTTCAAAAAGTAAAAATCATGGCTCCATCAACAGATTGTTTATCACCAATTGGTGAAACACTTATAAGAAGAAGTCTAAAAAATGAAACAAAAGAGATTTCTCCAGAGTTTATAATCACTGCTTCCCGTCCAGCATCAGTATATTCAGGTAACCCTTTTCAGGTGGAAGTAGGATTAGTATACGGTGGTAATCTTCCAAAAGAAGAGCCTGTTAGAATTCTTCGTTTTGCAAATCGAGTACCATTATTATATCAACAAGGTGGATGTGTTATAACATCAGCGATTTCTTCTATGGACTGGCGACGTTATGGTTTAAATCAACCATCTGGCAAAGGCATACCAACAGGACCTGCAATCTTTTTAGCACATGTATCTTCCACTCAGATACCATTTACATCAGAAAGCAAAGAAGCAATTGCTGATGTTGAAGAAATTGAAAACGAAGTACAACTAGCATTTCGTGAATGCGCACGCAAAGTTCAAAAACATATAAATAAAAAAGTTAACCGTGAAAAAACACGTGAGAAATTTGATTTAATTACTAGGATTCTACCTGAAATCGCAAAAAAAACATCACATATGCTAAATAAACCGGTTCCATCTCTTGATGCAGTTATTACAAAAATTATGGATGTTGTTTGGATTGAAGACATTGTTGAATATGAAAAAGTTGATAGAAAACCAGTTCAGACAAAACTCCCAGATGGTTCAACAGAATCCCAACCAAAACAAGGGGTAATAACAAAAAGCAGAATTATGATTGTTAACTATAAACGTAATCCCCAGAAATTCAATTTATATGCAATTATACCCAAAGATGCTATAGTATGCCTGGTAGAGCCTAAACCCTCTAAGCAAACAGATAACTATCTTAAATGGAATTTAGACTCAATACCTCCAGCAAACAAAGTTGATATCAAGTTTGAGCTAGCCGGTCTTGAAAAAGGAGATTTTGATGAAAATGATCTTTACATTGAAAATATAAATCCTACATATGTAATAGGTGCTGATAAATGGGAGGGTGATTAAAAAATGGTGCAAAAAAAAGATTACTCTAATGTTATTAACAAGATAGATTTAGTAGCAGAAAAAGTTTATAATGATTTTAAAAAATCAGAAATCCCATCACTCGAGCTCCCAACGCGTTCTAAATCCAACATTAAATTTGATGATAAATATGATGTTTGGAAATATGGAAAAAATATGACAGAAAGATCAGCAAAATCACTTGATGGAGCATATATGCTTCTTAGGACAATGTATATGACTGATTTTATTAAAGAAATGATAAAAGTAAATAAATCCTCAACACTAAGAGAAATGTATTACATATCTGAAGGCTGGGATCTTGCAAAGTTTCATACACAAGATGAATCAAATTTACTAGCCGAAGACCTTGAGGTTATAACAGGTTGCATGAGAGAAGATTTCAAACTCAGACCAGAAGAAGACGGAGCAAGAGTAATTGGTAATTTAACAATAGAAGAAGTGACTAGGAATAACACAAAAAAGAAAATCCACTGTCAGGATGACGTTGGTGATGCAGGGTATTCTATACCATATAATGTTGAAAAAGAGAAAATAACAATTAAAAGTTTTGATGCAGATTTTATACTAGCAATTGAAACTGGTGGTATGTTTGACCGTCTTGTAGAGAATGGTTTTGACACATCAAGTAGAGCGATTCTTGTTCATCTTAAAGGACAACCAGCTAGATCCACTAGAAGATTTATTAAAAGGCTTAGTACAGAAAAAAATCTGCCTGTATTAGTTTTCACTGATTGTGATCCATGGAGTTTTCGTATTTTTGCAAGTATTGCTTATGGTGCGATTAAAACAGCGCATATATCAGAGTATCTAGCAACACCTGCCTCTAATTATCTAGGTGTAACACCCTCTGATATCGAAAACTATGAGTTGCCTACTGATACTCTTACAGCTGAGGATATCAGTGCTTTAAAAAGTGAGCTAACAGATCCAAGGTTCCAGGATTCATTTTGGAAAGGAGAAATCAAACTGCAATTAAAGTTAGGACGGAAATCTGAGCAACAGGCCTTAGCAAAATATGGCTTGGACTATGTAACAGATAAATACCTGCCTGAAAAACTAGCTGAGATAGGAATGACAAAAAAATAAAATTCTTTTTTTTATTTTTGTTTTATAAAAACATAAGGGTATTCATCTTCAATGTCTGTTAATATTAACTTGTTATCGTTATCCTTAAATCTGTAAGTATAAACATATACTTCTAAGGGATTTGTCTGATTTATTACTAATTGTCCTTTTGAATTTATATGATAAGTTCCTTTGAGTTTATATGAATTTATTAAACATGTTCCATCTGAGTTAAATGTAAACATTCTATACTTTGACTCCTCAGCTTTCCATGTCCCAACAAACTTTTCTTCGTCTGTTTTAGATTTTTGTTCAAAACATCCACTAATTATAATGCTGATAAGGAGAAAAAATGATACAATTATTGGTAAATATTTTTTCATGTTCCCATTCTCCTTGCATAGTTTATAACATTTCATTGCTTATAAAACTAGTTAGTAACAAGTTAAAAAAGTTTTTTTTAAGGTGGGGGAGCACTGAAAAAAACAAGGAAATGGGATGGGATGCACCATTAAACCTTAAATTCCAGGCTCCCCCATTTCTTAATAATATGATTTTATATTTATAAAGCTATGTTTCCTTTTGATTCCAAAGCTCGCCAGGTGAAATCATAAGACATCTTAAATTTAAGACACTGTTTTCATCAATAAGAACATATGTTTTACTAAATATCCCACCTTTAGCCTCTTTAGGATAAGTATAAACATATAGTTTTTTATCATCAATATATTTTTGATTTGTTTTTTCTCCCTCAATTTTATGGTTTCCATTATTATACCAAAAATAAAACATTAATTCTAGAAAAATAAAAAATAAAATAAAAAATCCTGCAGTGTATATCCATGTATCAAGTGATAATAACGCCCATTTTGGATCAAATTTAAAAATAATAATACCCATGCTAATAATTAATATCCAAACAAGAAACAAAAAGGACACAACAATAAAAAGTATTAAAAAAGTAAAATAACTTTCCTGTTGTTCTTTTTTATAATTTAACATACTAGATTGCATATAGGTTCCTCATGATAGGTTATAATTAACAAATAATTAATATAATTTTATACTATAAAACTTTCTATAATTTTTCTTTTTTAATAAATTCTATTAATTTCCCTAAAGATTTACCCCTATGAGAAAAACAGTTTTTTTCCTCTGTTAGCATTTGAGCAAAAGTCTTATCCGAATTCTCTGGTATAAATATTGGATCATAACCAAAACCGTTATTACCTAATGGTTTCTCAGAGATTGTACCATAGCATTCTCCAACAAAATACAATGGTTTACTATCGGGGTTATTATACGCAAAAACAGAACGAAAACATGCCCTTCTCTTTTCATCATTATGATGATCTAATAATTTTAAAACACCTTTGCAGCCAATAGTATAAAAAACATATTTTGAGTAAACACCTGGGAAGCCTTTTAACTCATCTATAAAAAGACCTGCATCTTCAAGGAAGAAAGGTTCATCAAATCTCTCTTGTACATGGTTCACACCAAAACATGCAACCTCCTCAAGAGAATCTGCTTGTATCTCAGGATAGCCAAGATTTTTTTGAATAACTTCTATACTAGTAGTTGAAAACATTTTTTTTGCTTCTAAAACTTTCCCTTTGTTTCCCGTGATAAAATAAATTTTTTTCATCGGTATCTACCTCTTTTAACAATATCCTGTATCTTTTTAATAACTTGATTAGCATCATCTTTTAACACTTTTTTATAACCTTTAAGGACATAGTTAAAACAGTTTGAGTACTTAGAATGAGTAGACTCAATTGCTTCCATTAAAACATGCAGGTCAACACCTTTAGCCTCTATTTCACTGTTTTTTTCACCAAGACCAAAATCAATAAAATGAACCTTATCATCATATAATATCATGTTAGATGTTGTAATGTCACCATGGATTATATCATTATTATGAAACCTTGCAATGCTTTCTCCTATTTTTTCACAGAGATTGTTTCGTTCTTTTTCTTTTAAATCATTTAAAACATCTTTGATTCTCACACCATCTAAAAACTCCATTGTTATAATACCCTGTTTTAAATCAACATCATAAATAATTGGAACAGCAACACCACACTTACGTGCCTCAGCTATCAACTTTGCTTCTTCCTTTGTTCTAGATGAGATAAGACGATCATCGATATGTTTAATACGATATGACTTAGATATTCTTCTTTTTTGAATTACTTTAAAATCTCTATATGTATCAATACAGATCTCTGCTTCTGCCCCTCTATAGATTATGTTTTTCTCAGTCACGCCAGGTCACATCCACCATATCAGTTCGAAAACGCTGATCAATAAAACTATTCTTAATAGTCATACGTATACCACTATTATACATCAAGATTCCAAGCCATGCAATCATGGCACCATTATCAATACACAAATCTTTAGATGGAACAAAAAAACGTGCACCACGATCAGATGCCATCATCCGAACCATATCTTGAAGACGCTTGTTACTTGCTACACCACCACCAAGAAGCACTTCATCTTTTTCGGTATGCGCCATCGCTCGCTCGGTTACCTCAGTTAAAGCAGCAAACGTGGTCTCCTGAATTGAATAACAAATATCCTCCAAGCGTTTATTTTGTTTGTAATATTGCTCAGCAGCAGTAAGAATACCAGAGAATGCGATATCCATCCCCTTTATTGAATAAGGCAACTCAAGATAATTCTTACCTTCACTAGCTAGTTTTTCAATCTTTGGACCACAAGGAAAATCAAGACCAATGTCTCTACCAAATTTATCCAAGCAATTACCAATACCGATGTCAAGGGTTTCACCAAAAACCCGGTAACGTCCCTCAGCAAAAGCTATAACCTGAGTATTAGCACCAGATGTATACAAAAGCACAGGATCAACACAATCGTCAAGGGTACCACGGCCAATTTCAAGATGAGCAACACAATGATTAACGCCAATAATCGGTTTGTCAACAGTTAAAGAAAGCGCTCGTGCTGCTGTAGCAGCAGTTCTAAGACATGGACCTAAACCAGGGCCTTTTGAAAATGATATAAGATCAATATCGCTAAAATCCAAATGTGATTTTTTAACAGATTCTTTAATCAAATCAGCAATATTAGAAGCATGATGATTCGCTGCCTCCCTAGGATGAATACCCCCTTCATCAGGCCTGTAAATCTTGATTAAATTTGAAAGAACCTTGCATTTGCCATTGTAATCTTTTACAATTCCTGCACCAATACTATGAGCAGTTCCTTCTATACCTAAACATATCATATTAAAATCTGTAAACAAGAGGTATATAAAATAAATTTGGTTCAAAACTTATTCTTCGACCTCATATTCTTCTTCATAAACATAGAAAATACCTTTTTTAAAAAGAATAAATATAACAATCAAAATAACTATTATTATTGTTATTGCAGCTGTTAACCATGGGAATTTAAAGGAAGATTCAGGTTTTGATTCGTAATTAAACGGTTTTATACTTTTATCAGCAGTATATATGTAATCCCAGTCAGAGTCAGCATCTATGTTAATCAAACATGATCCATCTGATTGCATCTCAATATCTGTAGTAGTATCTGTTAATGTATTATAAAAAGAATCTATTTTGCCATCCTCATTTGTATCTACTAAATAATGAACTGTTCCACTAATATTTACAGAAATAGCGATTTTATAATTTATGTTGCCATCTGAATCATTTGGATTTGCAGATGTAATAATTGCTTTAATATTAACGCCAAAAAAACATTGAACTATGAGCAAAAAGAAAATTATAAAAACAAATAAAAATAAATTTTTTTTATTATCTTTAAGATTAACCTTGTTTTTTTTCATCCGCTCTGCATCCCATCATATAACATAACATTTGAAATGTTATGTTTATCCAAATACGATTTTTTTAATTATTTACATGTTTATAAACCTTTGTTTTTATCAATTGGTTCAAAGTATAAATATCCTATTTTGAAAAGTAACGCAATAAACAAGACTATACCTGTTATGATTGCACCTATAATGATTAGCCATGGTAATCCTTCTTTAGGCTTCGCTCCATGTTCAGTAGTTTCACTTCCAACAATTGCATATGTTGATGTGCCTGTGGATATTGCTTGGTAGTATGCATATGTGTTATCTTTGTTAAGATATGTTGTTGGTAGTTCTTCCCATACACCTTCATGGTATCTAAGCAGTTTAACATTATTTTTATCAATGTTTTTATTATTTTCTGTGAACCAGGTAAGGACTATTTTGAAGTTGATTTTTAATGATTGGATAGTTGAATCATCAATTGTCATGTTGTTTGATGTTAGATCCAATTCTAGGTATGCATAGATATGTTCATATGGTTCTGGTATGTCAGGTATATCCTCTGGTTTGTTTAACTCAAGGTTTATTATTTTAATTTGTACATTTGGAAGATCAGTGTTTGATGTGAGTGATAAGTCTATTTCTGTTGAGTTCACATTATGTGTTTCATAGCCTATTATATTTCCAATATTTATCACTGTTATTTCTTTGACAGTAAATGAGTATACGCTGGATTGTTCTGTGTTTGCTGATGTATCTGTTGCAGTTATGTAGTATGTCACAGTTGTTCCCGCGGGGAATGGTCCTATTGTTGTTGAGTAGGTGTTACCATTTGTAAATGTCATTGGTTTTGTTTTTTCTATGCCATCATTATAGTTAAGATTTACTGATGAAACACTTGTGTCATCTGTTATTGTTGCAGAGATTGTTACAATATCTTGATTTGTAACAGTTGTGGGTGAATGTTGGATGTTTGTTATCACGGGTGGTGTTGTGTCATCAAGTGATGCTGGGTTTATTGTTACAGTTGCTGTGTCTGTATCAGTCGCACTTGCACTGTCTGTTACTGTTAATTTAGCAGTATAGGATCCTGCTGTGGTGTATATGTGTGTTGGTGTTTCTCCTGAGCCTGTGTTACTGTCTCCGAAGTCCCAGTTGTATGTGTATGGTGTTGTACCGTTAGAGGCAGTGCCTGAGAATTGAACTGTTGTGTTTATAACTCCTGTGTATGGTCCTCCTGCTTCAGCAGTTAGACTAACAAATGTTGGATTAGTTGAAGAACTGCCATCTGGACCATTATTACCGCTATCAGAGTTTGCTTTTATTGTAAACCAATAAGTCTCATTGACGTTGCAGTTTCCATCTGTGAAGTTAAGCCATATGGTATAGTTTGTATTGTAATTTAGGTTACCACTAAAATTCAATGTTCTTGTACCGTTCGTCTGATCTGTCCAGCTGGTATTATCACCGTTGCTACATACAATTGTACCGCTTGTTGTGTTACCATCGATATCATTGATGTTTACTGTCCAATCTCCTACGTCAATTTCTATGTTACTTGATTTGTTTTCTGGGTTTTCGTTGCTACTTGTAGGGCAGTTGTATTCCCATGGTTCTTCCATGGTTATAAACCAGTATGTTTTATTTATATCACAATGTCCATCCGTGACATTTACACTCCACCAGTATTTAGTGTTATAATTACTAGCGTTTGTATAATTATTCCATATCACATTTGACCCAGATGAAACACTAGCATTACCTTGCTGTAAAACCCAAATACCTGTAGTATTTTCATAGAAACATACATCAATTGAATCTAGATCAACATCTGTAACTGTGATATTGCAGATTGGTTTTCGTTGTTGATTTACAGTGGTATTATTAGGGTTCTCCTCAGTTAAAACTGGTACTGTGTTGATAGGGGTTGTAGCATTATCGCTTGAATTAGTTAGACTCCAGCATCTATCTGCTTCGTTCCAGGACCATGCTTGATAATAATATGTAATTCCAAAATTTAAACCGTTATGACAAAAACTTGTATTTGTGCTACTATTATCAATAAAATTTCCGTCACCCTTGCTCCACGACTCAACATTATTCCATTCGATGTATGTTTTATCTGCGTGTGTTCCTTTTACCCAGATTAAATTAATCTGTGATCTGTTATAAGCTATTGCAGAAAACGATACTGGTGCAATTGGTAAATATCTTTGCCTTGTTGTAAAATGATATGTTTCATTGGTCCAACCACTACTACCATATATATCAGTTACATTTACACTCCACCAATATGTAGTATTATAATTGCTGAACACATAACTCTGGTAGAACCTTCCATCGAGTTGGGAATTATTTGTACCGATATCCTGCCAGATTCCAGACGCATTAGTACGAAATGTGATATTCATTAGATTTCCTTCAGGATCTGATACATTAATACCAAGGGGTAAGCTACCAAAATATGAACCAACTGTTTCATTTGCAGGGTTTTCATTTGATAAATTGATAGGATCCTCATTTCCTAGCTTTAGTTTCTGAGCAGGGTCCCCAAATAAAAGACAACCTTGTATTACTGCTCTCCAGGTTCCAAGATATGTATCCCAGTCGATAGTTGGTGCTATTGTATCTTTAGAAAAGGCCATTGCTTTTCCAAGTTGCCAATTAGCAGGACTAACTGAGTTATTGGTCGTATCAAAAAAATAATCCCAGAAACATTTTTGCAGCAGTGAGCTACTTGTGTTAGTAGTCTGTAAGTTCCCCCAACCATAACAGGTATTGTAAACACATGCAAACGCAAGTTCAGTATCGCTATGGAACAGCATCGAATGTAGAACACCATCATCTGCTGCATCCATGTCACCACAATGACATCCATAATCATATATAAAGAAGGGTTTAGTATTATGATAATTTGACTCCCAATTAGCAGAAGAAACATCTAGAGACATGGATTCATCTGCATGGGCAACACCACTAATAAGAGTGCATTGATCATTGTTAATTGCGTTTTTTAAACCGTTTATAGCTGCTGATTCGCTTCCTCCTAGCCAACCAGAATTTGGCGGCTCTGCAGTCCATTTAACAGAGAGGTTGTACTGTTTGGTAGGGTTTACATCATTCCAGGTTTCAAAACCATATTGAAAACCAAGCCAACTTGGGTAAGGGCCATCGCTATTAGGGTTTGGACCAAGCCAACCCTCTGTGCCTTTAATCGCACTAAAATCAATGAAATCATCTCCTTCGCAATCCCATCCGCTATCACCTCCATAAAATGCTGCATTTTCTAGATAATCAACAGTTTTTGAATCGACATAATAAAAACTTTTTTTCATCCAATTTGAAACATCTTGTGGTTCATCGCAAGTAATACGTCCGATATACATCTCTGCATATAGATCAAAACCTGAATCACCTTCTTCACCCCATTCACTATCTTCATCATCATTAAACGTGTTGTCAAGATTACTCCAATAAATATCTGAGTCAACATCTGACTCATATGCATAATCCATTTCTCTTGCTGGAATCAGTTCGTCATCCCCACCAATAAAAATGTATTCTGTCCCCCAGTCCTGATACGCATCACGGCAGAACTCTCGTATATGTGCAGTTGTATCGTTGAAAAGGGAGCTAGCATTCCAATAATCGGAGCATGCATTAATTTCTTGGATTGTAACTAATGTACAACTCAAGCCATCCTCTAGTTCATGTTTGCCCATAAGACTAGACCAATTGTAAGGTAGAGAAGGACTAGTAGCCCAATCATCAAGACCGTTTTCTGTTGTAGTGACAATCACATAATCATAATTATCACTTGAATCACACAAACCCCCAGAATAATCATAGGTGGGCATGGCACCAAATGAATAACTTCCACCTTTATAATATTCTATGATTTCGGGGTTAGCTACAAGTGTTTTAACCCAATTTTCATCATCCTGGTTATTACGGAAAAAATTGTTTATATTACCGTCTTTCTCAAGTTCAATATCTACAGTTATCTCTGGAAAATATAATATTCTACTTGCACCTGGAATGTATTGAACTGGATTAAGTGTTAAAGATAAAATAGTATAACCACGGCAACAACTAGTTTGATAGTCTTCTTCTAAAATTAAAGGATAAACGTTTAACGAATGATATAAAGATTCGTTGAACTCAAATTTAGTCGAAAATTTTTTGCCGATAGGTGCAGGAGTTTGATATGGAACAACTGGTTTATTCGCAAGTTTTGTTTTAGCTTTTACTATTTCTACAGATGTTCCATCCACGTTAACATCAACTATCTTTTGTCCAGGTGGTAAAAGTAATTTTACATATTTAACAGGTAAAACAGGTTCACCTTCTTTTTTACCAATAGCCACACATCCAGATATATCTATTGTACTATACGTTTTATCGTGAAGAGTTTTTTCGTTAAAGTTAGGCTCAGAAAAAGAAAAAGTGTAACTAAGTAACTCATTATTAATATACTCAAATTTTTTTATATTATACTTTTCCTGTTTAAAGGAAAAAATTAAAGAATTAAAAATTAAGCAAATAAAAATTATAATGAGTACTAACAGTATATTAGTTGCATTTCGGCATCCCATGCTTTCCACTTTAAAGTAGAATGTATTAAACTATATTTAAATCTTAACAATTAAAAAGTATTATTTTTTAATCCCTATCTTAGCAGTTATCTCATCAATTTGCCATTCTTTTACAAGATCTCCACTTGGTTTATCTGTAAAAACAATCTTTTTAGATCGTGTTTCTTGTCTGATATAATTCTCCCATTTTTGTAGCATCTTTTGGTTCTCTTTTTCAACATTTATCTCAGTAATAATGTTATCTTCTACATGTAAATTCAGTTCTTTTCGCATTGATTGTATGCGACGGACTATTTCACGTGAGAAACCTTCTGCTTCAAGCTCTGGCGTTAGATTTGTGTTAAGAATAAGAGTTATACCTTCTATACTAGCACGTGCTATGTGGTCTTTTTCTTTTTCAACAATTTCAAAATCATCCATTGTTAAACTTATATTTTCACCATCAATTTTTACTTTGATCTTTTTTTCTTTTTCCAATTGTTCAAATAACTGTTTTTCATCCATTTGCTTTATTAATTCCGTTAAAGGTTTAGCTTTTTGTTTATACTTCGGACCGATAATAGATTGGTTTAATTTTACAGTTTTTGTCATAAACATATCTGTATTTCTAGCAAAAGAAATATTTTTCACATTGATTTCTTCATTTAATAAATCAAGCAAGTTTTTTATTGAAAGCTCAGTTTTTTTATTACATATAAGCGATGCTTCACTTAGAGGGTGTCTAACTTTTATTCCGATCTTGGATCGTAATGCTCTTCCTGCTTCAACAAGTTCTCTTATCTGTTTCATACCGTTTTCAAGATCATCATCAATATGTTTTTTATTACTAATTATATAGTCGCAGAGATGAATACTTTCAGGCATGTTTTCTGTTTTTATGTTTTGATATATCTCTTCGGTAATAAAAGGAATGAATGGTCCTAAAATATCAGAAAGCCCATAAAATATTTCATATATTGTTGAATAACCTGCTAGTTTGTCATCTGTTTTTTCTTCAACCCAGAATCGTTTTCTAGAGCGGCGTAGATACCAGTTGCTGAAATCCTCGATTACAAAGTTTTCTATTGCTCGTGCAGCTTTGTGTATCCTAAAATACTGCATGTTTTCTTTAACTTCTGAAACGACTTTGTTAAATCTACTTATTATCCATCTATCCAGGGGTTTTCTTTTAGATAAAGGTATAGTGTCTTTTTCAGGATTAAATTTGTCTAAAGATGCATAAGTACAGAAGAGGTTATAAGAATTCCAATATGTGAGAATAAATTTTCTAAGTGTTTCTTTTACTGCTTCCTCGTAGAAACGTGTTGACATCCATGGAGCATTTGCTGAAACAAGATACCATCGGAGTGCATCTGCTCCTTCATTATCAAGTATTATATTTGGGTCAACATAATTTTTTTTGCTTTTGCTCATTTTTTGATTGTTCTCGTCTAGCACAAGACCTAGTGTTAAATTGTTTTTATATGGTCGGTCATCAAATAGAAATGTTGATATTGCAAGAAGTGAATAAAACCATCCGCGTGTTTGATCTAGTGCTTCGCTTATAAAATCAACTGGGTAGTTTTCTTTGAAAAGTTTTTGATTTTCAAAAGGATAATGCCATTGAGCAAAAAAAGCTGAACCTGAATCATACCAGCAGTCAATAACCTCTTTTTCTCGTTTCATCTGTGATTTACATTTAGGACATTTGAATACTAGTTCATCAACAAAGGGTTTATGTAAATCATATTTTTCTGGGAATGATTCACTGAGCTCTTTTAATTCTTTAACACTACCTATGCATATCTGATGTTTACATTTTTTGTTTGTACATGTCCAAATTGGTAATGGTGTGCCCCAGTATCTTTCACGTGAAAGGGCCCAGTCTTTTACATCACGTATGAAATCACCGAAACGTCCTTGTTGAAGATGCTCTGGGTACCAGTTAATATTATTATTATTTTTTATCAAGGATTCTTGTACTTTTGTCATTGCTATAAACCATGATTCCATAGCATAATACAAAAGTGGTGAATCGCAACGCCAGCAAAATGGATACTCATGTTCATAGCTTTGAACACCTTCTATTAATCCTCTTTTTTTAAGATGCTCGATAATGCTTGGATCTGCTTGTTTTACAAACTGTCCTTTCCAAAGTTTTACTTCTTCTGGGAATGTTCCATCTAGTTTTACTAGTTGAACCACTGGGAGATTGTATTTAACTCCAACATTGTAGTCATCCTCACCAAAAGCAGGGGCTATATGAACAATACCTGTTCCATCACTCATTGAAACAAAATCAGCTAGAACTACATACCATGCTTTTTTGTTTGGTTTAGCATAATCAAATAAAGGCTCATATTCAATTTTTTCTAAGTTTTTACCTGGAAAACCATCAAGTAGTTCGTATTCTTCTCCTTTTAGTATATGGGCTGCTCTTTCCTCAGCAAAAATAAGTATCTGGCCCTTATAGCGTATTTTTATGTATGTTTCATTTGGGTTAACTGCCAGTGCAACATTTGAAATAAGTGTCCATGGTGTTGTTGTCCAAGCAAGAAAATAAGCATCCTCATTTTTTAATTTAAACTTAACAAAAATAGATGGTTCTTCAACCTTTTTGTAACCCTGAGCGATCTCATGAGCTGAAAGAGCTGTACCGCAACGTGTACAATATGGTACTACTTTATGACCTTGATATAAAAGTTTTTTATCCCATGCTTGTTTTAATGACCACCAAACTGATTCGATGTACTCATTTTTTAAGGTAATATA
>Ga0172363_10000806_pt1 | contig 24500 bp, 23 predicted proteins | sample LakKivs2_kivu2a2_FD_114541 | JGI IMG/M metagenome (GOLD analysis project Ga0172363, IMG submission 114541) | Sediment microbial communities from Lake Kivu, Rwanda - Sediment s2_kivu2a2 | ecosystem: Environmental > Aquatic > Freshwater > Lake > Sediment | place: Rwanda: Western Province, Lake... | reverse complement strand
TGTCCAAGCCGGTCAAGGAACGCAGCGACGAGGGTGGCGAGGAGGACAAGCCGGTCATCATATCGACCACCGGCGACATACAGAAGCCATACGGACTCATGAAGGCGACGGTGACCGCCGCCCCAGAAGGGCAGGCACTGACAAAGTCTGTGGACATCCCCGTGTACTCCAGCCTGCGATGGTTCCCGAACGTGCAGGCGATGACCGATGAGCCGACCGACGATGCGGTCTACCTCGACAACGCCGTGACGAGGGCGTCCACGGTGCTCGGCAGCAGCCAGGTCCTGGACGCCGTCTACATGGCGGCAGGGAGGCTCAGGGCGTGGCAGGTCGGCAACCGCGACTGGAGGGGGTGCGACGCCGCAATCTACGTCGTCTCGGACTGGGACCTGTCCCAGAACGCAAGGACCGTCCAGCAGGCCGTGGCGAGGGCCCTGCTGCTCGCCGGAGTGAGGAAGGCGCCGTGCAGATCCTTTGCCACCGGGCTGGTCCATCCCGTCGACATGTTCGTCGCCGAACATGTCGCCACCCAGACGGGCGGCTTCGTCGCCAAGGTGCCGCTCGGCTATCCCGACGACGACCTGCCAGACGCCGTCGCCGACGGGTTCACCGCCATGCAGGGGGCGTTCAACTCTGGCGAGTACGAGAACGTCATCGACATCGGGGAGCCGTCGTATATGTCTGGGGCCGTGGTGAATGTGGAGGTGCCGAACGGGGCCGTGCTCACGATATGGGTGAGGTTCTCGTCGGACGGGGTCAACTACACCGACTGGTCTACACCGACGACGCTGACCGAGACGGGCAGCGTCTACCTCGAACAGGGCGTCTGGCGGTACATGCAGTACCGCCTGAGGATGGTCGGCACCCGGACCTTCGAGTCGCCGAGGTTCTCGTCGGTGACGACGAACTACGTCAGACCTGGCGTCACCATGGTGTACTTCCAGCCCATCGTCCCCGACCTGCGCAACGACGAGTTCGTGAACGAGGTGCTGGTGAGCCACGCCGCCGAGATACCGGCGCTGTCGTCGGTGACATACGGGGCCGGCCCGCACGAGTCCGCCGACCCGTGGCTGTTCGACAGCGTGCAGCAGCCCGCCAGCCCGTCGGGCCAGAGGGTCGTCCTGCTGAACCGCGAGAACGAGGCCACGACGGCCGTGGACGGGAGGACGTTCGCGCCCATGAACGGCCCCTGGGCCCCGTCGGCGGCGGTCGAGGTCGTCAAGATCGAGGACGGCGTCTCCGTCGTCGTCGACCCGTCCGAGTACGTCTCCAACCCGTCGGGCGGCGTCGTCACGATGCGCAGCCCGCCGAAGGCCGGGGCGAGGGTGGCGGTCAGCATCCTGCCGGACCCCGTCGTCAGGGTCGTCTGCAGGATCACGAACTACTCGACGGACGCCGCAAAGATCTTCAGGGTCGGGGTGATGTACAACAAGACGCAAAGGGTGCGCAGGGCGCCGGACGGAACAATAATCAGGCAGCCGATCGACATGATCCTCGAGGAGTCGTCAAGCGAGTCGAGCGGGTCGAGCTCGTCTTCGGGGTCCTCTGTCGGCTGAACGACCTATGAGACGCAGATACAGCCTCAGGAGATCCGACAACGCCCCCGTCACGGGGGTCAGGGCCGCCATCGTGTCCGGAAACGGCGAGATTGCCGTCACCACTGGGTTCCCAGTGACGTCTGCGATGGTCGGTCATGTGTCACAAGCCCCTGTCGGGTCGCTGTTCATGACGGTCGAGCGGGTCGTCGGGCACGACCTGTTTGCGTCGTGCCTAGACTATACGTTCGCCAAGGAGGAGCCGGTGGTCGTCCACTCGGTGTCCCTGAACTTCAGCCAGGGGTCGTGCCCGCGGGAGTACCAGGTGACGGCGACCATCGGGGGGGAGGAGACGACCTTCGCCGTCGACGCAATCAACACCAACCGCAGAGTCCTCATCACCGACAACATCGTCCTGAACCCCGGCGACACCCTGTTCGTCCACGCAGGAGTGTCCGAGGCGATCAAGAGCACGTCGTCCAGCCAATGGTCGTCGCAGTCGAACTCGTCGAGGTCGTCGCTGTCGTCCAGCAGCCTGTCGTCCACGTCAACCGTAAGCGGGTCCTCCATCTCTTCGTCGTCGACCTCGGTTTCGTCGCTCTCGCGGAGCGAGTCGTCGCTGAGCGATTTGTCGTCTAGGACGGCGTCGTTCTCGTCGCCGACCACCACCTCGTCCGCAAGCTCGCTATCGACGCCGAGCAGCTTGAGCAGCAGCAGCCTGAGCAGCGAGACGTCGATGTCCACCCCCTCGTCTTGGTCGACGCGCTCGTCGCTGTCGAGCATCAGCTCGGCCTCCTTGTCGAGCGAGACGTCCTCGTCGTCCACGAGCACCGTCAACTCCAGCTCGTCGACCTCCAGTTCCCGCAGGTCCTCCGCCTCGACTCCGGGCTCGCCGTCGTCGGAGAGCACTTCGTCCGTCTCCACGAAGTCGTCCGCGTCGTCCGACGAGACGAGCTCATCGACGGCATCCGAGTCGTCCTCGGAGTCGTCGGCCTCCTCCACCGGGCACCTCAGGGTGTGGATGCGCATCTACTACACCCCCGCCTCGATGTTCGACAGGGTCCTCGAGCAGTCGAGCTCGTCCGTCTCGTCGGGGCCGAGGATGACCGTCGTCTGGAGCGACCCTGACACCCCGTCGTACGGCCCCGACCATGACCCGACCGGCGTGTACGAGGAGGACGGCGTCTACAACAGCCGCCCGACATACCGCAGGGTCGGCGGGGGCGACGGGTCTCCGTACTATGTGTGGCTGACCTTCTACACGGGTGTGCCGGTCTGGGTCATCAGCAGGGTCGTAGGCGACGAGGGGGACGGGTCTTCCAACGCCTGGAACACGATCTACAACGGCGGTGGCGTCGACAACGTCAACGGCCTCTATACGCCGATCACGAACCCGGCGGACTATCAGGTTGTCGTCTCCGTCGACTATGTCCGCCCGTCATCTTCCTCGTCCGTCGTCTCCAGCACGTCGTCGGTCTCGTCGTCGAGCTCGCTGTCCACTGGGACGTCGAGCCGCAGCTCCATGTCGTCCAGCTATTCGACGCTGTCGCGCAGTTCCGCAAGCAGCGGGGTCTATCATGTCCTCGGCAGCGACGAGACCAGCGACGAGACCAGCGAGACGGAAAGCTCCGTGAGCAGCGAGATCTATCACATCCTCGGCAGCGACGAGACCAGCTCCTCGTCTGAGGTCGTCGTTGGCGTGTGCTCCGTGTGGGTCAAGGGCTATCTCGACACGGGGTTCGTCGTCGGATACGCCAACTACCCGCCGCAAACGGCCGTCTGCTTCGCCTATATGGCGATGTAGCCCGAAATGTGGCCGCGCGGTATAATCGTCGGCAAAGGAACGGCGGTGTACTGATGCCCTGGTCAAAATCCGACATGGTCACCCTGCACGGTCTGGTGCGCAACGCAATCGGCACCCCCGTCGAGGCGAAGTCCTTCAAGATAGCCGCCAAGCGGCTCAGGAAGTCAGTCGGAGCTTGCCGGATGAGGTTTTCCAGGACGAACTGGGAGACCTTCTTCAAGAACGACGGCGAGTTGCGCAGCGGCACCAAGTCGTGGAAGCAGTTCGAGCTCGCCATCCTGTACAACTACCGCGTCGCAAGCAAGCTCTCGTTCGTGGAGATCGGCCAGATTCTGGAGCGCAGCCCCATCTCCTGTGAGAGAAAGTTCCACAACACGGACTGGAAGTCGCTCCCGTGGGTCGCCAAGCTCGGCGACATCCCGGCGGAGGGACGTTCCGAGGACTGGATCCTCAAGCTGAAGCGTGAGAACGCGGAGCAGGAGGAGGCCGACAGGAAGGGCGCGGTCGTCGATGTCTTTGCGGACCTGCTGGTTGGCCTCGCAAGGGGCAATGTCGAGCGCCTCCGCGACATCTCGGAGGACAAGTTCATGACCCGCTTGCGCCGCAGCAGGCAGGTCGAGGCAGAGGGGATACCCATTGAACTGCCGCTGCCGTTCGACGACCTGAAGCAGGCGGCGTACAAGAAGATCGAGGGCCTTGGTCTCACCTACCCGAAGTCTGCTAGGTTCGGCAAGGGGCGTTACCTCGTCGTGGGCGACTCCCACGGCAAGCACACCCGCAACTCCATGTTCGACCTTCTGGAGACCGTCGTCAAGGAACTGAAGGTCGACAAGGTCGTCCATGTCGGCCACATCTTCGACGACGACGACGAGATCAGCTTCAGGTGGGAGGACATCCCCAACCTCGTCATCGTCGGGATGATGTCGGAGCTCAGCAGCCTCAAGGGGCAGAAGCACCCCTATGTCGTCTACCGGGACAAGGTAGACCTAGGCGACATCAGTGTCGGGAACCAGTACGAGATCACCGACTTCGTCAACCGATTCGTCGGGGAGATCGCCGACGCCGCAATCATGCCGGGGCACAACACCATCGTCAACTCCCACCGCCACGAGATGTTCAACACCTGCACGTTCTCGAACTACCGCCTGACCATCAGCCCAGGATGCCTCTGCGACGGTCACATCATCAAGTTCGTCAAGGAGGTGGAGATGGAGCACGGCGTGCCCAAGGTGCGCATCACCCACCCGTTCGGCTACAACAAGTACAACAGGCAGGAGAAGCTCAAGGAGAGGTGGGAGCAGGGGATGATCCTGGTCGACGTGGAGGCGGACGGGAGGTTCACCACCTGCCCTATGAGGGTCAAGAAGACGTGCCGCGGATATACGACCGCCTACTTCGACAAGATCATCGCGCAGGACGGGGTTTTCGCCCCAGACGTCAAGATGTTCATCAACGGCGACCTCCACTGCGACCGCCACGACCCCGTCAGCCTAGACATTCAGTCCCAGTTCTGCGCCGACTACAAGCCAGACAGGCATGTCAACCTCGGCGACCAGATCGACAACAGGGCCCTGAACCACCACATGATGAAGAAGACCCACGGGCCGATAGCGAAGAACTTCTTGGACGAGGTGGCCGCTTCCAGACACACGCTCTCCCTCATGAGGGAGTGGGCCAAGGAGTCCTATCTGATCATCGGCAACCACGAGAGATTCATCCTCGACTTCCTCGAGAGGTACCCTCAACTCTCTGGGCTGTTCGACTTCGATATCCTCTTCGGCGCCGCGCAGAACGGCATCAAGATCGTGCCCTTCAAGAGGGCCCTCGACTTCGGGTCGGTCAAGTTCGTGCACGGCGACCAGAAGCTTTTCGGGCAGAACGGCTCTCGGAGGGACAAGTTCTCGAAGACATACGGCCCCAACATCGTGATAGGCAACATCCACTATCCGAGCATCCGTAGGGGCTGCTACTCGGTCGGATTCTCTGGGCTAGCTGACCAGGGCTACAACGAGGTCGAGGTGACGCAGTGGCTGCACGGGTTTGCGTTCTGCAATGTCTTCGACGGGCAGGCCTTCATCTCCCTAGTCGACATCAAGGACGGGCAGTGCAGGGTCGGCGGGCGCACCTATGCCCCTAAGCACCCCGAACGATGGATCTGTGCGTCGTACAAGGCGTCCCTGACGGTCGAGACCTCCTCAAAAGGGTACGCCGGTCGCGCCGTCGAATGAATAACCGTCGCCGCATAGTCGGCGGCGCTGTGTCACAAGGACGGACGATGGAAACCATCAAGATCGCCTGGTCTGACAAACGCAAGAACCAGATCGTGAACTTCTACGCCCTGGAGGCTCCAGCGGGCGGATCTCCGCTCGTCCTGACGATGCCGTTCTCCGTCGCGACGACCGAGGATGTCAGGGTGCAACTCAACGCCGAGCGCGTTCGAAAGGGGCAGAAGGAGTACGACGGGCCGATATTGCACGTCTGTCTGGACCTCTCGTCAGGCAGGATGTATCTTCCGAACATGGAGAGCCCCAAGGAGATCGAGCTCGACGACAAGCAGAGGAACATGCTCGCAGCGGTGAAGCTTCAGGCGACGAGGCTTGTCGGCCCCTTGCCGCTCGCCCCGGTGATCCGAGGTGACCCGTTGACGACAATCCGCTGCAGGACGGTGGAGGACTTCCCGTCCGTGGCCGCCTTCATCCGCAAGCAGATCGGGAATGCCCCCGACGCAATGCGCGCGCATATGGACCTGCCCGTCGTCGAGGCCGACCTGTCGAAGATGCCGGCGACCGTCAGACGGCTTCCCAAGGGCATCGCCCAAAAGCAGGCGGCGTACATCGGGCCCAAGCTGTGTTCCCATGTCGACTTCTACTACAACGACCTCGAGACGACCGGCGGGGTGTTCGTACTGAGCCAGAAAACCCCGTTCATCCTCATCAACCTGTCGGAGGACGCCGGGGTGTCTGCCGCCGACAAGGAGCGCCTCGTGGTGACGATGCACAGGGAGTTCTCGGCGGACGTCGGCGGGACGCAGACGTCTGGGCAGGTGGAGGAGCTCAGGGCAATCAAGTACCTGATGTACATCGGCTGGTCGATGAAAGATCTGTGCTTGTGGATGCTCAAGCCAGACAGCGTAACCGACTTCCGCGACCTCATGTTCAAGGGATCGTATATCTGGAACGCCGCCAAGTCGCTCGCCGCGGACGGGTATCCGGACCCGAGCGGCAAGCCGTACTACTATTCGATGAGGCTGTCGGGAAACTTCCCGATCAGGTTCGCCCCGAACATGCACGGGCAGCCGGTCGAGCAGCGCGGCCAGCCAGACATGTTCAGGGTGCTGTACTACGACAGTTCCAAGAACATCATCACGATCAGGACCCCCCTGTACATCACCGACGACCTGGCCATGAAGGTGTTCAACGCCTCGGAGGTGCTGATGACGGCGCAGTACGAGGGCGAGACGAAGGAGCTCGCGGTCGAGTCGCCGATCCACGCCCTGGTGCAGGAATCCCCGACGACCATGTCGGTGGTGAAAGGCGACGTCAGTGCGTCGAACCGCGTCGGCACGGATGTCCGCCTCCGCGAGAAGAACAGCATGGACGCCGTGTTCGAGCGCAAGAAGATCTCGGACTACCCGCAGGCGGCTGACGTGATCAAGTCGATGTGCCAGAGGGTCACATCGGAGCAGAAACGTGTCGAGTTCAACGACCTCCCGGTCATCATCGGGCCGTGGATGGCGGCAATTGGAATGCGTGGAGGATACTGCGACGCCCGCACGATCGAGGCCGCTGGGATGAAGGTCCCCGTCGAACCGGTCGAAGGGTTCTTCGTCTATCCGCCGTGCATCCTGATCGACAACGAGGCGAAGCTCAATGTGGCGGACAGGACCAACGTCATCATCCACGAATACAGGCACCACATCAACTCGATCCTCTGGATCTCGGACCCACGCAAGCGAACGGAGCAGGTCGACAAGGAGCAGAACAAGGATGACGTCCAAGGCTTTTTGGCGTATCTTAGTGACCCTAACGAGAGGCTGTCTCACTTGGCCCAGTTCAAGTACATGATCGGAACTGGCATGTCGAGGGAGGAGATACTCCTGGAGATGTTCGACGGGCGGAGACCAACCGCGGCGGAGATACCCATCGCCAGGAAATATGTCGAAATCATCAACGACGCCGCCAAAGAGATGCAGGCGGACAAAGAGGGCGACGAGGTCGAACGGATCATCAAAGAGCGCCTAGACCGAGGGCTGCCGATAGGGTCTGACGAGGTGGCATTCGACCCCACGAACCTGGAGGAAATAATGACATGACGGACACATCGGATCACGACTGCGCGAGGGGCATAGAGGTCCTCGACCAAGCGGTCTCGATGTTGCAAAGGATCGACAGCTGCATCCGCAACGGTCAGATACCCACCGCCCATCGCGACCTGAACAACCTGCTGTCCGCAATCGACGGCGGCAAGATCGTCATCGAGGACGGCGAGACGTTGTCGAAGATGAGGGTTGCCATCAAAAGGGCGGTCGACGCCATGCGTCCGATGATGGACGCATACTCCGAGAACGCAAGGGCATTGGCCGCCGCAGAGAGGGCGCGGGGAGAGTTCATCAAAAGCATTGTCGGGCACGACACGCCAAGGGACACAACGGAGAGGTAACGATGAACAACGGGATGACCCAGGACGACTTCAACAGGCTCCATGACGAGACAAGGCACAAGATGGTGCAGGAGATATCCCTGCCGCCATGGGCCGACCGCCTGCCGCCGTGCTCGGAGTGCCAGCACCCACTGACGCACGACGACGTCTACGAGGTGTCTCTAAAGCTCAACGCCCAGCACATCGGAGACGCCGCGGTGTCCACGATGTGCCCAGCGTGCTTCTCCGGCGTCGTCTTTCACTTCCGTCAGCAATGCAGGTCCGTTGACGACTTCGTCGACTTCCTGAGGAACGGCTCCGAAAAGACGCCGGTGCCGGCCCACAAGATTGCGGTCTCTGAGAACAACGTGACTGACGAGGCGCTGTTCGGAGAGGAGGGAGAGACACAGCCATGACCATGATAAAGAGAGGCGTGTGCGGCGGCGAGGTCGTCGTCGCCGGCAGCGTCTATAGGTGCCCGTCCTGCGGCCACACGGACGTCGGCGACGGCAACTCGCCGAAGACATGCCCGAAGTGCCAGACCGAGATGGAGATGGTCTCGTGCACGGCGGAGGCCGAGGCTGGCGGCGTCGACGATCCGCAGGAGTAGCCCGCCACGACAACCGAACGGACGGCCAACGATGCCCGTAACAATCGTCGTACGCAATGTCTTCTCTAAGGTCATGGGCGACCTGAACGACTCCGTCAAGTTCAGGCTCAAGTCCGAACTCTCCTACCGGATCAAGGACGCCTTCTTCAAGATCGACTGGGACGACCCTGACAATGACTGGGACGGGACTGTCGACCTCTTCTTCCCGAAAAAGGGGAACAGCTTCTACACGGGCATGATCTCCAACGTCAGGAGCATACTCGACGAGTGCGGGATCCCGTTCACGATCGAGGACAGGCGCCTGAAATCGCTCACAAACTTCCCAGAACTCGACTTCGTCCGAGGCGCCAAGGAGGACCGGAGATACCAGAACTTCACGGTCGAGAGGTGCCTCAAGGCGACGCGGGGGGTGATCCAAGTGGCGACCGGCGGAGGGAAGACGACGATCGTTGCGAAGATCATCGCCGGCGCGAAATGCCATCCGTTCCTGTTCTTCGTTCTGTCGCAGGACCTGCTGTACCAGGCCAAGGAGGATCTGGAGGGCTGTCTGAACACGACGGTCGGCATGGTCGGCGACGGCAACATCGACATCCAGAAGGTGACCGTCGTCATGGTCCAGACCGCCGTCAAGGCCGTCCGCCGCGACGACGCGAAGGCCGCCGACGCCCTAGATGCGTTCAAGTACGACGAGGAGGACAAGGACTGGGACGACAAGACGGCCGATGCCGACGACGATGCCAAGCGCATATGCGGGCTGTTGAGGGCGGCGCAGGGGGTGTATCTGGACGAGTGCCACCATGCCGCCGCGCGCACGGTGCAACTGGTTCTCGAGTCCACCCCGAATGCCTATTGGCGTTTCGGCGGGTCGGCGACCCCGTTCCGGGAGGACGGTGCCGACAAGATGATTCAGGCCCTCTTCGCAAGGACGCTGGTCGAGATATCTCCGTCGTGGCTGATACGCAACGGCTATCTCGTCAAGCCGTACATCTTCAACATCAACATGAAGAACCCGGTCACCGAAATGCTCCGATACGGCACCATCTACAAGGAGAAGATATCCGAGAATCAGATGTTGCACGACCTAGTGGCTAACATAGCCACGCGCCTCGAGTCGTGTGACATACCGTACCTCATCCTAGTGCAACGGTACTCCCACGGCGACGCAGTGAGGCTCCTGAAGCCTGACATCCCCTTCATTAAGGGCGCCCAGATGACGAGGAGGCAGCGGCGCGAGGCGATAGACGCACTGAGGGACGGGGGCGTCAAGGGAGCCATCGCAACCACCCTGGCGGACGAGGGTCTTGACGTGCGGTGCCTAGGATCCGTGCTCGTGGCGGGCGGAGGCAAGTCCATCACGAGGGTCTACCAGAGGGTCGGTCGAGCCCTTAGGCCGTTCCCGAACAAGAAGCGAGCCATCATCTTCCTGTTCCACCACCAGTGCAAGTACCTCCATGCCCATGGACAGAGGGTGCGCTCCATGCTGAAGAAGGAGCCTGAGTTCGTCGTCATCGACACGGACATCGACCGCGCCATGACGGCCCTGGACGACCTCATATGCCCAAGCGGGTCGCTGTTCGACGACTGACGGCGCCTGCGTTCCTCCCCGTCGATGTATAATCGTCTGAGTTTCGGAGGAACCAGCGATGAAGACCTGCCAGGATCCGGCTGGCGACGACACCACTGTGCGCATGATGACCGTCGTGCGAAGGATGGCCGACGTCGCCGAAAGGGGTGACATCGGCCAGTACTCCAGGTGCAGCAGGTCATGGTTCAAATACGCCACGTGCGTCCCGTCCCGTCTGCGCGACACGCTCATGTTCGTCTTCATGCAGACGATCGAGGGCGTGTTCTGGCGGAACAACCAGAGCGAGGACAACCGCCGGTGGAGCGGTCACATCAGCGGCGAGTGGTGCAGCGACAACCTGTCTTGCGGGTCTGGCAGGTCGGACGACCTGTACAACCGAAAGCTCGAGGCCCTGAGGAACCAGCGGGTCCTGTACTGCTTTAGGTTCGGGTCTCCGAGACTCCCGTACGGCGTGATAAGGTCGTTCTCGTACGAGAAGAACCTGTTCCAGTTCGGATATGCACTGGACGACGGCAGCCTGACGGAAGACACCGAGAGGCTTCCTGAACGCTCGCCCGTCGTGATGCCGATCTCGGCGATCCGCATAGCCGTCTCGCTTCACTCTGCGGTCTCCGCCATGCTGAAGGTGATCCGGTCAAGGATCCCGGCGAAGGACTACTACGCCTCGGAGGGCGACCTGTTCGAACAGATATCCGGGAGGTTCTGCAGCGACTTCCTCAACGGCGATGTCCTCGCCGGAATGCCGCAGCAGATACGCAAGACCGTGCAGCCTTACAGCCGCGACATCCACGGCACCGGCTCCGAGTACGTGTTCGACTACCTCGTGCCGCACCTGTCGAGGTTCGAACCGTATGCGGGGTACAGGATAACCGAGAAGTCCCTGCGCGACGCTAGGATACCTCCAGACCTGAAGAGCAACCTCCTGATGCTGTTCGGGTCTCTGTCGGGATCCGACTGTGAGACAGGACTCCCGAAGTCCGTCGTACTTGGCATGAGTTTTCGACCACATAAATCTTATGTTCAATCGGACGATCAGGTACACAAATCTTATGTTCAATCGGACGATCAGGTACACAAATCTTATGTTCAATCGACCGGTCATGCTGACGCAAGTTATTACGAACAAGCATGTTACAAAGATGGCGTTGCCGGTATAACGAACTCTCCAGAAACAAATGAACTTGCAGACCGTAACGACCTAGTGCGGAGGGAGCAAGCAGAGGCCGTTTTGGACGGCGTTCCCGATTCCGAGACGGAGGAGCATAATGACATGGAAGAACAGCATGTTCTCGACGTCGTGACCGGAGACTGCCAAGTGGCGACGCAACACAGAACCAGCGAGAACCAGATGTCAAGGGACTTCGCCACTCGCAGGGACTTCGAAGAGTCGTGCCGCAAGTCGCCGTTGCTCGTGTGCCAGAAGCCGAAGAAGGTGTCAAGGAAGCCAGAGGAACAAGTGAAGCTGGAAAGGATGGCAAATCTGCGTGACAAGCCGCGGGAATATCCTCCGCTGAAGTCTGGCGGCGGGATGCTCAGGCACTTCATCGCCTCTGCGAAGGAGGTCTTTCCGAACGCAACTGTCCCCCATGAGAAGGACTCCAGGGAGCTTGACGCCGCCCAGGCGGTGATAGAGACCTTGGCGGTCGCCAAGTGCAAGAACATGCTGACCGCCAACGCCTGGATCTCGTGGTACCTGTCGAGCATGAAGGAGGACGAGGCGTGCCGTTTCGGCGTCAAGATGAGGAAGATGCTCGGCACCTGGAGGTCGTTCGCCCGCTACCGCCCGAAGCCGGAGAACGCCCTCGTCAGGACAGTCAAGGTCGACCCAGACATGATCTGGAACTCCATGTCGTCGCAGGTCGGGCCGTCCAGCGAGAACGCCGGCGAGAGGATGGCGATGGTGGCCATGATCTACGGCGTCTTCGCCCTGGCGGCGTATCTGGAGGTCCTGTACGGGTCCGCCGCGGTCGCGCGCGACAATGTCTCCGTCATGCTCAGGTTCGTCCGCCGCAGGGCCGACTGGGCCAAGTTCACGGCGAGGATCTACGCGGCCACGGCCAGGTACGAGGCGGGTCTCGGAGGGTACCCGAAGGGCTTCGCCATGTCCGACTGGCGGACGGCGCTGGCGGACGTCTGGCGCGAGGCCGGCTGCGACCACAATGCCAAGCACCCGCCGCTGCCGCCGGAGGCCGTCAGCGGAATGGAGTCGTTCATGAGAAGAGTCAACGACGAGAGGGAAGAATGACATCCGCACCATATCACGGCGACTGTAACACGGCGGCCGCAAAGGACGGCGATGCGTCGGCCGTCGGGGGGGTCATGCGCCGTGTCGTCCAGGAGATCCAGCGCTTCGCCAAACACATCGGCATGGACAACGAGACCATAAGCATGTGCGGCGACGACGCAGCCCTCATCGGGATGCTGGACTCCGACTATTACGGCCGCATCAACGTCGACCTGCCGACGATCGGCAGCTTTTTGCGAGGCATGGCCAACCAATGGTCTAGGAAGGGAATGCACATCGTTGTCGACGGCGGCGACCTGCGCTCCAGGAGGCAGGCATCCCAGATGGTCCTGTACTGGGCGGCGCCCCATCACATGCGCGAGTTCGACAACCCGGCGATCGTCGTCGAGATGTCGGAGGTCATCGTGGTCATGAACGGATACGGCCTGCAGCGCGAGGCGAGGGCGGAGGAGCTCGAGAGGATACCCCTGCTGGCGATCATGGAGGTGGATGTCCTTTCGACATTCCGCCAGGAGGGCGACGGGCGCGAGCGGTTTGATCTGCTGCTGTCGAGGCGCGAGAGGGCTGGGAGACCGACCATCATCGTCATGGCGGACAACCTCGACGACGTCGACACGGCGGCCGGCCGGAGGGGCATCGCGGCGGCGTTCGGACGCAGGTTCGAGTCCATCGTGTGCAGCAAGCACGCGGGAGACTTCGTCTGCAAAATCAGGCTGCCGCGCGTCCACGGGGAGGGGCAATGAGCCAGCAGACCACCATGTCGTTCCCGAACGAGAGGGTCGTCGCCCTGGCGAGGGTCGAGGAGCCGCGGATCGTCTCCCTGGCGCTCAAGGACAAGGACGTCCTGACGATGCTGATCGACAGCGGCGTGACATTCGACCAGTTCTTCCACCCCGACATGTCGGCGCTGTTCCAGATCACGGCGAGGTACTACGACGAACACGGCGGGTTGATGACGAGGCAGGCCTTCCACTCGCTGCTGCTGCGGGGAGCCGCCGAGGAGACGGTCGCCAGGATGAGGAGCCTGTACGACCAGACATACGCCGAGGTCACGAGCAGGGACGACGTGCCTGCCCTGATCCGCGGGTTCCAGGACCGCTATGTGCAGGCCAGCACCTACGCCGTGCTCACGAGGTACCACGACCTGCTGCTGCACGCCGTGTCCGGTCAGAGGGAGATGGTCGCGGCGATCCAGCGGGACATCTCCGAGGTGACGATGCCGAGGGACGCCTCCTTCAACAGGCTCTACGCCCTCGAGGAGGTGCTGCGGGACAAGGTCATGCCTGAGATCTACGAGCGCCGCGACAATCCGGCGAAGTTCCGCGGGATGCTGACGGGGTGGGGGTGCGTCGACGACGACTTCCACGGGTTCCAGAAGGGGCGCTACATGATCATCACCGCCACCGAGGGCGGCGGCAAGAGCACCTTCATGTACAACATGGCCCGGCGGTTCGCCATGAGGGGCAACTACGTGGTCTACATCACGATCGAGTCCAACGCCCAGCAGGTGACCGAGAGGCTGCTTACCATCCATTCCAACGTCAACCAGAACCGCATCGCCGAGGGAGGGTCGGACCAGACGAAGGGGCTGCCGCCGAGCATCATCGCCGCGCTGGAGAGGGCGAGGGACGACATCGTCTCGAAGGCGTCCGGTTTCGGGAAGTACTTCCATGTCGCCCAGGCCCTCGAGGGTACCTCCCGCAAGGCGCTGTGCAGGATGGTCGACAGGCATCGCTCCTACGCCCCTGTTGACATCGTCTTCGTCGACTACCTGCAGGTGATCGCCCCGGACAAGAACTTCCCGACGAGGCCAGACAAGGAGATCGCCAACGTGTCGGACGGTCTGCGTGGCTGGGGGAGGCAGAACAACTACTTCGTCGTGACCGCCCAGCAGATCAAGACCGACAAGTCGAAGAAGCTGCAGGAGGCCGGCGGCGACGACATCGACAAGGTCGTCATCACGAAGGCCGACACGAGCGGGTCGAAGGAGCTCGTCGGCGCCGCCGACCACATGCTGTCCATCCTCGTGCTGCCGACGCGCGACAAGATCAGGGTCGGCAACATGAAGAACCGCTTCGGGGCCGACCACAAGACCTACGACCTGTCGTTCGACCCAAACTCCGGCAGGATAGACAACCTCCCCGACGCCGACCGCTACTCCAAGGTGGCGAGCCAGGTCGCCAGGGCGCCGGACGCCAGCGTCGACGACATCATGGGGCAGCTCGACCTCCCGCAGCAGGCCTCCGTGCCAGAGACTCCGCCGGACGACCCGGCGAAGCCCGCCGCCGGCACCGGGGACAAGACCGGCATCGAGAGGATGCAGGACAGGAACCCGATGGAGGAGGCCCGGGAGTTCGTCGAGGAGTTCGGCGGGGAGACGGGGGCACTATGACGACGGAAGACAGGGGGGCGATCGGCGACAGGCGGACGAGGAGGTACCTCTATGACGCCGCCAAGAAGCTCAACCTCGTGACGTTCATAGAGCAGAACGCCGGGGTGTCGTTCGCCCACGCCGGCGACAGGTGGACCTGCCTGTGCCCCATGCCACACCACAAGGACTCCAAGCCGTCGTTCGGGGTGAGGCAGGACCCAGACGGGGTGTGGGTCTTCAACTGCTTCGGCTGCCACAGCAAAGGCACCATAATCGACTTCTGCAAGGACTACTACTCGCTGTCCCACCCCGCTGAGGCGCTGATCCTCGTGGCGGGAAAGGCGGGGATCGAGGTCGACAGCGACCTGATCGCCAAGGCGGTGCGCGACGCCAGGGTCACGGTCGACGAGAACAAGAGGCTGGAGTGCGCCCACCTCGTGGCGGCCTCCAGCTGCAGGAGGCTGCTCAGGGCGAAGGGCATGTCGCAGTCGCAGTGGGTGGCGGAGGCGTACTGGAGGATGAACGGGATGCTCGACCGCGGGGACATCGCCGGCGTCGAGAGGGTCGGCAACGAGGCGATAGCGAGGATGATGGAGGCGGCATGAACACAGAGAATCTCCGGTCGAGGGTGATGGTGGCGAGACTGCCGCAGGGCGGAAGCCCGGTGTCGACCGGCGACGGCGGTCTGCGCATCCCCAGCGACATGGACGGCTTCGACTCCGTCAAGACATGGGTCGGCGACGACCTGCCGACATTCTGGTTCGACAAGGACGGGGAGGTCGTTCGGTTTCCAACAGCGGCCTGGGAACCAATGCCGACTCGGGAACTGGTGTCGGAAATCAAGATGTCGTTCGATGTCGCATTTGCTGCCGCCAGCGTCGGCGGGGATCGGATGTCGGGGGTCGTCGAGATGATGTCCGTCAGCCATGCGGCGCGACATCGTGGCGGACGTGAGGAGGACGAGGCGTGCCGCCCCCGCATCGAGGCTGCGGCGGACACCAAAGACTTGGATGGGGAGTTTGTCGCCAGGATGGCTTACTATTCTGCCGCCTCGGATCTGTTCTCGAAGATAGCGGCCGAGAGACCGAAGATGCTGGAACGGTGCAAGAAGATGGTGGAGTTCTACCGCATGTTGCCGTGCTTGCTGATGGCTGATGCGGGGGTTCACCTGGGATGCGTGGCGTTCGTGGAGTATGGCGTCGTCGGGTTCGGGAACAGGGAGGACTGACCGTGGACGACAAGCAGGTCTACTGGGACGAGGAACACGGTCAGTTCTACTGGATCGAGTGGGAGGAGACTGGCAACAACGACATCCCGCACAGGCGCTACATCCGCCTTGACGGTCTCGCCGCGAGGGCAGAGAGGAAGGTCGCGGAAAGGAGGAGGGCGTGGGACGGGACGAGGTTCGACGGGAGGGAGGCGATATGAGGGAGAAGAGACAGGACTACATCGACTGGGACACCACGTTCCTCGGCGTCGCCGCCGTCATGGCTCTGCGCAGCAAGGACCCCGACACCCAGAACGGGGCGTGCGTCGTCGACGGCGACCACCGCGTCCTGTCGGTCGGCTACAACGGCCTGCCGAGGGGGATGTGCGACAGCGTCTTCTCGTGGGACCGCCAGGCTCCGAAGCGCTGCGACACCAAGTACCCGTACATGGTTCACGCCGAGGAGAACGCCATCGACAACTGCCTGCGCCGCGAACGCCTCCATGGGGCGACCATGTATCTGTACTCCGCCAAGGGGTATCCGCCGTGCAACGAATGCGCCAAGGACATAGTGAACGCAGGGATCTCCAGGGTCGTCTGTGCCTCGCTCCTCGTCGAGAACACGGATGAGTACGACTGGACGCCTACCATGAGGATGTTCGCCAGCGGAGGGGTCAGAATTGTCGCCGTCGGCTCCCCGGTTCTCATACTGGGGTTCGGGGCGTCGCCAGGCAGACAACCGGCACGTGGCAGCCAGATGTTCGAAAGGCTGTCTTCTGAGTTGTCGAGGATCGCCGCCATGACGAGGGTGATCGAGGAGGAGCAATGTCAAACAGGCTCAACGACCTGACTGGATCCCAGTGGCTCGGGAGGAGCCGCAGCGTCATCAGGTTCAGGCATCGCCCCCCAAGGTGGATGTCCAAGTCCTGGGGTTCCGCCGCGGCGACGTATCGCCCTCCAAGGCTGTGCAGGGACATCGTCGAGACGCTCACGACATTAAGGTCGACGGTTTTCGACCCGTTCGCTGGCCTTGGAGGGATAGTCCTCGGGGCGCAGATGGCCGGCAGGAGAGTCGTTGGTTGCGAGGTCGACCCGTTGAAGGTCGACGGATACAGGGCGGCGTGCGACAACGAGGGAGGGCTGTTCTCGGAGTACGACAGGGAGGCGGTTGTCGTCGGGGACTGCTTCTCGCTGTACGCAGGCGAGATGGCCCCGTTCGCCGACCTGGTCTTCACCGACCCGCCGTGGTACATCGACGACCGGAGGGCCGGGAGCGGGTGGTGGCAGAATGCGTCGGGGCAGGTGACCGCCCACTTCACGTCGGTCGCCCAGTGGGAGAGCGACATTATCCAGGGGCTCGGCGACCTTTGCAGGAAAGTCCTTCGCCCCGGCGGCTATGTCGTCTACTTCATGGAAGACGCCTATGTCGACGGAGAGTACCTGTTTTTGGCTGAGCGGTCGGCGTCTGCGATGAGGAGGGAGGGGTTCGTCCCGCAGGGGGAGTGGGTGTGGTATAATGAGGCCAAGAGGGGGCGACTGTTCGGGTTTCCGGCGCGGATGGTGACGACCAGGACGCACTCCTCGATACTGTTCTTCACGCAGGAGAGGTGACATGAGCGACGACAAGCAGAAGGAAGCCGCGAGACCGGTGGACCAGGCGGCAGAGCTCGAGAAGGCGGTCGAGGTCGCCGTCAAGGCGTTCGTGACCGAGGATGGAAAGAGTCTGTCCCCGACGCGCGCGATGGTGGCGGTCAAGACCATGAGCAAGATCGCCCTGAGGCTGACCACCGCCGCGAAGCAGGCGGTCGACCTCAAGCGCAAGGCGATAGACCTCGAGGAGGCGGAAATACAGGCCGCCGCCGCAGCGTTCTCTGCCATGCCAAGACAGCCGTAGGAGGAGCGATGCCATCCCCCGTCGACGCCGCAATGTCGGTGATGCGGAGGGGGGCGATGGTGCGGGTCGTCTCCTGCGGCTGGAACGGATGCCCTCCCGACGTCGGTGCGGCCGGCGTGCCGCAGGTGATACCTGCCGAGACGCTGAGGGTGTCAAGGAACCTCCGCGACGAACTGCGCGTCGCCCTCCGTTCGTTCTCCTTCCAGACGAACCTTGGAAGATTCATGCCGTTCGGGGCAGTCAAGGCATGGAGGGAGAGGCACGACGACGTGCGGAGGCGGTTCGAGGGGGTTCGCAACCTGATGGTCGCCGACAGGGGCGTGCTCGTCGACCATGCGAGGGAGGTCGGGTCGAAGGTGTCGCCGGGTCTGTGGGCGAAGAAGTACCCCGACGACGGAAGCCAGCCTCCGATGTCGTTCGTGCTCGATGTGGCCTCCAAGTGCGAGGCCGCCGTGCCGAGTGCCGAGGGCATCTACTCGGGGACGTGGGTTGCGGTCCTGGCGGCCGACCACCCGCTGCTGTCCGCCAAGGGTGGCGGGGCGGTCGCCGAGTCCGGGCTGTGCGAGTGGGTGACGGAGCACGAGGAGGAGGTCGCCTGGGAGTTCATAGAGTCGGTCGTGTGCCGGCACGCCGCGGTCACTGCGGCCCTGTGCCGGGAGCTCTCTGGGGCGTCGCCAGGGTGGTCTCCCGGCAAGAGGGCGGCGCTGGCAGGGCGCGCCAGGAGGGCGGAGCAGATGGACGCCTACGGCTCCGCCGACGACCAGAGATCCCTCAGAAGGCTTGCTGCGGAGATTGACCCAGGAGGGGCGAGTGAGATAGACTGTGTTCGAGTGGCGGATGTGGCACAAGCCGTGCTTCGATGTTACTCGTTCGGGATCGGTGCGAGGGAGTTCGTCAATGGATTGCGTCACGACAGATCTGGACCGGGTGAGGGTGAGCGACAGGCGGGGGCGGCTGCTCGTGACGTCTGCCCCGTGCCCGGGCGGGCTGAAGGTGGCGTTCCACAGGTATAAGGACATGGAGGACGGCGACCGCGAGGTCGTGAGGGCGTTCTTCGAGGTGATCAGGGAGTCTGACGGAGCCGTCACGGATCACGACGGCAATCCGATCGAGGACATCGACGAGTTCCTGTCGTTCTCCGAGAAGGCTCCTGACCTATGCGGGTGATTCGTCGATGAGAAGGGAGACCGTACATGGCCGGAAAGGTGAAAGAGACGGACATGATGTACTCCAGGGCGGAAGTCATCGCCCAGGACATCGCATACAAGCACGGGCTGGCGGAGACGACCACGGAGGTGCTGGCGCTGGCCGTGCTTGAGGCCGCCCCGAACGTCGTCACGAAGATCATGTCCGTCCTCGGGGTCGACCCGCAGTCGGTCAAGGAGGACATCCTCGCCCTAGTCCCGAGCGGCAAGCCGTCCGCCGACAGCCACGAGGGGGTCGCGGTCTCACAAGAGGCCCAGAAGACGATCCGCATGGCGGAGGAGTGCTGCTCCATGCTCGGCGACCCGATGGTCGGGGTGCAGCACCTCATACTGGCGTGCTGCAGGAACAGCAAGCCAGTGGGCGCGGTCTTGGAGAGGCACGGCCTGACCGCCGAGACATTCCGCAAGGCGGTCTCCGATCTGGTGTCGACGAAGACCGCCCCGCCGCGGCAGCCGCCGCAGAGGCTGTCCGGGGCCCCGCCGAAGAAGATGGTCGCCAGCGGGTCTCCGCAGGCGGACGACCCGAAGGGCCGCAAGCCGTCCACGGAGAAGGACCTCATCTCTCGCTACTGCCGCGACCTCAACCAGCTCGCCACGGAGGGGAAGCTCGACGTCGTGGTCGGCAGGGACGTCGAGACCAGCAGGATCATGGCGACGCTGCTCAGGCGCAAGAAGAACAACCCCCTGCTCATCGGAGACCCGGGAGTGGGGAAGACGGCCGTCGTGGAGGGGCTGGCGCAGCGCATCGTCTCCGGCAGGGTGCCGCCAGGCATCCGCGGCAAGCGGATCTACGCCCTCAACATACTGGCCCTGCTGAGCCAGACGGTCTACCGCGGGCAGTTCGAGGAGCGCATGAGGGCCATCCTGGACATCTTCCGCCGCAACCAGGACTTCGTGCTCTTCGTCGACGAGGTCCATACGCTCCTCGGCGCCGGCAGCGCGATCGGCGGCATGGACGCCGCCAACATCCTCAAGCCGCCCCTCGCCAACGGCGAGGTGCGCTGCATCGGGGCGACGACCGAGGACGAGTACCGCAAGATCTTCAGGAAGGACGGGGCCCTCGACCGCAGGTTCCAGCGCGTGGTAGTCCCGGAGCCGTCGGAGAGCGAGACGATGGACATCCTGCGCGGGTGCAGGTCGGTCATGGAGGGCCACTACGGGTGCAGGGTGACCGACGACGCCCTTGCGGCGGCCTACGACATGACGAGGCGCTACGTGCTCGACCGCCACATGCCCGACAAGGCCATCGACTGCCTCGACGAGGCGTGCGTCATGTTCGGCAAGGGAATGTCCGGCGAGGATCTGACGGTCGGCAGGGCGGAGGTTGCCGCCGCGGTCGCCCGGCAGGCGGGGGTCGCCGAGGAGATCGTCAGGATGACGCGCCTCGACAGGGTCTCGTCCGTCGAGGCCGCCCTGTCGAAGGCGGTGGTCGGCCAGGACGCCGCCGTCAAGTCGGTCGTCAGGGTCCTCAGGAACGCGTTCGCTGGGGTCAGGGACCCAAAGCGCCCCATCGGCTCGCTCCTGTTCGCCGGCCCGCCGTCGACCGGCAAGTCCCATGTGGCCGAGGAGGTCGCCGAGGCCCTTTTCGGGTCGAAGGAAGACATCATCAGGGTGAACATGTCGGAGTACCAGGAGCACCACTACCAGAGCCGGCTGATAGGCAGCCCGCCGGGGTACGTCGGGTACGGCGACAAGACCCAGCTCGCCGACAGGGTGATCCGGCGGCCGTACTCGGTCGTGCTGTTCGAGGGCATCGAACACGCGCACTCCAACATCGTGAGGCTCGTCACGCGCATCCTGTCGGACGGCATGCTGGTGGACGCCGAGGGGAGGCATGTCAGCTTCCGAAATGCCATCGTCGTCATGACCATGTCGGACGGGTTCGGGAAGCGCGGCGGGAAACTGGGGTTCTGCGACGTCGCCGACCAGTCTTCGGAGTACGATCGCGGCGTGTCCGACCTTGCGGCCACGGTGAGGCGCAGGTTCGGCGAGGATCTGGCCAACCAGATCGACGACTTCGTCCTCTTCTCGCGGTTCGACCGACAGATGATGGAGAGGCTCGCCTCCATGAGGCTCGCTGAGATGGCCAGCCGCGTCGAGTCCGCCGGGTTCTCCGTCAGCTTCGCCCCGGCGGTCGCCGCAAGGGTGGCCGCCCTTGCGGACGCCTCGAAGGCACAGAACGCCAAGGCCGTCGACAGGGTCATATCCTCCAAGGTCGAGCCGGTGGTCGCGGAGGCGGTCGGTCGAGCCGGCGACGGGTGCTCCGTCGCCGTCGCATGCTGCAAGGACGGCTTCAAGGCCAAGGAGAGAGCCAGGGCCGCCGCGGTCATAGGGGCGACATGAGAGGCGCGGCCGACAAGGACTACTATGCGGTGCTCGGCGTCGCCCGCGGGGCCACGGGCCAGGAGATTCGCAAGGCGTACAGGAGGATCGCCAAGGCCACCCACCCCGACATCAACAGCGGCGACCAGTCCATGTCGGCCCGGTTCAAGGAGGCGACGGAGGCGTACGAGATCCTGTCCGACCCGTCGAAGAGGGGCCTGTACGACTCCGCCAGGGTGTTCGCCGGCATGCCGTTCAGCATCTTCAGCGGCGGGACGCCGTTCGGCGACATCAGGGTCGACGTCACGCCGGGCTTCGGATTCGTCTACGCCAAGCCCCAGGCCTACATCGCGCGGGACATCAGGGTCCCGGTGTCCATCGGCCTCGCCGAGGCATATGTCGGATGCAGGAGGAAGGTGTTGGTCGACAGGAAGGTGTTCTGCCGCAAATGCGAGGGGTGCGGGTTGACGCCGACAGGGAGGTGCCCGGCGTGCTCTGGGGTCGGCTACACGACGCAGCGCGTCGAGTGCGAGTGCGGCGTGCCAGCAGGGTCGAGGAACGGGTCGGCTATAGAGGTTCCGGGGGCGGGGAACGTCGACAGGTCGGGCGAGGCTGGGAAGGTGGTCATGGTACTGTCGTATCCGCCGGATGACGCGGCGTCGTCCGTCTCGATGTCGATGGACGGGACGCTGTCGAAGCTCGTCGAGGTCCCGTGGGAGGAGGCCCTGAGAGACCCGGTGCTGCGGGTTGCGGTCTTCCCCGGCGGCCCGCAGGTCGACGTCTCCGTCGACGGATCCATGCCCGACATGCACCGCTACGTCGTCAAGGGGAGGGGGATGTCGGGGACCGACTTGGTCGTCAGGGTCAAATACGTCGTCCCGTCTGGGATTGGACGGGGAGAGAGGTTGGCGATCGCGGACGCCATTTCGGCCGCAAGGGCGCCGGCGGGCGTGGCTGCGGTATAATGGAGTCACCATGATCAGGGAAGGCGGAGGAAGATATTTCAGCGTCAAGGGCTCGCTCTCGACGGACGGCGGCTCGTACATCGTGCTGCTGAGCGACCGCAGGGACAAGTTCTTCGCCGTCTCGGCGACGCCGGAGTCCGCCGGGTGCGTCGAGGCCATCCTTGCGAGGGGCGAGGAGCTCGCACCAGGGTCGTCCGTCTACCTGACGATGCTCTCCATGATGAGGGCTCTGCCGTGTCGGTCGACGAGGGTGGTCGTCACGCTCGAGGTCGTCGACGGGAATGTCTTCTTCCTGCCGGTGCTCGAGGTCGTGCAGGCGAACGAGCTCGGGCTGTGCGTCGCCAGGGTGCCGATGATCCTGACTGACGCATGCGCCCTCAGCGCCGCCGGGTCCATCCCCTTCATCGTCTTCGAGACGCCCGGCCTCGAGTTCCTTGGCTCCGTCGAGGAGTGCTACAGGGACAAGCCTGACAAGATCGTCATGGGGGTCGTGCTGAGGCACCTGATCAAGAGGGAGATCGACGCGGCGATGGCGGTCGCCAAGGCGAGCCCCCCCCCGGAGCCAGCAGAGCCTTCCCAGACGGGCCCAGCCGTCTCAGTCGAGCAGCCTCAGGTTGTCCAGCCCAAGGCCCAGCCTCCGACGACCGTCTCGGTCGCGGACGGACAGGTCCCCGGCGCTGTATAATCCCCTCGACGGAGGGGACCGTGGCTGACAACACCAACCTTTACGACGAACCGTACGCCCCGACGTCGCGTTCAGCCGCCTCGACAGGGCGCTGTGGAGGAGGGTCGTCGACGGCAAGGGGATGCCGACGCGCCGCAACCGCTGGTGCTGCAACGTCTATAAGGAGCGGGGCGGCGTCGGAAAGGTGAAGGTCTTCGGGGTCAGGGCCGAGGAGAGCGACCGTCGGGCCAAGAACTGGCGTGTCCTGACGCCGTGGCGCGGGTCGGCCAAGGAGGGATGGGTCGTGTGCCCCATCCTGTTCTGGACGGAGGACGACGTCTGGAGGTTCATCAGGGGGAACTCGCTGCCGTACTGCTCGCTCTACGACGAGGGGTTCTCCAGGCTCGGCTGCGTCGGATGCCCGATGGGCGGCAAGCAGCGCGAGCGGCAGTTCGCCAGGTGGCCGAGGTTCGGGGCGGCGTGGCGCAGGACGTCGGACGCCTATTGGCACAAGTACCATGGGAAGGTCAACCCGAGGAACGGCAAGCCGTACGCCGTCAACAGGTTCGAGTCGCCGGAGCACTTCTGGCGCTGGTGGATGTCCGGCGAGGCGGAGCCGGACGACTGCGCGATGGGGCTTTTCTGACATGGAAGACCTTGCGGACAACAAGGGGATGCCGACGGGCGACAGGTGGTACCTCTCCGGCGGACTGTACGACGAGGCGCCTGAGCTCAGCCTCGACGACAAGGTAGAGCGCGCCGTCACCGCCCTGCGGGTCTACGAACCGAAGGCCCTGGAGCTCGACAGGGAGAACGGCTACCACCTGTGCTTCAGCGGCGGGAAGGACTCCGTGGTCATCAAGAGACTCGCCCAGATGTCTGGCGTCCGCTTCGAGTCGTGGTACTCCCAGACGACGATCGACCCCCCGGAGCTCGTCAGGTTCATCAGGAGGCACCACCCAGACGTCAGGTGGATCCGCCCGAAGAAGCCGTTCTTCTCCAGGATGCCGGACAAGAACATCCCGACCAGGATGCACCGCTGGTGCTGCGACGAGTACAAGGAGCAGGGCGGCAAGGGCAAGGTCAAGATCATCGGGGTGCGGTCGGCGGAGAGCCCGCGCCGCCAGGAGCAGTGGGAGGTCTGGATGCCGTGGCGCGGCGGCGCCTATTGCCTGTGCCCGATCCTGAAGTGGACGGACGAGGACGTGTGGGCGTTCATCCACAAGAACGATCTCCCGTACTGTTCGCTGTACGACGAGAAGGAGCCGAGGTTCACGAGGCTCGGCTGCGTCGGATGCCCGCTCGCCGGGGACGCCAGGTGGAAGGAGTTCGCCAGGTGGCCGCAATTCGAGAGGCTGTGGCGCAAGGCAGTCTACGCATGGTATGAGCGCCACAAGGGCAAGCTAACGAGGAAGGGGACGCCGTACAAGCTCGCCACCTTCAGCACCCCCGAGG
>Ga0172363_10000805_pt1 | contig 24501 bp, 23 predicted proteins | sample LakKivs2_kivu2a2_FD_114541 | JGI IMG/M metagenome (GOLD analysis project Ga0172363, IMG submission 114541) | Sediment microbial communities from Lake Kivu, Rwanda - Sediment s2_kivu2a2 | ecosystem: Environmental > Aquatic > Freshwater > Lake > Sediment | place: Rwanda: Western Province, Lake... | reverse complement strand
GAGCCTGTAAGCAATGCGATGGAAATGGAAATTGTGTCAATCGGCCAGATGGTTATAATACCGGCGAATGTGGAGATGGTTGTCAGAGATGTGTTTATGGCTCCTGCCAGGATTATAATCAAGCCTGTGAGGGAACCGAAGCCAGTTGCGAATGCCATTCCGATTCCTGTATCGATTGTTCCAACTATGGTGAGGATTGCAATTACGATGGAATTTGTCATTGCGGACCCCTGCAAAGACCAGTTTGGAGCTGTTCTGATTGGCAATGTTCTTGTACCTGTGAATATGATGATTCCTGTGAGATTCCTGGCGACTGCCAAAGAGCCAACCCCGAAGTTGTTTTATCTCCTTCTTCTAAAACAGGGAATCCAGGCGAGACCTTAACCTATGATGTTACGGTTATAAATGAAGATTTAAACTGCGGCTCTGCTACCTTTACTTTAACCTCGGTTTGCCCAACTGACTGGCCGCAATGTGAAATAGGCTCAGATAGTTTAACTATTGATGCCGGCCAGTCCGACTCAACCACTTTAAGCGTAACTTCACCTGCCAATGTTTCCAGCGGAGATTACGATATTTTAGTGACCGCCACTAATAATGCCTCCGGACTTTCTGGCACTGGCTACGCTAAATATATAGTTCCTAATCAGTCGCCTTCCAAACCCACACCCTCAGACGAAAATGGAGTGACCTGGAACCATTGTTCACAGGCTCTAAGTATACCAACTTTCCAGTGGAAATATGATGATCCAGAAGATGTTCCTCCCGGAGCAGACCCTCAGACTGCTTATGAGATTAGGATAGATGATGAAGAAACTTTCTTCGATGGGGATGAACTTATTGGTTCTGGCGGAGCTTCTCATTACTTTACTCCTTCTACTCCTGCTTGGCGGGATTGGAAAAAGAGAGACTGGAATACTGATTATTGGTGGATAGTAAAAGTTAAAGATAGCCATAATAATTGGTCAGATTGGTCTGACCCAGCTGACCCAGAACACCCAAGTCAATTTACCACTCCTCTTCATGCCGCTCCCTCGCCCGACTTTGAGCCTTCTAAAGTAAGGGTCTCTCAAAAAGAAGTGGTGACCTTTAATGATAATTCTCTTTGTTACCTTTCCGGAGATACCGCCGTTCCTTGCCAGAGTTTAAATGTAATCTATGCTTGGGATTTTGATTATTTTGAGTCAGAAGGTTTTACTACAGATAAAACAACGAAAGGAAATGCTACCTGGAGCTACACTGTTTTGGGGGCTCACTATGTGAAACTGCGAATTGAAGACAACACAGTCTGGCCTAACGGTGAAACTGTGGCTTGTTATTCCGATGTCGAAACGGTCACCGTTACTCTTCCTCTGCCAAGATGGTGGGAGATTCCTCCATTCTAGTCTTAGTGAATTTTTGACAATTTTAAAAAATTTGCTAAGATGATTTTAGAATTATGTTAAATCGTATTCAAAAACATGAATCAACTTTTTTCACTAATCCTGGGCTTTTTAGCATTAGCCCTGGGTTCAGTTTTGGGCTATTATGCTCGCCAATCAATTGCCAAAAGAGACTGGAGATCTATCGAAGCTCGTCTTCAAAAGAAAATTTCTCAAGCCAAAATCCAGAGCGAAGAGATATTAACCGGAGCTAGAAAAGAAGCCGAGAAAACTCTTGAGACCGCAAAAAAAGAGACGAATTTGCACCGGGCCGAACTTTTCAAGACCGAAAGATTATTATTAAAAAGAGAAAACATTTTAGAGCAAAAACTCTCTACCTTTGAGGCAGAAAAGAATGAATTTCAAGAAAAAGTCAAGAAACTGAAAGAGATAAAAGAAACTCTGGAGAATTTAAAAACTGAAGCCCTTGCCAATTTAGAAAAGATTTCCGGGCTGCCTCGAGAAAAAGCTAAAGAAGAATTGCTGGCAAATCTGGAGAAAGAATATCAAAAGGAGATTTTAGAGAGGATGAAAAAACTGGAATTAGAGGGCCGAGAACGATTTGAAAAAAGAGCCAAAGAAATTTTAGCCCAGGCAATTCAAAAATGTGCTTTATCCCAGGCTCAAGAAATCACCACCACCACCCTGACCTTACCTTCTGAAGAAATTAAAGGAAGAATTATCGGTAAAGAGGGAAGGAATATCAGAACTCTGGAGAAATTAACCGGGGTGGAAATAGTGGTTGACGAAACTCCGGAAGCGGTGGTAATTTCTGGATTTGACCCGATTAGGCGACAGATTGCCAAATCCGCTTTAGAAAAATTAATTCAAGACGGCCGAATTCAACCGGCTCGAATTGAAGAAAAGGTTGAAGAGGCAAAAAAAGAAATAAACTCTCAGATAAAAGAGGCTGGCGAAGCCGCTCTTTATGATGTTGGTTTGGCAGGTTTTTTTGACCCCAAATTAGTCCAGCTTTTGGGCAGATTGAGATTTAGAACTTCCTATGGTCAGAATGTTTTACTTCATTCAATTGAGGTAGCCCACCTATCCGCCGTTTTGGCTGGGGAAATCGGGGGGAATGTCTTAGTTTGTAAAAAAGCCGGCCTTCTTCATGATATTGGCAAAGCGGTTGACCAACAGGTTGAGGGCTCTCATGCCGATATCGGTATTAAAATTTTGGAAAAATTTGGGGTAGAGCCGGAAGTTATTCAAGCTATGAAATCCCATCACGAGGAATATCCCTATGAATCTTTGGAAGCAATTTTAGTCCAAACGGCTGACCAAATTTCTGGGGCTAGACCGGGAGCCAGAAAAGACACTTTAGAAAATTATTTAAAAAGATTGGGGGATTTGGAAAATATTGCCTTAAGTTTTTCGGGAGTAGAAAAAGCCTGGGCTTTGCAAGCCGGCAGGGAAATCAGAGTTTTTGTTAAATCAGAAGAAATTGACGATTTAGGAGCTCGAAAATTGGCTAAAGATATTGCCAACAGAATCCAAGAAGAATTAAAATATCCCGGCGAAATAAAAGTCAATGTTATTCGAGAAACGAGAGTAATAGAATACGCCAAGTAGTAGAAATTCGACTGCGTTTTGCTTTGCAAAACGCAAATTACGCATCTTTGATGCGTAGTCGAATTTTCACTACCTAGTACGCCAAGTAACCCCGAATTCACGCCTTAATAAACCTAACAACAAACTAAATTTATGAACAAACAAAAGGGATTAGCCCCAATTATTACTCTTTTAATAATCATTATCGTGGTCGGAGGAGTTTTAGGATGGCAATTTTTTTCAAGAGGAAAGATTCTTTCTGCCGAAGCAGCTTACATGGAAATACAAGAGAGCATAAATAAAATTAAATCCTATAGTTTTTCTTCTCTTATTACTTATAAACCAACCATAGAAAGTACTCTTTTCCCAGCAGTGGAATATAATTCTACTGGTAAGGTTGACATAGAGAATTCTCTGGCTCAACAAGAAACCACAATAAAACAAAAATTTAACGAGAAAACGAACGAAACTAAAACAGAGACTTTTTTAACGAAAGAAGCTCTTTATTTCCTAATTCCAGAAGGAGAACAGAAAGATTCTCCTTTGGTGGAAATGTTTACTGAAGAGGCTTTAGGGAAATGGATGAAAATTGATTTTGTGAAACTAGCGGAAAAAATAAATGAAGCAAAATTAGCCAAAGTTAATAAGATAAAAGAAGAAACCAAGGAAAATTCTGAATTTTCTCAAAAGATGCTTGAGGGTGTAGTTGGTTCTGTCCCCAAAGAAATGGATTCCCGAGTAAAACTTATTACGGGCGAAGAGACATTAAAAGGAATTGAAGTTTATCATTATCAGGTAGAATTGATTAAGGAAGAATCGGACGGAATTACTAGCCCCAGCGAAGGAATTTCTTTTATAAAGCAACTGATGCTGCCGGTAAAAGCTGAGGGTTTGAAATTAGATATTTGGATAGATAAAAAAGAAGCTTTAATTAGAAAATTTGCTTATTCTTATTCCTTAAAAAGAGGAGAAGAGAAGTTAGCTGATTTTTCTTTTGAGCTTGAATTCTTTGATTATAATAAAAAACTTGATTTACAACTTCCCCAAAATTACATTGATGGAATCCAATTCTTTGAAGAAAAGGTAGCTCCTCAGATAGAAGAATCTAAAGCTGAAGTGAGAGATGCTTTGCGGAAGTCCGAGATGCTTCAAATTTTTACTGCTCTAGAGATGTATTATGATGGGGCATATCCTCAATCAAAAAATATACCTACCTCGATTGGAAACTTTATGCCATCTGTCCCCAAGGATAAATTAGATCGCAACGGAGATGGAGAAAAAGATTCATATCATTGGTTAGACAATACTTCTGGTGCTATCACTGGTTGTAATTCCCAGCATTTTTGCGCCTGGGCAGAACTTGAAGGAGGAGGATATTTTGTTATCTCTGAAGAAGGAACTAAGGAATTAAGCTCGGCTCCCAACAGTTGTCCTTGTGTAGAAGGAAAAGCAAAGGGATCTTCTCAACAACCCGAAGAATCAGCCTGGAAGGACCCCACAGTTAAGATTACTGGTCCACCTGCCAAAGAGATTGCTTCTTGGCAGACTTGGGGTCCAATTTATACCATTACTAATAATTCTAATTATACGCTTGCTCTCGCTTTTGAAATTGAACCTTCTTCTGTTGTAACTTCGGGTGCAATAGTAGTTGATCCAGATGGTGACGGTCCTGAACTCCACTATTATTACGGGTTAGGAGAAAAGGTTACCTTGGGACCACAGCAAGAATGTTTTTTTGAGATTTCGCTCTCTCCGCCCGTCAGCAGTGGTTCATTTACTCCGAAAGTAATTTTTAAAAATTTTAATACTGGTGAAACTTTCTACACCCATGAGTTTGCGATAACGGTTAAATAATTAAATTTTATAACATTATGAGGTAAAAACTTCATCCAAAATCTCTACATTTGTTTAAAGAAAAGCGCGGAGAACTGCTCTCCGTGCTTTTCGTTGGAGCGGGATACGGGAGTTGCACCCGTCTTTTCACCTTGGAAGGGTGACGTTGGTCTGCTCAACTAATCCCGCAACGTACAAATTTCTTTGAAATTTTACGTTACTGAAACGTGTAAATTTTTACTCAAAATTTATTACGTTTCGCAAAGTCGGGGACCGCAGACTTGAATCCCGTACAAATCTCTTCGGGGTTATACGGGGCAGGCCGCGAATCCAATCGGGGTGCTGGGAGTTGAACCCAGGCCGGATGCTCCCAAAGCATCAATACTACCGTTATACGACACCCCGAGAAAGCGCGAATGCTTGCCATTACACCAGCCCCCGCATTTTTTAATATACCCCCCTATTTTCTTTTAGTCAATTTATTAGTGTGATATAATAAAATTAATGGATTTCAAGAAAATTCTGGTTCAATTAAACATTTTTGCTCAATGTAAAAAATATAGACTTCCTCTCTGGCAATGCCCCCAATTTCTGTTTTTAATAATGGGAATAATTATTATTGGTTCAATTTTGGTAGCTTATGCCACAGGGACTCGTTATATTAAAAATCCGGAAACTATCGCTTTAATTGTTCTTTTCATCGCTTTAATTTTATTTATTATCGCTTTTATTATTACTCGTTCTTTCGAAAGAATGGCCGAGGCCTCAAGGATGAAGTCAGAATTTATTAGCATTGTTTCCCATCAATTAAGAGCTCCCCTTTCCAATTTGAGATGGGCAATTGAATTTTTAATGTCGGGCAGACTGGGCAAAACTGAAGAAAAACAAGCTGACTATTTCAAAATTTTAAAAGAAAATTCAGCCAGAATGGAAGAATTGGTTCAAGACCTCTTAATTGTCTCCCGGCTGGAGACAGCCACCCTTCCCTTAAAGAAAAAAGAAATTTCTCTGGTAGATTTAACCAAGGAATTAATTAAAGAATTTGAACCATTTGCCAAGGCCTCAAATGTTGATATTTCTTTTGAGCCCGAAGAAAATCTGCCAAAAATTTTTGCCGACCCTTCGCAAATCAGCTTGGTTATCGAAAACCTTTTAGACAATGCCATTCGGTATATTAAAGATAAAGGCAAAGTTTCGATAAAATTAAAAAAACAGAGAGGACATCTCTATTTTGAAATTGAAGATAATGGAGTTGGCATTCCTAAAGAAGACCAAAAATATATTTTTCAAAAATTTTTCCGTTCAGAAAATGTTTTAAGATATCAAACTCAGGGTTCTGGCCTCGGTCTCTACATTTCAAAGGCCGTTGTCGAGAGGTCGGGCGGAAAAATAGGATTTAAATCGGAAGAAAACAAAGGGTCGACATTTTGGTTCACTTTACCTATTAAATAATATGGCAAAAAGAATTTTATTTATAGAGGATGAGTCGGCCTTGCAAAAGACCTTTGGCGACACCTTAAAACAGGAGGGTTACGAAATGATTTCGGCCCTTGACGGAGAAATCGGTTTAAGATTGGCAAAAACCAAGAGACCAGATTTGATTTTACTTGATTTAATCTTGCCAAGGGTTCACGGATTTGAAGTCTTGAAAAGATTAAAAGAAGCCCCCGAAACAAAAGATATTCCCATAATTGTCTTAACCAACTTAGAGGGAATCGGCGATGTTGATAAAGCTATTGAGCTTGGGGCAACCACCTACTTGGTAAAAGCCCAATATTCTTTGGAAGAGGTAGTGGAAAAGATTAAAAAAGCCCTTGGCGAATAACTAATGACGATGACCATGACGATGACCATTTTTGTCATAGTCATAAGTCATAGATCATAGTCAATTGTATGAGGGTGGAACCGCAACAATTAAAAGCCTTTCTTTTGGATACCAATTTGGTCACCGAGGAACAGTTTGACACAGCTCTCAAAAAAGCTGAAAAAACTAAACAAAAAGTGGGCGATGTTTTGGTTTCCGAAGGCTTAATTTCCGAAGAGGAGTTGATTAAATTGGAGGCCTATATTTTAGGGATTCCCTTTGTTAATTTAGAGAAAGAAATTGTTCCTCCCGAGGTCCTGAAAACTATTCCCGAACCAATTGCCAGAAGCCATAATATTGTCGCCTTTAGAAAAAAGGAAAACGATTTAGAGGTAGCGATGTTAGACCCTGAAGATTTAAGAACAATTGAGTTTATTAAAAAGACGACCCCTTTGAGAATTTTACCAAGATTAACCAACTTAACTTCAATTAAGTATGTCCTGAGTCAATATCAAAAAACCTTAGAAGTAGAATTCGGAGAGATTATCAAAGAAGAGGTTAAGGGGATAAAAACGGTTAAGGAAGAAGAGATAGTTGAAGAAAAAGAGGAACTGAAAAAAATTGCTGAGGAATTACCGATAGTCAGAATTGCCGATACCCTCATGAAGCACGCCATACTTCAAAGAGCCTCTGATATCCATATTGAACCAACCGAAAAAGAAGTTATAGTTCGTTATCGAATTGATGGAATTTTACATGATGCCATGACCCTGCCAAAAATTGCCGCTCCAGGAATTGTGGCTAGAATAAAAGTTTTGTCTAATTTAAAACTCGACGAACATAGATTACCCCAAGACGGCCGATTTAAAGTTGAAACTGAAGAATATAAATATTCAATTCGGGTTTCAATTTTGCCAGTTTTTGACGGAGAAAAAATTGTCATGCGGTTATTACCCGAAACCACCAAGGCCTTCACCTTAGAAGAATTAGGGTTGCGGGGAGAGTCCCTGGAAATAATTCAAGATAATTTAAGAAAACCAGTGGGAATGATTTTGGTCACCGGACCTACTGGTTGTGGAAAAACTACCACCTTATACTCAATGATGGAAATTTTGAGTAATCCGGGAGTAAATATTTCGACAATTGAAGACCCAATTGAATATCGCATGCCGAGAATCAATCAGACCCAGGTTAATCCCAAAATTGGTTTAACTTTTGCTTCAGGTTTAAGAGCCCTTGTTCGCCAAGACCCCAACATCCTCATGGTTGGGGAAATTAGAGATAATGAAACTGCTGGTTTAGCCATTAACGCTGCCCTGACCGGTCACTTAGTTTTATCCACTTTGCATACCACTGATGCGGCTGGCTCCATTCCAAGGTTGATTGATATGAAAGCCGAACCCTTTTTGATTTCCTCGACTCTAAATTGCATTTTGGCTCAAAGGTTGGTCAGGCGGCTTTGCCCAGAAAAAGAGAAATATACTTTAAAGGATTCGGAAATAAAAAATTTAGAAAAATATTGCGACCTGGAGAAAATTTTAAAAATTTTAAAGGGAGAAAAGATAATAAAGCCAAGAGAAACTTTTAAAGACATCGCATTTTATCGGCCGAAACCTTCCAAAGAATGTCCGGAAGGATACTGGGGCAGAATTGGGATTTACGAAGTTTTACTGGTGACCGAAACTATTAAAGAATTAATTGTTAAAAGAGCAACCTCCTTGCAAATCCAGACCCAGGCCCAAAAAGAGGGGATGAGGCTAATGGTTGAAGATGGGTTTATTAAAGCCACCCAGGGAATAACTAGCATTGAAGAAGTGCTCCGAGTTGTTATCAAATAATGCCCAAATATTTCTATACAGCTAAATCTTTAAAAGGGGAAGAGAAGTCAGGGACATTGGAAGCAAAAGATATCCACCAATTAGCAAAAAAACTGCGAGAGCAGGACTTTATTTTAATTAAGGTTGAGACTGAAGGAGAAAAAATAAAAAAAAGAAAGTTAGTCATTACTCTCCCATTTTTTGGCGGGGTTAGCTTGAAAGAAAAAATATTTTTTACTCGAAATTTACAAGTGATGATTTCAGCCGGTTTTCCTCTGCCCAGGGTTTTAGAAATCTTGGCTAATCAAACTAAAAGCAAAAAATTCAAAAAAGCCTTATCAGATATTAAAGAAGACATCATCAAGGGAAAAAGTTTTTCCGAGGCACTCTGTCCTTATTCTTATATCTTTTCCGAAGTATTCCAAAGCGTGGTTAAGGTCGGCGAAGAATCCGGAACCTTAGAGGAGGTTTTAAAAATTTTAGCCAACCAAATGGAAAAGGAAAATGAATTAAAATCAAAAATTATGGGAGCAATGATTTATCCGGCGGTGATAATTTGCGCCATGATGGGCATTGGCATTTTAATGTTAGTAATGGTTGTCCCCAAATTAGCCGCAATCTTTGAAGCGCTCCAGGTTGAGCTTCCAGTCACCACTAAGTTGGTCATTTTCTTGGGCACTTTTTTTGTTGAAAAATGGTACTTAGTTATTTTAATTTCAATTTTTCTTATTTTTATTTTCTCCCAGATTATAAGAACCCAAAAAGGCAAAATGGTTTTAGACGCCTTTTTATTGAAAGCGCCAATTATTTCCCCGATTATCAAAGAGACCAATTCGGCGACAGTCGTCAGGACTTTGAGTTCTCTCATTGTTGCCGGGGTACCACTGGTCAGGTCTTTAGAAATTGTTTCTGGGACCTTGGGCAATATTCATTTTAAAACAGCCATAATTGAAGCAGTTGAAAAAGTAAGAAAAGGAGAGAAACTATCTGAAGCCTTGAAACCCCATCAGGCCACCTTTCCGCCGATTGTCGTTCAGATGCTGGCTGTTGGCGAGGAGACTGGTGAAACCTCAAATATTTTGGCTAAACTGGCTGATTTTTTTGAAGAGGAGGTGGGAAGGGCAACCCAAAATTTGGCTTCGGTCATTGAGCCAGTGATAATGCTAATTATCGGGGCGGCAGTCGGTTTTTTTGCCATATCAATGGTTCAACCAATGTATTCAATGCTACAAGCCATCAAATAATTAACGTAATATTATTGCCATGGCTGAATTATTACGACGAGAAAGTTTTAGCTTAATTGAAATTTTAATTATTATTACTGTCATCGGAATTCTGGTATTAATTAGTATTCCAGTCTTTAGAATTTTTGAACCCGCTCTCCAGTTGTCGGGGGTGACTCGAGATTTAGTTTCTGACCTTCGTTATGCCCAACAACTAACAGTTACCGAACAGGTTGAGCATGGAGTTCGTTTTTCCATCTCGCTAGAAAAATATCAAGTCATCAGATATGTCACCCCTGAAGAAATTCTAAAAGAAAAGGAACTTCCTTCACTGGTCAGTTTTGAAAAAATAGAGGGTTTTACTAATGATGAAGTAAAATTCAATCCTTATGGAGCGGTAAAAGAATCAGGAACTGTTACCTTAAAGAGTGATAGAGAAAAAACGACGACTATTGATGTTAGACCATCTGGCTTCATAAAGATTCTAAAATGAAAAGTTTCACTTTAATTGAAGTTCTAACAGCTATTTTTGTTTTGGCAATTGGAATTGTCGTTCTTTTAACTATGTTTCCTATGGGAATAAAGGTAGAAAAATCAGCCCAGATGGTTTCTCTGGCTGTCAATTTAGCTCAGGTAAAGATGGAAGAAATGATTTCTTTGCCCTATGATGAAATTTCTTCTTCAGCTGAGGACTATGGCACAATACCCGACTTCAATTCCTACAAAAGGGTAACCGAGGTTTCTTGTTACGACCCTAACGGGCCCGGTTCACCCCCCGATTGCCCTGATTCCGGAATAAAAAAAATAACAGTTACCGTTTTTTGGCAATCAGTTTTTGGAGCGGAAAAAAGTATTAAACTTACAAGTTTAATTGCTAAAAGATAAATTATGAACCCCGTTAGAAATCTTGGGCAAAAAATTTTTTATCAAAAAATTTTTTGCATGGTAATAACGGGGTATAACCGCTAAACAAAGGTCTGTCCGAAATTAACACCAGTTATATAAGGGCAGATTTCTAACGGGGTGAAAAATGGGTTTACCTTAACTGAACTTTTGATAACCATTGCCATTCTCGTTTTGGTTATTGGCGCCGTTTATTCGGGATATCTACTAAGTCGGCAGGCTTTTCAGAAAGGAGAGAATGCGGCTGAGATTTTACAAAACGGAAGGGTGATTTTAGAAAGGATGACGCGGGAGATTCGACAGGCAAGGGAAATTGTAACCGAGCTTGGTCTAACCATTGATGAAGCAACCAGTACTATTGAGTTTGAAGATGGTCACATTGGGGAGAGATATTATTATATTCGTTATTTTAAAGAAGGGAGTAATGTTAAAAAGGAAATAAAGCGCTATTATTTTTCCGGCGATCCGGGCACCTATGTGGCTTGGAATGCTACCCCTCCCGAAGGCCAAGAACTTTTAACCATCACCACCTCCATTGGGACAATTGGAGAATATGCCACCGATTTAAAAATCTGGGGTCCGAGAGTGGTTAATATCTCCATTTTTCTGGAAAAAGGCGACCAGAAAATTAATTTACCAGCAAAGATTTTTGGTAGAAATTTATGAAAAAAGAAAAAGGCCAAGTGCTTATTGTCGCCCTTTTAACCTTAGCAATACTTTTAATTTTGGGTTATTATTTTTTGTCTTTTGCTATTACCGAAACAAAAATTTCCAAAAGCCAAGAGATAGGAACAAAAACTTATTATTTGACTGAGGCTGGAATTAATGAAGCACTCTGGAAATTAAAGAACGATAACACTACTGATGACGGAGATCCTCCCTGGGCAACCTGTTTTATTTCTACCTCAACTGAATTTTGCCCGGATTGCGACATTGCCTGGACAGCCACTTTTGTTAAAGATACTGATTTTTTGGTTCCCAACAGCACGACTACTGTTACCATTGAGAGACCGAGATGTGGTAGCGGAGAACTTTTCGCTGCTTCAACAATTTTAATTTCTGATGAAAAATCCTCTCAGCGATTAGTTAAGGTAGGAGTTTCTAAACCCTATGAGAGTTTGACCAAGGATAGCCCTTTGTTTAGTGGTTTTCCCAGCGGAGAAAGCACCATCGATTCTAGTATAATGAATATTTATAACGGGAACATTTTTGTTAATAATAATCTCCGGATTAGAAATTTGAGCCAGGTCAATGTTTTTGATAACCCGGAAACCGAAGGAAAAGAAGGTAAAGCTCTGGTGGTAGGAAACTGTATTGTTACCGGCAGTGATTTAAATGCAACTGCTACTTGTTGTTCCGATAAATGTATCAGCACTTCGACTTGCGACTGCTTAGACAAAACAATATTTGACCAATGGTGCCAGGATGGTAAATGCCCGCCAAAAGCCATTGACATGCCGGTGATTGATTTTGATTCCCCAGACCAAAATTCTTATAAAATGAAGGCTAAAGCCGCCCAAGAACAAGGTCAATGTAGCGTAAAGGGCAAAAAGATTTTTGGTCCCCTTACTCTTCTTAGCCAAAATTGCATTTTTTCTGAAAAGGAATTTAAAGGTTTTTTGGACTGGGTGGGATGGGGAGGGACTTTAATTTTAGAGCATAAAACCAATGGAATCGCCGTCTCCACTTATTACGTAGAAGGAGAAATTAGTTTGGGAGAACAAAAGCGCCTTGAAATTAACGGGGTTTTGGTGGCTGACAAATCAATTTATATTGGTTGGTGGACTCCCGCTTACTTAGTTATTAATGACCCTGGTCCAGGAATACCTTCTGGTCTTTTGACAAAAGGGAAAATGAATTTTGGTGGGTTCCTTTTTCAAGAAGTTAATGTGACCGGTTTAATTTATTCTGCAAAAGAAATGGGATTAATAAGTTTCCCTTATACTTTTAATGTAGTAGGAGGGATAATCGCTAGTAAATTCGATTTTCGGTATAGCTGGTTAAATCCCCTTAATATTTATTTAGATAATGATAGAATTAGAGAAGGAATATGGGCCGGGCCCCAGCCGCCAGGAGAAGAAACCCCACCTTATTCGCCAATAATTACTATTGAGCACTGGGAGGAAGCATACTAAAAGACCTAAAAATTAAAACAATGCTGGAGTTTTTAACTTTAAAAACTCAATCCTTTGGCTTAGATATTTCTGACCTTTCTCTAAAGATTGTTCAACTCAAAAAAAAGGGCAAGTTTTTAACTTTGGCTTCTTTTGGAGAGACAGAAATCGAACCCGGAATAATCCGGGCTGGCGAGATTAAAGATGAGAAAAAATTGGCCGAGGTTATTAAAGAAGCGATTAAAAAAATTAAAGGGAAAAAAATTAAAACTAAATATGTGGTTGCTTCCTTGCCCGAAAAAAAGGCCTTTTTACAGGTTATTCAAATGCCAAAAATGTCAGAGGAAGATTTAAAATCGGCCGTTATTTATGAAGCGGAAAATTACATTCCTTTGCCAATTGACCAGGTTTATTTAGATTCTCAAATTATTCCACCCGTATATAATCACTTAGACCACCTCGATGTCTTAATTGCCGCCTTACCTAAAAAGATAATCGACCCTTATTTATCTTGCCTGAAATCGGCTGGGTTGAAACCCGTTGCTTTAGAGATTGAGTCTTTAGCCATTAGCCGGGCTTTAATTAAAGACGAAACGACGACTTCTCCTGTCCTTTTAATTGATATCGGGGCAACCCAAACTCGTTTTATTATTTTTTCTGGCCACTCTTTAAAATTTACTTCTTCTATTTCGGTTTCTTCTGGAAATTTTACCGAGATTATTTCTAAAACCTTGGGATTGGATTTAGCCGAGGCTGAGAAGTTAAAAATAAAATACGGCCTGGAAGAAAAAGCTGGATTGGAAATTCAAGCTAAAAAAACAGAAATAGAAAGAGAGCGAGGGAAAATTTTTGAAGCCCTCGTCCCGGCTTTAGTTGATTTGATTCAGCAAATTAAAAGATATTTGGATTATTATCAAACCCATGCCTTCCATGAGCATCTTCCGCCCTCCACCAATGTGTCGGCGGGGGGCAAAGGAATTTCCAAGATTCTTCTTTGTGGCGGCGGAGCTAATCTAAGAGGATTAACTGATTTTCTATCCCTGCAACTAAAAATTCCAACCGAGCTTGGAAATCCCTGGATAAATATTTTACCAGAAAGCCAAAAAGAGGTACCAGAATTATCATTTGAAAAGTCATTAGGATATGCCACTGCCTTAGGATTAGCTCTCCGTGGAATTTCTAACAAGTAAGCGAAATCGGAGAGGGGTCGGGAGAACCCTTCGGTTCTCCCGTATAGGAAAACAGGCTTTTCCTGAATGGGAAAAACGTTAGAAACCGAGGGTTTCTAAAGAGCGAGCCCGCAAGGGCGAGCGATTAACTTGGTAATACCACTATGATAAATTTACTGTCACCAGTAGAAAAAGAAACCTTAATTAAAGAAGAAAAATATAAATTAGTTCTAATTTTAGAGATTTTATTTTTAATTTTTCTTATTTGCTTCATTTTAATTTTATTTTCAATAAAAATTTCTCTTTCTGGTCAGGTGGCAGCTCAGAAAATCCTTCTTAGTGAGAAGGAAGAAGGTTTTAAAAAATCGCAAATCCAGGACTTGGGAGAAAAGATTGACTCTTTTAATAAAACCCTCTCTAAATTGGATACATACTATTTAAATCAGTCAAGTGTAGTTGAGATTTTAGAAAAAATTTCTCAAGATTTGCCACTCAGCGCCTATTTAACCAATTTCAATTTTAATTCTGGCACTAACCAAATTTCTCTTTCTGGTTTTTCTCCCAGCCGAGAAATCTTATTAGAGTTTAAGAAAAATCTGGAAAAAGAAGAAAATTTCCAGGAAATCTATTTTCCTCCCTCTAACTGGGTAAAACCCACTGACATCGATTTCTTAATAAACTTCAAAATTAAAAAATGACCCCTCGATATACTCGGGGTCATACTGAATTTATTGAAGTATGAATTTTAAAAATAAAATCAATTTATCATTAGTAATTTTCATTATTTTAAGTAGTATTTTAATTTTGTTTGTCATTTATCCCATTTTAAAGGAAATAAAAATAAACTCCGAAGATTTAATTTCTAAAAAACAAATTTTAGCTTCTTTGGAAAGAAAAATCGAAAATTTAAAACAATTTCAAACCATCTGGTCTGAAATCCAGCCAAACTTAGAAAAAATTGATAAATTATTTATTGACCCCGAGGTGCCGATAGAATTTATTAGTTTTTTGGAGAAAACAGCCGGGGATTGTGATTTATCGGTTGAAATTTCTCCAATTCCTACCTTAAAGACCGCCGAAGACCCCTGGACTTCCCTTTTCTTCCAAATTAGTTCTATTACCCCTTCCCCCAAATTTTTAAAATTTTTAGAGAAATTAGAATCGAGTGTTTATTTAATAGAAATTCAAAACTTAAGCATTAAAAGGCTTACCGAGACAGAACTCAAAGCAAAAGAATTTGAGAAATTCTCTTTGGGTGACGTCAAAGTTAATCTTTCAATTAAAATTTATACTAAATGACCCTTCAAGACCTCGACTGAGCTCGGTCGAAGTCTAAAGTCAGGGTTGGTGATGAGCTCGCCGAAGCATGAGGTTTCCCAAAATTAAAACAAAAAAAATAAAAGACCTTCTTAAAAAACTACCGAGGACTTTAGCAGAAAAAATCCTTTTAACCATTTTTATTCTTTTAATTTTCGCTTTAATTACCGGTTGCCTTATTTTCTACCAGTATAGTTTTTTAGCTGAGAAAAGAGAACCAGAGGTTTTGAAGACAACATTAAAATTTCAGGAAAAAACCTACGAAAATGTTTTGAAAATATGGCAGGAAAAGGAAAAAAGATTCCAAGAGACCGATTTAAAAGAATATCCCGACCTATTTAGATAACTCTTGATTTTAATTCGTTTTTTAGGTATAATTTTAAAGTTAAATGCCCTCGTAGTTCAATAGAGAGAATAGCCCCGCCCTTTATTTGCCCTCGTAGCTTAACTGGATAAAGCAGGGCCCCTCTAAGGCCAAGAGTACAGGTTCAACTCCTGTCGAGGGCACCATGGTGCCTATGGTGTAATGGCAGCACTAGAGTTTGTGGAGCTCTCGGTGGCAGTTCAAATCTGCTTAGGCACCCAAAATAAAAAACAGCCCCTTCGGGCTATTTTTATTTATTTTTTTCTTCCAGTTTTACTTTTAAGATTATTTCTTTTTCTTCTCGCAACACTTTAAAGTTGATTTCGTCGCCGATTTTGTGGCGAGATAAAAAGTCAGCCAGGGGATTTTCTTCAGTAATTTTTTCACCATCTATCTCAAGAATTATATCATATTCTTTTATTCCGGCTTTGTCGGCAGATGATTCTTTGACCACCGCTGGTTCTCCTAAATTTTCTCTGACGACAAGAGCTCCGTAATCCACCGGAAGCTTATTAGCCTTGGAAATTTCTTGATTTAAAATAACATACCTTACCCCTAAAAACGGCCTGAGAATTTTTCCATATTTTTTTACTTCTTCGAAAATTTTTCCGGCGTAATTTATGGGTATAGCAAAACCAATATTTTGGGCTCCCATCACCATAGCTGTATTGACGCCAATCGCTTCCGCCCCAATATTGACCAAGGGGCCGCCGGAGTTACCCGGGTTAATGGCGGCATCGGTCTGGATTAATCCTCTCAAACTTGTGGCTTTCAGGGGAAGGCCTCTATAGGCAGTGATTTTTCGACTGAGGCCAGAAACAATTCCGGCTGATAAAGTATCCTCAAACTCTCCTAAAGGATTTCCAATGGCCACCACTGTCTCTCCTAATTCGATTTTGCCCGAATCTCCCAACTCTAGATAGGGCAGATTTTTCTCATCGATTTTTAAAACCGCAATATCAACCAGGGGATCCTTGGCTAAAATCTTGGCTGGATATTTGTGTTTCGGATCCAAAATGACGGCATAATCAGCCTCAGGGTCGCCAACCACATGATTGCAGGTGATGACATAGCCATCTGGCGAAACAATAAAGCCCGACCCTCCGCCAATTTTAGTTTTCTCTTTACCCTTTTTTAATTTTGGGAAAATAAATTCCTGGCCGCCGAAAGGAAAAGAATAAAAACCTTCAATTTTTGGCAGGTCTTTTGAAATGACAATGGTAATGACTGCCGGACAAACCTTTTTGGCTATTTCAACAATTGGCGATTTCTCAGACATATACTTTATTATACCAGTAAGCCACATTGCCAACAAGCAAAAATTTTGCTACATTAATAACATTAGAATTGAAAATTGTAAATTGAAAATTAATAAGCCCCTGTAGCTCAATGGATTTTAGAGCAGTCCCGTCCTAAGGGAAAGATTAGAGGTTCGACTCCTCTCAGGGGCATTTGGGCCCATGGCGCAGTTGGTAGCGCGTTCGCATGGCATGCGAAAGGTCGCGAGTTCAAGTCTCGCTGGGTCCACACTTCGACTCGCTCAGTGTAAACTTTATGAAAATTTTAATTTTAGAACCCGGCGCCTGGGGCACTGCCCTGGGAATTCTTTTAAGCCGGAAAAATAAAGTCAATTTTTGGTATGAAGATTCAATTTTATCGGCAAAGATTTCTAAAGTTAGAGAAAATGAAAAATTGCCAGGGATTAAAATTCCGGAAAAAATTTTTATTTCTGCCGACTTGAAAAAAATAATACCAGATAGCGATTTAATTATTATTGCTTCGCCGTCTTTCAATTTTCGAAAGACCTTATTAAAAATTAAAAATTTCAGAAACCTGCCACCTTTGCTCGGAATTGCCAAGGGAATTGAAAAAGAAACTTTAAAATTACCTTCCCAAATTGTTGAAGAAATTTTACCAAATCATCCTTATGCTCATTTATCGGGTCCGGGATTTGCCAGAGAGATTGCCAAAGGAAAGCCAGCCAAAGAAATAGTCGCCTCTCAAAATAGGTCCTTATTTAAAAAACTTAAAGAGATTTTTCAAATTAAACCACTAAAAATTTTTACTACCACTGATTTAATTGGAGTTCAGTTAGCCGGCGCCTTTAAAAATTCTTTAGCCATCGGTATTAGTTTAGTGGAGGCAGATATGGAAAATCCCGAAGTGGAGAAAATTAGACCAAAACTAATTGAGGCAGGTTTAGAAGAAATGATAAAAATTGGAAAAGTGATGGGCGGGAAAAGAAAAACATTTTTAGGCCCAGCAGGGAAAGGAGATTTAATTCTAACTTCTACCAGTCCACTCTCAAGAAATTTTCAGTTTGGTAAAAACCTTCTTTTAAACGCTGAAAAAATGCGACAGGATATAAAAAAAAGGAAAATCACTGTTGAAGGCTTTGATAGTACCTTTGCTCTTTACAAATTGGGGAAAATCTATAAATTAGATTTACCAATGATTAATGGAGTCTACAGGGTAATTTACAAAAAAACTTTCCCAGAAAAAACAATTAAAAATTTAATGAAATTAATAGAAACAAAATAGCCGGGTGGGTTGGCAGAATGGCAATGCGCTGGTTTCGAAAACCAGTGGGAGAAATCCTTTGTAGGTTCGAGTCCTACACCCACCGCATAAAGATTTCTGATAAAAATAAAAGAAAATTTTTCATTCTTTAAATTCTGAACTATATAATTATGGAACCTGATAAAGTTATCATTATTGTTCAAAATTCATCTGGAGAATTATTTGTGCACCAACGTAGTGCAAATAGAAAGATGTTTCCTTTACTTTATGGATTGGGAGCGGGTGGCAATGTTGAAACCGGGGAAAATCCGGCAGAAGCCGCAAAGCGAGAATTAAAGGAAGAGTTAGGCATTGATAATGAAATTGAACCATTATTCAATTTTCATTTCGCATCAGAAGAAATAACTCACAATTTACATGTGTTCAGAGCAAAGTACGATGGCAATTTAAGGCCCGGTGAAGAGTTTCAATGGAGCGGTTGGATGAGCTTAAAAGAAGTAGATCGCCTCGCGACTGAAAATAAGTTATGTCCCGACACAAAGGTTCTTTATGAAAGATTTTTAAAAGAATATCTCTAAATATACCGCATAAATCCTATGTTCAATTTTTTCAAAAAAAATAAAAAAGAGCCCAAAAATTTAAAAGAAGTTTTAAGTTGTTTTGAGAAGCTGGAGAATAATTTTAAAAAACTTTCTGAAGAATTAGAGAATTTAAAAAACGAAAATAAATTTTCTATTCAGCAAGTGGGAATAGTTAGATTTAATCCCTTTTCGGAAGTAGGAGGAGACCAGAGTTTTTCTATTGCCCTACTTGATGGAAGGGGAAATGGAGTAGTTATCACCAGTTTATATACCCGAGAAGGAAATCGGGTTTATGGAAAGCCGATAAAAGCAGGCCAGTCAGAATATTTGTTATCAGCCGAAGAAAAAGAAGCAATTGAACGAGCCAAAGGCCTTAAATAACCAATGACCAATGACCATAGAAAGAACAAAAAACTTAATAATGCGACCACCGGTGGTGGTGGTTCTCGGCCACATTGATCATGGCAAGACCAGTTTACTCCAAGCCATTCGGAAAATTCAATTTACCGGAGAAAAGCCGGGAGGAGTTATCACTCAACATATCGGTGCCTATCAAATTGAAAGGAGTGGCCCTTCGGCGGGCTCAGGGCAAGCTAAAAAAATTACTTTTATCGATACTCCTGGCCACGAGGCATTTTCGGCAATGAGATCTCGGGGGGCGAAGGTGGCTGATATTGCTATTTTGGTTATTGATGCTACTGAAGGAGTAAAAGATCAAACAAAAGAGGCAATTTCCCATATAAAAGAAGCTCAAATTCCCTTTATTGTTGCCCTAAACAAAATTGATAAACCAGAGGCCAATCCGGAAAAGGTAAAAAGGGAACTCCAAAAAGAAGAGGTTTTAGTTGAAAGTTTGGGAGGGAAAGTGCCATCGGTTGGGACCTCTGCCAAAACCGGAAAAGGGGTTGAAGAGCTTTTAGAATTAATTTTATTGGTAGCTGAGATGGAAGGATTAAAAGCCGACCTTACCAAGAGAGGGGAGGGAGTGGTAATTGAATCTTTTCTAGATAGTCAGCGAGGGCCAACGGCTACCTTAATTTTAACCCAAGGCGTTTTAAAAACTGGCGATATTTTGGGAACTCTCTCTACTTTCGGAAAGGTTAAAAGCTTAGAAAACTTTCGGGGTTTATCTATTGAAAAAGCTTTGCCTTCTGAGCCAGTCATTGTTATTGGTTTTGAAGATGTTCCCAAAGTTGGAGAAAATTTTGAAGTTTTTTCTGATTTGGCAAGCGCTAAAGCACATCTTAAAAAATCTGAACAACCCAGTGCCAGAGCGGGGCCCAGAACCAGAGCGAAGCTCGGTTCTGGGCTGTCCCGAACTGAACTTCGTTCTAGTTCGGGGCTCGGTGCTGAGCTAGCCCCTCACCGAAACGAAGTTTCTGGTGCGGGGAAAGTTTTAAATTTGATTTTGAAGACTGATGTTTTAGGGTCAATTGAAGCAATTGAGGAAGTTTTAAGAACCTTGCCTCAAGAGAAGGTAGTTTTGAGGATTTTAAAATCGGGAGTAGGTCAGATAAATGAATCGGATATTAAATTTGCTAAAGCTCACCCAGCCCTTAGCTATCCGGCAGTAATCTTAGGTTTTCGAGTTAAATCAGACCCCGTAGTCCAGAGGTTTGCCGAAAGAGAAAAAGTAAAAATAATGACTTTTGAGGTAATTTACGAACTGGTGGAGGAAATCCGCAAGTTTATGGAGAAAATTCTAGAACCAGAAGCAGTTAGAATTGAACTGGGAAAGGCTAAAATTTCGGCAATTTTTTTAGTTGAAAAAAACCGCCAGATTATCGGTGGCAAGGTGATTGAAGGAGAAGTTAAAAAAGGAACCAAAATTGAAGTCTCGAGGAATGAAAAATTGGTTGGCAGGGGGAAATTAATTAATCTTCAGCGAGAAAAAAAAGACGTAGATAAAGTAATGAAAAGCCAAGATTGTGGAATACTTTTTGAAGGCGATATTAAGATTGAAGAAGGCGATATCTTAGCGGTTTATACCGAAGAAAAAAGAAAAACCGAGATATAAGATGACCAAGCGGGTTCAACGGGTTAATCAATTGATAAAAAAGGAATTGGGCCAGATTCTTTTAAGAGAGGTTGAATTTCCGAAAGATGTTTTGGTGACGATAACAAGAGTCGGAGCTTCAATCGATTTAAATCAAGCCCAAATTTTTATTAGTTGCCTGCCTGAAAATCAGAGCCAGAAAATTTTAGAAATTTTAAATCGCCAAATTTACGATATCCAGCAAAAACTTAACAAAAAATTAAAAATGAAATTTATCCCTAAAATTGAATTTAGAGAAGAGAAAGAAACCAGGGAAGCCGGCCGAATTGAAGAAATTTTAGAAAGGTTGAAAAAAGAGGAAAAATGAGGTAAAATAGAGAAAGTGGCGTGGTAGCCAAGAAGCTAAGGCGTTGGTCTGCAAAACCAATATACGCGAGTGCAAATCTCGCCCACGCCTTAAAAAGTTGCCCGGGTGTTGGAAAGGCAGACAAAGTTGACTTAAAATCAACTGGGTATTTTACCCGTGAGGGTTCGAGTCCCTCCCCGGGCACCCTTCGATAAACTCAGGGTAAGCTAAATAAAAATCCACCTCCGAGAGGCGGCTTTTATTTTCTAGAGGACTGATCTTGCAAGTTTAGCTTTCTAAAATCTCAATGTAGGTTCTTTTGGCGCCGAAATTGAGGGCTTCCCAATAAGAAGGAAACCAGACGTCAATTTGATAGTTGCCCTTTTTCCAGCTCATTCGGTCTTCGACAACAAAAATTTTATTTCCAAACAATTCAGGAATTCTAATTTTTGTTCCGATTGGGAAAAAATTGTTGGCGACAATTCCATCCTTAACCAGGGTGCCGGCAGCAGTTAGATAGGGATCACCGTCAGTTTCCCAGGGCGTTGAAGAGTAGCCAGTTACCACTACTCTTATTCTCTGAACTGGCTGAGGTTCTGGATTTGTCGGATCAGATACTGGTAAAAGGCTGTTTCCTTCAATTATGGCAAGCTCTTCCGAGTCTTTTTGGTCAGAAATCGCAGCTAAATCAGCCTCCACCCGGGGAACTTTTAGTGCCCCGGGAAGAGAAATTCCAAAGAGAATTCCCGAAATTAAGAGAATAATTAAGCCAGGTTTCATCTTAAAACCAAGCACATAACTTATTATGTGCTTTGGTTTTAATATATTAGCTTATCCACGAGGAGTTGTCAACCCTTCAACAAGCTCAAGGTTAAAAATAAGCGGGATAGTTAGTGACATTAGCACCTATTGGAAGACCACTAAGGAGCGTTTCTTCATACCGAGTTTATCGTTAGAGAGGATGTCCTTGTAATAGACAATGTTAGATTAAATTTCTTTAAATCCAATTACCAATTACTTCTGCGATTGCCGAATCCGCCACGTCTGTCTCCGCCGTGAAAATTGCGCCGAAATCCTCCCCCACGAGGACGAGATTCTAAGGGCCTGGCTTCGTTTACTGTAACGTTCCTTCCATCAATCTCTTTACCGTTGAACATTTCAATGGCTTTTTGAGCCTCTTCTTCGGAAGACATTTCAACAAAGCCAAATCCCTTTGAACGGCCAGAGAATTTATCAATAATAATGGTTGCTGATTCTACAGTTCCAGCCCGAGCAAAAGTTTCCTTTAGGGTAGTATCGGTGGTTTCATTAGATAGCCCACCAACGAATAATTTTTTTGCCATAATTTTTCCTTAGTATTTTCTTAATAAGTAAGCCGACCAACTACCTAATTTATCTTCTAATACTTACATAATTTAATAAAAAATATGTAAGAAAAGAAAATTTAGTAGAAACTTACGTCTATATGATATCTTATTGTTGCGAAAGGTCAATGGTTAATCTCTTTTCTTCTTCCGGAGAAATAGGCATTCTTTTTATTTCCGCCTTTTCCATTCTAATATGTTTTCGGATACTTTTTGGAAGTCTTTTTCTTTTTATATTTATTTATTTTAATTTGCGTTTTCTTTTTGTTTGTTCCGGTCCAAAGATATAAGCCAGGAAATAAAGGGCCTCCTAAGCTTATCTATCGGCCAATTACCATCTTTAAAAAGCGAAGCTTTTTCTATCCTGAAACGAGAAAGCAGGGGCATGGTAGCTTGTAAATCCACGGGAGACAGCTTGTTATGTTCCAATAAAAATTGCTGCTTATCGGTTTTTTTGAATACGACTTTTATACATTTTTTGAATCTTGGAATCATAATTATATAAAAAAGCAACTCCCGAGCACGATGAGTTGCAAATAGTATTATTGAGTATTTTTTTGATAGACGATCAGCGAACTATTTGTAATTCCAAACTCTCAATCTCTACTTTAATACTACACCCATTCTTTTTATAAGTCAATCTCTACCAAAAATACCGCTGCTTGACTTATTTATAATAAAGAGTATAATAGATTTAGGCTTGTAAGTCGAGCTATCTTAAAATAAGTCTTTATTAATCCCAAAAATTAACGAGGAATCAAATAAGTAGTGCGACTTAAGAGTTATAAAGGTCGCATTTTATTTTTAACAAAATTTAATAAAATCTATGACATCCAATAATTTTGGATCTGGTAGAGATTTTCCTCGAAAAATGTATCAGGGAAATTGGAAATGCTCTGATTGTGGAAAGGAAATAACCGAACTTCCATTTGAGCCGTCTGGGGATAGACCTCTCTATTGTAGAGATTGTCACTCCAAACGAAAACCTCAAAGATTCGGACGCTACTAGAATAAAAAACCTCGCCCTATTAAACAGGGCGGGTTTTTTTATTCTACCCGTCCCCTTTGCGAGGCGGCGGGAAATTATCTGTTCTCTTTCAATAATCTTTAGGACAACTTCTTCGATATCTAAATTGTGCAGCTTAGATAGAGCTATCTTTGCCTGCTTAGGTTCGAACCTCCTCCTAAAGGACAGAAAAGTACTTATTCAGATTAAAAAACCCTTCACTTTTATCTTTGAAGGGTTACCTCAAACTAGCAAGGTTAGAACTTCTCAAAATGGGCGAAAATAAAGCTAATTTGAAGGGTTTTGCCTCTAAATTTCCACTCTTGAACATTTATACTACCAAATCCGAACCTATTTTGAGCAAAACTGACCGGCTGCCGCGCCACAGGCGCGGCAGGAACTCCGCCAAAATCGGCGGGCGGGCAAAAATTCCTTCCCCTAAAACCCCTTCCTTTTTGCCCGCCCGCCTTTGCCCGCTTCGCGGGCGAGCCACCACCGCTAAATCTTAATTAGCTTCCTTAGAATTATATCAACTTTTTTCTAAATAACAAAATCTTTCTAAATTCTTGCCAGAAAACAGTTAGAAAAGAAATTACAATAATTAAACCTAGTTGTCCAATGGTAAGAGGGGAAAGTTTAAAATAAAAACTCAACGCAGGTATTTCAACAACGATAAATAGAAAGACGAAAACAGCCACTGCCCAAAAATTAATTACTTTATTTGAGAATAACCCTAGATTAAACAGCGGTTCCTTTTCTGAACGAGACACAAAGGCGAGAATGATATGGCCTATCATCCACGTTGAAAAGGCAAAAGTTTGGGTTTGAACAACTGATAAATTCTGCCAACGCGCATAAAAATAAGAAAGGGTAACTGCCGCAAAAAGACTTAATCCCGAAATAGCAATTCCTTTTAACATTTGAGGGTTGAGAAATTTTTTCTTCGGCCCCCTAGGTTGCCGGGTATAAATTGTCTTTTCTGCTGGTTCAGAAACAAATCCGGACGAAGCGGCTATGTCCATAAAAAATTCCAGAAGAATAATTTGAATCGGAGCAAGGGGGAGAGGAATATTCAAAAGTACCGGCAAAAGAAAAATTAAAATTAAAGCTGTTTTGCAGGAAAGATAGTATTTCACTCCTTTGCGCAAATTATCAAAAAATTTCCGTCCTTC
>Ga0172363_10000804_pt1 | contig 24512 bp, 19 predicted proteins | sample LakKivs2_kivu2a2_FD_114541 | JGI IMG/M metagenome (GOLD analysis project Ga0172363, IMG submission 114541) | Sediment microbial communities from Lake Kivu, Rwanda - Sediment s2_kivu2a2 | ecosystem: Environmental > Aquatic > Freshwater > Lake > Sediment | place: Rwanda: Western Province, Lake... | reverse complement strand
GGTGCCGGTTTCCCCCAGGATCATGGCCGTACTGCCCGTGGGCGCGACCTTGGCGATCAGCTTCCGCACGCGCTCCATCTGGGGGCTCGTGCCGATGAGTTGGCTCTTGCCTTCGACGCGCTCAAGCTGCCGCTTGATGGCCAGATACTTGTTCGTCAGCTCGCGCTTCTCGGCAACCCGCCTGAGCAGCGACTGCAGCTCGACCAGCTTGCAGGGCTTCGTCAGATAGTCGAACGCGCCGTAGCGCAGGGCCGAGATAGCCGTCTCCATCGACGACTTGCCGGTCAGCACGACGGCCTCGGTCTGCGGCGAAAGCTCCTTGGCCTTGGCGATCACTTCGATGCCGGTGAGCCCCGGCATGTCCAGGTCCACGAGGATGCAGTCGTACGTATTGCGTTCGAGCGCCGCGACGGCGGTTAGTCCGTCCGGGCAAACGGTGACGTCGTGCCCCATGCGCGGCAGCTCGATTTTCATCAGTTCCTGCAGCGAGCGCTCGTCGTCGGCGAACAGCAGCTTCAGGCGGTTATGCGGCTTGGTTGCGATGGCCACTCTCCTTCTGTTTCTCGGCCAGCGGCAGGGAGACGCGGAATCGCGATCCCTTGCCAGGCCCGTCGCTATGTCCGTCGATCTGCCCGCCGTGATCGGCGACGATGCGATAGGTAATCGAAAGCCCCAGCCCGGTCCCTTGTCCATTGCGGCGGCGCGTGAAGAAGGGCTCAAACAGGTGTTGCAGCACTTCTTCGGTCATGCCGCAGCCGTTGTCGGTGAACGTGATCTCGGCCGTGGTCTTGCTGCGCGAGAGGTCCACCACGAGCAGCCCGCCCGGCGAGAGGCTGTCCAGTCCGTTGGTGATCAGGTTGAGCACCACCTGCTTGAGTTCCTGCTGATTGACCGGTGCGATCACGCCGTCGCCCGGTGCCAGTTCGATCCGTTTGTCCTGGTAGCGGCCCAGGTGCCCCACCATTTCGATGACGCTCTGGATCAGCTCGCGCAGATCGGTGCTCTGCCGGGTGATGTCCCCCATCCGCGAAAAGTCGAGCAGCCGCTCGGTGATCCCCTTCACGCGGAACGATTCCTCCTGAACCATCCGCAGATAGTTGCGAATGCACTGGCGGTCGGCGTCGGCCACCGTGGGCGCGGCATCAAGCACCTCTTCCACGCGGCTCTCCAGCGATTCGGCGCACAAGGCGATCGAGGCCAGCGGATTGTTGATCTCGTGAGCCACGCCCGCCGCCAGGAAACCCACGCTCGCCAGTTGCTCGCTCCGCACGACCTGCTTGGTCCGCTCGCGAACCTGACGGTCGAGGTCGTCGCGAATCGCCTCGAATCGGGCAGACGTGTCGTTCATCGCCGCGGCCAGTTCGCCGATCTCGTCGTTCCGGTCCAGCCTGATCCGGTAACCGAACTCACCAGCCGCCACGCGCCGGGCCCCCTTCACCAACTTCTTCAGAGGCGAGAACACCCAGGTGTAGAACAGCCGCATCACCAGGAACAGCAGCAGCGCCGCGAGCACCGTGGTTACCCAGGTAATGCCGATCAGCGCGCGGTATTTTCCTTTTACATCGTCGGCGAAGCCGTGTATCCGCTCGTGCAGGTAGCTTGGCAGCTCGAAGGTCAGTTGCTGCAATCGATCGAGGTCGCCGCCCAGCTTTTCAATCTGCTTTTCGTCGCTGGGCCAGTTCAGGTCCAGCGCCGTGTCCTTGACCTGGACCAGGTACCGCTCGATCTTATGCACCGTTTGCCACTCGGCGCTCGAATCGTTGATCATCGACGCCTTGGGGTTGTCCTTCGCCAGCTCGATCAACTGCCGCCGGTAGTCTTCCAGCGTGCCGCACACGCGCGATAAGCTGTCGCTGAAGCGCTGCACCAGCAATGGATTCTCCACCAGCTCGGGCGACATGAACACGTCCTCTGGCGAACCCATGCTCTTCACCTGCACCGAGTGCAAGCTGCGGGCTTCGCCCACCACCACGCGCAGTTCGCTCACGCCGCGCGCCAGCTCCCCGGCCAGCGGTAACTCTTCGGCGCGACCGCGCAGACTGCGCACGAGGGCCCGGTACGAGTACACGCTTAGAAAGCCGCTCGCGGAAAGCGTGGCCACGATCACCACCAGGCAACCGACGCCGAACCAGAGCTTATTGCGAATAGGCCACTTCGAAAGCAACGGCGACCTCCTTGTCGCTGGCGCTTCATAACGCGTGCGGCGGGCAAGTTCGAAGAGGCCGACGCGACCGCCTGTCCTTCGTCGACCCGTGGGCGTGGAAGTGTATCACCGCGCCCCCGAACCTACCAATAGAAGTGCGGTCCGTTTCGCTGCTGCGATGGGTCTGCCAGCATCGGCGCTGCGCGGGTTCGCCAATCTGTCTTGACCCGTCCAACGGGGCAAGTTAGGGTTCCGAGGTTGTCGGGGCCCCTTGTCCCTGCCGCGGTGATTTGGCAATCAGAGTTCAAACCCACCGCGCTTGATTCGTCCACGTTCGTTTCCCCGCGCGAGACGCATGGAAGCAGTCGCGAGCCCGAGCGAAAATCGCAAGCGGCATTGGCTGTGGCCAACGCGCCGCCGGTTTGTCATTGGCTTTCTCATCGCGCTGGTGATCTGGGGTTGGCTCGACGTTCGCAATCGCGGTCGATACAACCCGGCCGATCACTATGGGCACAAAACGGACTTCACGGTCTATACCGAGGCCGGTGCCGCGTTCTTCGATGGCCGGCCACCCTACGAAGTCACCAACCCGCGCGGCTGGGGCTATCTCTATCCGCCGCTGTTCGCGATCGCGGTCGCACCACTGCATCAGCTCGCGCCCGAGAATCAAGTTTACACGTGGTTTCTCTTCTCGCTGGCCGCTTGCTGGGGATGCTTCCTCGAGCTGCGCCGCATCGGCCGACTCGTGTTGCCCGCGACATATGGCGAAGGATCGTTCGGCCGGATTCCCACCTGGCTCGGCGCCGTCGCTTCGAGCGCTGCCGCCATTCCGGGCCTCAACTGCCTGCAGCGTGGCCAGGTGGGCATCGCCAAGTTGTATTTGCTGCTCTGGGGATTTCGGCTGATCGTCGAGAATCGAGCACTCTGGCAACCGTTCTGCGGCGCCGGACTGCTGGCACTCGCCGTGACCTTGAAGGTCACACCGCTGATTCCCGCCTGCGTCGTCGCGGCCGGGCAACTGCTTGGCGCCTGCCACCATCGACATCCCGAGCTGAAGCGCGCGGCCGCGGCCACCAGTGCCGGCCTGGCCTTCGGAATGGTCGCCTGGCTGTTCCTCGTTCCGGCTGTAGCAGTCGGTTGGCAGTCGAATCTCACACACCTCGGGGCCTGGTGGAAATCCGTTGGCCTGCATGCGGAAAACATTAGCGACGATGACTTCGCCGGCAACTCGACCACGGTTCGCAACCAAAGTCTGGCCAACGCCGCTTATCGGCTCGGCAACTGGTCGCACTATATGTTCGCCGGTGGACCACATGACCTGGGACCCGAGCAACGTCGCAAAGGCGGAAACGGCCTGCTCATGGACTCCGCCTGGGCAGACCATGCAATCCTTGCCCTCCGAGTCGCCGCCGGCCTGCTGCTGCTGGGCGTCTGCTACCGGCTCTCACGGACTGGCGACCCGCTCGATCAGGCGGCCGTGTTCGGGATGGCCTGTCTGGCGACGCTCGTCGTCTTCACCATCGCCCGCGGTCACTATTACATGCTGCTGCTACCGGCCAACGTGTTCGTACCGTTGTGGCTGGTGCGGAGCGGCCGGGTGCGACTCGCCCTGGTGCTGGCCATACCGCCGGTGATTCTGGTCTTCGCGCACTACTTGGCGTTGGATTACACCGGTCGCGTCGGCGTGTTGGGGCTCGGAACGGCCATCTGGTATTTCACGAGCTGCGGAATGCTGCTCACCGCTCCGCCGGGAATCCGGGCCGTGAGTGCCCCGCCGACGGGTTTATCGTGGCCAACCGAATCGAACCGTCCGCTGGCGGCGTAGCCGTTCCCAGAGCATCCGCATTTGGGCTACATGTCCAGCACGGACTTATCGCGCTGGTCCGTTTTTTTTTGATTGCGGATCTCGTTCATTATGAAGCTGATCGCAAGCGCATAGTTCCGCACGGCGGAGCGAAAGTCTCCGTTCGAGGCCGCCCGGTTCGCAGCTTCGCACAGGCCGTTGAAGTGGGCCCAGTCCAGCGTCCAGTGTTCGTTGCGCGTGGCCTCGCGAAGTTGCGCGGCAAGCTGCGCGGCACTCTGTACGGCTTCGGCATTGGGCAGGCAGTCGAACGTCGCATAGGGCCCCTTGCCATAAGGTCCCTGCTGGGCCGTCTGCGGCGCGGACTGCGGACGGCTCAAGCCTTGCAATAGCGCCGCCACGCCGCTGGCCGCCCCCACCAGCACGCTGATCAGCGCGCCGGCATAATATCGAGCGACCGCCAGCACCAGCGCCACAAGCAGCGCGAGCGCCATCAAGCCCCACCAGAACGGACTGACCGGGCTGGCCTTCTCGGGTTCGGCCAGCGCCACGTCGTTGGCGTCTCCCGCCGGCACCGCTTCGACGCGTACCACGATCGCCGTGATGTTGTCCGGTCCGCCGCGCAGATTCGCGACGTCCACCAGCGTTCGCACTGCTTCGCTCGGTGAGAGTGCCCCCAACAACTCGCTCAGCTCTTCGTCTTTCACCTGCCCGCTCAAGCCGTCGCTGCACAGCAGAAACGTATCGCCCGGCTCCAATGCCAGCGGACCTTCCAGGTCGACCTGCACGTCCGCGTGTGGTCCCAGCGAACGGGTAATGATGTTCTTCGGAATAAAATTGGCCACGTCCCCCTTGGGCATCTGACCGGCCGCCATCATTTCCCACACCAGGCTGTGATCGAACGTCAACTGTTCGAACTTCCCCCCGCGCAAGCGATACACCCGGCTGTCACCGACGTGCGCGACGATTGCCTGCCGCGGCAGTAGCACGAGCGCGCAGCACGTGGTTCCCATCCCCTGGAACTCGGCATTCGCTTGCCCGCGGGTGTGAATGCTGGCATTGGCCGTGACGACCGCATGCCGCAGCGCCTCGGCCGGCGAACGATCGAGCGACTTGCGATAGGTGTGCGGCATCGACTCGCAGGCAATCTTGCTGGCCAGCTCGCCCGCGGCGTGGGCTCCCATGCCGTCTGCCACCATGAACAAATGCCCGCGCCGGCGCCAATCGGCGTCGTCCGCGGCCAGCGCCACGGCCAGCGAGTCCTGATTGCTGCCGCGGCGCAGCCCTACGTCGGTAAGCGAGGCGTGCGCAATCGATTTGCGAGCATCGCCAGCGTTGGGGGCCGCTTCGGTCATCGGGGAATTCGCGCGATGTTTGTCCGCTTGCTCCAAAAGGCCCATTCTAACCCACCCGGAAACGGCGTAGTAGTGGTCTGGCCAGCCGGAACGGCGGTTCGTATACTCCCGCCCCGGCCGGTTTGGCCGCTTTCCCGTCTCGTAGCTATTCAGCCCGATTCGCGTTGAACCCCTGGATCGCAGTGGACCCCGTGAAACATTGCGCCCGCCATCGACGGTTCGTCGGCGGCAGCTCGTTGTGGCTGCTGGCGCTGGTGCTCTGCGCCAGCCAGTTCGGCTGCGTGCAGCGGCGGATCACGATTCGCACGAATCCACCTGGCGCCCTGGTGTACATCGACGACTACGCGATCGGCACCACCCCCTGCTCCACGGACTTTATTTACTACGGCACCCGCAAGGTCCGGATCGTCAAAAGCGGGTACGAAACGCTCACGGTCATGCAGCCGATCCCCGCGCCCTGGTATCAATATCCGGTGCTCGATTTCGTGACCGAGAATCTCATCCCCGGCGAGATTCGCGACGAACGAACCGTCGAGTATCAGTTGCAGCCGCAAACGGTCGTTCCCCCGCAACAACTTCTCGAGCGCGCCGAGAACCTGCGTCACGCGGCGGCCGGTCCACCGCTTCCCGTCCCGCCGGCCGGCCCGGTCTACAACGGACCACCTAGTGCGCGGCCCGGTCTGCCAGCCTCACCACCGCCGGCCACGCGCCCTGGCAGTATCTTCCCGAATTAACTCGGAAACCGGGTCGCCGCTGGATGCCGGCGCGCAGCAGCGCCCGGTTCGCCTCTCAGATTTTATTCGCCGCCGGGCTGGCAATCTTTGCCCGCAGGGCCAGCCGCTGGCCAGCAAATGGCCTACCGCATCTGCGATTGCTCGCTGCCGGCCGCGGGCCACTTGGTGCCTGGATTGCGCTGGATGGCGCCGCGCACGCCCAGCAGCTCCGGATGGCGTGCAATCCGGTCGGTGAACACCCGGACGTCCGAAATGATCGGCTTCAACTCCTGCGTGACGCATTCGACGTTCTTGGCCGAAGCCACCAGGCTGTTATACAGCTCGGGATCGGTCATGAACTTGCCGAACGACCCTTGCCCGCTGTTCAGCTTGCGGCCAAAGTCCGACATGATCCCCAGCAGTTCATCGAGCGAACTGGTGGTCCGATCGATTCGGGCAATGATCTCCTCGCCGCGTTCACCGAGCGGCGCGGTGAAGCCTTCCAGATTGCGCATATTCCGGTCGACCCCTTCCAAGGTTGACCGCATCGTGTTGACGGTGCTGCGGCTGTCCTCGAACAGCTTGGGCAAGTTGTCGACCACCTGTTTCAGGTTCTCGCGGACCTTGGGATCACCGATCACGTCGTTGATGTTGTTCATCGCGGTCTGGAACGTCGAGATCGCGGTTTCCGTCTCGGAAATGATCCGGTTGATCTGGTCATCATTGCTCTCGAGCACCTTGTTGACGTTTCCCGCCAGCTTGCTGACCTCGGTACCGGCGTTGGAAAGCGCTTTGATGGCCTCGCTCAAGTCCCCCTGCATGTTGCCAAGGACCTGAAACGGATTGGGGGCCACGGTGCCTTCGATGTAGTCGCCCGGCTTGATTTCCTGGTCCGGCGCGGGGAGTTGTCCCGGCTGGCCGCCTTCTTGCGCCGCCGTGAGTATGGTCTCCTCGCCGTCGCGGGCGCGCATTGCCGCCTCGGCGGCCGGGGCCGCGGACTGGACCGGCTGTGCCGCCGAAGTTCGAATGAACTGAATGACGACGTCGCCGCCCAGGAGCGAACCACTGACCTGTGGGACTTCGTTGTGATAAAGCTTGATGTCGTGATGAATCTCGCCCTCGACGATCACCCCACCCTGGTCGGCGAACCGCACGTTCCGCACCCGGCCAATCAGTATGCCGCTCTTGCGAATCGGCGTCCCCTCGGTCACGCCGGGCGCATCGTCGAAGTGCATGTAGATGATGTAGTCATTGCGCACCAGCGACGGCGTATTGCCGAACAGCAGCACGAGAATACCCGCAATGAACAGGGTGGAGATGACCATCACCCCGACGCGGAATTTGATGACTCGTTCGTCCATAGCCGTTCTGCCGGTTAACGCTGCGCGTGCGTACTCGCGCCACGGTTCGTTCTGATCCTGGCCCCAAGCGCTAGCGAGGGTACCCTGCCAGGTGTCGTTGGCTTTTGTTTCTGCTCGTCCCCATTCGCATTCTCACGCCGAACTCCACACGATGCCGCTTGTTGGATTACCCTCGCTTGCGCTTTGGGCTACTATCAAGCAACGCAGCGTCATCTAGTACTTCCGCAAACTCTGCGAGCTCGATAGTTGCCTGAGCTCCATCAACCGCTCGCCTGCCTCGCCGTTCACGAACTGACTCACCCGCGGATCGCGCGAGCGGTCGAGTTCCTGGGCCGTGCCGTCAAAAATCGCCTGTGGCTCATCCGCTTTCAGTCGGCTCAGCGGATAGAGCATGAGCACCCGATCCGAAACCTTCCGGGCCGTGTGCATGTCGTGCGTCACGACCACGCTCGTCACGGGGCTGGCGGACCGTGTTCGCAAAATCAATTCGTTGATCACATCGCTCATGATCGGGTCGAGACCCGTCGTCGGCTCGTCGTATAGCATCAGTTCTGGATTCAGCGCGAGCGCCCGAGCCAGGCCTACGCGCTTCCGCATACCGCCCGACAACTCCGCAGGTTTCTTGCGCATCACGGCCTCGGGAAGTCCCACCTCGGCCAATCGCGTGAGCACGATCTCGCGAACCTCCTGCGGCGTTTTCTTGGTATGTTCGCGAAGCGGAAACGCCACGTTCTGCCCGATCGTCATGCTGTCGAACAGGGCCGCCAACTGAAACACGAACCCGTAGCGCGTCCGCTCGTGGGCCAATTCGGCCTCGCTGAGTTGGGCCAGATCCTTGCCGTCGAACAGCACCTGGCCGCGTGTCGGCCTGGTCAACCCGATGATCGTCTTGAGCAGCACGGTCTTGCCGCAGCCGCTCTCGCCGATGATCACCAGCGTCTGGCCACGCGGAATCGTCAAGTTGATGTTGCGCAACACGTGCCCGCGGCCGAACGTCATGTCGACGTTGCGCAGCTCGATCATCGGCCGATCCGATCGGCCCGAAAAATCGCTTCGCGAGGTGCTGCTCAGGTCAACCATAGGAAAAAGGGGACGGGAGTCGTTTTGCGCTACAACAGGCTCTGGCCTTCGGGCCAGAACATCAGGTACACGTTGTCGAGCATGATGCCCAGGAAGAAATCGAGCATCAGAATCAATACGAACGAGATCACAAACGCGCTCGTCGCGGCCCGGCCGACACCCTCCGCGCCCGGGTCGCAGTGAAAGCCGCGATAACAGCTCACCACGGCAATCGCCGCGCCAAAGAACAGGCTCTTGAACACGCCTGCGAACAGGTCGTAGGTGCCCACAAAATTGCGCGAGTTTTCCAGGTAGTGCACCCGGTCGATATCCAGCACGTAAATGCTATAGAAGTAACCGCCGGCGACGCCCATGAAGTCGGCCATGATCGTCAGGCAGGGAATCAGCACCAGGCAGGCGATGAACCGCGGCACCACCAGGTAGTAGATCGGATTCGCTCCCATGCAGGAGAGCGCGTCGATCTGCTCGGTGACGCGCATCGTGCCCAGCTCGGCCGCCATCGCGCTGCCGACCCGCCCGGCGAGCATCGTGGCCGCCAGCACCGGCCCCAGTTCGCGCACCAGCGACATATTGATCACCGCGCCCAGCCGGGTTTCCATGTTCAATTGCCGGAATTGGGCATGACTCTGCACGGCCAGCACCATCCCGATGAACGTTCCGGTCAGCGCGACCACAGGCAGGCTGAGGACTCCCACCTGGTAAAAGTTCGGCAGCAACGTATCGGCCCGCGGACGCCGGCGAAAGATCCAGCCCACCATCCGCAAGAAGAACTCGATCATGTCCTCGACCGCGATCACCCAGTTCATCACCAGCCCGCCCAAACCGGCAATCCAGTTGGCGGCGGCTTCCAGGAAGCCCGGCGGTCGGCTGTCGTGAGTTGCGGGTTGCGTGGCCATAAGTTGCAAGTGCTGGCAAATGAATAGACCGGGCGCGCACCGAGTGCGGCCCTCTCCTAGTTTTTCGTCGCGGCTTCCGTACCGCTTGAGGAAACTTTGCCGGTCGACCGCAAGTCTGACGCTGGCGCAAGCTGGGAGAAATAGCTGATCGCTCTTATTATAGAAGGCGGTCGAGAGCGCGCGAGCTAGCAGCGCGGTGCATTCGCAGGGAAACAAAAAAACCGCCGTCCGGTGTGAACCGGACGGCGGTCTGTTCAAACCACCCTGAACATGTTTTCGTCGTGGCTGCTTACTCGGCCGGCTTCTCGGCAGGTCCGCCCGCGGCCACGGCCTCTTCACCCTCGGTCACCCGAGCGTCGAAGAAGAGTTGCTTCTTATCGCCGACTTCCTTCACGTCGACGATGATCAGATCCTTGCCCTGGAACTCGCCCTTGAGCAGTTCCTCGCTGAGCGGATCCTCGACGAAGTTCTCGATCGCCCGGCGCAGCGGACGAGCGCCGAAATCGGTGTTCGAGCCCTTCTTGATCAGGAACTTCTTGGCCTCGTCGCTGAGCTGCAGCTTCAGGCCACGCTCCTCGAGCCGCTCGCGGACCTTGCCCAACTCCAGATCCACGACCCGCTTCAGGTCGTCGATCGTCAGATGCCGGAACACGATCACGTCGTCCACGCGGTTGAGGAACTCGGGCCGGAACACGCGCTCAATCCGTTCCATCACGCGGGTCTTCATGCTGTCGTACGACGCGTCGTCGTCCGGAGCCTGGAAGCCGAACGAGCTTTCGTTCTTGATCGCTTCGGCGCCCGCGTTGGTGGTCATGATCAAAATCACGTTGCGGAAGTCGACGTTCCGACCGAAGCTGTCGGTCAGGCGGCCTTCTTCCATCACTTGCAGCAGCATGTTGAACACGTCGGGATGCGCTTTTTCAATTTCGTCGAGCAGCACCACGGCGTACGGCCGGCGGCGAATCTTCTCGGTCAACTGACCGCCTTCTTCGAAGCCAACGTAGCCCGGCGGAGCACCGATCAAACGGCTGACGTTGTGCTTCTCCATGTACTCGCTCATGTCGATCTGGATCAGCGCGTCGTCGTCGCCGAACATGAATCCGGCCAGCGCCTTGGCGAGCAAGGTTTTGCCCACGCCCGTCGGACCGGCAAAGATAAAGCAGCCGGTCGGGCGCTTGGGATCCTTCAAACCGCTGCGGCTGCGCCGCACGGCCTTCGAGATGCTCTTGATCGCCTCTTGCTGACTGATCACACGGCGATGCAGATCGTCTTCCATCTGCATCAGGCGCATGCTGTCTTCGGTGGTCATCCGAGTCAGCGGAATGCCGGTCATCTTGCTGACCACTTCGGCCACCACTTCCTCGTCCACCACGCCGTCGGCCTCACGCGATTTCTCGCGCCAGTCGCGGGTGATGTTCTGTTTCTTCTTCTTGAGCTTGTCGGCCTGATCGCGCAGCGCCGCGGCCCGCTCGAAGTCCTGGTTGGCAACGGCTTCTTCCTTCTCTTTGTTCAGCCGTTCGACTTCCGAGTCGATCTCCTTCAGATCGGGCGGACGGGTCATGGCCTTCAGCCGCACGCGAGCGCCGGCTTCGTCGATCACGTCGATCGCCTTGTCCGGCAGGCAGCGTCCGGTGATGTACCGGCCCGACAGCTCGACCGAGGCCACCAGGGCGTCGTCGGTAATCTGCACCCGGTGGTGCTGCTCATACCGGTCGCGAAGACCCTTGAGAATCTCGACCGTTTCGCTCTTGGTCGAAGGTTCGACCATCACCACCTGGAAGCGGCGATCCAAGGCGCTGTCCTTTTCGATGTACTTGCGGTACTCGTCGAGCGTCGTGGCGCCGATGCACTGGATTTCACCGCGAGCCAAGGCCGGCTTGAGCACGTTCGAAGCGTCGATCGCGCCTTCCGCGCCACCAGCTCCGACCAGCGTGTGCAACTCGTCGATGAACAAGATCGTGTTCTTCGCCCGGCGCACTTCGTTCATCACGGCCTTGATCCGCTCTTCGAACTGACCGCGATACTTTGTGCCGGCGACCATCATCGCCAGGTCGAGCACCACGATCCGCCGATCGGCGAGCAGCTCGGGCACATTGCCTTCAATCACGCGCTGGGCAAAGCCTTCGACGATGGCCGTCTTGCCGACGCCCGCTTCGCCCAAGAGCACGGGGTTGTTCTTCGTCCGCCGGCTGAGAATCTGGATCGCCCGTTCGATTTCCTTCTCGCGGCCGATCACGGGGTCGAGCTTGCCCTGGCGAGCGAGCTCCGTGAGGTCGCGACCGAAGCTGTCAAGCGCGGGCGTCTTCGACTTGCCACCCTTGGGCGAGCCTTCGCCGCCACCGCCGCCGGCACGTTCCGCGCCACCGCGTTCGCCCCCTTCGGAGCCTTCGATGCCGTGCCCCAGCAGGTTCAGCACCTCTTCGCGCACTTCTTCGAGCTTCAGGCCCAGGTTCATCAGCACCTGCGCGGCCACGCCTTCCTGCTCACGCAGCAGGCCCAGCAGGATGTGCTCGGTGCCGACATAGTTGTGGTTCAGGTTCCGCGCCTCTTCCATCGAGTACTCGATGACCTTCTTGGCGCGGGGCGTCTGCGGCAGCTTGCCCATCGTGACCATGTCGGGTCCGCTCTGGACGAGCTTCTCCACCTCGAGCCGGATCTTCCGCAGATCGACGTCGAGGTTCTTCAGCACGTTCGCCGCGACGCCGCTGCCTTCTTTGATCAGGCCCAGCAGCACGTGCTCGGTGCCAATGTATTCGTGGTTAAATCGCTGGGCCTCCTGGTTCGCCAGTTGCATTACCTTGCGGGCCCGATCGGTAAATCGCTCGTACATGTTGCTCTCCGTTGAAGCGGGAGTCATGCCGCGGACATGTTGCCCGCGTCATCTTGCCGCCGTTGGTCGATCGCTTGCTTACGGGGAATTGTAGGAGTGGGGGTTGGTTGGGGGTAGGGTGCCGAACAGTCTCTACGCAGCCTGCGGCTGCTCGGGTTGCATTTCTGCGTTTTTTGCTTCGTGTTGCTGACTTTCGTGAGCCGCGGCAATCGCCCGCCGCTCCACGTCGATTTCCTGTTTCCAGTTTCTTGCGTCCGAAAGCAGCTCCAGGCGAGCGAGCTGATCCAGGGCCTCCTTCAGCCGGCCGTTGTGCCGCAAGAGCGTGGCCAGCAGCAACCGACCTTCGACATCTCGCGGACGCAGCTCCAGGAGCCGCCCCAAAATCTGCTCCGCTTCGAACCAGTTTCCTTGTAAGTATTCGCCTAATGCTTCGCGAAACATTGCGTCGGCCGACTGAACCTGCCGCGGGGCCACGCCCCAGCCATGCCAAAACGACCAGCCAGCCGCGCTGAACCAGACGAATCCGGCCAACAGCCAGCCCGCCTTCAGCCAAGGGGGGCTCATGAGTTCAACCCAGACAAAGCTCGCCAGTAGGAGCAGGTTGAGTAGAACGCCAAAGCCCACCGCCGCAGCCAAACCCTGCCATTGCCCGTTCCGCCACAATTGCGCTAGTCCCGGCCAGGCATAAATCGCCCACGGCATCCTTACCATGGCTGTTTGGCTCCCTGCATTTGGCGCTCTTTGCGACTGGCATCCCTTCGCCAGTCCTTCGAAATCGCCAAGGAATTCTAACTCTTAGAACCAGGGGGAGCAAGGCAACTGAAAGGGCCGCTTGACTTTAGGCTGACTCATGCCGCCCCCGCCACGTGAATGCGGCAAGATCCAATTGTGCCGGCCGATGCGTTCATGCCCGTGGACCATCATTTTCGCGGCTCTCCCCAAGACGCTCCACGCTGGCCGGCCAAACGTCTATAAGTAACGTCATGCGAAGCACATTCACCCCGGGCGCGGAGCGAGCCATCGCCGTCGCCGCCGGTTGGATCAGTTCTGACGAATCTGACGAGCTCGGCCTCCCAGAGGTCCTCATGGGCCTCTTGGCCGAGCCCGAATGTCGGGCCGCGCTCGTGCTGGCACGCCACCGGATCGACGCTGAAACTGTCCGCCGCCGCTTTCCCTCGCTCCGCGAAATGGACGCTCCCCGCGTCGAAGATCGCCACCACTCGCGGGCCTGGCACCACTGCCTGCAAACCGTCGAAGACTTGCTCATCGAATACCCGCGTCCGCTGGAACTGGCGACCGAGCATCTGCTGCTCGCGCTGGTCGCCGCCGAGAGCGAGGTCTCGCGCTGGCTTGCCGAGCAAGGACTCGCCGCGGACGCGCTCGAAGCCGAAGTTCACCGTCTGGCCGGTTTCCAGCCCGGTCCGCTGCCGCTCGATCCGTTGGATGTCGATCTTGATGAGCCGCGTCGCCTCACCATCCTGGCGATCAATCCGCATCGTGCTGAAGACGAACAAGCACTTGCCAGCGAAGAGCTGTCCGCCATCCGCATCATGGACGCTGCTGCCAATCGCGCCGGCGAAGGGCTCCGCGTGATCGAAGACTACCTCCGCTTTCACCTTGACGATCGACACCTCACGCGTCTTGCCAAAGCGATCCGCCACGAACTCACCACGGCGCTCAGCGTCTTTGGCAGCGACGTCCGTCATGCGGCTCGCGAAACTCAATCCGACGTCGGCACCACGGTCACGGTACCCAGCGAGGCCGAGCGGAGCAATCTCTCCGCCGTGCTCGCCGCCAGCTTCAAGCGCGTCGAGCAGTCGCTCCGCAGCTTGGAGGAATACTCCAAGACCGTTTCGCCCGAAACGGCCGCGGCTCTCGAGCAGCTTCGCTACCGGGTCTACACGCTGGAGCGCGTCACCGACATCATGCAGACCAGTCTCGAGCGCCTGGCCGACGCCCAGCTCTATGTGCTCGTCGACGGCGGCCGCAGCGAATCGCAGCTCCGCGGGCTGGTCAAGTCGCTCGTCGCCGCCGGCGTGGGGATCATTCAACTCCGCGACAAACAACTTCCCGATCGCGAGCTGCTCGCTCGCGCTCGCGTCGTTCGCGAAGCCACCGACGGCACGGACACCCTGTTCGTCATGAACGACCGTGCCGACCTGGCGCTGCTCAGCGGCGCGGATGGCGTGCATGTCGGTCAGGACGAACTCACCGTCAAAGACGCCCGGCGCATTCTTGGCACGCGCGGCTTGATTGGCGTATCGACGCATTCCGTCGAGCAGGCCCATGCCGCCGTGCTCGACGGCGCGGACTACATCGGCGTTGGACCGACATTCCCCTCCGGCACCAAACAATTCCGAAAGTTTACCGGCGTAGAACTGTTGCGCTCGGTGGCCGCAGAGATCCGACTCCCCGCATTTGCAATCGGCGGCATCACGGCGGCAAACCTCTCCGAGGTGCTCGAAACTGGCTTTACGCGCATCGCGGTGAGCGGCGCGATCAGCAGCGCCGACGATCCCGCCGCCGCGGCACGGCAACTACTCGCAGCAATGCGCGATTAACCGCCGTCGTCGCCGGTGCTCCCCAGCAGCTTTTCAATCTCTGCCTCCATCTCCTCCGCCGCGCGCGGATCGTATCCCTGCCAGAGCCCGCGAATCCTTCCCTCGCGATCCAACAGCACCGTGGTCGGATACGCAATCGGCACCCCCAGCACGACGTTCATCGCCCGCCGGCTGCTCGCGCCTGGATCGACGTAGGTCGACAACTTCGATCCGCGCGCTGCGAGAAATCGCTCAGTCTCCTCGCGCAGCGTCTCGATATTCTCATCGGCCCCCTGCCCACACGAGACGGCCAGCAACCGAAAATCATCACGGCCGGCGAAGCGCTCGCCGATGTCCTCAATCTCCGGCAGCTCGCGCACGCACGGCGGACACCACGTGCCCCAGTAGTTCACCAGGACCACGTTGCCAAGCAGCTCTTCTAACGAGACCTTGCCAGCCCCGCCCGTCAGCCCCGCCAGTTCCAAATGTGGGAGTCGCTTGCCGATCGCCGGGCCGACGGTACCCAACGGCTCATGCGACCGATTGGTCACCAGCAGCACGTACACCAGGATGACCGCCACGAGTAGCGACATGGAAATCCACGTCCGCGACGGTTGTCGCTGCGTCGGCGTCCGGTCGGTTGCTTCCATCCGCGTCTCCTCCCACAATACCGGCAGTCCAACCTGATACACCGCGACGAAATCGAACCATGCCCCTGGAAGTCGAACAAAAATTCCCCGTCAGCGATCTCGCCGCCCTCGAAACGCGGCTCATCGAACTCGGCGCCACGCTCGGCGAGGACCACGAGCAGGTCGATCGCTATTACCGCCACCCGACGCGCGACTTCGCCCGGACCGACGAAGCCCTGCGGCTCAGGCGCGTCGGGAAGCACAACTATATTACGTACAAAGGTCCCAAGCTGGACCGGACGACCAAAACCCGCCGTGAGATCGAGATCGCACTTCCCGTCGGCGACGTGGGGGCGGTGCAAGCGGCCGAACTGCTCGCGGCCCTTTCCTTTGAACCGGTGCTCGAAGTTCGCAAGCATCGCCGGCATCTCTCACTCACCTGGAACGGCACGCCGGTCGAAATCGCGCTCGACAGGGTTGCCGAGGTCGGCCAGTTCGTCGAACTCGAGTTGATCGCCGACGATAGCAGCTTGCGATCGGCCCAGGAAACGATCGCCGCACTGTCCGCCGAGCTGGGGCTGATTGCCAGCGAGCGGCGCAGCTATCTGGAGATGCTCATCGCGGCGCGAAGCGCAGGCGGCCCAAAGGCTTAGCGTCCTTCGGGCAGTCTGCCAGCGACCCGGTTTATCCGACAATCCGTGCCGCCTGGGCAAACTTGCTTGACTTTGAGGGCCGAACTGGCCGAAAATACTGCCGCTGTACTGTCCGCTCCACTCTTCGCAACGATCGATATGGTCTCGACGCTGGCTCGAAAACTCGGCATCGCCCTGCTGGCAATCAGCACGATTGCCGCGCCGGTCGTCGGTGCCCAGCCGCGCTGCTGCAAGACCGGAGCTCTCAAGGGAAGCGGCCAGTGCTGCTGCGGTCCGCAAGCTGCCGACTCGGAAACGCCGAGTTGCTGCCAGAGGGAAACTCGCCCCTGCTGCGCCAGCGAGGACGAAGAGGCTGAACCGCTTGCCTCGCCGGCTTTCGCAGATGCTCCATGCCACTGTCAGGCCACCAGCCAACCGCTGGCAATCCCCAGCGGCAAGCATGGCAGCGAAATCTCGCTCGAAAAGTTCGTCGCCCTCGCCGCTTTGCCGGCGCTGGATGACGACTCTCAACAAACGCTCATCGCCCGATCGCACGTGCCCGTCGTGCCCCGGGGCGGAACGTCACTGCACAAGGTCCACTGTCGCTGGACCATCTGAATGCTGCGCCGATAGTGCGCGTTCCGGCCGCCACTGCGCCCGGTCGCGCTTGGCTGATCGTCTTGCGTTCGAATTGTCGTCGTCGTGCTCCGCGACTGGTTCTCTCGCGTAGGAAACGCGGGCCAGAGAATTCGCCGAGCCACACAGAAATAGCCCCATTTCAATTGAAGGAAACCAAATCATGAAATTCCGTCTCGCGATTGCCGCCTTGGCCCTGTTCGCCGTCGTCGCTTCCGGCTCGCTGCGTGCCGAAGAAGAGAAGAAAGCGGAGCCCAAGTGCCCGGTCTCGGGTCAGCCGTGCAAGGCCGAACACACCGTCGCTTTCAACGGCGGCAAGGTGGCGTTCTGCTGCCCTAACTGCCCCAAGGCCTTTGAAGCCGATCCCGAAAAGTTCGCCGCCAAGGCCAACCTGCAGTTGCTCCAGACCGGACAGATCAAGCAGGTAAAGTGCCCGCTCGCCGGTCGCCCAATGGCTGCTGATAAAGTCGTCGAAGTTGAAGGCGTCGAGATTGCCGTCTGCTGCCCCGGCTGCCTGGCCAAGGCCAAGAAAGCCACCGGCGACGACCTGATCACGCTGCTGTTCACCGACGCCAAGAAGGTCGCCTTCGAACCGGTCAAGAAGTAAGCTTCGTACCGCTTCAAGTTCGATAGATCGAAAGGGTCGGAAGCTCCTCCGCGGGCTTCCGGCCCTTTCTTTTTTTACCCCGCATCGCTTCGCATACTAGCACTGCCCGTCCGAACTGCACTTTACCCGACTTGCCGAGTTTTGAGATACTTCGCCGCCTGACACCAGCCCACAGCGCAAGCGAGGGTACCCCGCCGTTCGAGCGTCGATCGGCAAACTTACACGTCTCTTGATGCCCCGCGCCTCACCCCGCGCCCGAAGCGACCATGAAAATCTTCTTCTCGGCCGGCGAACCCAGCGGCGATCTGCACGGAGCCAACCTGATCCGGCAGCTCCGCGCCCAGCGGCCCGACATCGAGGCCGTCGGCTACGGTGGTCCCGAGATGGCCGCTGCCGGCTGCACGCTGCACACGGACATGACCGTGCTGGCCGTGATGTGGATCTTTCGCGTGCTCATCAATCTCCACAAGTTTCTCGCGCTCGCCGGCCGGGCCGATCGCTACTTCCGCCATCATAAGCCCGATGCCGTCGTGCTGATCGACTACCCCGGCTTCAACTGGTGGGTCGCCCGTCGGGCGAAGGCCCACGGCATTCCGGTGTACTACTTCGCGCCGCCGCAGGTCTGGGCCTGGGCCACGCATCGCATCCGCAAGGTTCGCCGCCTGGTCGATCATGTGCTGTGCAGCATGCCGTTCGAGCAAAAATGGTATCGCGAGCGCGGCGCGAATGCCACGTTCATCGGCCATCCCTACTTCGACGAAGTCCGCCGGCAGCAGCTTGATCCACAGTTCCTCGCCGCGCATCGCGACGACGCCCGCCCACTCGTGGCGATTCTTCCCGGCTCGCGCACGCAAGAGGTCGAACATAATTTAAGCTGCTTCCTCAAGGCCGCGGCGATCATCCATGCTCAGGTTCCCCAAGCCCGCTTTGCGATTGCTTCGTTCAAACCGCACCAGGCCGACATGGCTCGCCGCGCCGTCGCCGCCAGCGGACTCGACATCGAAGTCCACCTGAAGCGGACACCCGAGCTGATCCACCTGGCCACGTGCTGCCTGGCCGTGTCGGGCTCCGTCTCGCTCGAACTGCTGTATCAATCGAAGCCCACCGTGATTCACTACGCGATCTCGCGCCTGGCCTACGTGCTGCAGCGCCGTTACCGCCGCGTGAAATACATCACGCTCGTGAATCTACTCTCCGCGGCCGATCCGCTGGACGGTGACGCCACGACCTACGACCCCGATCGCGGCGACACGCCCGAGGTGTTGTATCCCGAGTATGTGACCTGCACGGACAAGTCGCGGCAGGTTGCCGCCCACGCGATTCGCTGGCTCACCGATCCGGCGGAGCGCGAACGGCTGGTTGAGCGGCTCAACGCACTAAAAACCGAGGTGGCCCACGGCGGCGCCGCCAGTAGTGCAGCCGAGTACATCCTGGCCGACCTGGACCGCCGCCCGCAGCCGATTCCCGCCCCGCACTATGCTCCTGCGCCGGCCCCTGCCCCTGCCCCGCTGCCAAAAACACATCCCCGATCCAAGACCGCGGCCTGACCTGCCGCGCTTCCACGGAGTAGAATTTCACGCACGGCCAGCGTTGTGCCGCGTCCCACCCGGCCCCAGGACTCGATCCGCGTGCTGTTCACCGAACCAAACCGGACTCCGTACGATCTTCGTTTCAACTTGTTTGGCATCCCGGTGCGCGTGCATCCGTTCTTCTGGCTGGCCGCCGCAATCCTGGGCGCGGGCGGTGATCCCGATCCCATTCAACTGGTACTGTGGATTGGAACCGTCTTCGTCTCGATCCTGATTCACGAAATGGGACACGCGCTCGCCGCGCGCGCCCATGGCTGGCAACCCTGGATCACGCTCTACGGTTTCGGCGGCCTGGCCGCCTATCGCCCCACCTATCACAGCCACCTCGCGCAGATCGGAATCTCCTTCGCTGGACCGGGAGCAGGCTTCCTCTTTGCCGCGTTGATCGTGGCCGGCGTCAAAGCTTCCGGCCACAACGTGATCTGGACCTGGCCGGAAACGATCTTGCCCGTCAGATTCGAACCCTTTGCGAATCCAAGACTGACGATCCTGATCTTCTATCTGCTCTACGTGAACATCTTCTGGGGACTCGCCAATCTGCTCCCCATCTGGCCGCTCGATGGCGGACGCATCTCGGGCGAGCTGTTCACGATGGCCAACCCGCGCGATGGACTGCAGATGTCGCTCTGGCTGTCGATCTTCGTTGCCGTCGGCGCGGGCGTTCTCGCCTGGACGCGGCTGCACGATCAGTTCCTCGCGCTGTTTTGTGCGTACCTTGCCTACAACAGCTACACGACGCTGCAGGCCTACACCGGCGGCGGTGGCGGCTACGGAGGCTATCGCTGATGCCCGCGTTGAACGCCACGAATGGCCCCACTGCGCCTGCGCGCCGCGTCGTTCTGCTCGGCGCGAGCAACCTGACCAAGGGCATCGGCACCGTTCTGGAGACCGCCGGTCGCGTCTGGAACGAGCCGCTCGAGGTGCATGTCGCCCTGGGGCACGGCCGGTCCTACGGCAGAAGTACCCGGATAATGGGCGTGGGGCTCCCGGGAATCGCCCATTGTGGGCTGTGGCAGAACTTGACTTCCGCGAGTCGATTGCCCACGGCCGCCCTCATCACGGACATCGGCAACGACCTGTTGTACGAAGAACCCGTGGACCGCATCGTCGGCTGGCTCGAGTCGTGTCTCGACCGGCTGGCCGCGGCGGAAGCCAAGATCACGATCACGCGGCTGCCGGTCGCGAATGTTCAAAAACTTTCGCCGGCCAAGTTCAAACTCATGCGAACGATTCTCTATCCCTACAGCCGGATCACCTTGACCGAGATCACCCAGCGTGCGATCGCGCTCGACGAGCACGTGGCGCGGATCGCGAGCGAGCGCCGGCTGGCGGTCGTCTCGCACCAGTCGCACTGGTACAGTTACGATCCGATCCACATTCGTTTCACGCGGCGCGGCGAGGCCTGGCGCGACATTCTTGGCGCCTGGACCGAGGCGGGTTGTTCGCTTTCTCCCGGCGGAAACGCCCTGTTTCGCACGCTGCACGTGCGCACGCGGACGCCGCATGAAAGGCGGTTGTTGTTTCTCGCGCAGCGCCGCGCGCAACCCGCGGCGCGGTTTCGCGACGGAACTTCGGTCTCGCTGTACTAGGCGCGATTGATTAGGCGCGTAGTGCGTCGCGCGCGAGGAGTGCTTCGCGCGCGATGTTCGTTGCAGAGCGCGTCGCGCGCAAAACGAAAACGGTTTTCAGCGCCGCGCGATGGTTCGCCGCGCCGCGGAGCGTCACCGAAAAAATTTTTGCTTCTGTGTCAAGATTCGTATTGCACATTTCCGCAGGATGTGTACAAATGGAACTCAATGATCTTTCCTGAACTCGGGTGTGTTAAAGTTTTCTCGAACGCGAGGCACTCGTTGCTTCGAACTAGAGAGGGCTTTTGTTTTTTGTTCAGGTAGGACTCGCTCGGAGCAATCAAGTGACTTGGAGGTCACCGAGACGGATCTTGCCAACAACTTTTTAGGAGGACGGACTGTGGCCAAGAAGAAGAAGAAAGCTGCTGCTAAGAAGGCTCCCAAGAAGAAGGCAGCCAAGAAGAAGAAGTAGCGCTTCTTCCGCGGCACTCAGTTGCCGTGAGCCGCTGCTCTAATCAGTGGCCCTGAATACAACGAGAAAGAGCCGCTCGGATCATCACTGGCCCGAGCGGCTCTAGCTTTTTCTACGCCCGGGTTGGGCGCTCTGTCGGGCTCGTTCGGCCCCCAGGCACGCCCACGGCGCGTTTCGCCGGAACCGCCGTAAGCCCCTGCCCTTCAATGCGTTAGCCTCTACAGGCTGAGCACCGGCAAGGCCCCTTCGGCCCCCTTCCCCGCCGCCTTATTCGCAGCCAGGTTGCGCACCAGGTTCACGCACAGCGTATCCAGATGCGCGGCGCTCGCCGGATCGTCGTACACCGCCGCCGCGCGGCCCGCATCACCCAACTCGCGGATCGCGATGTGAATCGGCACTTCGCCCAGGAACGGGATGCCCAGTTCCACGGCTTTCTTCTGCGCGCCACCCGCGCCGAAGATGTCGTATCGCTTGCCGGTCTCCGGCGCGATGAAGCCGCTCATGTTCTCGACCATTCCCAGAATCGGGATGTTCACCTTGCGAAACATTGCCACGGCCTTGATCGCGTCGAGCAGTGCGACGTCCTGCGGCGTGCACACGATCACGGCGCCCGAAAGCGGCAAGAGCTGCGAGAGCGTCAGCGCAATATCGCCCGTGCCCGGCGGCATGTCGATAATCAAGTAATCCAGATCGCCCCAGGCCGTGTCACGTAAAAATTGGGTGATCGCTCCGTGCAGCATTGGCCCGCGCCAGACCACGGCCTCGCCCGGCGGCACGAGAAATCCCATCGAGATGACTTTGAGTCCTGCCGCTTCGATCGGCACGATCCGCCCTTCATCAATGGCGGGCCGCTGGTTCACGCCCAGCAGATGCGGAATGCTGGGGCCATAGACATCCGCATCCATCAGCCCTACCTTGCTGCCGGCCCGCGCCAGGCCAATCGCGATCGAGGCCGCGATCGTGCTTTTGCCGACGCCCCCTTTGCCCGAGCCCACCGCGATCACGCTCTTGGCAGTAAGCCCGACTTGGCCAATCTTCTGCGCCGGCCGCTGGTGCTCGTTCAACGTGACGCTCACGTCCTCGACGCCCGGCAGATTTTTTCGCAAATGGTTCGCCAGCGCCGCCGCCGTTTCGTCCCGGATGATGGCCGAGTGCGACGTCAGGCCGAGCGCGACCGACACGTGATTCCCCGTAATCTGAATCTCACCGATCTGTCCGCCACCGACGACGCTGCGCCCGGATTCCGGATCGAGAAACTTCTCCAGGGCCGCCTTCACGGCCGCTTGATCGAGCTTATGGTCTGCCATCAGAAAAACAGTCCTTCCCTCAAAAAAAAGTCGTCAATTCCATGCGGAGGCGAACTTCGCCGAAGCGCGGGCACTCGCCGGGCCAGCTTCAGCTCGACGCCGCTTCCGGCCAAGGGAGCGAGTCCCAAACCTGCGCTGCCAGGCTCCGCTTTGGCCGAGGCACCAGCGCCGCATGCCGTTCCGCCAGCCGCGCAAGTTCAGCGGCCTTCCGCGGAGAGGTGACGAAATGGATCGCCCCCGCTTCGCGCATCGCCCATTCGCAGGCTGTCCACTCGCCTTTCGCCAGAGCGCGCTCCGCCACGACCGCGATCCGCGACCAGCGAGACTCCGCCCTGACGCGAGCCAACAACTCGAGCACGCTGCCCAATTTCGTCGCCGTCAACTCGACCACGAGAAAGCTCCCAGGAGCTTCTCGCAGTTCTGCCTCGCACTCTGCCAGCGACCTGGTCTCGCGCAGCCAAAGTTCGCGAGTGAGCTCTCGGCGCAATGCCGCGGCCCACCGCCCCGAGCGCTCGCAAACGATCACGCGCGGCCTGGCGGCCAGGGCCGACTGCAAAGCTGGCAAAACGTCGGGTTTCATCGTAGGTCCCAATCGCGAAAGTGACCAGGGGCCAATCGCTCAAATTCGCTGATCCCGCTCACCGCATCCTCGAATGTCCCGGCGAATACTTTCGCCAGGAACTCTCCTTACCGCTGGAAATGCTCACTCGCCCGCTCGTCCCTTGGGCTCCTTCTTCTCCGCCGCCGGTTCGAGTCCCAGTTGCACCAGCCGCCGATACAGCCGCGGCCGGGTCAGCCCCAGCATCTTGGCCGCGCGGCTCTTGTTCCCCTTCGCTTTGCGCATCGCCCGGGCGATCAGTTCGCGTTCGACGCGGGCCAGAAACTCCTCCAGGACGATCGTCTCCTCGCGCGGAGCACTGGCGGCCTCGGCGCCCCACTGGATCGTGCGCGGCAAGTCGCGCGGCGCGATTCGGGGTCCGGCCGCTTTTTCATGCATCTCGCGCACCAGCACCTGCAGTTCATCCAGATTCCCAGGCCAGGGGTAGGCTGCGAGCTGGTCCAGCGCCTCGGCCGAGAAACCGGCAATTTGCCGCGAGTGCGAGGCGTTCAATTCCTCGAGCATGGCCTGCGCAACCAGCGAAAGGTCGTCGATCCGCTCCGCCAGCGGCGGCAGTTCGATCACGAGCGTACCCAACGTGCAGGCCAGCGACGCGGAGAAAACCCCATCCGCCACCAAAGCGTCCAGCGGCGATTCGCACAGCGCGATCACACGCATCCCCAGCGAAGCATCGCCCAGCACCGAGAGTAAATCTCCCTGCACCTCAACCGGCATCCGCTCGGCATGCTCCACCAGCAGCGTGCTCTGGGCCGGACGAAGCGTTCGCCGCGCAACCAGCGTTCGTAGCGTGCTCCGCAGCAGGTTCGTATCCATCAACGCGCAGTCGATCGGCACAAGCAGGCCCGGGCCCTCTTGCCCGTAGTGAATCGCCTTGGCCGCGTGCTCCTTGCCGGTGCCACGTTGACCGACGATCGTGACATGTGTTTCGCCCCGGGCGGCCAGTTGTACCTGCGCCCGCGCTCGAAGCATTTTGGGGTGATCGCCAATCAAGCGGTCGGCGCTCGCCTGCCGCGCTTGCTGCTGGCGGTATCGGCGCACCGCGTCGTGCAGCGCGCTTAGCGAACTGCCGTCGAGCGGCCCGTCGTCCTGCGAAGGCTCGGGCCCGCAATCAACTCGTTCCAGGATCGCCACGACGGGCGAACTTTCGTCCTCGCCGTGTGCCAGCGGAAGGAATTGTCCGCGCCGCTGACTGACGCGTCCGTTCGGCCGCCGGCAAGTGACGTTGGCCGCAAGTGACTTGCCCGCGAAGGCCAGCGGCGGAGGACAGAGACCAGCTGCCAGGGCGGCCAACTCCCCACCCTCGGCGTCATCGGCCGGCGTGTGATAGTTGCACTTCTGCCCGAGGAGCGCATCGGCCGGCACGCCCAGCCACGCGGCGCAAGCCGCGTTGCAAAAGACGATCCGGCGATCCTCGTCGAGGACGTAGATGGGAGTGGCGCCGCTGTCCAGGAACCTGGCCAGTTCGGCTGCCGCGTCGTTGGTAAAAGACATGCCGCCTCTCGTGGTAGCTCCGCCCTTACCGTAAGCATACTTGCTCAGGCCTGTGCGCACCACAAAACTGCCAGCATTGGACGACGCTTCGCGGTAGAAACACGCCCTAAAGCCAGGGGAATACCTTCCCCTGGAGCACCTTTCCGCGACCGTGCAAGACCGCGGCCTTTAGAACTCTGCTTTCCGCAGCCCCGGCAGCGGCTTCACGACTGCCGTCTGATTTGCGGGGACTCGATCCCCCGC
>Ga0172363_10000799_pt1 | contig 24614 bp, 27 predicted proteins | sample LakKivs2_kivu2a2_FD_114541 | JGI IMG/M metagenome (GOLD analysis project Ga0172363, IMG submission 114541) | Sediment microbial communities from Lake Kivu, Rwanda - Sediment s2_kivu2a2 | ecosystem: Environmental > Aquatic > Freshwater > Lake > Sediment | place: Rwanda: Western Province, Lake... | reverse complement strand
GTTGTTAAGTACATAAAACAAAATCTGAATAGTTATAAACTAGAACGAGAGAATATTTAAGATGAAAGTCGTTATAATGGCTGGAGGAAAAGGGGAAAGGCTAAGACCCTATACAACAGTAATTCCAAAACCCCTCCTTCCACTAGGAGACAAACCTATTTTAGAACTCCTTCTTGATAAATTGAATGGAAAAGATGTTGAAGAGATAATAATGCTCACAAACTATAAATCTAAGTATTTTAAGTTACTATTTGGCGAAGAAAGAGAAGGAATAAAAATCTCTTATTCTGAAGAAAAGGAGCCATTGGGGACTGCAGGACCGCTTGGATTAATAAGAGAAAAAGTGGATTCAGATTTTATTGTAATGAATGGCGATATACTGACTGATATAGATGTTAATGAGTTAGTAGAATTTCATAAAAAAAATTCGCCGGATATAACAATAGTAACAAAAGAAGAAAGAATCCCCATACAATACGGCGTCATAAAAATAGATAATGAAAATGTCGTTGAATGGAGAGAGAAGCCAATTTTAAAATCCGAGATTAGTGCAGGAATTTACATGCTAAACCCCCGAGTATTAAGATTCATTAAAGAAAATCAGAAAATAGATATGAATGAACTAATCGAAAAGGTATTGGATGGCGGAGGCCAGGTTAAAAGATTTTTATATAAAGGCAGATGGATAGACATAGGAAAAATAGAAGATTATGAAAATGCACAAAAAGAACTCGTAAAACCGTTTAAAAATGAAGAATAAAAATATTTTGATTACCGGAAGCGATGGTTTTATTGGAAAAAGATTAGTTGCAAAATTAAGAAACGACGAACCCCATTATTCCATATTAAGTTATGATAAAAGTCAGGGGTATGATATCTTAAATAAAGACCAACTATCAGGTTTTAATTCAGACATCGTAATCCACTTAGCGGCAATAATCAGGACAAATGACCTTAATGAGATGTATGGCGTGAACATTCAAGGAACACTAAATGTTCTGGAGCACTGTAAAAAAATTGGCGCTAGAATAATATTTGCTTCAAGTGCAGCAGTTTATGGAAACTTAAGACCTCCTATCAGAGAAGATTCAGAATTTCAACCAATATCCCATTATGGTTTTACAAAACTCATGGGAGAACAAATGTGTAGGTATTATTCCTTTAATCATGGAATTAAAAGCCTAATATTGCGCATCTTTAATCCTTATGGGCCGAGCCAAAAGCCCGGATTTTTAATCCCCGATATTTTATCTAAATTAAATGATAAAGAAATTGTCTTGGGCAATCCCCACCCCAAAAGAGATTTTATATATCTTGATGATGTAGTTGAGGCGATAATAAAAAGCATAGATTCAGAAGCAGAAGGGACAATCAACATAGGAACAGGAAAGAGCTATAGTGTTGAAGAGATAGCTAAAATGATCACTGATAAAAAGGTAAGATTTAGTGATTTAAAAAAGATCGATAGCGATATTAGGGCAGATATCACATTAGCTAAAAGACTGCTGAACTGGGAACCTAAAATAGACCTTCAAGAGGGGGTTAAGAGATTAAAATGAACTTACTGTCTAAAGGATGAGGTATCTTTAAGTAAAAAATGTTAGAAAAAACATACAAAGAAAAATTGCAAATATTCAGAACCTATAAAATATTATTAAATGCTAGAAGCAGTTTAAATTCAGGGGGATGTGCAGGTCTCTGTCTAAAGGCAGAGGTATCCTTGCATTGGAGGTAATGAACCAAATTGAAAGATTAACAAGAAAAGTTTTGCGCGAGTTATTATTGAAATGGAGGTCAAAAAGCAGGTACATAATTGAAAGAAAACTCTTCCCAAAAGTAAAAAACAAAAGAGTACTTTGGGTGGGTTGTGCGGAGTATACAAAAGATTACCCAAGAAAAATAGAAAAAAACAACAATGAACTCTGGACAATAGATATTGATCCAAAAGTTGCTGAATACGGCGCAAAAAAACACATTATAGGAAATATTGCTAATGCAGACAAGTACTTTGAAAAAGAGTTTTTTGATATTATTTTTTTCATAGGGCTCTTTGGCTATGGTTTGGATGAAAAAAAAGACGCGGAAAAAGCAATGAAAAGCTGCTATAAAATACTAAAGAAAGATGGAAGCATGATAATCCACTGGAGTAACTTAGAAGGAAGGAATAAAGTTAAGCCAAAAGAGCTTAAAAACATCCAATTATACACTCCCAAATCGATTTTTGGCCTTCCGGAATTGTACAAGATAAACAACAATACTAAAATTTTTGAATTCTATAAAAAATAAACTAATCAAAATTTAAAAAACAGGTTATATGGTCTTTATCAATTCTTTCCCTCGGAAAATCTTCTATAATACACCTTCTTGACTCAAGTGAGAATCTTTTTCTTTGTAGTTTAGTTAATTTAAAAAAATTCTCTATTTCTCTTTGAATAAATTCCACATCTTCCGGGACTTTTATGGCTTTATCTATTAAACGAAGGGCAGTTATATCAGAAACAATTGCAGGAGTTCCGCAAGACATTGCTTCCCTCGGAGGCAAGCCATATCCTTCTCTTTTGCTTAAAAACAAGAAAAGGTCTGCTGCATTATAATAATTTAACAGTTCCTCTTTACTAACTTTATCAATCAAAAGCAGATTAGGATGATTTTTCTCTTTATACCTTTTGTCCATCAGTTCTCCTATTAAAATAAATTTTTTCCTTGGGTTTTTTTCTATTAATTTAAGTAGATTGACAGAGCCTTTTAAAGGATGAATACGTGAGACATGCAACAAAATTTTATCATTTCTATCTAAAGATAACTCTTTCCTAGAAGATTCCTTGTCAAGAGGTCTGAAAAAATTAGTATCTATAGGAATCTCTAATGGGAAAATTTTATAGCTGCTTAAAAACAGTATTTTCCTCGACCCTTCTACAATATCTGGTGAGCAAAACAAGATTCTGTCAAGAAAAAACTGCGCAGGAAGGGTTTTAATTAATTGTTTATAGTTTAGAGTTCCATGATTGTAAAAGATGCTCTTTGTCTTGGAAAAAATAGTTGCAAATGCCAAAGTATATGCTAAAGCGTATGTCCCAGAAAGATTAGTCAGAACATCAATATCATGAATTTTGCAAAATTTCCTGAGCATAATAAACGAAAAAGCATTATGCTTCGGATATCCAAAGATTTTTGTTCTCTTAAGGCTGTATTTGTTTTTTTCGCTTTCAAGACACAAAAGATACATTTCAACTTGCCTTGGGAGAACTTCTTCATAATATTCCATCATACGCTGCCTAGAATGAACATAATGGGTTGTGAAAAAACAGATTTTCTTTATCATATCATTTATCTTAATTTCCTGTTTATAAAATTTATGTATTAAAGTTTTGCTAAAACCATCCAAGATTGCATCTAAAAACAAAAAATAGTAATTTAAGTTTCCCTTAAAACATGATTTTACAATATTAAGACGAGTAACACAATTTGTTACTGTGCAGGGCACTTCACCAAAACATGTATCAAAAAGAAGGTATTGTTCTTACATAATCTTTATATAATAATATTTTTATGATGAAAGATGAGAGCAAAAAGAAAAGTAATTTTTTTAGTTTCTCCAGATGAAAGAGATATCTTATATAATGCGGGGGACAGGGCCCCTTTGGGAATACTGTATCTATCTGCTGCGCTAACAAAAAATGGAATCTTAAATTGTGTTTTTGATTTAAACCATCAAGATTATAATGTTTTTTTAGAAGCAGTAAAACAACAAAGACCTGATGATATTGGATTATCAATTCCTAGTTCTCCAAGTTACAAACAGATAAAGAGAATTGCTGGAGAAATTAAATCCGATTATCCAAAAATAAACGTTTTTGTAGGAGGATCTCATGTAAGTGCAATTCCTGATTGCCTTGAAGGAATAGCTGACGCGTCTGTAGTGGGATATGGAGAAGAAGCTATACTAAAAGCAGTGAATGGAAAAAGGGGGATAATAGAAGAAAAAGCGGATATTAATAAGCATCCTATTCCAGACAGGACAAAACTAGACTCTAGACTATATTCGATGTTTACAGGAGACCTCCGCACAGCCACAATTGTAACTTCAAGAGGATGCCCTTTTTCTTGTGTGTACTGTGCAAACCATCAAAGAAAAGTAGAGTACAGAGAGCCTGACAATATTGAAGAAGAAATTAAACTCTTAAAAAAACAGGGCTATGAAGCAGTCTACATATTAGATGAAAATTTTGTTGTAAAAGAGAAGCATTTTGTCTCTGTTGCTCAAGTAATGAAGGATAATAAAATGAAGTACAGGATGGAAATGAGAGCAAGTGATGTCACGAGAGAAAAAGTAAAGTTATTTAAAGAAACTGGATGTATTGAAACTGCTATTGGCATTGAAAGTGGAAATGATGAAATGTTAATGAGAACTAACAAGAAGACTACAGTTGAAACTAACACCAAGGCTATTGAAATTTTCCATGAATATGGAATACCTGTTAAAGGATTTTTTATACTTGGACTCCCTGGAGAAACTTATGAAACTGCAAGACAAACAATTGATTACGCTGAAAAAATGAGGAACAAAGGCCTCACGCACGCAGACTTTTATGCATTAACCCCGTTTCCAGGAAGCGATATTTGGGAAAATCCGGGAAAGTTTGGAATAAAAATCTTATCAAAAGACTTTGACAAGTATCTTCAGAAAGAAGACCCGGTAATTGAAACTGAAGATTTAGAAAACCAACAAATTAAAGAGCTGCTTCAAGAGGCAAGGAGCAGATGGAAACAATGAAATGATATATATAACAGGAGATGTTCATTCCAAAAGGCAGTATACATGGGAGCAAAAAGAGCACGGCCCAAATTTAAAAACAGCCCTGGATTTTTTAAAAATACTCAAAAAATACAAAATCAGAAGCACCTTGTTTATAAATGGCATTTGTTTAGATGAAGAAACAGAAGATGTAAAGAAATTGCTAGATTATGAAGTGGAACTGGGAGGACATACTTACAACAGTTTTGGCAAGATGAATATTTTTAAAAGCTACATTTATAGAAAAATATGGAAATGTATATATGGGCCGGAAAGATATCAGATAAAAGATATTTTAAAAACAAGAAAAGCTTTTGAAAAACTAGGGCTCAAGATGCTTTCCTGGAGAACGCATTGTTATTCCTCTAATGAAACAACCTTCAGATTATTAAAGGAACAGGGAGTCAGGTATGTTAGTGACCTATTAGGAAAACAGCAGCCATTTGAAAAAAATGGCTTAATCCACCTGCCTATAAACACGCCTCCTGATGAAAACACGATGGCTCTAGGCCCTTTGCGTCCTGAAAACAGAGACCCTTTTGCAGGGTGCACAAAAGGTAGGATAATGCCTTCTGAATGGCTGGAAATTGTGAAAAAAAGGATAATTGAAAATGAAAAAAATCAAAAAGCAAGTGTTTTATTAACTCACCCTGCGACAATGGCTTATATAAAGGATTATTGGTTATTAAAAGAACTTGCAGAATTTATCAAAAAGAATAAATACCCAACAGTCTATATAAGAGAATGCAAAATAAGATGAAAAAGCTAAACTTCGGATGCGGTGAAGACATAATAGAAGGATTTGACAATGTCGATATACAAAAAAGTCCTAAAATAACTAAAAGTTTTGACTTTGACAAATTTCCCTACCCTTTTAAAGATAACACTTATGATTACGTACTCTCAAAGCAGGTTATCGAGCATCTAATCAGACCTACAAAAATGCTTAATGAGTTACATAGAATATGCAAGCCAAACTCTATAATTGATATTGAAACTTGTTACTACAACAATAAGGGAGCCTTTAATGATATGGAACATTTTCACTACTTTTCAGACCAAACTTTCAAACATTTTGTAGAAGAAACAAATAAAATAAATAAAAAAAGGAAATTTGAAATAATAAAGATTGAGTTGGCTCCAACAAAAGTTGGAAGGTTTATCCCAAAAAAATTAAGAGAAAGACTGTCTTTATTTATGGGGGGGGCATAGGAAAAATATATGTTAAACTAAGGGTTATAAAATGATTAATATAAAAAATTTAAAAAATGAAAAACACAAATAAAAAAATAGAAGAGGAACAAGAAGAGGAAGAATTTTTCAGTGAAGAAGATGAGGAACAAGTAAAAGAAAAGCTCAAAAAACTGGGATATTTATAGCTATCTGATTGCTTTTCTTTAACCTGCTTAGGGGTCCATACAGTATGTTGAAGTTTTTTAAATAAAACCATAAATAAAGATTTTTTCTTTTTTAATTTTTCCTTGTGATAATTTTTCCACCCTATCACAAACCTCATAAATTCTTTTTTTTGCTTTTTCAACAGCATTTTGCAGTGATGGGTTATAAGTCCTCCAATGACCATCAAGAGAATATCTTTTAGTAATCTCGTTTAACCTTTCCTTAATAAACATTCGTTTTCCATTTCTGTTTGCCATATCAGAGTATAAAACAATTGACTCCTGCCAGGTTCTGGGAATTAACAAGGCAGTATCTAAATCTTTAAATTCAAACTTTTCTTTTTCACTTGCCATACTGAATTGCTCAAAAACAAATCCATGAGGTCTTATCATTTGAGCGATTCTATAAACATCTTTTAGGTTGTTTGCAACTCCTTTTTTTAATCCTTCTTCTTCAATGTATCTGGCTGACCTTAATTCATGAAAGAGCTGATCTTTTTTAAGGGGCCTTCCAATGTCATGGAGCCCTGCTGCTAAAGCAATTTCTCTTTTATTTAGTCTTTCTTTTAAAAAAGGATAGTAGAATAAGATTTTTTCTACAATTTCTTCAGTTATTTTATAAGACTCTTTACTGTGGGCTAAATAATCTTCAGTCTCTTGCACATTCTCTTTATGGGTCTCTATAATTTCCTTTATTAAATCTATTACCTCTTTAAGTTCCATTAGTTTCTTCATTCTACTTTTTCTAATTTAAGGATTTTTTTTCTTATATATGCGCTAAATCTATCTATTCCAACTACCATCAAGACCATTATAATTAAAATTGTTAAAACTTCCTCATTTCTAAAAAGCTTTATGCTGGTTAATAATTCCATGCCGATTCCTCCTGCTCCCACAAGCCCTAAAACAGTTGCGGCCCTGAAATTATTTTCTAGATAATAAAGAGAATAATTTATAAATGCTGGTTTTACTTCTGGAAAAATCCCCCTGACAATAACTTGAATTTTGTTTGCTCCTGTTGACATAATGGCTTTAATTTTCGTTGGATTTACTGTTTCTATTGCTTCTGAAAAATATCTCCCTAATGCTCCGGTAACATGGACAGAAAGGGCTAAAACTCCTGGAAAGGGGCCTAACCCAACCATTGAAACAAAAATAAGCCCCCAAACTATTTCATTTATCCCCCTGCAAATATCAAATATGGTTCTTATAGCATGGTAAATAAATTTATTGTGCATGATATTTCTTGCTGCCAGAAAAGAAAGAGGAAGTGCTACTAAAGCGCCTATAGTTGAACCAAGAATGGCCATCTGCAAGGTTTCAATGGCTTTTAAAAGAAAACTTCCGAGATTGCTTAAATCTGGCGGAAACATTCTGGCTATAAAGTCTAATATGAAAGGAAACCCCCTGATAAAATTAGTGGGGCTTGTTTCTGTACCCCTAATTGCCCAATAATAGATTATAACTATTACTATCCCTGTTAAAATCCCTTTATATTTGCTTTCTGAAATTTTTTTTATTGTTGGAGATTTCATTTAAATTTTTGTCTTTTATTCAATATATCCTAGTTGCTTTAATCTTGATTTTATCAGTTCTTCTTTGACATTATCCTTGAATTCGTCATCAAACAATATTTTTCCTTCAACTATTCCCATCATTCTATCAAAATACTCTTTTACCAATTCAGCAAAATGGATACTGATAATTAATGTAATACCTTTTTCTCTGCAATTTTTTTGTAGTAAATAAAGTATTTCCCGGACTAACTTTGGGTCAAGATTTGAAACTGGCTCGTCTGCCAAAATTATTTCTGGTTCTTGTGATAATGCCCTAGCAATAGCAGTCCTTTGTTTCTGCCCCCCGCTTAAATTACAAACCCGTTCATCCTTTAAATCAAGCAGCCCCACATCTCTTAAACTTCCTTCCACAATCCTATAATCGTTTTCACTAAATTTATTAAAACAAGATTTCAGGGTGGAGCAGTAACTTAACCTTCCGTTTAGAACGTTTTTAAATACAGTGTCTCTTTCTATTAAATTAAATTCTTGAAAAATAAACCCTATCTTTTTTCTTATCTCCCTGATTTCCTTTTTATTTGCTTTTAATATATCTTTGTTATTAATTAATATTCTTCCTGAAGTTGGAATAACCAACCTTCCAATACAATTGATTAAAGTAGACTTGCCTGAACCGCTTGGCCCTATTAATGCCGCTATTTCTCCTTTTTTAATATTGAGATTTATATTTTTCAAAGTCTCTTCATTTTTGTTTTTATAAGTATGGCTTAAATTTTCTATTTTTATCATTTTTCTCCAACAAGTATAATATCTTTAACATCAATTAAACAATCTCCGTTTATGATTTTCATATTATATGCTTGTTTAACTACTTCAGGGGCGGTTACATACATCTCAAATATTCTATCTTTTTTTTCTTTTGGAAGGCAATTATTATCAAGCCAATTCCTAATGCTTGTTTCTTTCATGATAAACGGGATCATCTTTATATTCTTAAACCCCGCATTTTTCATCAGGTTAAGTAAGTCTTCTTCTGAAAAAACTAATCTCTCTTCTTTTAACCTAAAAACCTTTTTATAAAATTCCATTATTTTGCTTGAGGGAGGGACACCCTCTGATAAAATCATCTTACCCCCTTTTTTAAGTACTCTATAACATTCATTCATTGCTTCTTGAGTCCTTTCAAGAATGTGATGAAAAACCATTCTCACAACAACTTTGTCAAAAATATTATCATGAAAAAATGAGTCCCTTATATCTCGTTTAATAAAATATTTATTATCTTTCCAATTCCCTTGCTCGAGCATTTCTTTAGATATATCTAATCCAATTACTTCTTTTGCCATTGGGGCTATTGCATCAGCGATTATTCCAGTACCTGTCCCGACATCTAAGACAGAATCATTTTTATTTAAATCAGCAGATAATTTAAATATATCTATATATCCTGGTTCTTTTGCCCATTCAAGATTATTATATCTTTCTGCACGTATTTTCCAAAAATTTTCTTGATTCATTTTATAATCTCAATCTATATCCTTTCCGATTCAAAAATAAAAAAAATAAAAAATAAATTATTTAACAGCATTAATTCTTTGAGCTATCCATGTCCAGTGTTTCAGCAATTTCTCTTATTATATCATAGTCTTTATCAGATACTTTTTTATAACTGCTGATATCTCCCCATCCACCAACTTTATGAATCTCTTGTTCGTCCATATTAACTAAAGCCAAAGTTATTCTTTCTTTTAAATCCTCGGGTAAATTTCCCCTAACAGCAATGGGTGAGCCTGGTATCGATTCAGAGGTATAGATTACCTTGTTTACTTTAGGGTCTATCTCGCCTTCTGCAACCATTCTATTATAAGAATTATCACTGTCAGCCCCTGCATCTACGTTTCCATTTGCAACTGCATACTCTACTGCATTATGAGTTCCGGCATAGTAATATCTGCTAAAATCTTCTTCAGGGTTTATACCTGCTTCTATTAAAATTTTTCTTGGCATTAAATTCCCGGATGTTGATGCAGGGTCTACAAAAGCAAAACTTTTGCCTTTTAAATCAGACAAACTTTTTATTCCGCTATCTGCCCTGGCAATTATAATTGAATGATAATCTGATTTTCCATCACTTCTTCTGACTCCATTAACGATAGCTTCGGCTCCTGCTTCATCAACTGCCAGTATATATGAAAAAGGGCCAAACCATGCCATGTCAATATGCCCATATTTCATTGCCTCAATTGCTGCAGTATAATCAGATGTAACTTTAAGTTCAACAGGCATTCCCAACTCCTCAGATAAATACTCTTTAACTGGTTCGTATTGTCTTAACATTTCAGCGGCATCATCTGCAGGAATAAGCCCTATTCTTAAAACCTCGATTTCTCCATCTGAAGGAATTCCAACTGCTGCTCCTGTTGGGCCCCGTTTTATCACGAAATAGTTAACTACGACAACTAATAAAGCTAGTGCTATTAAAACAAAGATTAGATTCTTTTTCTTCATGTTTTTTGTTTTTTACCTCCTTTCATTTTTTTTATCTTTAATTTGAATTTGAAAGATAAAATCATTTTTAGCAAAATTATACTCTTCTAAAAAATCTATCTCCATCCAGTCTTCTGCAGAAATAAATTCGGGCATTATATCAATGTTCTTTTCAGCCATAAATTCAATTAAGTCCCTTACATTTCTTTGTTCAATCATATTCGAATCCCAAAGCATTTGAAGAGACTCTTTAAATTTTTTTGCGCCTTCTTCATCGTTTTTTATTATCCCGGTAAATTCTCCTTCTGCATCTTTATTTGGAATCTCTTTATTACATTTAATAATCCGGCTATTCTCGATCTTTATTTTTTCAGATTCATCATTAACATCTTTATTGCTAACTAAACATACAATGCCTTTTTTGTTGCTATTAATTATTTTTTTCAATGCACTCTCAGAAAAAATAGAATCTGAATACATAAATAAAAATGGTTCGTTAAATTCTTTCATTGCAAAGCATAATGAATCCAGCATTCCCTCTTTTTTGTAAAGGGGGTCTTCTATATATCTAACAGAATCATTAAATTTATTTTTTAATTGCTCGCCTTTATGGCCTATTACCAACACAATATCATTAATCCCATTTTTTTTCAATAATCTTACTTCCCTTTCAATAATGGACTCTTCCTTATCAATCGGGAGCAAACATTTAATCGTATGCTTGCCTATTTCTCCCATCCTTTTACTTAATCCTCCTGCAAGAATTACTGCTTTTTTTATTTCTCTGATTTCAGGGCTAATTTTTATTAATTTATCAAAAAATTCCTTTGTTTTTTCCAAATTTTCTTCTGAAATATCCTTATTTTCCTGGGGGTCTTCTTTTAAATTATAAAGTTCTTTTTTTTTGTTTTTAGTATTATAAATTAATTTCCAATCTTTTGTTCTTATACATTTTATAGATGGCTCTGTATTGGTGGGCTCTTTTTCAATTCCTGCAGATTCAGAAAATGAAATTCTTTCATCAGGTTCCTCATCTATAAGAGGAATTAGTGACTTTCCCTGAATTTTTCCGAAATTTTTATCTTCGGGTATTTTTAAAATATCTAGAATTGTGGGCATTATATCTATTCCTCTGCTTAATTTATTGACTTCTTTTTTTGGAAAAATATCTGACTGTATAAAACTAACAAAAGTTCTTAACGTATAATCATAACAATACCTTCCATATCCCATTTCCCCTTTTTTTTCACCCACACTAACTCCATGGTCAGAAAAAATAACAAAAATAGTATCTTTGAATAAATCCAATTCTTCAAAAACTTTAAAAATTTCCCTCAAATATTCATCTGCTTTTTCAATGTATTTATCATAATTTTTAATATTTTCTTCTATATTATTAAAATAAACGTCATCAAAATCGTTGTATTTTTTTACAACATTCTTAATTATTTCAGTGTGAATCTTACTGTAATGGAGATAAAGAAAGAAATTTTTATTTTCCTTTCTTAATCTGCTAGTTTCTTTTATTAATTTTGTATGTCTTTCTATAATGTCGTCTTTTATCTCATCGTGAATTTTTAAATTATCGAATCCTTGGCTTGGAAGAATTATCTCATTAAGTATGTCTCCTTCTGTATAATACCCTGCATCCTTAAGATATTGTGTTAATGTTTTAAAATAATCTTTTTTAAATTTCATGCTTCCAAAATAATTGTTTGCTTTTGTTTTATTTCCGTATATTCCTGTAAAAATAGAGTATAGGGCTGTTACTGTTTGCGGCCCATAAGTTATTGAATTTGAGAAAAAAGTTCCTTTATTCTTTAATTTATTGAAATTTTCAAATTTGTTAATCCTATCGACTCTAGCGCCGTCGATTGTAATAACAATTAAATTATACCTTTTTTTATCATCTTTTATCATTATAGGTAATTATATACAATTACTATTTAAAGATAAGTCACCCCTAAAAAATGATAAACTAAAAGACATCAAGCATACCCCAAACTCTTCAACTTCTTATTCAAAGCCTTAACTTCTTCTTCCTTAATCATCCCCTCATCATCAGAAACAGCCAAAACCTGCCTCAAAATAAAAGCAACATAAGCAGAAACAGAATAAATTCCAGTTCCTTCAATCTTCTCCTTAATAGTATTAATCAAAGGTATGGGCAGAGATATAGTGCCGTATCCCTTTTTTGAATCGCTTTTTTTCATGGACAAAATAAGAAACAAATACTTATAAACTTTCTTATATCCTCAAATCAAAAAATTCCTCTATGTTTGCCACACCTTTTAAAGTGTGGTCTGTTGGAACTTCAGAAACTAAATGTTTCTGAGAGTCATCAAGAATCTTTGATTCTTGAGATTTTAGGATGCATGAAAATTCCTCGAAGGAATTTTCTGCACAGAAAATGCGAAAGCATTTTCTTGTGCTCAAAAATACCAATCCAAAAGTATTTTTGACATGACTAAATGTTTAAAAAACCCTTATTACACTAGTTAACATGAACGCAAAAAGTGATGTTGATAAATTCAAGGAGTACTATAGGAAAAAGAAAGTTACAGGCAATTACGACAAACAAAGAGAATCAAGCGTCTACAGAAGGAAAAAAAGAGCCCTGGAACTTAAGAACTTCCTGGAACTTTTAGATAAAAAGCAGGGAGAAAAAGTGCTCGAACTTGGATGCAGCAGCGGTTTCTTAACCCGGCACTTAGGAGAAGTTACTGCTATAGACACATCAGAAGGGATGCTGAAAATAGCTACGGAAAAAAACCCTAAAGCAAGATGCATTCCAGGAGACATGTTTGACTTAAAATTCAAAGCAGAAAGTTTTGATAAGGTAGTTACGATGAGAGTATGGAATCACTTGCAGGAAAAAGATTTAAGAAGAGCAATGAAGCAGGCAAGAAAAGTTTTGAAAAAAGAAGGTATTCTGGTTTTTGATGTGGAAGAAAAAAATATCCTAAGAAAGATGGCTGCATTTATTTACCAAAACACTACAAGAATCACGGGATATAAAATATACCAATACTCTCTTCCGCGAATAAAAAGAATACTCCTGCAAGAGGGATTCAAGATTGAAAAAATAAAATTCTTGAAGCACAGAATTGGAAGACAAATAATACTGAGGACAAGAAAAATCCAGAATTAAACTAAAAAAATTATTCTATAATCCTAGACAAGAAGTACTAAAGATAAATAAGGTTTAAAAAGAAGATGGAGCATTGTAAAATATGACAAAAAAGCCTAATATAGTTATAGTTATTATAGATGCCTTGAAAACCAAACACCTAAGTCTTTATGGCTACCCCAAAGAAACAGACAAAAATTTAAAAGAAATTGCAAAAGAAAGCGCAGTCTTCTCGAACCACATTTCTGTTTCTAATGCTACTTTCCCATCACTAACTTCCTTATTCACTGGGAACTACCCCGCAACCCACGGACTAATCCACCAAATGCCACACACTGAAAAACAAGAATATGAAAAATTAAAAAAAATAAAATTCTGGCTTCCAACTTACTTAAAAAATCAAGGATATGAAACAATCTCAATAGACTGGATAGGTTTATGGTTTAAAAAAGGATTTGATTATTATGATGAAAAAAAAGAAATACCTGCAAAACTAAACAGAATTCTAAAAAAGCCCATAATAAAAAAAATACTATTGAATTTATCAGGAAGAACCTATTTTATTTTAAAGAAAATTTTCAAAAGAAAGCAAACAATCGGAATCCCCTCTTCAAAAGAAATGACAGACACTGCATTAATGAAAATCAAACAATCAGAAAAACCGTTTTTCTTATTCATTCACTACGCAGATACTCACTTCCCATTCCCACACACAAAATACAAAGCAAAAAACAAAAAAAACATTAAACAAGTATACAAAAAAATAACAGACAAAAACCAAGGAGAATACTTCAAAAAAAGGATAACGGATATCAACCTCTACTCGAAAGAGGACATAATAGGCAAATATGACCTCTCCATAAAAAAAGTGGACCAAGAAATAAGTAGAATCTATAACTACTTAAAAAAGGAAAGAAAATGGGAAAATACCATATTTATAATACTGGCAGACCATGGAGAAAGTTTGTTCGAACACCAAATCTACTTCAGCCATTCAGGATTATACGACGACACAATACACACCCCCTTAATAATGCATTTGCCAGGCCAGAAACACAAAAAAGTAAACCATTTAGTCCAAAACATAGATATAACACCGACAATCTTAGACTGCTTGGGAGAAAGAATGCCTCAAATGGATGGAAAATCCTTGCTGCAAACAATCAGAAAAAATAAACCAATCAGAAACAGAACATATTCCTATGATGGACTAGCAAAAGATATCAAATGTACAAGAACAAAAACCAAAAAAACAATAATTGCAAAAAACAACAGATGCAACCTTTGCAGGGCATTTCATCATCAACAATACGAAGAATATGACTTGAAAAAAGACCCCTTAGAACTAAAAAATATTGCTTTAAAACTCACGAACGCAATAGATTGAACTCATTTAAAGCAAAAACATACTCTTGCAAGGCAAAAGATTCTAACTCCTTCTTAAATTCTGGAACGGTGTAATCTCCCTTATTTTTGTCTATATCAATTATTTTATAAAAATTTTTAGATAAAGGGGTCCATCTTTTTAAAAATATTTTGTTGATATAACCTGTAAATAAAGTTATAAATGGTATGCCCAATGCAGCTGCCATGTGCTGGCATTGGGAATCATATCCCACGCATAAATCCATTTCTCCGATTAATGCAACAAAAGTTGACAAAGAGCCCTGAAAAGTGAAAAAATCATGTCCTTGTTTTTTTCCGTTTGATTCTAAAAATTCTATATGCTTCTTAACTCTTTCCTTTTCCCAATCCATTACAGGCATTACTATTAAAGGAACTCCGTAATCAAACGCCCTTAAAAGAAGAGCCTGTTCAAATTCAGAAGAAAGAGTTTTGAACTCTAAACCAGAACCAAAATGGAACATTATTATTGGTTTGTCTTTTGGAAGAGAATTCCTAAATATCCTCGCTTTTTTACTCTCTTCATCGGGGAGGAATATTACAGGGTAAGAAGTTTCGTTTTCCTGAAAAATCTTGTTTAAATACTCATTGCAAATTATCCCAAAATTCTTTACGTTATTAATATCAATATTATCTTCCTCTAAAACTGTATCTATGAAATAATGGTCTTTTTCTGAACATATAGGCATTGCTCCTGTTTGTGAAAGTCTAGTATCTGCATCAAAAACTATAAACTCCCCTTTTTTCATGCCTTTCGTTTCTAGACTAATAAACTCGGAAAGCAGGGCAGTATACTCAAAACGTTCTCTAATCTGGATTCCCTGCCTGTCCCAGATTAAGCTAACTTCTTCTCCCTTATAGTTTATAAACTTATCAATGAGTTTTATCCTGGGATGGTTGAATATATGTTTCCCTGTATTGGAAGTGTCAATAAAAATGATTTCACAATTCTTCAAATTTTTCAGCAGCCTATTGATAATTATTCCATTGACATAGGCTTCTGAGCCTATAGTGTTTCTTGATAATAAAATAACTTTTTTTATTTTTTCCGCTTCCTTAATTGAAAGAGGTTTTTTCTTTTTGCGCAGATTCCTGCTCCTCTGATAAATGTCTTCAATAGGATTTTCGCTAGAAATACCCATTCTTTTAAACCAATTTTCTACAATTGATGATTTCTCTTTTGCCTTTAAAATAAAGTAGGGCATTATTTTTAAGTAAGCTTCTCCTTCTCTTTTTTTAAAACTCTTTTTTAAGTCATTAATAACCACCCCGAATAAAGGCTCTAATATTCTCTTAGAGATATCGGGATTACTATGAAACCCTAATTCTGACAATATTCTCACACTTTCAAAATTAATTTCATTATTTTCAATAGCAGATACAAAATCGTCCGCTGCCTTGTACGCAAGAGCCTCTGCTTCTTCTGGATTAAGCGAATCTAGATTAAACGGAAATCCCCCTATTTTTATATCCATAAGTTTTTGTTTACAACTAGCTTTTTAAAACTTATGTAAAAAAAATCTATGTTTTTAGATATTTATCAGCTGCTTTTAAAACTTCTTCTACAGTTATAGACTTCATGCAAATGTTGTTTCCTTCTGGGCATGCATATTTTCTGCATCCAGTGCATACTTCTCGATGAAACAAATCAGTGCTTTCTCCGAGAGGGGAACATTCTATTGGTCTCAGTGGGCCGAATAAATCAACTACTGGAACTCCTACCTGTGCTCCGATATGCGCACTTGCAGTATCTATGCTAATAATAAGACTGCTTCTTTTAAATAATGAAGCTATTTCCTCTATCGAAGTCTTGCCCACCAGACTTATTACTTTTTTTTTGTTTTTTATTTTATCATAAATTTTATCAGCAATTGCCCTTTCTTTCATTACCCCCGTTATTATAATTCTTGCATTATATTTTTCAATCAGATAGTCTGCAACATCTACCCACCTTTGGCTTACCCATAAGCTTGAAGCTATTTTATTTTCTTCTAATGCCTGAACCGCCTTCCCACTTCCTGGATGCAAGAAAACAACTTTTTCATCTTTCTTTATCTTATTTTTTTTAATGAAAGATTCTGCAAATTTCTCTCCATGGGTTGTGAAGTAAAAGCTCGTTTTTTTAACTTCGAAGCCAAGACTCTGAAAACACTTTAGATGGTGTTTGAAACTATTATTATTAAGAGTAAAAATTTTCCTTGTAAGTTGAATAGGAATTATCTGTCTAAGAAAAAGAGCAGGGCTTATTTGTAAAATGTCGCAAGAAACTCTATATGGTACCCTGTTTATAAGACGATATAACTCAAAATCGAACAGGTCTCTCAAGGCCATCGCCCCATGCAAAAGAACTGCTGCATCTATTTTTTTGTTTCTTATCAATTTTTTAGCCTGTTGTTTGTTTATTAAGACGACGTAAGGAAGTGTCACAAATTTTCTTCTATCTTTTGTAGTCAAATAATAAAAATTAAGTTCAGGGTTCTTATTTTTTAGTTCATTTATTATTCCAGTTGAATTAGACATATCTCCAACATGTCCTGAATAAATAACCAAAATATTTTTTATGTTTTTAGTTTTGATTCTTTTGAATTTAGAAAAATCGCAAAATAGCCACATAAGATAATGAGAGAGATTAATTGTATCTCTCATTAAGTTGAGGGTTCCGGTATGCCACCTTCTTAAGGAATAGCCTAGCTTCATTTTTTAACCTCCAATTCTACCTCTACATCTACTGCAGGGAATATAAACGCGAGATGCTTCTCATAAAATACAGGATTTATTTTAACAAAAGGCCTCATAAAAAATTTAAAATGAGAGAAAGTTATTTTTTGATTAACAACTTTAAAAAGTTCTGACATATTTTTATTGGTGAATGTCTGGCTGGAAAAAGCCCTTTTATGCTCTAAGTCTCCCCAGACATTGTCGCTGGAAAAATGGGGCCCTTTTATGAAGATTTTTCCATTTGGTTTTGAAATTCTGTGAAGTTCAGCCATTATCTTCATGGGATTCTCCAAGTGCTCTAAAGTATTTCTTAAAAGTATTTTCTTAAAAGTATTGCTCTTAAAAGGATAAGTCACTTTATTTAAGTCATAAACTAAATCAGCGCCCTTAAATGACCTATAGTCTACATTTATATAGCCTTGCCTAATATCACTTCCGCAACCTAAGTTCAACTTTTCCATTGGTCTTTTCATGCTGAATAACTATTTTTACAAGGTTTAAATCTTTTATTGTGATTCCTTTCATAATATACATAGAAATAAAGTAAACAAGCATTCCAAGCAAAATGGCTATTAAACCCGAAAGCAGACCCATGTCGCCAACTAAATAAACAAATAAAAGTATAGATACAGACATGACTACACTAGAAAACAGGGGTTTAATTACTGGCCTGAATGAGAAGAACAACCCGAGCTTCTTTCTAGAAATATACTTGAATGAAAAAAGGTAAAATAGCCAGCTGGCAGTTGTGGCTATTGCAGCCCCGGCAGTTGCCCATTGAGAGGCATTATTTTCTTTAAATGCAAGAAAAACATTTATTAAAATAAAATTAAGTACTATATTCAAAACAGAAGTTATTAATATGAGTTTTGCGAAAATACCTGGTTTTTCTTCTGCAGAAAACAAAGAAAGGAAGAGATTTACTGCCACAACCGGAAAAATCAAAATAGCTAAAAAATATAAGGGTAGGGAGGCTGGAAGAAAAGGATAGTCAAAGAATAAAACAATAAAATATCTTCCTAAAATTATAAGCCCAAAAATGCATGGAATAGAAAAGATAGCTAAAAACCTAAAAGACTGGTTAAAGATATTAGATATCTGTGTTTTGTTTAGTTTAGTAAAATAAGGAAGCAGAACAACGCTTGGAAAACCAAGAATTCCTGCAATTCCAAAAACAAGAGAATAAGCTGCACGATAATAGCCAACAAACTCTGGTTGAAGATAAAATCCCAGCATAACAGAATCGATATAAGAGAAAAAAACACCGGAAATGGTAGCAACAGTAAGAAGGCTTACAAACCTCCTGACTTTTCTCTTATCTATCTCAACTTCTGACTTGTAGCCTATCTCGGGGATTAGTTTTTTAAGATAATGCAGGTTAAAAAACAAAAGAAGCAAGGAGATAACTGCATAAGTAAAAAAGATTCCTACAACACGATAAGAAGTTGAAGCAACAAAATAAAAAACCAGAAGGGCAAAGGTTATTTTTAGAATTTCCTCTAAAGAATATCTTATTGTTGTGAATTCTGCTTTTTCAACAGAATAAAACAAACCAACATAAAAACTTTCAATAGCCATTATAAAAATATAAACAGAAGCTACCAAAAGAGGAAGAAACAGCAGGGGATTTTTATAAAAATAAAAAGAAATTGGATAAGAAAAAATAAAAAGCAACAAAGCCACAGATAACGACAAGAAAAATTTTATTTTCAATAAATAATGATAATAAGATGGTATTTCTTTCTTATTCTTGGCTAATGCATGAGAAATGTAACGAGTTATTGCCTTGTTTGTTCCCAGTTCTGTGAATGTATAAAAAATCATTGCAGTCGAAAGAACAATTGAATAAATTCCAAAACTTTCTGGTTCTGGAAGCAAAAAACGTATTAATATTATTGTGAATACCAACGCCCCAAAACGATTAATCATCGCTGAAGAAAAACTCCAAAAAGAGTTTTTAACTACTCTTTCCTTTAAAGAATATTCTTTCATAATTAATTGATTAATTTTCTGTTTTTAATACTTACGTATCATGGTTCTTTTTTGTTTTTGTTGCTTAAATATACATAAAGCACAGATGCTTTAACATATAAAGGGTCTTTTTCTGAGATAATCTCTATATAATCTATAAAAAGATGGAATAAGCTTCCTAAAAATATAAAGTAGAAAATACCGAACTTAAAGGATAAAAGAAAGACAATTAGCATAAATTCCGCTCCATGAAAAATCAACATTGGAAATTTAACTTTCTTTTTCTGCTCATAAGAGAGTTTTTTCCATTTGTCTCTATGTTTTAGAAAAAAAGAATATATTTTTCCTAGACTAAGAGTTCTTTTTTTGTAAATTCCGTAAAAATAGTGATCCACATCAATTAAAAATGAGGAAAAGAAAACTAATAAGACGGAAAGTAGATTAATGTCAAAAATAGTTAAAAGAACTGCGGAAAATAAAAATCCCAAGATTAGATGCGTTTTAGGCAACATGCTCGTCTTTATAACTGCTGTATTTTTTTAACTATGTCTGCAAAAGCCGGACGTGTTATCAAGATGCCCACAGAAACTCCTATAATAGTAGTTAATGCAAATCCTTTCAACAATCCAGCTCCTGCCCAAAATAACGGCAACATCGCGGCAATTATTGTGAAAAAAGCCCCAACTATAATAAACAATGCCCTCTTTATTTTTTCCTTAATGCTTGACGAGTCTGTTATAACTATCTGGTCATTTACTCCTGTTCCCATGCTTGCAATAATCCCCGCTATGCTCGGAGCGTCTAGATTCCACCTTATTAAAGCTGCAATTCCCAGAGTTATGAATGTTTCAGAAAACATTGTCAAAATTACAGCAGAAGTTATTTTTATTTTTCTGTATTTTACAAAAAGCACGACAGAGACAGCTAGAAAAACTACCAAAGCAAGAATAAAAATATTTGTTGTAAACTCCTTGCCAAGAGAAGGAGAAATAGTGTCTAATTTCACTATCTCTAATTTATAAGGAAGGCTTCCTGTGATTAAAACTGTCTGAAGTTTCTGCATTTCGGACTCTGCATTTTCTAGAGCTTCCTGTCTGGTTGCTCCTGTCCCTGTTCCCTGTATTCTTATTTGTGTTGTGACTCTTCCTTTTAATTCTTCACTGATAAAAAGAGAGTCTACTAAATTATCATCCAAATATAAATCTAGTTTTTCGCTTAAATATCTTCCTTGCTCTGTAGAATTTACACTTAGATTAGAGGTTGTTTCTGCATGCCTTTTAGCAGCTTCCTCGCTTAAATGAATCACGAACATAAACCTGCACGCTTCACCTCCCTCAATTTGGAAGCAGGATTCAATTCCAGAACAAGAAGCATCATTCCTGCATACAGAAGCAATGTCTTTTTCTCCCCCTGTAAATACAGTTTCATTTCCTATTTTTGCTTCAAACTTGCCCTGTTTTGCCACTAGCTCCTCCATTTCTGAGGGATTTGCTCCAGCTATCTCAATAAGCATATAGTTGTTGCCTGACAAGTCAGAAGTCGGCCTTATTATTACATCAGTCAGCCCATAAACGTTTAAGCGCTCAGTTGTTACTGCAATTAAATCATTAAGCTCTGAAGCGGACAAATCTACTTCCGGCTTTACTAATGCCCTCGAACCTCCTGCAATATCCAGGCCGAATTTTAGGTTTGTTGATGGTATCTCATCAATAGTTATTTTTGGCGCCTCGCTGGTAAACATTGTGTAGGCTTGTTCTTTTGTGCTTATAATAAGCTTGGTTTTCTCTTCTGTTGGGAAATGTGATAATGCATTTGTATAATCTTCAATAGAATTTATTTCCTTGTCATCTATAGATTTTATTATCTGCCCAGGACGAAGGCCTGCTTCAAAAGCTGATGAATTATAGTCCACTGACTTTACAACAACTCCTGATTCAAAACTTGGTTTTATCATCAGGAGAGCTAAAACTAATGCTATAATCAAAATCCATATTCTCAATGTTAATTTGACCATTTTATTATTTAGTTTATTCCTTTTTTATCGCAATACCATTTAATTATTCCTGCGTTTGCAAGCCATGTATTAAGCACGTCTGCAAACAAACCTAAAACAAGGATTAAAAATATTTGCTTAAAAGAGTCTGGCAAGCTGCCCATGAGTAACAAAACAGGGATAACTGCTGCTAAAGCAGTGCCGGTCATTAAAATGCCTGTTTTGAATGCGCCGTAAATTCTTTCGTTTAAAGTACCTTCTTTTTTCTTAAGCGCTCGTGTTGTGAGCAAAATGTCTGTATCTACAGAATAACCTATTAACATCAAAAAAGCGGCTATTCCTGCTGCTGAGAGCCTAACTCCAAAATAATCAATTGCTGCAAGAGAAACTACAATATCTGAAAATGCTGCAAAAATAACTGCTATGCTTGGAACAAAAGTCCTGAAAAGAATAAAAATCACTATTGACATCAGGATAAAAGAAGCTATCAGAGCATATATCAGCTGCCTGTAGAAACCATGGCTGAGAGTTGCTCCTGAAAACTCGATGCTCGAATTTTCAGATGTCAGATTAATCCCCCATATTTTTTCAACTGCTGGCTTGAGTTCATCTGGAGAAGCTGAACTTTCTATAATAAGAGCTATGGGCTCTCCTGTCCTTAAGTCAGTTAATTTTCTGAAAACAGCGTCTGGAAAATCCTGCTTTAAAGAAGCTTCTAATTCTGTTGAGTCAACATTACCATGCAAGGTAATGGTTGTACCTCCTGAGAGAGAAACGTCTCTGTACATAATATCATTATTCTTCGAATAAAAAGTCCATATATACGCAAGAGAAATAACCATAAGCACAATCGGGATAACGAGCAAAAGCTTATACCATCTATTATACCAGCTTCTTTCTGTTTTGTTTGTTTCTTCCATTTTTAAATGTTTGTTATTTTTACCAGAAATAACCTGTTTATAAGGTTTGTTATGAATGCGAATTGAATGCGCGGGCCGGGATTCGAACCCGGATAAATAGCTTCCTTCTGTTTTAATGGAAGGCTATTGTCTTAAACCATTGGACCACCCACGCATATCTTTATTGTAGAATATGAACTTTTTTAAATGTTTTGGGTTGGAGGGTCTTACTATCTTAAAAAAACGTTTTATGCTTCTCAGGTCGTACAAGTTTATATGTTTTTGATACAGCCCAAAATTAAATCCTATGGAGCAAAGAGCCTCATGAATCTCTTTCAAAAAGACTTTATCTGCGCTACTTATCTCAATCACTGCATCTTTTTTCCTCCTGATGTAAAAGGTTCCATCTGTATCAAATAATCCACGAATATATGAAACAAGCAATCTTCTGGAAGTAATTACTTGTAAGGGGATTCTCAAATTCCCCATTTTATTTCCAGAAGGTAATCTGTATTTTTTCGTTAGAATATTGAATAAGTCAATAGAATAACCTCTTAATTTAAATTTACTATTGTCAAAAAATAGATTAAACGGAATGTTGAATTTGGTTTCAAATAATTTTTTAATGTGATCCGCATATTCTTTCTCTAAACAATTCCCAACAACACAAATCTCGTGATTAATCGGGCATATGTGCCCATCCCCATTTAAAATCCCCAGAATTTCTGCTAATCGCCCATCCAGTTTTATTTTTGGAATTTCTTTTTTTAAATACTTCTGTTTGTTTAATATTTTTATGTTTTGAGATGGAATACTTGCTTTGTCCTGCCACTCTTCGAATAAGTTTTTTGGGATGGGGAATTTGCCTGAAAGATAATTGTAAAACATTGCCTTGCTTATTCCTTTTTTTAAGTATACATTTTTCCATGTACCTCCTAACTGTAACTTTATTTTACTAAAAAAAGTATTTCTTTGTTCGGCAGACAGTTTAACGAAGGCAGGCATAATAAAATTGTTGTTTTTTGTACTTATAAATATATCTATTTAGTACTGCCTATTAGACTAAAAAATCCTTACAAATACGCCCCCGACAGGATTTGAACCTGTAATCTTCAGCTTAGGATGCTGCTGCGTTATCCAGTTACGCCACGGGGGCAATACATTTTTAAGCAAACGTTTGTTTAAAAAAGCTATGTTAGTTAAATTATCCTACATTCAAGGGAAGTTGAGTGTTAAGAAACCGTAGGTGTCTTACATATGTTAGTCAAGTTGCTTGGAATTTTAGATATTTTTATTGCAGTATGCTTTTGGATTTTCGCTGTACTTGGAGTTCTACCTGAAAAGTTCATAATGACATTAGGAATTATCCTACTGATTAAAGGGCTTATATTTATTATAGGGTTCAGTGTTGCGAGCATACTTGATATAGTTTGTGCATTAATAATAATTATTGCCTCTGCAATAGAAGTTCCTCATGTGGTTAATATAATTGCCGCATTATTTCTGATCCAGAAAGGTATTTTTAGCCTATTGTCTTGACTTTCTAAAGAAAGGAAACCATCTCTTTTTCTTTTCAGGAATAACTCTTGGCTTTATGAAAATTACTTTAAGCCCATAAGCTTGTGCAGACTTTGCCTGCACAAGGTCTGCTGTTACAAGTGTTGCTTTATCTTTAAATGCTATGTCCCTTATCAATGCATCAATTTCTCCTGATTTTGCGAAGCGAATGTGTTTCATTTCAGGACGCGGTCCTTTAAATTCTAGAGAAAATTTGTACCTTGTCTTTAAAGAATGTAAGTTAGCTACCTGGTCTAGACCAATAAATCCAGCCTCATTTCCTTTATTAGCAAGATTCTCAAGTTCTGCCATAACTGAATTAGGTATTATCAACTTCCCTTTCAATCCTTTTTCAAATAATCTTGGAAGAAACTTGTTGATTACGGCAGAAGTATCAATAACATAATTTTTTCTTTCTCCGTCTACTTTTCCATTTAAATTTCTTCTTGCCTTGCTCTTAATTTCCTGTGTTCTTGACTTCTTTTTTCCATTTATTCCTTTTAGGCTATTTCTCAAAATTCCATTTATTTTTCCTTCTTTCCTTCTTGGTGTTTTTCTTTGCATTTTAAAACTTGATTTTTGCTATTTTTAAAGATTGTCAATGCTATCAGACTTTGGATAGCATTATTAGCTGTAAGCTAATCTTTGATACAATCTTTTTTAAAGATTGTCAATGCTATCGGACTTTGGATGGCATTATTATCTGTGCATTCCTTTTCGTCAACGTTTTGTTAAAAGGTTGCTTT